>Ga0079225_10000298_pt1 | contig 26464 bp, 32 predicted proteins | sample Poulit2012_FD_76344 | JGI IMG/M metagenome (GOLD analysis project Ga0079225, IMG submission 76344) | Agricultural soil microbial communities from Georgia to study Nitrogen management - Poultry litter 2012 | ecosystem: Environmental > Terrestrial > Soil > Agricultural land | place: USA: Georgia... | reverse complement strand
TCGGGGGAGTTTGGCACCGTGGACTGGAAGCTGAATACCGCGCAGAAGGCCGTGCTCGAGTGGCTGTGCACGTCCCCCGAGGGCCCGCCTCCGACGGAGACCTGGAAGCACGCCGCCCGGGCACTCCAGGGGCGCGAACTGGTTTCGATCTCCCGCCCTGGCGGCGAGTACACGGTCAGGGTCACGGACATCGGGCGATACATGCATCAGCAAGGTGAGTACCCGGTGGACAGTGCGGGAGGTCGCCAGACGCGCCGACGCCGCAGCATCGGCACCCCAAGGCCCGGCTCCAGTACCGCGAAGCCTCCGGGGGCTGCGAAGCCGAAGCTGACGACGGTCACGCCGCCCGAGCTGAGCCTCGAGCTCGCGAATAAGCGCTTCGTTCGGCCTCATCCCGCCGTGCGTTCCCTCAGGGACCGACCCGTCGCCCTGCCCGCAGGCCCTGCGGCGAGGCAGCGCGGGCTAATAGCGGCTGAGCTCCTGGTGGCGGCGGCCCGTAACGCCGGGATCGGCGTCACCGCACACGAGCAGCCGCAGCAGCGGACTCCCGGTAAGCCGTACTTGGGCGAGCCACTCGTGACTCTCGATGCCGGGCACGCCGAGGTTGGCGTGCGGATCGGCGAGTACGAGCGCCAGGCAGAGCACGTGAAGACCCAAGAAGAGCTGGAAAGGGAGCGCCGCTACGGCTACTCCTGGTCACGGCGCTGGGACTACGTGCCAACAGGTCTGATCTGCCTGCGTCTCTACGCCCGCCTCGGCACGCCGACACGGCTGGTGGAGACCGCGAATCGGCCGTCGCACGATTTCGTGCCGCGGGTCATTCACCTGGTACGTCTTGCGACGGAGAAGGAAGTAAAGCTCGAGGCTTCACACCAGGAGTACAGGAGGCGCGAGGAGGAGCGGCAGGCGGCCGCCCGTGCGCAAGCAGAGCGCCGTGAGCACTACGGCCAGTGGGAGAAGCTACTGCTCGAGGGAGCAGAGGCCTGGAAGCGCGTGCGACAGCTTAGGGAGTTCGTTAGCTCGCTGGAGGAGCGGTCTGATCCCGAGAGCGCTGGCTTCATCGCGTGGTCGAAGAGCTACATCAGCCATCTGGACCCGGTCGAGAACTTCGAGACGCCCGGGGGCGGCGCTCCTGATCTGAGCCACGAGGAAGAGAAACGACTGCGGAGCCGGCCCGTGCCCGGCCTCTCCGGTCTCTGGAGAACGCGATGACAGGCATGTCCTGCCGATAACCTCGAGGACATGGCAGAGAGAGGGCTGATTTACGGGCGTGCCTCGCGCGACCCGAACCATCGCGGCAACAGCGTTGACGACCAGATCCGGGATTGCCGGGCCTGGGCCGCCGCTAACGGCGTGACGGTGCTGCCGGATCATGTGGTCCGCGACGACGATCGGTCTGCCAGCGCGAGCGCCAAGCGCGAGCGAGAAGGCTTCGAGGCTGTTCTCCAGGCGATCAACCGCCGTGAGATCGACGTGCTGATCGTGTGGGAGGCTTCCCGGGCTGCCCGCGACCTCGAAGTATTCGTGGACCTGCGGGCAGCATGTCGAGCGGCCGGAGTCGACCTCGTGTCCAAAGGACGCCGGTACGACCTTGCGCACACCTCTGATGCCTTCACGGCCACACTGGACGCCCTGCTCGCCGAGAGGGACGCATCCGACATCCGCGACCGGAACGTGCGCACTGTGCGGCGCAACGCTGAGGCAAAGCGCCCTCATGGTCGCCTTCCCTACGGCTACCGGCGTGTCTATGACCCGACGACCGGTTCGCTGATCGACCAGACACCGTTTGTGCTGGCCGACTCGGCTGGCGCGCCTGTCCGCAACGCTGCTGGCGAGGTCGTCCCGATCCTCCCTGACGCTGATAAGCCCCTAGTTCTTTCGCCGGAGGCAGCAGTCATCGCCGACGCCGCGCGCGATGTGCTAGCGGGGAGATCATTACGGCAGATCGCGAAGGGTCTCAACGAGCGCGCTGTTCCGAGTCCGAGGAAGCCGAACCGGAAAACCCTGGAAGATAATCCAAATGGTGTCGTATCCCGCTGGACACCGGAGTCGCTGCGCCAGAGGCTTATGAACCCGACGATCGCGGGCAGGAGGGTCCATCAAGGCCAAGACATCGGCCAGGCCACCTGGGCCCCGATCATCGACCACGGCTCCTGGCTCAAGCTCCACGCCACCTTGTCAGATCCGTCGCGTACGACGATCGCTGTCCCGCGTGGCCCCGAGCCGCGGCACCTGCTGTCCGGGATCGCTCTTTGCGGGGAGTGTGGGGCCCGGATGAAGGCACGTACGAACCTGTCTCGCATGCCGCGTGCGTACTGTTGCCTCCACGAGGGGTGCCGTCGGGTGACGGTGACGGCGACGAAGGTCGACGAACTCGTCGAAGCAGTTCTCCGCGGGCTCTTCGACACGCCGGGCTTCCGCGATGACCTCGCCGCCGCGTACCGCGAACTAAGCGAGCGGGCCGGCACCGACGCCGACGCCTCGACGCGCATTGCGTCCCTGGAGGCGGATCGGGACGAGCTCGAACAGCTGCGCTCACAGGGCATGATGACAATGCGCGTCTATGCAGTGGAGGACAAGCGCATCGATGAAGAGATCGAACGACTCCGCGAGCAACAGGTCGCGCCGGTGACTTCGGCTGCCTTGCGCAGAGTACTGGGCGCGGACACCTTCGCTGTCGGCTGGGATGCCGCTGACCTTTACGACCGGCGCGATATCGTCAGGATTCTCGTGTCAGTGACCGTAGATCGAGCAACAGCTCGCGGCCGGAGATTCGACTACAGCAGGGTCATTATCGAGCCGTCCGACTTCTTGCTCGAGTCCTGGAGGCAGATGAGGAAACGCGATTTCAAAAAGATGAAATTGCCCAAAGCTGAGCATCCAGACTTCGAAGAGCCGGGCCGCTTCGCGGAGGATCTAACTCCGCCAGAGCCGCAGACCGTTGATGAGTGGGCAGAGCGAGCTCTGGAGAGGTTCCCACGCCCGGGCCCTGAGGTCGCACGTCGGCTCGCCAGCTTGCTTCCCCCAGAAAGCGCAACAGGATGAGGTGCCGTGCCCTCATCTTGGCACTGCTCACCAGCGGCAGGGACGGCAACTAGGCTCACGTTTATGAGTCAACCCTTTGAGATCTTCAGCCGAGAGCCCGATGTTGAGCTCGAGGAGGTGTCGGCTGAGATCAAGCGGCTCGACCCCGACGGCACGAGGTGGGGAGCGGTGATTCGCCAGACGTACGACATGCTGTACAACGGGCAACAAACTGGGCGGTACCGCTGGGACCAGCTGATGAAGACCGAGAAGACGCACTTCGGCACGCTCTTCGAGATCAACGCCCAGCGCGAATTCGAGTTCGAGGGCGGCGACGCAACGGACTACCCGATCGCCGGGCACCAGGTCGACGCGAAATGGAGCCAAAAGCTCGGCGGGTGGATGCTGCCGCCCGAGGTCTTCGAGGAGCTGGCTCTCGTCGCGACCGGGCGCGATGAGGCGTCCGTCTGGTCTCTCGGCCTGATCCGTGTGACCGCGGATGTCCGACGTGAGTCTGAGAACCGGGACAAGAAGAGCTCGCTCAATGAGCTCGGCCGGGCCTCCGTCCACTGGCTGTGGCAGGACGCGCCCCTGCCGCCGAACGTCCTGCTCCAGCTGGCACCGTCGGTTGTCGAGCGCATATTCGACGGGTCCAGCGGCACCGTGCGGACGGCGAGGCTGTTCCGGGCAGCTGAGGGCATGATTGTCCACCGCAATAGCGTTGCTACGGTCAGCAAGCAGCTCGATGCCCAGCGACGGGTCCGCGGCGGAAACGGGGGAGCTCGAACCGTCCTCTCCCCGGAGGGCTATGTGATCCTGTCCGGTGCCTTTCATCGTGACATCGCTGAGGAGCTGGGGGTGCCGGTTCCGCGGCGCGATGAGTACGTCTCCGTCAAGGTCGTCCCCGCGGGCGACCATTCCGGGTCTCTGATCGGACGGGAGCACTGGCGACGTGCCGCGCCTGGCGAGGAGATCACCGTGCCTGCCCCGGTCGTGAAGGACAAGAAGGGGCGGGCTACTGAGTAGCGCGTCTGGGCCTGCCGTCCTGATCAACTCAGCCGATTGCTGGCGCACGCCATGATTTGAGGCGTTGCCGGTGGCGTGCGCCGCACTCGAGCGCGCGTCCGCTGTGCTGACGCCGCCGATGTCTGCGCCCCCTGCAAGAATGGGCGCACCATGGACGAGAACTTGCATCCTTCTGAGCTGACCACGGTCGAGATCTGCGCCGGTGCCGGCGGCCAGAGCCTGGGGCTGCACCGCGCCGGCTTCCGGCACACTCTCGCCGTCGAGCTTGACCACGATCCGGCGGCGACCCTCGAGCGCAACCTCTCCCGCTTGGCGTCTGAGGAGGGCGAGCCGCAGCCGGTTGTCGCCGTCGGTGATGTCGCCGACCGGTCAGTGTGGGACCCCATCGAACACCAGGGCGTATCTCTGCTCGCCGGAGGGGTTCCATGTCCGCCGTTCTCCATTGCCGGCAAGCAACTCGGGTCATCAGACGAGCGCGACCTCTTCGCCTGGGCCGTCGAAGCAGCTGGGCAGATGCAGCCGGACGCCGTGCTGCTCGAGAACGTCCGGGGCCTCTCGATGCCGCGCTTCGCCGGATACCGCCAGGCTGTCCTCGACCGCTTCGCCGAACTGGGTTACCGCGCTGATTGGAGGCTTCTCGAAGCCAAGGACTTCGGCGTCCCCCAGCTGCGCCCGCGGTTCATCCTGGTCGCGCTCAAGGAGGAGTTCGCGCCGTACTTCTCGTGGCCGGAGCCCAGTTCGCACGTGCTGACGGTGGGGGAGGCGCTCAAGGACCTGATGGCCGCGGATGGTTGGCGCGGAGCTGCGAAGTGGGCGGAGCGCGCTAACCGTGTCGCCCCGACCATCGTCGGTGGATCCAAGAAGCACGGTGGCCCTGACCTCGGGCCAACGCGCGCGAAGCGCGAATGGGCCAAGCTCGGCGTAGACGGGCTGGGGGTCGCGGACGCGCCTCCAGGGCCGGGCCTGCCTCCCGAGTTCATCCCCAAGCTGACCAACGAGATGGTCGCGCGCATCCAAGGCTGGGGCGGCCCGGACTTCGAGTGGGACTTCGGGGTCCGCAAGGGACGGAAAACGGCCATCTACAGGCAGATCGGCAACGCGTTCCCGCCGCCGGTGGCCAGAGCGATCGGCGAGTCGATTGCCTCTGCGCTCCGCAAGGAAGGAACCGAGGGCGGCGGGCACGGCGACGCCGGCCAGTATCACGACGAGGTCTATCGCGCTCTGCGCGAGCACGGCGGGTTCGTCTCGCTCGCGGGGCTGCGAAAGGCCCTCGGCGGGACACTCGGTGACGGTGAGATCGAGCGCCGTATTGAGTTCCTCGGCCGGGACTTCGAGATCGACGAGCGGCTGCGAGGCGGCGCTCCGACCTACAGGTTGGGGGAGTGGCGTGCGTTCCGCGGGCAAGAGGACCACACCAGGCACGCAGCCTTCGCCACAGACAGGCTGCGGTCGAAGATCAGCTGAGGGCCCGGCGCTCGGCGACAGTGCTGGCGAGCTGCTCGACTGTAAGCCAGGGCTGATCCCGGTGAATCATCCGGTGGCAGTTCGAGCACAGGAGGGCGAGATCCTCGAGTGAGGTCTCGGTCGGGCCGGAGACGTGCAGCGGTATGCGGTGGTGCACCTCGATGTAGCCGTCCCCGCGGCTGCCGTAAACCGCGCCGAAATCAAACCCGCACACCTCGCAGACGATCTTGCCGCCTCTCTTGAGCACCGAGGCCACCTTCGCGTTCCTTATCCGGCTGTCTCGCTCCCGCGAAAGATGGACCCGCTCCCGTGCGCCGCCCTCAGCTGCCGGGACCCCTAGGTCAGGGTCCGGGACTCCCCCGGCACCGGGAAGCTCTCCTCCAGCAGTTGCTTGGCCGTCCACCTCACGGGCCAGCTTCGCCATGCCCCTGGGGTCCCTCTCGAACTCACGCACGACTTCGCGTGTCAGCGCTCCTCCGCGAGTCGGGACCCCGGCGTACCCCGAGTACGCCGTCGCGATGTCCGAAGACTTGCGGGAGACGCTACCGGGACTCCGGAAGTCGCCCGTGCGGGCCTCCGGCGGGTGGATATCCAAAGAGCGAAGCAGGTCCGATAGCTCCCTCGCCTCGGGATCGCCCTCGCGGAGTTCATGCCAGCGATTCGAGACGACTTGTGCTGCTACGAGAATGATTTCGTCGCGCGTCCACGCCGGGCTTCGGCGGCGCGGAGCGGGACCGGGCTTGTGCACACGCTCACCATAGCGGAGCCAGGGAAACACCCCGCAGAACGGCCCTGTGACGGAAGGACGGCCAAGCACGAGCAGTCGCACAAGGCGCGCCGAATCGGCAGAGGCGTCCTATGCCTCCACGCCTGGTGTCCGCAGTCGCATGCAACTGCAGCGCACCCGCGATACGAACCCCGAGATGGCAGTGCGCCGCATCCTCCACGCGATGGGCCTGCGGTACCGCGTTGACCGCGCACCGCTTCCCGGGCTACGGCGCAGGGCCGACGTCGTCTTCGGCCCGACCCGTGTTGCGGTCTTCATTGGCGGATGCTTCTGGCACGGCTGCCCGCAACACGGGAGGCCTCGCACCAAAGCGAACCCGGAGTACTGGTCATCCAAGATCGAGCGGAACCGGCAGCGGGATGCAGATACAGACTCGCGGCTCGCTGAAGCGGGATGGGCGGTGATCAGGGTCTGGGAACACGAGGGCCCGGGTGACGTCGCCGATCTCGTGACCAAGATTGTCATGGAGCGGAAGAGGCGCGGAGGCTAGGCGTGGCGGTGGAAATGCAAGTCGCGCCTACGCCGTCTGCGGGCGTACCTCGTCGAAATCGCAGAGAAGCCACTCACCGTCGGCGAATCGCACCTCCACGACGTCCTCGTACACGTCTCGCAGCTCGTAGACGTGCTCACCGGCCCTCTCCCTTGAGCGGGCGTCACCAGAGGCGGAAGGCATGAAGATGCCGATGGGCGCGGCTGAGCTGTCCTTAAGGAGGGGGAGGACTGCGCGGTGTCCTGCGCGACCGCGGGCGGAGTCTCGTTGCGTTGCCATGGCGAACCTCCGCTGATGTTTGTCGCTCGTGTCTAGCGTACGCCTCGGGGCAGGCGGCCCAGATCAGCCCTTCGGAGGGAAGGGGTCCTTCTTGCCCACCGTGTCGGTGTTGCGGATTTGGTTGTTGTCCTTCCGGTGGTCGCGCACCTCGCCACCCCCGCTCCTCTCGGCGAAACCTCGAGCGGCGTCATGGGCGTCGGCCTGTGTATCAAACCTACCGGCGACCCTTGACGCGCCAGCTCTCTTCGCGCTCCAGTCACCCTTGTTCTTGTCGTATTGCACGTCGTAGTCGGCCATGATGCTGCGCTCCTTGTTGGGGTGCCTGCGCTGACAGAAAGAGCTTCGCATGCGCCTCTGACAACTGAGCCAACGGCCTCGCCCCGTACAGGTCGGACTCAAATGCCCTCGTCCCCGAAAAGCCATCCGGACAAGCTCATACCTAAGCCGGAAGCAACCCAGGCTCAGGAGATTGGGGAGAAGCCTTTGGTCCGCTGGATGACGTGAAGCCCTCAGCCCACGCCGTCGATCTCGTCGGCGCTGCTGAGGTACAGCGGGGTCCAGCCCCCGAGCGCGAGACACCGCCAGCTTGATACGACGCCGCGCCCTGGCGCGAGCATCAGCCCGACGTGAGGCGCGCAAGGGCTCGGATACCTGCGGTGAACTGGTCGAATCGTAAGCGCACGTGCCCGTTCTGAAGAGCTCTACCTTGGACCCCTAGCTCGTCCAGCTTGAGCTCTCGTAGACCGTCGGGTACCAACCGCGGCACGGTCCGGTTGATCCAGGGCCATCGCTCGAGGTCGCCTGGGCGATCTTCTGCGACCACCTCTGCGTAATCGCCGGGCTGGAACTCCGGCTCCGACGTGACCTCAACGACCGCGTAGCAGTCCCTCGACTCTTTGGCACAGATGAACACCAGGTCGCCAGGCCTAAAGCCAGGGCGTCCTTTCTTCGGGCTGGCGAAGAACGAGGCTTTCTTCCAGCCGTCGCGCTTGGGCGCGCCGTACTCGAGCTTCAGCCACAGGGAGCGATCTTCGTCCCGTGCATCCGCCAGAATAGTCTCAGCCATCTGAAGAGCGGATCTGGCGTCGAGCGATTCTTCTGTCGTCTGCAAGGGAGGCTTGGTCAGAGCTTGTGCGGCCTGCTCCAGCTGTTCCAGGTCATCTGAGTTGACGGCCCACACGGGCCATTCCGAAATCGCTTCCAAAGCTTCCCGGGCCTGCTCCGGTGCGAGCTCGACGCCGAGCTCGCGGTTCGGGCTGGCACTGCTGCCCAGTCCAGCCCCTGTGAGGTTCGCGGATCCAAGCATCGCGCGGGTACCGACGACGAAGCACTTGGCATGGAGTCGATCGACATGGAAAACCTCGACTCCTGCCTGGAGGAGCGTCCGCATGCCTTGGACGCTGAGATACCCGTTCGCGACAGCGCTGGGGTCCAGCGCTGTCATGAGTCTCCAGGTCCACGACGAGTCCGAGGCAGCGGACGCCACCTGGCGGCATGTGTCGTAGGCGAGGTATGGGCTCGTCAAGGTGACGTCGCCGTCTGCGCGGGGGAGCGAGTGCTGCAGCCAGCGCGTGGCCGACGTGATCACCGGTCGCTGAGAAGACATATCCCAACGCTATCGGCCCTATGTCGGCGGCGCGGTGCGTACAGCGGATTCGTCCGGCGCAGTGTGTCGGGTGCTTCCGTCCTGCCGAGAACTTCGCCCTTTGGGGCCGTGGGTAGGCGCGGCAGTTTCGCCGATTCCATCATCACGCGAACCGAGCCGGCTTCGGCGCTGGATTTGTGCCTGGGCGGCATGGTCCTCATCTCGTTTGCAGCCTGCTGACACGTCTCATGTCAGAGGCATCGATAGGCGAAGCGAGATATGTCCCGAGCCGATTCATCGCGCTGCGCGCAGAGCGGCCTCGAGTGGGTAGCGGCGTGTCCTGTTGAGAAACGGCGATATGGGCACAAACTGGTCAAGACGAGGAGCCCACACCTTCTATCTGGAGACCACTCATGGCCGCTAAGAAGACGCAGTCCGGCAGGCGTACAACCATCTACCGCTTAACCGGCCTCGATGAATTACGTGACGCCATCCGCCCGAAGTACCTCGAAGACGAGCGCTTCCGGCACGAGTCGGTTGAAGTAGGTGAGCGAGCTGGCTTCCTCATCACGGGAGCGATGACTAAGGACAGAGTGGAATGGTGTTCGCCTCTCGCTGCGCTTACAGGATCCGCAGTCGCGATCGATAGCAAGACCCCGGCCGGGGCTCTCGTGCTGGCCTCAAAGGATAATGGCGAAGGGTCGGATGACGAAGCGTCGACTGTTGATGACGAAGAGACGGATGATGGCGCTGAAGACGGAGTTGCGTACGCCCTCACGTACGGCATGGGCTTCCAGCTGCTCGAGCCGAGCAGACTCGACAACCTCTTCGGCCAGCGGATCGCGATCCGTACGGCCGCGCCGGACAAGCTTCGCTCGCTGACAGTGACGACGATGGACGATCGTTCCCGGACCTCGCGGGCGACCATCCCGCAGGGCGACGGTCTACTGGGCTTCGGTGTGGGTGACGTCGGTGAGGCAGTGAGCCGAATCGTCGCCAACGCGAACCTTCCTGCGTTGTCCCAGTCCTCGGGGGAGCCACTCCAGCTGCGGGGCGCGGACGCGTTGAACGTCCCCATAGGACTCTCCGCCCGCGATGTCCTTGCTGATTTGGCCGAGATCGAGCGGATCCTTGCCACCGAGCCGCCCGAGCAGCTCAAGATCCTGGAGCAGCTGTCGGCGGTGAAGAATCCCGAGATGAAGGAACGTCTCGATCAGCAGCTCTCCGAGGTGCTGGATAGCGAAGAGGGCAAGGTGGGCTTGGCCTGGCCGCATGAGCGGGTGGACGAGAACGGTACGCCGGACTCGTGGAAGCCCACGTCCCTGTGGCCCGGGCGAAGGAATACGGTGCGGCAGGGCCAGCCTGAATGGCCCGACATATTGAGCGCCCTGACTGAGGAGACGGCTGGCCAACGTCTCGCTCGCGTAGATCGCGCGAAGATCCAGCTCTTCCGGGACGCGAAGGGAGAGGACGCCATCAGTCAGGCGATTCCTCTGCGGAGATGGCTCGCCTTCGAGTGCGAGCTGGACGGCCACGCCTACGCCCTCTATGACGGCAGCTGGTACCAAATCCACCATGACTATGCCGAGAACATCAATGAACGCACGGAAGCGATCTTCGATCAAAACGTGGACGATCTCGACTTTCCTCGGTGGGAGCCGGACGAGGACGAGGAGGCCTACAACAAGAAGTTAGCGAACGTCCGAGGTGGGGTCTGCCTCGACCGGAAGTTGATCAGGACCGACCTCCACCCACGCGGATTCGAGGCCTGCGATGTCTACCTGCCGGACGGCACGCTGGTGCACGTCAAGAAGACCGAGAAATCAGCAGCTGCGAGTCATCTGCTCGCACAAGCGTTGGTGTCGACCGATGCCCTGTGCAACGACAAGCAGGCCCGTGACGAGCTGCGCGCCGAGATAGTAGCTCGTGGTGGGGACGCCGGGGAGCTGGGTATGAGGCCGACCCGGGTAGTGCTGGCCATGCACCGGACGGAAGGCCGCCACGTGACCGCAGATGAGCTCTTCACATTCACCAAAGTGAACCTGGTGAGGCAGGCGACATCGCTCAAGGAACGCGGTGTCGACGTCAGGATCGTGGCCGTGGAGGGCCCGGAGCAGGCCGACTAGGCCGTCTGCGTCTTCCCCGCGCTCGGAGGCCTCCAGTAGCCGTAGCAGCATCGGTCGTCCGTGACTCGACGCGATGGTGCACGTCGTCTCGTCCTCGACCTCTGGGACTCCAGCCTGGGAGGCGCTCCGCGCTCCTGGCGGGCAGAGCCCGCCCGGGTGTTCTTGGAAGGAAGGTCCTTCTAGCCCACACAAGGAGCTGATTGCATGGTTACCACCTCTGTCCGTATCGCGCCTGCCAGTCGCTGCGTTTGCGACCTTCCTTTTTGGTGGGAGCTCACTCGATTCTGTGTATTCGATTACGACGGGGAGCTTCCCTCGCGTGTTGCCGAAACTCGAGCGCGGGATCGTCTCGAACCGAAGATCCTGGAGGACTTAGTTCGGATCGTCTATAGCGCCACCGACAGCTCTGCACTCCTGAATCTGATGTGCAACGACCATTTCGTTGACAAGGCGGCTGAAATCGTTGCGGACGGCCGGTATCTCAAGGCGTGCGAGCCGTCGCTTCACCAGGTCGATGAGCGGTTCGCGGAGAAGTTCTCCGCGCAGCTTGACCTCGCAGTCATCCATTATCTCATCGAGCCTGTCGCGCTGGCTCTGGGGGAGGCCAAGATGGCCAATTTGGACGGCGGCTTGTTCGAGCGCATTGAGAAGGGGATTCAGTCCGAATGTGGCTGTGACGGGCTGTAGTTTCGTGGTCGATTAGAGCCAATGCAGAGAAGAAGTCGATCTGCAATAGCAGATGGGCTTCTTCTCTGCTTGCGTCGCCCGCACTGATTCTCAGCCAACCAGTGGCCCGTAGACGCCCCTGGCGCTCAGGGCCGTGTACAGCGTCTGGCGCGAAACCCCCAGCTTGCGAGCCACTGCCGCCTTCGGCACCCCCTGCTGCACCAGTGTTCGGGCGCTGGCCAGCTGATCCGAAGACAAGGCCGGCGGCCGCTTGTACACGCCGTTGCGCTTGGCGATGGCTATGCCCTCGGCCTGGCGCTCCCGTGCCACCGAGCGCTCGAGCTGGGCCACGGCTCCCAGGACGGTGAGCATGAACTCTCCGTTGGCGGTGTCCGTGTTCAGCGCCGGGTTGTCGACGAACTCGACTTGGACGCCCTTGGCCCGCAGCTCCTCGACCAGGGCCAGCAGATCCCGGGTAGACCTCGAGAGCCGGTCGGGCGATTTCACCCGGACGACGTCGCCCTCGCGGACGTAGTCGATCATGGCCTCCAGCTGCTCGCGCTCCATGCTCTTGCCGGAGACCTTCTCCGAGAACAGCCGGTCGACCTCGCCGAGGGCCTCGACCTGCCTCGCCTCGTTCTGATCGATCGTGCTGACACGCACGTAGCCGACGACCTGCCCCTTGCCCTTGTGTCCACTCACGCCTTGACCTCCTCCTCATATGTGTCCATCGCTCTGATTCCCGACCTCGTTCGACGTGTGTCACCTGTTCCCCCGCTGGTGTCCAGCGGGGCATACCCCGTTGGCCAGACAAGAGACGACCCCGACCGCTGCTGCAACCGGGGTCGTCTCCTTGATTCAGAGGACGAAGCCGGCGACCATCTCGCCGGCGTCCTTGCACAGACCGCCGAACCGTTCGATCTCAATGTCGTGGTGCGTCGTGGACACCTCCGAGCCGCTCTTCAGCGTCTTCTCCGACACGGTGACCCTGTCCTGCAGGCTGCTGCCGTGACCGGCCCGGCCGGGGTTTTCTCCCTCCCAGGTGATCATGTAGTCCTCTTCGTCGCCGCCTTCGCGGGGAGCGATCGAGCCGACGCCGATCCCCTGGGTGGTGCCGAGGCAGCTGTAGCGCCGGTACTCGACGGAGCCCGCCTCGGTGTCGATGGTCCAGGCCTCGAACTCCGGGCTGAAGCCTCGCACCGCATGCAGGTAGAGCGTGCCGCTCTCCGGCGACAGGTCGATGGTCTCGACCTCCGGGGCCGGGGACTCGTCCTCCGACTCGCCGCCCCTGTCAGAGGGCTCGGGAGCCTCGGTGACTTCACTGCCGCCGTCGGAGGGCTCGGCCTCGTCGTCGACGGGCTGCTCCTCCACCTCGTCCTCGGCAGGGGTCGAGTTGTTGTTCACCGGGGCGGTGGTCTCCGTCTTGGGTGCGCTGACGGGAGTGTTGTCGACCGCCACGCACCCACCGAGGGCCAGTGCCACGGTCGCCGCCATCACTGGCAGCGCGAGCGTCTTCTTGGTCTTCATGTCACTTCCCCTTCCGAATCATGCTCGAGCGGACCCACGCCAGGATCTTGTCCTGGGCGATGATGAGAGCGCCGATAATGAGGCTGACGGCGAGGGCGATCCACCAGGTGGTCAGCAGGCCGATGCCGAAGGCGACGGCGGTGCGCAGCGCCATGAAGGCCAACGTGTAGGCCAGCGCGAACAGGACCAGCTTCAGCAGCGAGGACTTCGCGATGGCCATCTGGATCTCGTCATAGATGCGGCGCAGCGTGGACTTGGTGAAGGCCAGGTCGTCATCATGCTGCGACGCGGGCAGGCGGAGTATCCCCGCCTTGAACATGTAGCCGACCAGGGTGACGAGGAAGATCGTCACGCCGGAGGCGGCCATCTCGGCAAAACCGGAAAGGGACAGCTGCCAGGCGATGATGGTCAGGCCCGCCGAGATCAGCAGGGTGACCAAGATGTTCCAGCCCTTGTCTCCGCCGATGGAGTTGTGGACGTGGATCTGGGGGTTGATGTGTGCAGCGCCGTGGTTGGTGGTCATGGTCTCTTCTCCTAGATGGGTAGTCAGCGGTCAGCGGTCGCCCGCGGGCTCGTGCTCGATGAGTTCGCCTTCGTCGAACTCCGGCTCCTGGTCGTCGGCCTCGGGCTCTTCGATCACGGCGTCGATCGGGGCGACGGGCATGGTCGGCACCTTCGGCAGGGGTGCCTCGCCTTCCGGCTCCCGCGTCTCCGGATCGGCCTCGGACGGGGTGCCTTCTGGCACCGTCGGAACACCCGGGAGGGTCGGCAGCTTGCTCTCACCCTTGATGGCCACGCCGGGCCAGCCGTGGCGACGGATCTCCCAGCCGGTCAGCAGCAGGCTCAGGGTGACCTGCGCCCAGCCGTAGATGAGGCCGAGATGGTCCCAGTGGACGGTGAGGATGATGTCTGGGTAGAACCGCACGGTCGCGACGGTGACGAGCGACGGGATCAGTAGCCCGAGCACGACACCCGCGACGGCGGCCGCCGCCCCGGCGATGAGCCAGGCCCGACGCTTCGGAACCTGACCCTTGCGCAGGTGCGCCTCGGTGGTCATCTTGTAGGCGGTCTGCGAGGCCAGCAGCGCGGGCCCCAGGCCGAGCAGCACACCCGGGACGATGAACAGGACCAGGAAGAGACTGCGGAACATCCTCTCCTTCGAGTCCTCACCGGCGGAGAGGAACCGCGACCAGATCGGCTTGATCTTCCCCTCGTGGTGGGAGCTCTCCGCGGCACCGGCGGCGGTCAAGTCCTTGCGGGCAGCCCTGCGCTTGAGCTCGTTCGCCATCCGGCGATCCGAGAGAGTCCAACTCATCTCGTTGGCCAGCAGCCAGTCGGCCCGGACCTTCTCGTAGCGCTCGACGGTGCTCACGGCTGCACCTGCCCGTCGCCCACCAGGCACGGACGCAGGTCCTCGGCGCTCTCGGCCGGCATGCACTGGTCGATCTGGTTGAGCATTCCTTCCTCGCTCATGCCGGTGGCGAACGCCCCGCCGGTGATGACACCGGCCAGGTAAATCGCGCCGACCACGACGAAGAACGCGATGGCCTTGAAGACGAAGCCGAAGTTCATGACTGCTCTCCTTCTCGACGACTAGAACGGTAGCGCTGTAGCTTGGTACCATCATGCTACCCCGAGTAGGGCATCGCATCTAGAGGCAACCCGGACGAGAGCGAGATCGACATGAGCCAGCCGCAGCTGCGTGCCAAGCAGTACGCGCCCCTGAGCGACGACGAGCACCGTGCGTTCCGTGATGAGGCCGCCAAACACGGCATCAGCAACGGCCTCCTGGCCCGCGTTCTGCTGCTGCACGGGCTCGAGCACCTGGACGACCCGGAGATCACTCAGCTGATCAGTGAAGAGAAGACATCCGCCCGGACGCGGATCCGTGACGGAGCCCGGTCGGCAGCGCGAGCGCGCTGGGGCACGGGTGCGGAGGATGAAGGAGAGGGACGATGATCAAGAACAAGAAGAGCAACAAGGCCGTCACCGACAGCGCCGCCTACCAGGAGCAGCAGACCCCCTACGGCGGCTGCCACGACGGGGTGCCCGTCACCACGGCCCCGCATCTACTGGTGTGCGGGCCGACCGGCTCGCAGAAGACGACCGGCGTCCTGGCCCCGGGGGCGCTCCTGTGGAAGGGGCCCCGCGTGGTCGTCTCCTCCAAGACCGACTTCCTGAAGTGGTTGGTGGAGAAGGGCATCGGCCAGCGTGGTCCGCTCTACATCATGGACCTGGCCGACGAGCTGGACCCGGACTTCGACTGGCTGCAGGGTGCGAAGTACGCGATGGTCACCAGTGATCCCACGACCCTGATCAAGAACGATGACGATGCCCTTGCGATGGCGTCGCTCCTGATGAAGGTCGGTGCTCTCGGTGCCTCCGATGGGGCTGGTGGGGGTGGATCGAACGACGCGTTCTGGCAGACGCTGGCCGCGCAGCCGCTGGCGGCACTGCTGATGGCCGGTAAGGCCAGTGGCGGGGGCATCGGTTGGACGGTGCGCGCCGCAGGGAAGGCTGCAAAGGACGGCGAGGATGACACCTCACCCTCCTGGGCCAACGCCTACGAGCTGATCGAGAAGACCAGCTCCCACGCCGCCGACCTGCTCGCGGTAGGACAGATGGAGGCCAAGCTCAAGGACTCCCTCACGGCCACGATGAAGGCCGGCCTGACCCCGTGGCTGCTCTCTGCAGTGCGCGGGGTGCAGGGTGCGAAGCCGTTCTCGCCGGCGATGCTCGAGGGGTCGGGCGAGCCCACCCTGGCGATCATCGCGCCTGCTGACGGTGTCGCCGCAGGTGCCGCGGTCGGTGCCATCGAGACCGTGATCCGTCACTGGCGTCGCGGTATCGAGAAGGGCCTGCCGCGCATCCTGCTGAGCATCGACGAGGCGGTGAACACCGCGCCGCTGCCGAAGCTGCCGACGTATATCACGGAGGCTCGCGGGCTCGGTGTGGCGTGCGTCATCGCGGTGCAGAGCACCAACCAGATGAAGCTGCGGTGGGGCGATGCCGGTGCTGCTGTGCTGCGCGAGGTCTTCCCGGCGGCGCTGGTGCTGCGTGGTGCTCCTGAGAAGGAGTTGCTCGAGGCGGCTGCCTGGTGGGACGGGGAGCATGACGTCTGGCGCGAGTCGATCGACAGCAAGCAGGACAAGACCCTGTCCGCGGAACGCGCCCCGCGCACCACGGCCACGGACCTCCTGCCGCGCGTCGTCGGCGAGGGCCGCCTGCTGCTGTACGGGCAGAAGGGCGAGATGGTGGATCTGCCGGGCATCTGGCGCTTCTGATCCGATCACGGAGAGGGCCGTGGACACCATGTCCACGGCCCTCTTGCTGTGCTTCACCAGCCGGTGCGGATCACCGCCCGAGACCCTGCTCCCGGGCATCGCGCTCCTCCGCCTCCCGGACCTTGGCGCTGAACATGTCCGAGGGACTCTGCTCCCGGGTCTCCTGCTCCTGCTCCTTCTTCACCTCCTGCTCCTGCTCACGCTCGGCCACATCGTCCTGGTGCTGGCGCTCGGTCTCGCCGGCCTCGCGCTGGTCCTGCTGCCGCACCTCGGCCTCCTGAGCCTCCTGGGCCTGCTGCTCCTGGACCTCCTGCTCCTGCTGATGCTGGATCTCGGCCTGGCGCTCGAGCTCCTGCTGCTGCTCCTGTTCCTGCTGCTGCCGCTGGACCTCGGCCTGCTGCTCGAGGTCGGCCTGGCGCTGCTGCTCGGCCTGACGTGCCTGCTCAGCCTGCTCCTCCTCCATGAACTGCTCGCGACGCTCGGCCTGCTTGCGGTACGCCCGCTGCTGCTCCTGCTCCGCCCGCTGGAACTCCGGCGAGTTCAGCTCCTGCTCACCGAACCGGTGGCCGACGGCCTCCTTGTTCTCCTGGTCGAGCATCTGGCGGATCTGATTGGCCTTCTCGCGGTCGACCTGCTCCTGGGTCTGAGCCATGATCGGCTCCCTTCTTCATTGTCGTGTTCGGTCAGCTGGCGCTCCTGCGCAGCTGTGCCGCCTCGGCCCGCAGCTCGCGGGCCTCCTGCTGATACTCCTCGGACTTCTCCAAGGCCTCGAAGTACAGCGGGCTGCGGCCGCCGTATCCCCGGGCGCGCTCTTCGGCGTCCTGGGCATGCGTCTCACGCAGAGCAGCCCGGCGCTCCAGGCCGTCGGCCTTGAGCGCGGTCATCGGGTCCGTCCCCATCGTTCTCACCTCCATGCGGTCTCGTTGGTGCTCATTGCCGTCGCCGAGGGCGACATCGGGTCTGTCATCTGCTGTGTCCGGCGCTCTCGCGCTCAGCAGCGGCCGTGAACCGCTCGCTCGCCCAACTGGCGGCGTCACGCTCGCGGTCGCGTCCACGGGCCTTGTCCCGGGCCTGGTCCTCGGAGGCGCGCTGCTTGTCCATGACGTCGGAGCCGATCGGCTCGTGCCGCGACGGCTGGACGGAGGCCGCGTTGACCGTGTAGCCGCTGCCCCGCGTGGACGGCATCAGGTTGCCGCGCAGGGCAAGGGTCTGACGGCCGTCGACCTCGAGCTGGTTCTCCTGGCCGGCGGCCTTGATCCGGTCGTACTGCGCCTCGGTGAGCTGGTGCCACGTCTTGACGCCTCGCCGCACGGAGCCGTCGGGGGCCTTCCGCTCCTGGCGCTGTGCTATCAGGTGGAGCCCCTCCTGGTCCCGCGCCAGCGGATCGTCTGCCGAGACCTGGAAGTCGACGTACGCACCGCCGTCGGCCCGCTCGCTGCGGACCACGGCGATCAGCTCCACGTCCCTCATCCGATCGGCGTTCAGCAGCCCCAGCTGCCTCTCTCCGCGGCGAACGGGCGTGGCTGCACCGGTCGGCTGCTGCTTCGTCCCACCTCCCTCGGACGGCCGCGACGACGCCGCGGAGCCAGGAGGCATCACCGGAGCAGTCTCCTGATCCCGCGCAACGGTGGCCTCGCGCTGCCGACGCAGCTCGGCCAGGCGGGGCTCGAGCTCTCCCCGGGCCGCCTCCTCGGACAGCGAGAAGTCGGCCCACCGGCGGATGTCCTCGGCAGAGGCGTCCGGAACCTCTCGCCGGTGACGGGAGGCGAGCTCGGAGCGGCGGATCCCCATCTCCGGGCCGTACTTCCGGGAAAAACTCTGCATGTCACGTGCGGCGCGCTCATCGGCCTCACGCATCTGCACCAGCTTCTCCGCCGCCCGCTCCTCGCGGGCGGCATCGACACCCTCGGCCTCCTGGAGCCCACGTTCCTCCTGGGCGACCTGGTCGATGTCGTGCTGCAGCTGCGCGGTCTGCTCGTCAGACAGCTCGGTGATCTCCTTCGCCGGGCCGGCGTGCTGCGCCTCATGGGTCTGCCAACGGCCCTTCTCGACGAGCTCGAGCTGCTCCATCACGCCTTCGCTGGTGTAACGGTCGCCGAGCCTGCTGGCGCTGATCGGCTGCTTGCGCCCCGGCACGACGTAGCTGCGGATCTTGTCCTCTCCGGTGCTCTTGACCCGCCGGTACTTGACCTCGATGCCGCTGCAGGCGCTGAGCTCGTTACCGAACCGGTGCAGCCGCTGGTTCGCGTCCAGGCCGGCCAGATCGTCCTTCTCGAGGTGGCCCAGGGCGGTCTCGGCGGCCTCGCGGGTGAGATCCTGGTCGGAGACTCCGCCGCGCTCCTTCGTCCAGAAGTCGTGGGGCGTGCGCCGGACGGACTTGGTCTCTTTGCTGTCCGGCGCGGCCAGGATCTGCGGGCCGAGGCCGTACTCCTTCCCGCGCTCACGGAGGAAGGCGTCGTTGCGGCCGCGGACCCGGTCGATGTCCGTCAGAGGCCCCGCGGTGCGCATGCCCGGCATGAACGTCCGACCGCCCACCTCCATCTCGGTGTGCACGGTGGCGTTCGCCATGACGTGCACATGGAACTTGCCGTGCTCGCCCCGCTCGATGGCCTGCTTGCTGCCGAGGGCGTCGCCGTGTGCGACGAACTTCGCCTGGGCCCCGGGGCGCTCCTGCTCCCACTGGGCGACGACCGAGTCGAACGCCTTCTGCATCGCCTCGGGGTCGTCCGGGTTCACCTCGTGCACCCCGAAGGAGACGATCCAGTGGTTCACCTCGTGCGCCTTGGTCTCCGCCACCTTCGGCTCGATCCGCTGGTGCGTCGCCTGCTCACCCGGGTTCGCCTCGCGCCAGTTCTTCCCCACCTTGAGGTGGGTGGCCTCAGCGGGATCGTCGGGCTCGACGTACGCGGCGCTCTGCTTCCGCTTCGCCCCCTGGGTGCCGTGCTCGACACGAAGCGCACGGAACTCGGCCTGGGCCGTCTCGGGGCGGCAGTGCTGCCCGGCCTCGAACAGGACGCGGGGAAGGTCGTTGCCCTCCTTCTCCTTCTCGAGGTAGGCGTCCAGATTCGCGGTGGAGGTGGACTTGATCAGCTTCACGGTCGACATGCGCGCACCACGACTTCGACGTGGGCGTCATCGCCGGCCAGCATCGACAGGTGCTCCAGAACATCGGTGATGCGACGGTCGAAGTTCTGCACCGCCTCGACCGGGATCACACCGTCCTTGCCGTACTTCACGGCCTGGTGCCCCAGTTTCACCAGCTGGTTGTTCTGCGTCCCGATGGCCCGAATCTGCCTCGAAAGCTCCGAGTACGCACGGGTGCGCGCCTCAAGGGCCTCCATCACCGCGGCGACGTCCTCAGGCGGGATCGTCTCCTTGCCTTCGGCGGCGTCGACACGCGGGAGGTCGTCATCAGTGAGCAGATCGAGGATCAGACGGAGCGCATCGGAGCGAGAGGGGAGCGACTCCAGGTCCTGCACCTCGTCGATGCGGGCAGCCTGATCGGCACGCAGACGAACGGTGATCAGATCGCCCTTCGGCGCGGTGTCCCTCGGGTCCTTCTGGCCCTCGGCCGCGGCCACGCCCCATAGAGTCGGGCGCTCATCCTTCTTCACGATGCTCATCGACTTCGCCCTCCTCGAGACGTTCGCTTCGTCGCTGGTGCTCCTGCTGCTTCGTTAGGGGTACGGTCCGATGCCTCCCAGGGGTACGGGTGAACGTCTCCCAAGGGGTATCACAATGGTATCAAGGGGGTGCGGGTTGAAGCAAGCAATCCTCCCGTGTACGAAGCTCGCTTCGCTCGCCCGTTGAGGGAGGATGCTTGCCAGGGGGCTCCGCCCCCGTGGACCCCCGAGAGTAGACGCTTAAACACGCTCTCGGGCCGCTGCGCCACCATTGCCATGACGGCCCTGCTGCGGTATCGAGACTGTACAAAACTTAGAGCCCTCCGCAATACCCGACAACACCGGTCACGCCGCAGAGCAAGGAGCCAGGTGGAGCAGGAGCGAGAGGGCTCAAGGCACAGAAGAACCCCCAGCCGTCGATGACGACTGGGGGTTCAAGGCGGCTCCGGATGGTGAGTGTCAGGAAGTGACATCATCCTCGTGGTACGTCGCGGTGAACCTCGCCTCCTGCGAGTCGTCGCCCGCCTTGTCGACGGCGGACTCGAACCCGATGTGCGAGGAGGCAGTGGCACGGGGGACGGCAGAGGCCTTGTTGGAGACGGACTCCTCGGCGACCGCACCCTCGGCCCTGCGGACCAGGCCGTCGATGGCCTCGGCGAGGCGCTCCATGCGCTTGGTCTCGTCGGGGTCATTGTTGATGAAGATCGGCTTGCCCTCCTTGGTGAGCTTCTGCTTGCCGGTCTCCTTGTCGATGCGGGGCGTCCCCTGCGGGATCTCGAAGCGGTCCAGGAGGTCCTCAACGAGGGCCACGCGCGCCCGACCGGCCTTCTCCAGGCGGTCGGCGAGGTGGGCCTCGTGCTCCTCGGTCTCGGCCTCGAGGGCCTGCAGCTGAGCCTCCAGCTCGGCCCTCCTGGCGGCGATGCGATCAACGATCCGGGCGGTCTGGTTCTTGCTCATGTCGTTCTCCTTTGTTGGTACCTCGGTGGCTGCCCTGGCGGGCAGCCACCTCCGATCTGGACAGGCTTGGTCAGGGTGGGGCTACGCAGCCAGCGGCGGGAGGGGCCGGCGTCACGGATGCTTAACGCCGAGATGGCGGCCACCTAGGGGAAAGACGCGCGCTCATCGGCTTTCTCAGTGGTTCGTCCGGTGGGTACGGTGCTGGTCCCCACTGGCACCCTCGGCCCGACGACGGTCACGATCCATGGAGTCATCCAGCTGGAGCGCAGTGATCAGGCCAGGGTCGACGTCGTGCAGGACAACGGTCAGCATCTGGTCGAGGCGCTTGATTCGCTGCTGCTCGTCCTCATCTGTTGGGATATCGACGGGGCCGTCAGCGGTGTCAACGACCCGCGGGTGCTCGGGTGAGATGCGGAGTCGCTCGTACAGGCTGTGGACGAGCGTGGCGTAGTGGATGCCTGCCTTCTCCATCTTCGCTTCGAGGCGCTCCCTCTCGGTGCGTTCCTCATCCTTGGCCGCGTCGAGCTGGCCGCGGAGCGAGGCGGTCTGTTCCTCCAGGGCCCGGAGCTTCGGAGTGGAGATTCGGTTCAGCGACATGGGGTTGTGGCTCCTTGAACGATGGTGTAGTCGTGGTCTGAGGTCCAGGCAGACCGCGGCAGATCGGGTCCGGCGTCACGGCCGGGACTGTCTCGGGTGCCGAAGAGATCTCCGCAAGGGCTGTTGCTGGTCTTGTTGAGACCGGGGAGAGGGCTCTTCCTGGTGTGGCCTTTTCCAGGTCCGGTCTTGGTGCCCTCCCGGTCCGGCTGCGTCACCGCCGAGGTCCTCTCCGGGTGCCGAAGAGGGCGCTTCTGGGTTCCCTTGAGGGCTGGACTCTCCGGGGTCTCGACGATGTCCTTGTCGAGGTTCCCCACGGTCCCTGCCGGGTCCCATTCAGGGCTCTCGGTGGTGACGCTGAGGTCTCGACCAAGCCAACGGACGTGGCCGCGGTCATCGATTGTGATGGTCATCAGCAGTCGCCTTGCGCACGACGTACAGGGTCCGAGCGGACGAGCCCTTCGACCGGCCACCGCCCATGTCGACCTTGGTCCAGGGGACGGGCTTCTGGCAGACGTAATCGAAGTGGTCCCTCTCGCTCCAGCGGCACGGGCCGAGCATCTGGCCGAGCCAGCGATCGATCATGTTCTCCGTGTGCTCGTCTTGGCCCGGGCGCTTCTTGAGATAGCCGAAGAGCATCTCCTCAACACCTCGGGCTGCCAAGGACAGCCGATCCTGCCGCCTCACGTGCTGTGCAGCCATGGCGGCCGCGTGGGCACGCTCGACACGGCGCAGGGAATCGAAGAGTGGCGGTAGGACAGCCTGCAGCTCGACCTTCGACGCGTCAGTGAAACAGCAGACGTCGCCGATCTCCCAGGACGGAAGCTGGATCTGCAGGTCCGGGGAACCCTTGATCGTCCCGCCGCCGAGCAGACGCCGCTCCAGGCGGTCAGCGCGGGCATGGTACTCCTCGGCCGACTCCCGGAAGTAGCGCAGGTACTCGGCCTTCGATGAGCCCGGCATCTTGGTCGTCTCGATGCGGGTACGGGGCATGGTGGTCTCTCCTTTCGGTGGATGGACTCAGGCAGTGGGGACGCTGCTCGTGGCCGGGCTCGGCGCGGTGCGGCGCATGCCGTAGTAGGAGGTCCTCAACTTCGGCTGCGAGATCTTCTGCGGATTGGAACCCGGGCCCCCGCTGTAGTACGGATTCATCCAGGACTCCAGCCGGTACTCGTGGATGAGCGTCTCGGGGGTGCTCATCAGTTGACCGGGGCGGTGCTTGTCGGACCCCTTGGTGCCGTTGCCGACGTACCATTTATGGGCGGGGACGATCTCGCGCATATCTGCGACGAACTGCTTCTTGGACACGCCGCCGTGGCCCGAAGGGTGGGTCGTCGGGTACCACGCCTTGTAGAGGTCATAGAGGAACTCCCACGGCAGGAGGTCCCAGACGAGGCGCTCCTCAAACTCAGCCCAGAACTCGCGCACCGGGTCGTTGGCTTCCTTGTACTCGGCGAGCACGGCCTTGGTCTCCGGCGGCTCCGAGAGCACGTAGTAATCCATCAGCAGCACGCGCTTGAGCACGTACTGCAGGACGTGCGGCCGCTTCAGGTAGTCGTCCTTGATGTAGCGCTTCTCGGCCCCGGTGAAGGACTTGTTGAACGGCACGAAGAGCTGGCGGCGGTAGTTGCTCTCGGACTTGTCCTTCATCCGAGGGAACTCGTTGAGGCACTGCACCATGAATCCCCGCCACTCGTAGGCGATCGGCATCCGGTACTTGCGGTTGATCTGGATGACGTCACCGGTGACGATCGCCTTGAGGTTGGCGGCCTTGTCGATGAAGGTGCCGACATCGTTCTCATCGACGATGATCGCGGTGGTACGCACCAGCGGTTCGAGAGAGAACTCCTTGCCGAAGTCCGACAACGGAATCGAGGTATGGGCGCGCGGACCGCAGAGCTCGCGCATGAGGCTGCACAGCGTGCCCTTGCCGTTGTTGCCCTGCTCGGAGTAGAACCAGGCGGTCTTGTTCCAGGAGACGTTGGGCCGCACGACCGCGCCGAGGATCTCCCACATGAGCTCGGTCATGCCCTCGTTGTCATCGAAGAGATCCCGCATCCACTCCTCGATCTCCCAGTCCCCGTCGGTCGGGTGGGTGATCACGGGGCTCTCGGCGTCCGCATCCCACTCCACGCCAGCCTTGGTCGTGAAGATGATCGACGGGTCGAAGTCATGCAGGGTCTTCGCCTTGAAGTGGAAGCTCTTCCCGTTGATCTCGACACTCTGGTCTTCCTGGCCGTAGAAGAAGACACCGTTGGCGACCGGCACGAGGTCGCGGTGCTGGGTCATGCGCAGGCGGGGGCTGTCCTCACGGAGCACGGCCAACACCTCGGCGAACTCCTTGAGGCTGAGCTGGATGTTGTACTGCCGTGCCTTGGTGCGGATGTCGTCCTCGCTGGTGGTGTAGGTGCCGCGGGCCGGACCTTCGTCGACGTACATCGCCAGCAGGTCGTACTCGCGATCGGTGTCCTTGGAGCTCGGCGCGATCCGCACGACGTGATGCAGGGCGAGGAGGACCTGCGCCACCTGCCAGTAGGTAAGAGTCCTGGCCGTAGGCAGCTTCTCGGTGGCCACCTTGGTCTTCGCGTCCTCCTGCCTGGACGCGCCGTTGACGATGGCCAGCAGGTGCTCCTCGACCTGACGAGGGGCCGGTGGACTATTCGGAACGAGTCGGCTCAGGTACGCGGTAGTCGCATAGGTGACGACCATGTTCATCGGCGGGATGGCGTCGCGCGCGGAGAAGTGGTCGAGCGTGTCCTTGAGGGCATCGGCGGGGCGGAAATCCGACTGTTGCCTCTTGGCGCGCTGGTCGGCGAGAATGTCATCGTCGAACACGGGCTCGGTGTCGTTGTGATCGGCGGCGCTCCGAGCACTGTGCCTCGAAGTCATGTCGACGGCGTTGCCCTGGTTGCAGTCATCTGCGATAATGGACATAGGAAGATCCCTTCTTCTGAATGCCCGGTCACATGAGCTGCGAACTCGATCGGGCGCTGGCTTCGAAAGGCCCCGCTATGGCGGGGCCTTTCGCATGTCAGGGGGTAGCGAGGAGAGCGCCCAGCTCCCGCTTGCGCTCATCGGACAGGCGCGGCCAGGTGGAGACCAGGCGGATAGCGAGCGCCTCGAGGCTCTCCACGGGGGCGTCCTCGACATCGCCCTCCTTCGGAGGCTGCGTCGGGGAGATGAGCAGCTCGAGATCCGACGCATTTATGCGGAACTCTCGTGCGCCGAGACGATGGGCAGGCAGCTGCCCAGAGTGGATGTACTCCCGCACGGTCTGGGGATGCCGCCGCAGACGACGGGCGGCCTCGGTGACAGTCAGTTCATCATCGGAGCGGAGAGTGGTCGTCGTCATGCTCAGCCTCTCGGAGAGATCTCGTCTCGATCCGAGTCCGCGCCAGCCTCAGCCGTGACGGCCATGACGACCGAACACTCTCGTGTGGCGCTGCGTGACCCTCTCGACTGCAAGGGACGCTCAACTGTGCCCACACGCGGGGGACTGCACCATGGGGTGCTGCCTTGCAAAGGAGTCTACGCGAATGTTGGTAGATGCGCAAGGCTAGAAGCGCATAGTGTTAGATTGGCAAGATGGGCTGTTTTGTGAGGAGATCCAGATGTCCATATACAGCACGGTGCTGGCGCGTCGACTTCGAGAGGAGCGTCAGCGGCTGGGGATGAGCCAGGCGGAGCTCGCCAGGCGCATGAGCTCGACGCTCGGCGTCGGGATCGACGGGAGCGCTGTCTCGCGCATCGAGAATCCTGCATCGGGCCGTACCGTCAAGCTCGATGAGGCGGCGGCAGCCGCAGATGCTCTCAGCCTCCCGCTCGGCGAGCTTCTTCGCGCTGCTGGTGCGGACCATCAGGGCGAGCTGATGCGGCTGCAGTACGAGCTCGATAACGCTGAGGCGATGCTCTCCATCGCAGCGGAGGAGGTGACGCGCCGCGAGCTGCAGGCCGCCGAACTGCGTGAGCGGATTCGCGAGATCGAGAATGCTGAGGTCCTCGACGATCTGCACGCCGCCCAACATCCCGAGTGAGCCCCGTAGGTCAGCATGTGGGGCAGCCCGGGCCTGATGGCCCGGTCGCCCGTCCACGCCGGCCTCCGGCCGGGCGGGGTCAGGGATGGGGGGCGAGATGTTCTACCGGGTGTTCTCCTAAGTTCCGCGATGTTCTACCTCTGGACACCCCTGGTGGAACGTCGCTTCCCCTGGTCACACCTGGTTCCCGTGCCGATGTTCTCCGTGTTCTACCAAGATCCGAACCTTCTACAGGGAATATTGCTCATGCTGTGAGGCAGCTGGGATAGACATGAAGGGCTACTGGGTGAGGTGGCTCGAATCGGTGTTCAATCTTGTGACTTTCTGTATTTTGGTAGAACAGGTAGAACAAGCACCTGAAATGGTCGATGACCTGGGGAAACGGTGTTCTACCAAGGTTAAAATAGGTAGAACACCCGGTAGAACAGGTAGAACATCCGGTAGAACGCGCCACCCCCGCACGGCTCTTCCCAGCACGACCAACCCGGCGCGGAGCGCCGGCCGTCGACCACCTAGCCCTGGCGCTCGCGCAGCGAGCCGCCCGCGTGCATCTCGACGGCTTATCTCCCCCCCCCACCCAGCTCTTCTTGTCCGTCGTGCGACCTAGAGTGGCTGCCATGCCGCCGCTGCCCCGACTTCCCGTGCCGTCGCCGACGCGATCGCCCACCACCGAGAGCTCCGCCAGCTGAATAGGGGCGAGCTGTCCTACTTCCTTGCGGACCTGGGCCACGAGATCGACTCCGTGGACCTGCGGGAAATCGAGCGGGGACAGCGAATCGTCACCGTGGACGATCTGATGGTCCTTGCCGTCGCCCTTAAGGTCACGCTTGTGGCGCTTCTGTTCACGTGCCTGATGACTACCCGGGCTCCGGTGCCCTAGGCACAGGCGTGCCCGAGGATATGGATCAGCCAGAGCTCAGGGCGTGGCTCAAGGGCGGACAGGTCTCGACCGCGCCTCGCGGCTCCGCTGGTCCAGAGCTCGTGTCGAGCGCCTGGAG
>Ga0079225_10000297_pt1 | contig 26523 bp, 17 predicted proteins | sample Poulit2012_FD_76344 | JGI IMG/M metagenome (GOLD analysis project Ga0079225, IMG submission 76344) | Agricultural soil microbial communities from Georgia to study Nitrogen management - Poultry litter 2012 | ecosystem: Environmental > Terrestrial > Soil > Agricultural land | place: USA: Georgia... | reverse complement strand
GGACTCCATACGGTGCTGACGCTGACCCGGTTAATGGGTTCTGTCGGTCCGCGAGCGCAGGTGGAGGTCGCAGCGCTGGTCCGGATCGGGGCGCCGTTCGGCCTCATCCAGGTCTTCTCCCAGCTGATGCTGCACCTGGCGATGGGCTTACCGGTCCTGGGCGGAGGGGTGATCTGGGTTGCGGTAGCCACGTTGGCAGCCCTGGTGGTGCTGGTGGTGCTGCTGGTCCGGGCGCTGCGCGCGGTAACTTAGGTTCCGCACACCACCGGCGTCGCGGCGCAGGCCGGGCGGGTGGCAGATGACCGACGACGAAGGAGTTCCTCGGATGCAACCGGTAGGAGAGAACTGGGCGGAGAGTTACCGCTATACCGCTACCCGGCTGCACCAGCCCGGTAGCGTCGCCGAGGCCCAGGAGCTGATCGCGAACCGGACCAAGATCCGGGCGATGGGCAGCAGGCACTCATTCAACGACCTGGCCGACTCCCCCGGTGAGTTAATCACCATGACCGCACTGGCGCCGCAGATCGAGATCGATGCGGCTGCCGGCACCGCGACCGTGAACGGTTCGGTGACCTACGGCGATCTCGCGGTGGAGTTGGACCGGGCGGGATTCGCCCTGCACGCGATGGCTTCGCTGCCGCATATCTCCGTGGCCGGAGCGATCGCCACCGCCACGCACGGCTCCGGCGACCGCTCGCAGAACCTGGCCGCGGCAGTGGTCGCGGTGGAGATGATCACCGCCGACGGCCAGCTGCGCACCTTCACGCCTGCGGACCCGGAGTTCGAGGGGGTGATCGTGGGCCTCGGCGCCCTGGGGGTGAGCACCCGGGTGACGATGCAGATCGAGCCGGCCTACCAGATGCGCCAGTACGTCTTTAACGACGTCCCCTGGCAGAGCGTCCTGGAGGGCTTCGATGAAGTGACCTCTCTGGGTGAGTCGGTGTCGCTGTTCCCTGCCTGGGATCCCGACGTGGTGGACTCGGTGTGGGTCAAGCGCCGCACCGACCGGGCAGATGGCGGTGAGATCCCAGCCGAGCTAGCCCAGTACGCCGCCACGGCCGACCAGCACCCGGTGCGGGCCTTCGACGCCGAACCGTGCACCCCGCAACTGGGTAAGCCCGGACCGTGGCATGAACGCCTGCCGCACTTCCAGATGGGCTTCACCCCGTCCTCGGGCCGGGAGATCCAGACCGAGTATCTCCTCCCGCGTGCGGCCGCGGTGCCGGCGATCCGGGCGGCCGCCGAGCTGCGGGACCAGGTGGCCGGTGTGCTGCAAATCAGCGAGGTGCGCACAATGGCGGCCGATGAACTGTGGCTCTCGCCCGCCTATGGCCGGGACACGGTCAGCATCCATTTCACCATGGATCTGCAACCGGCGGCGGTGCGGGAGTTGCTGCCGGTGTTCGCGAAGACCTTCGCTCCGTTCGATGCCCGGCCGCACTGGGCCAAGTGGTTCGTTGCTGATGCCCCGTTGCTGGCCGGGCTCTACCCGCGGATGGACGACTTTCGCGAGCTGGCCGCCCGGATGGACCCCACCGGAAAGTTCAGCAACGACTACCTGCGCGCCCTCGTCCTGCCCCACTGAGCCGCACCTGCGCGGTCTCCTCGCAGCTACCCGCCGACTCCGGCGGCGGGCCATGTGGCGCCCGGCCCAGACCGGACAATTGGCACCCACTGGTGGGCCTCGGCGGGCAGCTACCGGCTCAGCCCTTGCGGAGTGCGCGCCCGGCCAGCACCCCGGTCGATTCCCCGCCGCGGACGGCCACCTGGCCGTTCACGACCACCTCCGAGACACCGACAGCCAGTTGGTGCGGGTCATCGAAGGTGGCTAGGTCAGCCACTCGCTGCGGGTCGAAGACGACGACGTCGCCGGCGTAACCGGGCGCCAACCGACCACGGTCGGACAGCCCGAGGGTGGTGGCTGGCAATACGGTCAGGCGCCGGATCGCCTCGGCCAGGGACAGTACCTGCTCCTCGCGAACGTAGTGGCCCAATACCCGGGCGAAGGTGCCGTAGGACCTGGGGTGGGTGGGCTTGCGCAGTACCGCTCCCTCTGGTGCCATCGAGGACCCGTCGGAGCCGAAGCCGACCCAATCCCGCCGGATCTGCTCCCGCAGGTTGTCCTCCGACATGGACAGGAACGCCACGGTCACCCGGGAGCGGTCATCGCGGATCAGGTCCAGGGCGGCATCGACCGGGTCCGTGCCGCGCTCCTCGGCGATCTGGGTCAGGGTCTTGCCCTGCAGGTGGGCGAACTCCGGGTTGCGGAAGCCGAGCACCAGTACCCGGTCGGAGGAACCGGTATCCCCGAACCGCCGGCGGGCGCGCAGGTCTGCGGCGATCTCGGCCCGGGCCGCCGGGTCGGCAAGCCGGTCGAACAGGGCTTGAGTTCCGCCCACGTGGAACCGGTCGGGAATGATGCTGGTCAGCCCGGTGGAACTCGCCGTGTAGGGGTAGACGTTCGCCTTCACCTGCTGGCCTGCTGCGCGAACCTGTTCCACACGGTCCAGCACCTGGTCCATCAGGTGCCAGTTGTCCTGACCGGATGCCTTCAGGTGGTAGATCTCTGCCGGCACGTCGGCCTCCTGGCCGATCCGGATCAGTTCCTCGACCGCCTCCAGCAGCCGGCTGCCCTCGTCGCGCATGTGGGAGATGTAGCCGCCGCCGTAGGGCGCGGCGGCACGGCTCAGCGCGATCAGCTCCTCGGTGGACCCGTAGGTCTCCGGCGGGTAGATCAGCGCGGTCGCCACTCCCAGGGCGCCGTCGGCCATCTCCTCGGCCACCAGTGCCGACATCTGGTCCAGTTCCGCACTGGTCGCCGGGCGATCGTCGTAGCCGACGACGTAGGGACGCAGCGTGCCATGGCTGACGAAGGAGGCCACATTCTGGGCGGTGCCGGTGCGCTCCAAGTGAGCAAGGAACTCCGAGAGCCGGGACCAGGTCACGGCCAGGCTCCGTTCGGCGTGCACATGCTCCAGGTTGCGTTGCATCGGCTCGCTAAGCGGACCCAGGGCGCCGCCCTCACCGAAGATCTGGGTGGTCACCCCCTGGAGAAGTTCACTGAGGGACCGGGGGTCTTCCAGGATCGTGAAGTAGGCGTGGGAGAGCACGTTGATGAAACCTGGGCACACCACCTGCCCGTCGGCGTCGATGACCTCCGCGGCCTCATCGTCGATGCCGCCGACGGCCACGATCCGGCCATCGGCGATCCCGACGTCGACCTGCTCTGCGGGACTGTCTCCTCGAAATACGGTTCCACCGCGGATCAACAGGTCCAGCACTGCTCCATCACCTCACGTCGTCGTCGAGTGTCGTCACCGGACTCTACGTGAGGTGGCGCACTCCCACGCAACGCACCCGCCCCGCTACCTGAAGCGGGCCGGCGGCGCGCCGGGCCTACCGCCTCGCGACGGAGGCGCCCCACAGCGCACAGGCCATACCGAGGCCGCGCTCTGGGCAAGGTCGCACAGCTGGTCGGGCTGCTGGAGTGAGCATCGACCCGCCCCGATCCCACCGGCGTGAGCCCAGGTCACGACGCAAAAAGACCGGCCCTGATCAGTGAGTGATCAGGGCCGGTCTCGTGGTAGCGGGGGAGGGATTTGAACCCTCGGCCTCCGGGTTATGAGCCCGGCGAGCTACCGAACTGCTCCACCCCGCGTCGGTGAACACCACACTACGTCACACCGAACGGGAGGAGCAAATCGGTTTAGTCGCCCCCGCCCCCAGACAGCTCGGAGTCCGCGGCCATAGCCTCCTCAAGGGCGGTGGCCAACCGTTCCTGGGCCTCCCCATAGGCTGCCCAGTCTCCGTCGCTCATCGCCTCGTCCGAGTCGCTAAGCGCCTGTGCGGCGTCGTCCAAAGCCTGGTTCAGCCGCTGCTGGGCATCACCGCTGGGAGCATCATCAGTCTCCTCCTCGGCGGGCTCGGTGGCGTCGTCGGTCGCCTCGTCCTCAGGCGTGCCATCCTCCTCAGGAGTGCCATCGTCGCCGGGCGTGACGTCTTCATCCTCGGGATCGATCCCCTCCTGCAGGTCGCCCTCGATCTCCTCATCGGGTACCGGGTCCACACCGGCGTCGCCGGCCTGCGCACCGGAGTCACCGCCGAAGACCTGGTCCAGAGCCTCATCGAGGGTGTAGGCAAAGCCCACCGAATCACCGAAGGCCACCAGCACCCGCCGCAGCAACGGGAATTGGGTTCCGGTGTCGGATTGCACGTAGACCGGCTGCACGTACAGCAGACCGCCTCCGATCGGGAGGGTGAGCAGGTTACCGGCGATCACCTGCGAACCACCCTGGCTGAGAATGTTCAGCTCGTTCGCCGCAGTGGTATCGGAGTCGAAGTTGTTCTGCACCTGACCCGGCCCGGGGACCGTGAGGTCACGGGGTAGCTCGAGTAATCGGAGGGTGCCGTAATCCTCATGGACCGCTCCAGGCTCATTGCCGGTTTCGGAGTTCACCCCCAGGAATCCGGTGAGCACGTTGCGCTGGTCATCATTGAGGATGAACGAGGAGGTCAGCGAGAAGGTGTCCTCCTCCTGCCCGGGCATCCGCAGACTCAGGTAGAACGGTGGCTGCGCAAAGTTCGGACGAGCGGGATCAGCCGGGGTGCGCCAGAAGTCACCACCGGAGAAGAAGTTCCTGGCATCGGTGACGTGGTAGCGGTTCAGCAATTCGCGCTGGACCTTGAACAGGTCCTCGGGATAGCGCAGGTGACTCATCAGGTCCCCGCTGATCTCCGACACGGGCTGGACCAAGTCCGGGAAGACTTCCGTCCAGGTCTGCAGGATCGGGTCCTCCTCATCCCAGGCATACAGGCTGACCGAGCCGTCATAGGCGCTGACCACGGCCTTCACCGAGTTCCGGATGTAGTTGACCAACTCCGGCATCTGTGCCTGCACCTGCTGAGCCTCGGGGTTCAGCGAGTCGGTGGTGGCGTCCTCGAGTTGCTGGGACTCGGCGTAGGGGTAATCCGAGGTGGTGGTGTAGGCGTCGACCACCCACACGACCTCCTTGACTCCGTCGCCGTCGGTGTCCACCACAGCCGGGTAGGTACGCCCCTCCAGCGTCAGGAATGGAGCCACGCGAGCCACCCGCTCCCGGGGATCACGGTGGTAGAGAATCTGCGATTCCTCGGTGACCCGCTCGGAGAAGATGATCTGCTCGCTGCCGAACCGGGTGGCATACATCAGCTGGCGCCAGAAGCTCCCGATGTCCGGCCCACCATCACCTTCGTAGGTGTTGTTCACCTGACCGTTCTCGGCCTCGTCGTCGGGGTAGTCCAACTCCCACGGGTCCAGATCGTCCGGTGCCCCGACCACCGAGTAGTCCGGGGAGTTCTCCGAGAAGTAGATCCGCGGCTCGTATTCACCCAACGCGCCGATGCTGGGGATACCGCCTTCGAAGAACGACGGCCGGCCGTCGTCGGTGGTGGTGCTGCCATACGCGGCCGCCACTCCGTAGCCGTGGGTGAAGACGGTGTGGTCGTTGGTCCAGTTCCGCTCACCGACGGCATCGAGGTTGATGTCGCGCACGGCGATCACCGTGTCCTCGAGTTCACCGTCCACCTCATAGCGGTCCACGGCGAGTTGGTCGGGGAAGGTGTAGTAGTGCCGGTTCTGCTGCAGCTGGCGGAATGTCGGCGAGACGATATTCGGGTCCAGCAACCGGATGCTGGCAGCCGATTCCTCGTCGTCCTCCAGGGCACCCTGGACACCTTCGAGTTCGGCGTCGTAAGTCTGGGCCTCCACGTCCTCCAGGTCGAAGGCCTGCAGGGTCGCGTCGATGTTGCGCTGAATGTACTCGGCTTCCAACTGCTGCTCGTTGGGGTTGACCCGCACGGCCTGGATGATCGCCGGATAGATCATGCCCGCAACCAGGCCGGTGACCACCGCCAATGCCACACCGACCACCGGAGCCCGCCACCGGCCCCGGGTACCGAACAACCAGATCAGCACGGCCACGAACACACAGACGATCGCCACGATCGTGCGAGCGGGTAGGACAGCGTTGATCTCCGTCCAGGTGGCGCCGTCGTACCGCTCGCCGGGGCTGGTCAGCAACTGGTACCGGTCCAGCCAGTAGTTCGCGCCGGCGAGCAGCACGATCACCCCGCCCAGGATGGACAGCTGGATCCGCGCGGCTCGGGTGGCCCGGCGCTGGCCGGTCACCTGGATACCGCCGTAGAGGTAGTGGGTGAATGCCGCCGCTACCAGACCGAAGATCGCGGTCCACAGCAGGAATGAGACCGTGAAACTCAGGAACGGCAGGGTGAAGACGAAGAAGGAGATGTCGTGGCCGAACTCGGGGTCGGCCTGACCGAAAGACTGACCGTTCATCGCCAACAGGAACGGCTGCCACTGGGTGCTCATCGCTGAGCCGGCGAAGAACCCGATCACCGCGGGGGCGGCGATGAAGGCGAGTTTGCGCAGCGGGTCGAAGGCCTCGCGGTAACGCTCCAGGTCACGCTGCTGAGGGGTGCTGGGCACATACATCGGCCGGTGCTTATAGGCCAGGTGCAGGTTCAGCCACACCACCAGGCCCATCAGCGCCAGCCCGACCACGAACAGTCCCCCGCGGGTCACCCACTGCGTCAGCAGCACCTCGGAGTAACCCACCTGATCGAACCAGAGCCATTCGGTCCAGAACCGGGAGAGCACCAGGAAGCCGATGATCACCCCAAGCAATACGCCGATGGTGGGCAGCAGTGGACCGCGGCGACGTCGCTGGGACGCGGGACGCGGGGCTGACGATGAAGCAGCGAACGACACGTGGGCTCTACCTCGAGGTTCTGACCTGGACGGGCGGACCTGCGAAACCGGTGCACCATGGCAACCGATCACGCGCCCTACAAGTTTCCCATACATCCGAAGTGCTGGGACCATGGTGGCGATGACGAGCCACGAACCCGACCCTCAGACCCGCGCCCTTGCTGCCGCCGTATTGGAGCTGGAGCGCCACACCGCCCAAGGCGGGTGGGATGCGCCGGTGGGTGTCTACGCCCTGGTACGCACCGCGCGAGCACTCAACGACAACCCGGAGTTCGGTGAGCAGGTCGGCCCGGAAGCCGTGGCCGCCGCCGGCGCAGATCCACAGCACCTGACCTCGATCGAGCAGGATGGCCTACCCGAGGCGCCGAATCTGGAGGACCTGCTCGCCCAGCTGGCCTGGCCGGAGACCGTGGACGGGGCGGCGATCGTGGTGGAGCGGATCGTGGTACCACCGGAGGCCGAGGTAGGTATGCCCGAGGACCCCGAGGAAGGTGTCGCCTACCTGATGTCCCACCCGGAGCGCCAGGATGTGCGAGTGGCCGCCGGCGTCCTCCGCGGCGGTGAGTCGTGGTGCGTGCTTCGGTCTCGAGCCAACGACGACGACGCCGCCGTAGCCGGCTCCCCTGACGCGGTGCCGGGCCTGGTGCACGCGCTGGCGGCGACACTGCAGTGAGCTGACTGCAGCGCCCACCAGTCCCAGCCGGCCCGGGACAGAGGGGGTGCCCGGGGGCGCGGGTGCCGGGTGCTACGAGGTCGGCGTCGGAGCCGGGGCGGGGCTCCCATCGGCGCAGGCGGGCAGGTCCGCGGTCTGTCCCTCGGCGATAGCCGCCACAGCCTCCCGTGCCTCGGTCAGGGTCTGCACCGCTACCACCTGCAGGCCATCGGGCACGTTACCCACCACTTCATTGCAGTTCTGGGCCGGCGCCAGGAAGTACTCAGCGCCGTCGTCGACCGCACCGATCATCTTCAGGCCAATACCCCCGATCGGCCCGACCCGGCCATCGAGGCTGATCGTCCCGGTGCCCGCGATCACCTCACCGCCGGTGAGATCACCCTCGGTGAGCATCTCGATGATCCCCAGGGCAAACATCATTCCGGCACTCGGCCCGCCGACGTTGTCGATCGCGATCTGCACCTCGAGCGGCATGTCGAAGTCTGCGTTCAGGTAGACCCCGAGCATGCTGCCACCCCGCCCGTCGTCGACCGTCACGATGGGCAGGGCAACCTCCTCACCGTCTCGTTCGACGAGGAGCTGCACTGTGGACTGTGCCGGTGTGGCCGCCAGCGGGCCGGCCAGGTCCGCGTAAGTCTGCACCGCGGTGCGCTGCCCGGATGGGTCCTCGATCGCCAGGATCTGGTCTTCGGCCTCGACCACGCCTGCGGCGCCGGTATGCGGGTCCGCACCAGCGATGTGCAGCTCCGCCGGCACGTCATAGCCGATCTCGGTCAGCGCCGAGACGGTGGCGTGCTCCTGGGAGGTGATCATCTGCTGGGCGGAAATGCTGTCGCGCTCCTCCTGGGTCATCTCCGGATCGAACGTCGCCTCGACCGGCTGGACGATCCGGGCCGAGGCCCACCACCCCTCGATGACGTTCGCCGCCCGCACCGGGTAGCCCGGGCCGCCTGCGGTGACCACCGTGGTCAGGCGCAATTGCCCGTCCTGCGGCGGGTGTATCGCAGCGCCCTCGATGTCGATCAATGGCGGGGCCTGCGTTTCCTCCCCATCCTCAGGTTCGGCCGGGTCCTCGGGGTCGGAGTGTCCTCCGATGGTGTCGAAGGTGGGACCCGCCCCCTGGACCGCATAAGGCACCGGGATGATGAGCATCGTCAGCAGTAGACCGATAGTGAGCAGCCCCACAATGCCCATCGTCATCGTGCGCGGGGCCGGACGGCGGGATGGGGCCTCGTCCGGCGCGGGTGGGGACAGCGAGCTCATCTGGGTCATGGTGCCATCCTCCGGGCAGCACGCCGCTATCCGCCCGATGCGCCCAGAGCGAAAGGTGCGGTGCCGCCCTGCACATTGCTGCCCAGATGTGATTACCGTGACCTATGAGCGAGAACCCCTCCGGAGCCGAGGAATGGCGCCGCATGCTCGAGTCGATGCTCGGCCCGGAAGCCGCCGAGGAGGCGCTCCGAGCCCTGGAAGCCAGCGGGATGGACCTGTCCCAACTGAGTTCGATGGGCGCGATGCCCACCGATCCGGCCCAGATGTCGGCTGCGATGGCCCAGATGCAGCAGATGTTCTCCGCGGCCACCACCGACGACGACGGCACCTCGGACTGGAAACTCGCCCACGACGTCGCCCGTCAGGTAGCCCACGGCGAAGGGGACCCGGCGGTCACCGCCGCCGAGGCTGAACGTGCGCGCAGCGCCCTCGCTGTCGCCGACCTGTGGTTGGATCCGGCGACCGATCTACCGCCCTCTGGTGGGCCCCAGGTAGCTGCCGCACGCGCCGAATGGGTAGAGCGCACCCTGCCCACCTGGCGTCAGGTCGCTGACCCGGTGGCGACATCGGTGGCCGATGCGCTGGCCACGACAATGGGCACGGCCGGCCAGGAACTGGCCGAAGGCATGGGCGGCGAACTTGACCCGGCCTTGTCGGGAATGATGGGTGGCGTGGACATCGGCGCCATGGTGCGCAAACTCGGCCGGCTCAGTTTCGCCATGCAAGTGGGTCAGGGCGCCGGGACGCTGGCCCAGGAGGTCTTCGGGGCCAGCGACACCGGTCTGCCGCTACTGCCCGAACCAGGGGTGATGCTGGTACCGGCGAATGTGGCCGCCTTCGCCGAGGACCTGGATGCACCGGCCGAGGAGGTCTGGCATTTCCTGGCGGTCCGGGAGGCGGCCCACGCCCGCCTGTTCACCCATGTGCCGTGGCTGCGCGCGCAGTTGCTCGCCGCGGTAGAACAGTACGCCGCGGGCATCGAGGTCGACCTGCACCAGTTGGAGGAGTCGATCCGCGATATCGACCCCACCGATATGGAGCAGTTGCGCGCGGCCCTCTCCGGTGGGATCTTCGCGCCCCACCGCACCCCCGAACAGGAGCGAGCGCTGTCCCGGTTGGAGACCGCACTGGCCCTCGTGGAGGGCTGGGTCGAGGAGGTCACCGCCAGCGCCGTGGCCCCACACCTGCCCCACGCGGTACCGCTGCGGGAGATGCTGCGCAGGCGGCGCGCGGCCGGTGGGCCGGCCGAGGACACCTTCCGCAGCCTCGTCGGCCTGGAGTTGCGTCCCCGCCGGGCAAGGGACGCGGCGGCACTGTGGGCGCTGGTGGCTCGCGAACGCGGGATAAGTGAACGCGACCAGTTGTGGTCCCACCCCGACGTCTTCCCCACCACCGAGGACCTCGATGATCCGGGCTCCTTCCTGACCCGCCGGGCGAAGACCACCGCCGATGCGGCCGAGGTTGATGATGCCTTGTCGAAACTGCTTTCCGGTGAGCTCGGTTACTCCGAGGGTGCTCGCGAGCACGACGCCGCCGAGGCCCGGGAAGACGGGGCCGGTGCGGTTCACGACGACGACGGTGCGGCGAAGGCTGCGGCCGCGGACAGCGCTCCGGAGGGCGATACCCAGAGTTCTGCTCCGGAGGACGCCACCGCGGACGAGGCGCAGACCTCAGCGGAAGGTGAGCCGCGCGACGACTCCGGCGAACCGGGCCCCGAGCCCGAGCCTGGCAGCGACCAGGACGAACGCTAGGGTCACCGGCAAACCTCATCCACAGGCGGTGGCGAGGCCGATCCACAGATCGGCGATCGCCTGCTGATTCCGCCGCGGTGTGTGTCAGTCTCCTTGCAGGGAGGTGGTCACATGTTCATCCGGCCGGGATTCGAGGTGTACTGGCGAAAACCCGGGGAAAGTCAGATCGGCCTGGACCCCCGGTGTGCCCTGCTCTTCGATGGTCTAGATCCCGCCGAGCAGCGGCTGGTGGATCGCCTGCCCGCGGCGCAGAGCGTCGAGGAACTGCGGTTACGGGGCCGTGAACTGGGCCTGAGTAACAGGCAGACGGAGGGGCTGCTGACCCGGTTGGCCGACACCGGGCACCTGCTGCCCGAGCCGGTAGAACCACCGGCGATCCGGTCCGCCGACTCCATGCGGGACCCTTCCGCGGCCTATTGGCATCGGGCGACGGTCGCGGGACACCCGCGCCCGTCGGACCGCGGCAACGCCTTGGTCCAGGTCCGGGGCCTGGGTGAATTGGGCCTACGGATCGCTAGCACTCTCGCCCAAGCAGGCGTCGGCACCGTCGCGGTCACCGACGAGCGGCGGGTCCGGGCCGAGGACGTCGGCGGCGGTCTGTACCGGCCCTCCGATGTGGGTTCAGTGCGGGAGGCCACCGCACTGTCGGTATTGCGGTCGGTGCATCCGATGGTGCGCACCCTCGCCGCACCCGGGGCGCGCCCGGACCTGGTGATCGTTGTCGACAGTGGCGTCGTGGACCCGATCAGTATCCGTCCGCTGGTGCGTGAAGACCTCACTCACCTACCGGTGCTGATCCGGGAACTGGACGTGTTGGTCGGTCCGCTGGTCCGCCCCGGATCGGAGGTGTGCCTGCGCTGTCTGGATCTGCATCGGTGCGACCGTGATCCACGATGGCCCGCCCTTGCCACCCAGGTCGCTACCCGGCCCCCACAGGGGGTGGAACCCGCACTGGGTGGGTTGGCAGCCGGCTTCGCCGCCCACCAGGCGTTGGCTGTCGTCGATGGCCGCCCGACCACTCTGGAGGGCACCAGCGCCGAACTCAGTGGTTGGGACCCGGTACCTATCCTGCGCCGGTGGCCACCACATCCGGACTGTGGCTGTAGCCCGGCGATATTCGAACGGTCACCAGCGCAACGACACAGCGCCGGCCGCGAAGGCACACCACCAGTTGGTGGGATGCTCTCGCGGCCGGCGTGAGCGGGTCGCGCGGACCTCGTGACGGGCCAGGCCAACGCCGGCTCATCACGCCGCACCCGTGAGCCCGTCCTGGTCAACGACAGGACGGCGCTCCCGGGACGACGGCGACGGGGCAGCCGGTTTTGAAGCGGCAGGAGGGTAGTTCCCCTCCCCCAGCAGGCTCAGTTCCAGCGGAGCCGGAACAGCGAGCCACGGCTGCGTCGAGACCGCATGGACGGGGCAGGCTTGCTTGGAAAGCTGGCGCGAGCCTGCTGACGTCGGTATTCGATATCGGCGAACAACACGTGTTCGGTGTACATGGTGGGACTCCTTCAGTGGTGGGCCAGGCATGGGTAGGCCAGGCATGGGTAGGCCAGGCGTGGGTAGGCCAGGTGTGGGTAGGCCAGGTGTGGGTAGGCCAGGTGTGGGTAGGCCAGGAATCGAGATGGCGCGGGGGCACCCAGCCAGCGACGGCACGCAGTTCAGGCAGCTGGGCACCAGCCCGCCGGGCACGGAACCTCGGGCGGGCACGGGCCCATCGGGCCAATCGGGCCAATCGGGCCAACTAGGACGATGCAGAAACCAGCGCCCAAGCCAGCCAACCCAGTAGGTGGTGGGGTTGGCGGGCAGCGGTGCGGGTGATCAGTCAGCGCAGTCCGGTGCCAGCGGTACCGAACCAGCCCCCAGCCGAGGTGTCAGGCCGGCCGTCAGCTACGTGGCCAAGCACATGTGATCTGCGGGGTTGGTGGCGACAGCCGGGGGGGCAGTCCGCCCGCCCGGTGTCCGGCCCACCTCATGCCGCAGAGGTGCTGTTGGCCGATCGGGGCTGCTCCTTCCGGGGCCTACCCCGGCCGCGTTTGCGGGCGGCGATGACGCCGTCGATGAAGACTTCGCCGCCCCATACGCCCCACGGTTCCCGCCGGGCGATCGCGCCGTCCAAGCACTCCCGCTTGATCGGGCACTGGCGGCACATTGCCTTGGCTCGTTCGACGTCCTCTCCTCGCTCGGCGAACCAGAGGTCGCCGTCCTGACTTTCCTGGCAAGGAAGGGTGGCATCGGCCGCGGTGGGCAGGTCAATCGGGAGGCCCGCCATGGGCCAAGTGGTCGCCGATCCTGACATGTGGTCGAGAACGGAGGTGTACTGCACGGGATGCTCCTGAGGCACTTGTGGTTGGTCAGCCGATGTGGGTCCGGCGCCAGCCCGTTGTCGATGAATGACAAAGGCCGCGGACCCGATGGGTCTCGCGGCCAGTCGATGCCTCGGATGAGGAGTTAACTGCTGACCGGGAAACCCCGAGTGGCGTTGCCGGTGGCGAAGATTCCGCCGTCGCGGGGAGCGTCGAAGCTCCGTGGCCGGATGGCGTTCGCGAAGGCAAACACCGTGGGCACGCCACAGCGCGCGAAATCGTTGCCGGTTGGCATCTGGTTGATGGTTTCCATCTGGTGTTTCACCTCCTTGCGAGTCAGGAACCGCTTGTTGCTGGCTAGGCACGGCTCATCCGGTAAGAACGGAAACAACACTATGCCCAAGTCACTCGGAAGCCCACCCTTTTTTCGAGATTTTTCAGATTTTTCTTCGCAAGGGTGCTGAGCCGCGGAATCATGCGGTTTCTGACCGTCTGTCGCGCACGGACAATGCTGCCCCTGACCCGATGGACGGGGCCCAAAAACGGCTGAATAACTGATGGTTCGGACCCAGAAATACGGGAGACGATCACAGTGTTGATCGATCACAGTGTTGATCCCTGGGCGCCGGCGGGGTACCTGCTGCCGCCGACCCGCACTGTGGCGGTGGTGGCCGACGATCAGTTCGGCCGCGATGCGCCCGTCGGGTCCTCACCACGGACCAGCGCGAGGATGGTCGCGCCGTAGGCCTCCAACTTGGTGGGTCCGATACCGCGAAGGATCGCCAACTGGCGCAACTCACGGGGTTGGGCGGCAGCGATGGCGACCAGCGTGGTGTCGTGCAGGATGGTGAACGAGGGCTTCGCGGTCTCCTCCGCCACCTGGGCCCGCCAGGCCCGTAACCGTTCGAAGACCTCCGGGTCCGCGTCGGCCTCGGCGATGTCATTCTGCAACGCGGTGCGCCGTCCGCTGCGGGAGGCGCTGCGGCGTCCACTGGTGCGCCCCTCCTCAGCCGTCATCGGCCAGATCCCGTCCAGGAACCGTGAGCGCTTCCGATTCCCCCGTCCGCCGGCGGTGCGGGACCGACCATAGGACAGGTGCAAGTGTTCCCGGGCCCGGGTGATCCCGACATAGAGCAGCCGGCGTTCCTCAGCGATCGCCGCTGCGCCGTCGGCGAGGGAGATCGGCAGCAATCCCTCACACACGCCGACCAGGAACACCGCGTCCCACTCCAACCCCTTGGCGGCGTGCAGGGAGGCCAAGGTCACCCCCTCCACCGGCGGAGCGTGCTGGGCCGAGGCTCGTTCCGCCAGCTCGGCCACGAAGCCGGCCATATCCGCATCACGGCTAGCCGCCAGGTCATCAGCCAGCAGCACCAAGGAGTTCAGCGACTCCCAGCGCTCTCGGGTCGCACCCCGGGCTGTGGGCGGCTCCTCGCTCCAGCCATTGCCGGCGAGCACATCGCGCACGGTGTCCGGCATCGGGGTGTCGCCGGGACTGCGGGCGGCGCCTCGCAGCAGCACGATCGCATCCCGGACCTCGGGGCGGGCGAAGAATCGTTCGCCGCCCCGGACCAGGTAGCCGATACCTGCTTGGCTGAGCGCCTGCTCATAGGCTTCGGACTGGGCGTTGGTGCGGTAGAGCACCGCGATCTCGGAGGCCTTGACTCCGCGACTCACCAACTCCCCAATCCTGGCGGCCACACCCGCGGCCTCCGTTTCGTCATCGGAGTAGGTCTGAAACCGCACTGCGGGCCCGCTGGGACGCTGAGCGATGAGCTCCACGGCAGCTGAGGACCGGTCCTTGCCGGCGCGGTCGAGGACGTTATTGGCCAAGGACACCACCTGGGGGGTGGATCGGTAATCGCGCACCAAGGTGATCACCGTGGCACCGGGATAGGTGCGGCGGAAGTCGGTGAGGTAGCGCGGGCTCGCGCCGGTGAAGGAGTAGATCGTCTGGGAGACATCACCCACGACGCACACTTCCTCACGGTCGCCGAGCCACAGCTGCAGCAACCGCTGTTGCAGTGGTGAGACGTCCTGGTACTCATCGACGATGAAGTGCCGATACTGGCTGCGCACGGTGGCCGCGATGTCCTCGCGCTCGGTGAGGATCCCCACGGTCAGCAACAACACATCCTCGAAATCGATGACGTTGCGCTCACTCTTGGCGTCCTCATAGACCGACAGCAGACGCGCCACCGTCGTCAGATCGTGACCGGCGGCACCCTCCCGCCCTGCGGCGCCGGCGCGGCGCACGTAGTCATCGGGGGTGACCAACGAGACTTTGGCCCACTCGACCTCCGCGGCCAGGTCCCGGATGGCCAGCCGGTCCACCGCCAGCCCGAGCCGGCCGGCGGCCTCGCCGATCAAGGAAGCCTTGTGCTCGGCGATCCGCGGGATGCCCCCGCCGATCGCCGTCGGCCAGAAATAGGACAGCTGCCGCAGTGCCGCGGCGTGGAACGTGCGTGCCTGCACCCCGGCCACGCCCAGATCCCGCAGCCGCGAGCGCATCTGCCCCGCTGCCCGTGCGGTGAAGGTCACCGCGAGCACACTCGAGGGGTTATAGGTGCTGGTCAGGACCCCGTGTGCGATGCGGTAGGTCACCGCCCGGGTCTTGCCGGTGCCGGCGCCGGCCAGCACGCAGACCGGGCCGGTGAGCTGCTCGGCCACAGCGCGCTGATCAGGGTCGAGCGCAGCCAGCAGCTGCTCGACTTCGGTGGTGGTGCTCATCGTTGGTGATTGTCCCAGCACTCACCCACATCGGGAACATTGCCAGCCGCGATCTGGTTACCGTCAGTACCGGAACTTTCGCCGGCCACCCTCGCCGGCGTAGCCCCGATCCAGCACAGGAGGACCCGTTGAGCACCACCGCCCCCGAGGCCGGCACCGTCACGATGTTCAGCACCACGTGGTGCGGATACTGCCGCAGGCTGAAGACTCAGATGGACCGGGCCGGTATCGGCTACAACGAGGTGAACATCGAGAACGACGAGACCGCGGCGGACTTCGTCCAGGAAGCCAACGCGGGTAACCAGACAGTGCCCACGCTGCTGTTCCCGGATGGATCCACGGCCACGAACCCCTCGCTGAAGGAAGTGCAGGAGCGCCTGGGGACCTGAGTCCACCAGTCCGCCGCGACCGGTTCCACTGCCGTGGCCGGCCCACCCGCCGCCACTGGGTGTCCAGCGGCTAGGCGTGCGGCGGCTTCGGCAGCTCCTGGCCGTACCACTGGCTGATCAGGTGGTGCGCGATGGAGGTGGCCCGCGGCAGCAGGAGCCGCCCAGCCTCAACCTCGCGGAGCAGTTCGGCCCGGGTGACGAACCGGGCGGTGGTGATCTCCTCGCCGTCGGGCGTGACCTGAGTGCTCAGCGCAGTGCCGCGGAACCCCACCATCAGGGAGGCCGGGAACGGCAGGGCTGGCTGCCGAAGTAGTGCACCGCGCCGACGGCCACCCCGGTCTCCTCCAGCACCTCCCGGCGCACCGCAGCCTCCAGATGCTCACCTGGCTCGACGAAACCGGCTGGTACCGAGTACCGGCCCTCGGGCCACGTAGCGGCATGCCCGAGCAGCAACCGGTCATCGCCGTCGACGATCGCCATGATCACCGCCGGGTCGGTGCGCGGGAAGTGCTGGGTACCACAATGCGGGCAGCGGCGGACCCAACCGGCATCGGTGACCTCGGTCGGCCCGCCGCACCGCGGACAGCGGGTGTGGGTAGCGTGCCAGTTCGCCAGCGCGATCGCCTCGGTGGCAAGACCGGCCTCCCGGTCGCTGAGATCCCAGCCGATATCTCGCAGTTGGGACAGTCGGCCGCCCGGGAATCCCTGTGGATCATCGGAGCGCCGGGCACCTTCGGTGCTCTGCTCGCCGACACCCGCAGCCTCAGGGTGCAGTTGGGCGATGTAGGTCAGGCCCTCATCGCGGCCTAGGTAGACCAAAACACCCTCACCCTCGCCGTGGCCGATGGTGACCGTGGGCACCGGGGCGTCTGTTCCTGCCGGTGCGGTCAGTAACACGCGTGGCTGCGCGCCGCCGGTGGTGATGACCTCGGCGCCGATGATGTGCAGCACCCGGGTGTGCGGCGAGGCCAGCAACTGCGCCAGCAGGTCCGGTCGAACCCGGGCATGGGCGTCGCGGTCAATGGTGAAGCGGGACAGGGGCAGATCATCGGAGCGCACCACCTCACGGTAGGGCCTCGCCGGTGCAGCCACCGCCCGGGGAACCCGGTGCCGTTTCGGACGCGCCGGGCAGTTTCACCGCCGGTGTGAGCTCCATACGCCTACGGTATGGACGTGTCCAACACTCCGCGTTCCCCGTTGACCCTGGCCGCGCTGGCGACTGTCGCCATCCCGGGCCTGGACGTGGTCGCGACTCACCCGCCGGCCCAGGCCGACGCGGATTTCGACGTCGCCGGCGTGACCGACGCCGAGGGGCGCCGATGGATGATCCGAGCGCCCAAGCTCGCCGCCGCCGGGGCAGCGTTGGAGGCGGAAGTTGAGGTGCTGGGCGGCCTGGCCGCAGCCGCCGACGCTGGGGGCATCACCTTCGATGTGCCCCGACCGCAGGGATTCGCCCCGCTGCCCGAAGGCGGGCGGGCGGTGGTCTACCGTGAACTGCCCGGCCGTGCCCTGGACGTGGATGGGCTGAGTGCCGATTCCGTCCTGCCCCGCCGCATCGGGCGGGCGATCGCCCGGCTGCACGAACTGGACCCGGCCATCATCGCCGACGCCGGGTTGCCCCTCTACGACGCGCAGGACTACCGCACCCGGCGGTTGGCCGAACTGGACGAGGCCGCCCGGACCGGACACGTGCCGGCCGCCCTGCTGCGTCGGTGGGAACACGCTCTGGAGGACGTGCGCCTGTGGCAGTTCCGCGCCACAGTCGTGCACGGCGATCTCGCCGCCGAGCACATCCTGATCGCCAACGACGACGTCGCGGCGTTCCTGGACTGGGCTGATGCGCGGGTGGCCGACCCCGCCGATGACCTGGCGTGGTTGCTCGCCGCTGCCCCGGAGGACGCCGCCGAGACCATCCTGTCTGCCTACCGCAGGGCACGCTCAGATACCACCGACGAGTTCCTGGACGCCCGGGCGGTCCTGGCTGGAGAACTTGCCCTGGCCCGGTGGCTGCTGCACGGGGTACGGCACCGGGATGAAGCGATCATCGACGATGCGGTGCAGATGCTCCTCGATCTGGATGAGGCGGTCACCGGCGCACCCCCGATCGGTTCCCGCGCCCCGGACGTCGAGTACGACCCTGGCACCGCGGACGACCCTGGCACCGCGGACGACCCTGGCACCGCGGACGACCAAGGCGCCGAGAGGGCCGATGACGACGGGGAGGATCTCGAGCCCGACGCCGCGATTGCCCGCGACGACGGCGAGGACCCCACAGATGATGACGGCGCCGGCTTCGCCGGTGACCAGGGCGCACTGGATGAGACCGGTCCGATCGAGCCAAACCCGGCCCCGGGGAACTGGGGCGATGATGCCGTCACCGCACCGTTCCCGGTGTCGAGGCAGTCGGCCCAACCAGAGGACGAACCGGCGCCGCCACCAGACATCCTCGACACCAGCGAGCAGCAGGAGGCCGCGGACGGCGACCTGCGGGAGCCGGATTATCTACGGCGCTCGGGCCGCCGGGGCGATGACTCCGCCACCAGACAGTTGCCGGCCACCGAGACCTGAGGCAGGCCCGGGGCCCGCCCGATCAGGGCGCCGGGGGCTCGCCACCATCCCAGGCGCCGGCGAGCATCGCCTCGAGTTCGGCTTCGCCTAGCGGTTCTGCGGTCACGGTCTCCTGCTCGGCAACGTAATGGAAGGAGGCCCGCACCGACTCCACCGGCAGCTGATGCAGCCGGGCCCAGGCCAGCCGGTAGAGCGCAAGCTGGATCTGCTTGGTGCGCTGCTCGGCAACGGTGGTCGGGGGGCGGCCAGTTTTCCAATCCACCACATGCACCCCCTCTCCTTCGGCGAAGACGGCATCGATGCGGGACCGGACCGCGATACCGGCCACGATCGTCTCGATATCCACCTCCACCGCGATCGGTTCCCGCTGGGCCCAGGACGAGGCCAGGAAGGCGCTCTGCAGATCGGCGAGCGCGGTATCTGGGTCGCCGTCGTCCGCGCCGGGCAAGGCATCCCAGTCCAACAGGGTCTGTGTCCCGAAGTACTGCTCCACCCATGCATGGAAACGGGTGCCTCGCCGCGCTGCCGCACTGGGCCGGCGCGGTACCGGACGGCGCCGGTCCCGCAGAAACGCCTGGGGGTCGGCAGCGAGTTCGACGACGGCGGACGCCGATAGGTGCTCGGGCACCGGGACCCGCAACTGTTGCGCGGCATCCCGTTCGGCCAAGAGCAGTTCTGCCTCCTGCCACCACCGGCGGCTGGGACTGAGGTCCAACGGCAGTGTCTGCGGCTCGGCGGCTTCGGCCCAGATCTGTTCCCACTGCTGGGCCGCGGCCCGGGCCGGCTGGGGCCACGGGGTGGATGGCGCCGCGGCGGTGATCGGGTTGATCTCCTGCTCTGGCTGCGCCGGCCAGGGCGCCACGGTCCGGGCCAGCCCACCGGCGACCAGCGGGGCGAGGAACGTCGATGGCTCCGATGGTGTTGACCGGGTGCCCCAGAAGTAGCCGGTGAGCAACAGCGTGTGTCTGGCCCGAGTCATCGCGACGTAAGCCAGTCGCCGCTCTTCGGCCAGTTCCCGCTGCCCTTCCCGACGGCGGAACTCCGCTCGTGCCTCTGCCATCTCCTGGTGGGTGTGGGTGCCTTCGATATCGAGTTCGGGCAGCCAGTCGCGGTCCCCGCGCAGCGGGTACGGCAACGACGCCACCGACGTGGTCCACCCGTTGGCGACCAGCTCTCCGGCCTTGTTCGGTGCGATGGAGGGAAAGTCGGCAGTGTTCAGTCCGGCGACGACGACGGTGTCCCACTCCAACCCCTTCGCGGCGTGCACGGTCATGATCTGGATGGCGCCGGGATCCGGTTCGGCCACGACCACATCCATACCCCGCTCCTCATCCTCGACCGCATCCAGGTAGGCCAGGAAGGCGCCTAGGGTCGGTTCCTCGGTGCCACCGGCGAAGGAGGCCGCGGCATTGGTGAAGGCATCGAGGTTCCGCCGCGCGTGACCCACCGAACCGGGAACATGGGCCGCCACGTCGATGTCCAGGCCCAGGATCTGTTCGGTGGCGGTGACCAGCTCGGGCATCGTCAAGTAGGTCAGGCTGCGGATCTGCTTGATCTGCCGGCTCAGCCGCTCCAGCCGGTACCGGCCGGCCGCCGAGAGGCTGTAGGTCTGGAAGTGCTCGGGCGGCAAACTGTCCACTGCTTCGACCAGACTCGCCTGCTCCACCTCTTCCAGGACAACCTCCTCGTCATCACCGGCGGACCTGGCGCCGTCCGCCGCGGGATGAGCATGTCGAGTCCCCGGCCCGGCAGTGGATCGGCGCGGGCCGGCCTGGACCTTCGACCAGGCGTGCAGTACCGCCAGATCGGCTGCGCCCAGATGCACACTCGGGCCGGTGAGTAGTCGCATCATCGCTTCCCCGCGGGACGGGTCCTGGGCTACGGTCAGCGCCGCCCGGATGTCGGCGACCTCGGCAGTAGCGAGCAATCCGCCCAGACCGATCACTTGGCAGGGCAGGCCGGCCTCGGCCAGGGCGGCTTCGATCGGGGCGAATTGGGCCCGTTTTCGGCACAGCACCGCTGCGGTGGCTGGGGCCTTCTGGTCATCGGACCAGTACCGGGCCAAGAGCGTGGCGATCTGCTCGGCCTCCTCTAGCTGGGTCTGGAGGTAATGGGCTTCGACCACCCCGGGCCCAGCTTGCGGTGCCGGTTGCAGGGCGCTGACGTGCTGGGTGGCCGGACCGGAACGCAGCGGTGCGGCGACCTGGTTGGCCGCCGCCAGGATTGCCAGGTCGTTGCGCCAGGCGGTGCTCAAGTTCATCACCCGCGCCGGGGCGCCGTCCCGCTCCGGAAAGTCCTCGGGAAAGGCCAGCAGCGTGCCTGCCGCCGCTCCACGCCAGCCGTAGATCGCCTGGTTCGGGTCCCCGACGGCGGTGACCGGGTGGCCAGTACCGAATAGCGACCGCAGCAGGTCCACCTGGGCGATAGAGGTGTCCTGGTACTCATCGAGTAGGACCACCGAGTACCGGCTGCGCTCCAGGGCACCGACCTTGGGTTCCTCGGCCGCGATCGTCGCTGCCATCCGGACCTGGTCGGCAAAGTCGACGACGCCGTCGGTGCGCTTGCGGGCCTCGAAGTGGGACACCAGGTCCATCAGCCGTGACCGCAGCCGCAGGGAGTCGGCGATCTGGGCCACATCTTTTAGCGGCCTCTTTCCCTCCTTCGTGATGAGGTCGCGCGCCAGGCGGGACAGGTGGTCGGCGGCCTGCGCCGGGGTCAGGCCGTGCTCGGCCAGCTGCCCGGCCAGTTCGGTTACCGCATCGACGACAGTCGCCACGGCGTAGGAGGTCTCGATGTCCTCGGGCCAGTCCCGCACGATCTGGTCGGCCACCTGGAACCGGCCGGCGTCGGAGATCAGCGTCGCGTCGGGATCCCAGCCCATCCGTAGGGCGTGGTCGGACAGCACCGATGCGGCATAGGAGTTGTATGTGGCGATCCGGGGCCGCTCCGCCAACCCGTCCTCCAGTCCCACCCCGGCCTGGTGCAGTTGCCGCAGACGGAGTCGGATCCGGTCGGACAACTCTGCTGCCGCCTTGCGGGTGAAGGTCAGGCCGAGCACCTCCCCGGGCGCCACCAAGCGGTTGGCGACCAGGTACACCACCCGAGCGGCCATCGTCTCGGTTTTACCCGACCCGGCGCCGGCGACCACCAACAGTGGTCGGACGGGTGCCTCGATCACCGCGATCTGCTCGGATGTCGGCGGTGGTTGATCGAGAATCTTCGCGATCGAGGTTGCGCGGTATGCCACCCCCGGGTCGGACGAGTCGGGCCCACCCGGTGTCTGGGAGCCGGTGGCAGCAGCACTCATTGCCCACCTCCGGTGATGCGGGCACCTTCGGGTACCGCCGGGCAGGAGGTGCGGACCGGGCAGCGCGGACAGTCCTTGTTCGGCCGCGCCTCGAACTGCGAGGCCGAGACGATCCGGGCGGTTTCGGCGAGCATGGTGTGAGCCCACTGGGGGTCCTCAGCCGAGGCCAGCGGCCGTTGGGCCCGAATGGTGCCCCGTTTTCCGATGCCGAGATAGACCAGGGCCGCCCCGCCGTTCTGCCCTTCTCCGAATGCACCGGCACTGGCAGCGACCTGGTAGCTACCCAGTTGCGGGTGGTGGTCGGCCTCGGCCACCGGGATGGCGCTCTTGCCGGTCTTCAGGTCGACGATGTGCAAACCCTCGCCCCGTTCCTCGACCCGGTCTGCCCGGCCTCGCAGCCGGAAGTCACCCAGGTCGGTCTCGAAGGGCACTTCGGTGCGGACCACACCGGGGCGTCCTTCGTGGTAGCTGGCCAACCGCTGGATCATCTGCTCCGCGCGCCGGCGTTCACTGCGTGCCAGCCAGCCGCTGCCCAGCGCCAGTTCGTCCCATCGCTCATCGAGCGCGACCATCATCTCGGCTTCGGTGCCGTGGGGGTGTGCCGCGGCGATGTCGTGAATGAGAATGCCCAGATTCTGGGCATCGGTACTACCGGGCTGCCCGCCGTGACGGGTCAGCAGCCAGCGCAGTGGACAGGTGGTGGCCAGTTCGACCGTCGAAGGGCTGAGCGTGATGGCCTGCCCCGGGGGCACGAGCGCAGCGGCGGACGTGGCCTGGTGCAACACCCCCCAATCCCGGGGGTCAGCGCCGTCGACGCCCTGGTCGGCAAGGTGGGCCAGGACGCCTGCTGCCTCGGACGCCTGGGCGGTCTGGGTGGGGTCCGGGCGCCCCGCGACCTCCGGGGTGAGCACCGGCCGTAAGGCAGCGCGCAGTTGGGCGACCAGGCCGCGCAGATCCAGGGGCGTCGCCACCCGGGTCACCTCCCGGGCGGTGGGCGAGCCCTCGGCGATCAGATCGAAGAAGACCGACGGGCGGGCCTCGGCCTCCAGCACGGCCGTGACGTAGACCGCGCGTTCAGCTCGGGAGCAGGCCATGACGAAACTGCGCAGTTCGCCGTCGGCTACCTCCCGGCGAGCGCGGCGGGCTCTGGTCGCCGGATCCTGGATCGCGGCCTCAGGGTCCACCGCCGCCGCGTGCCGGGCGGTCGCCACCTCGGCCAGCTCGGCCGAGCCGAGCATGGAGTCGCGCAGGCGCAAATCAGGCCAGACGTCCTCCTGGACGCCGACGACTGCGACGATCTGCCACTGCCTACCGGCGGCACTGGCTGGTGTGTGCACGGCCACGGCCTCATCCATCTGCCCGCGGGCGGCCAGGGTGTCGGCCGGGAAGTCCTGGGCGGCCAGGTGTTCGACAAACCCGGCCATCGTGGCCCCTGCGGTGCGGTCCACGTATTGCTCCGCGGCCCGGAATAAGGTCATCACCGCATCGAGATCGGCGTCGGCCCGGTCGGCCCCCGGCCCACCGCGCAGGGCGCTGCGCTGCCAGGTGCTCGCCAGCCCGGTCGCCGACCAGATCGCCCAGAGCACGGTCTCGACTGTGGCGTCCGGCGCAGCCAGTGCGTCCCGACCGGCACTCAGCACCCGGGCCAGAGCTTGCGGCGCGCGCCGGTGCCGCGTGGGTAGGTCGGCGGCCCGTTCGGGGTCCCAGAGCAATTCATCGAGTAGGTCACTGGAGTGCTGATCCCCGCCTGCGGCGCGTTCGGTTTGGCGCAGCACCCGGCGCAGGGACCGCAACGAGACCGCATCGAGACTGCCGATGGGCCCAGTGAGCAACTCGGTGGTCGCCTGCGGCGTCAACCCGCCGGTCAGCACGGCCTGCAAGACGGTGAGCAACGGCCGGACCGCGGGTTCATCCCGCAACGGGCGATCCGGTGCGGCCATCATCAACGGCACCTGGGCCGCGCGCAGTCCGCGGCGGATCGCACCCAGTTGGGCAGCCGAGCGAGCGATCACCGCCATCTGCGACCAGGGCACCCCGGCGTGCAGCCGTGCTTGCCGCAGTTCGCGGGCGATGAACGCTACCTCCTGGGCAGCACTGGCCAACACCGCCGGGATGAAACCACCGGGGAGGTCGATGGCGGCCGTCCCCGACCCCGTCCCGGGCCCCTGGTTCGGCGGCGCTTGCTCCACTCGACCCGGCGCCCTGCGCCGGGCGGCGGCGGTGAGCACCGGCAGGCCCTGGGTCAGGCGCTGGATCGGCTCACGTAGGTCCGGGCCGTGGCGCCAGACCTGGGACAGGATGTGCTCCTCGGCGCCCCACGCCCCGTCCTGACCGCCCGCAGGTAGCCCAGCGGTGGCCACCAGCGCCGGCACGCCCCCGCGGAAGGACTGGACCGCCGCGTCCGGGTCACCGGTCACGACCAGCTGCCCGCCGGCTGCGCCGACGGCGTCCAATAACCGGGCGGTCGCCAAGGTCGCGTCCTGATAATCGTCGTGGACCACCAGCGACCACTGCGGCCGGGGCACCCCGGGCAGGTCTTCCTCCCAGCTGTGCAGGGCGGCGACGGCTTCATCGACGATGGTGGCCGCGTCGTACCGCGCGCCGCGGTCGGGGGTGAGGTGACCCAGCGCGTTGACCTGGTGGTATTCGGTGAGGATCTGCCCGGCACCGACCCATTCGGGGCGCTGGTGCCGGTGTCCCCAGGCGGTCAGTCCGGCCCCATCCAGACCGGCCTCTGCGGCCCGCATCAGCAGGTCCCGCAGTTCGGCGCGGAAGGCCTGCAGTTGCCAGGTCTGCGGGCCGATGTTCGCTGGCCAGTCCAGGGCCGGCCCCTCACCGGCGGCGTGGCCACTGAGCAACTCGGCCAGCGCGCGGTCCTGCTCGGGGCCGGTGATCAGCGTCGGAGCGACCTCACCCAGATGTCCGGCGCGTAACCGCAGGATGGCGTAGGCCAATGCCGCCGGCGTGCGCACCAGCGGCTCAGTGGTGGTCCGGCCCAGCCTGCGGGTGATCTCGTTGCGCAACGTGGCAGCGGCCAACCGATCTGGAACCAGCAACAGCGGTGTGCCGCCGCGTTCGACGTCGGTGACGATCAGCTCAGCGGCGACTGTCGTCTTCCCGCTACCCGGAGCACCGAGGACCAGGTGCCGCCCGCCGCCGGCGATCGCCGCACATGCCGCGGCCTGGGAGGCATCGAGGTGTGGAGGTGGGGCATGGGCACGCCGGCGGACGTGGACAGCAGCACTCATGAGGTCATTTCAACATGAGGCTCCGACACCGATGTCGGAGCCCTATTCCTCGACCCACGCCGTGGGCTCACAGCCATCCAGGCTCATCGACTGCTGCACCATGATCGGGGCCGGCTCCCCGTCCGCCGGGCAGTCCTGGTGCTGGTACCAGAGCAGGTGGCCTACCTCGTGATTGACGAGGTAGCGACGGTAGTCCTGCAGTTCGCCGCCGGCCTCGAGGTAGGACTCAGCCCCGTGGACCCAGCGCAGCGCGTTCAATGCCGCATGCCCGTTGCGTCCGCAGGAGTACTGCCCGGCAGTGTCCAGCGGCGCGCACATCTCATCGATCAGATCCGGTGAGCCCAGGACCACCCGGAACTCGGCCGAGTCATCGGTGCGAGCGAAACTGACTGGCTCCACAGCCGCCCAGCCACGGTCGTCATTCAACGTTTCCATCACGAAGTCACCGAAGGCTTCGGCATCCACCGGCAGGCCGTCTTCGACTTCGATCTGAACCTCGACAACCCGCTCTGCTCCGGGCTCCGGTGCTTCTTCGCTGCCGGGTAGCACGTCCAGGGAGCCTGCACCGTCCTCGACGTCGGTCCCGAGCACACCGGCCTCGGCGTCGTCCAGTTCGGCCTGGGTGGGCTCCGGGGCGGGGGGCGGGACCTGCTCACCATCCAGCGGTAGGGGCTGGTGGGGGGCGAAGTAATAGTACTCGGCAGTTTCGTCCTCGCCCGGCCCGGCGGCCTCTGCGACCTCTTCGGCATCGTCGTCCTCGGCGGCACCTGGCCCCAGGCCCAACAGCGACTCCTGAGGGGAGGGGGCGGAGCTGAGGTGCGGATCATCGGTGCTCGCTGCGGACAGGAGCGCCGGTTCCTGCACCGGTGCCGGATCCGCACCGGCGTTGGGGTAGGGGGTCGGCTGCGGGGGCGGGGCGAGTTGCGTCGCCGTCACCATGCCCGCGAACAGGGCGAGCACTGCGCAGTAGGCAGCCACAGAACGAGGACGCATAGGCCCATACTTGCAAAGATTCGCCGGCGGCCCCACCGCAGCCAGCTTGGGCCCACCCACCTCGGCCCGGACCATCCGCGCTGCCCGCCTACGATGGGAGCAGTACACCGCACCGCGTCGCTGAAGGAGAACTGGTGGAAATCCGGATCGGAATCAAGCACATTTCCCGGGAACTGACCGTGGACGTCGCCGACGAGGCGGACGCTGTCACCAAGACGGTCACCGAGGCGTTGGCCCAGGGCGACACACCGGGGGCGACACTGAACCTGACCAGCAGCAAGGGCAAGCACGTGATCGTGCCGGTGTCGGCGCTGGCATTCGTGGAGTTCGGCGGTGACGACACCCGACGGGTCGGTTTCGGCACCCTCTGAGAAGTCCCCACGGCACTGCGTGCGGATCGGGTGGGATTGATCACCTTGACCATGCCCTCACCGGCGTTCTGACCCGGTGGGCTAGACTGGTGCAGTACCCGGTTGCCCGGTCGCCACGACAGTTCGGTCCACCCACGATCACAGCCGGC
>Ga0079225_10000296_pt1 | contig 26676 bp, 24 predicted proteins | sample Poulit2012_FD_76344 | JGI IMG/M metagenome (GOLD analysis project Ga0079225, IMG submission 76344) | Agricultural soil microbial communities from Georgia to study Nitrogen management - Poultry litter 2012 | ecosystem: Environmental > Terrestrial > Soil > Agricultural land | place: USA: Georgia... | reverse complement strand
GATCCAAAGGTACATATTTTGCTGCTTCTTCTATACGTGCTTTAATCGACGCCTTATCCTCTAATTCGCCATTTTTCGATGTAAATACACCTAACACTACACGTGGTCCACCTTTTGGAATATTTGCAAGTGCCTTAAAGTCGCCAGAACGCTCATCGTCATATTCCAAGAAAAATCCATTTACTTTTTCTTTTGCAAAAAGCGTTGGGGCAATCCAATCATAACTTCCTTCAAATGCCCACGTAGATTGATAGTTCCCTCGACATAAATGTGTCGTTACAACTAAATCTTCTGGTTTCCCTTCCAACACACCGTTTATCACTTCTAATGCCAGGTCAATCGCAGCCTGGCGATCCTCATCACTATTGAATTTAATTGTAGTCGAGGATAGTCCCGCAATATATACATCATCCAGCTGTAAATAACGTACACCTGCATCATAAAATGCTTGAACTGCATCTCGATACGTTTGAATAATATCTGCTGCAAATTCCTCTACCGTTGGGTATACTTCCACATTGCGGATTTCTGGATGAAATAATTGGTTTGGACTTGGTATGGTTTGCTTTGCTACTGCACGCCCGTCAACAATTTCGTGAAATTCCTTATAATCCTGAATAAACGGATGGTCTGCCGGGAATGAAATTTTTCCTGAATTTCGGACATTATATCGCTCTGTTTCGACACCGCCATGGAAGGAATAGCCTGCTTCAGGTACATAGCCTTCAAAGCCATTTAAATGTTCAAGGAAATCCAAATGCCACCACGTTCTTCTAAATTCACCATCTGTAACAGCCTCTAGACCTGCTTCAATTTGTTTATCAACAATACGTTTAATTTCTTCTGTTTCAATTGCACGTAATTCCGCTGCAGAAATGCTTCCCGCTTTAAAATTCTCTCTTGCTTCATGAAGACGCTCCGGTCGTAATAAGCTTCCTACGTGATCTGCACGAAATGGTGCTTTCGTTGTTGTTATTGAATTTGTCATGTTCGTTTCCCTCTTTCTATTTTTTATGTTTTTTTAGATTTTTTATGGCAATATAGCAAAGGATCGTACTGGAAAACCGGATGCTTTCTCAGGCTTGGGTACGATGTTAAAAATAACTGCACCTTTTGCCGGGAGCTGATCCAAATTCTTTAACAACTCCACCTGATATGTGTCCTGCTCCAGCACATAATACTCACCAAGCAATGCCTCATTTTTTAAAAAGTCAATCGCTGAATCCGTATCATACGTTTCATGGCCAACTGCACGAACTCCACGTTCCTCAAACAGAAACTTCAATGCATCCAATCCCCAACCAGGAATACGATTATTTCCATCGGTATCTTTATTATTGAACGCATCTTTATCTGGCCAATGCTTACTCCAATCAGTTCGCAACGCTACAAAGGTTCCTGCTTCGATCTCACCATACTCCGCTTCAAATTTCTTAATTTCATCCACCGTTAATGTGAAATCCGCATTTTCTGCAGCTTCTTTTGAGCGGTCAATGACGACAAGCGGTAACACAAGCTCCTTTAAACCCAGTTCCTCCAAATATCTTGTATCTCGCACAAAATGGATTGGTGCATCAATGTGAGTTCCATATTGCCCTGGAAATGAAAACCGTTGTGCAAAAAAACCATCATCATGGTCAAACAACGTATCAATCGACGCGGGCTCAAATGCTGCAAAATGTGGTGATGCAGGTCCAAACGTATGGGTCAAATCCACCCACTTCTTTTGCTTCAAAATTTCGATTGCTTCTAACAATTCATTGGTAACCTTTTGTTTTTGTACCGACATCCTGTATCCCTCCTCATTATAATTTGTACTTCACAGAAAAAAGCCTCCAAACTTACACTTTCTTTTCTAAATAAAGTAAATAAAAAACCCCTCCTTACTATTAAAATAATAAGAAGAGGCTTTGGCACCATCGCTAAAATTCTCTTCTTATCTTCAAGCATTACGCTACTGGAATTGGCACAGTACTTATAAAAAGTCTGCTGCCGAGGTATCTAAGGGCCAGTCCCTCCACCTCTCTGGATAAGAAAAATTCTAAATATTTAATTGATTAAATAATAGATTACAATCATTTGAATTGAAAGTCAAGAACTTTTAAAATTTTTTTTAACATACTGGTTATCCTACTGACTATTCTCTTAATAATTTTGTGCATATTTCTCTCATAACCGACCTTAATTAAACAGCTGCTCATAGCTATTGACATGCTTAAATAACAATCTATTTAATAAATTGTTGAACAACAAAGTAATTTGAATAATACACCTAACTTTTTATTAAACAAACGTGCCCATTCATTAAATAAGCCCGTATCTTCTATTAGACATTATTTCATTTTTAAAGAGTATAAAGTTCTGTTACAATAACATTAGGAGGTACTATTTATGACACAAAAAGATGAACAATTTATTAAAATATCCCTTAAAATGGCTTTAAATGCTAGAGAAAATGGAAATGAACCATTCGGTGCAATCTTAGTAAAAAATGACGAAATTGTAATGTATAGTGAAAATAAAATAAATAGTTATTGTGATCCAACACACCATGCCGAGATAGGACTAATACGTACTTTTTGTTCTGAAAACAATATTTTTGATCTTAGTGAATACACTTTATATACTAGCTGCGAACCTTGCGTTATGTGTACGGGTGCCATGGTATGGTCTAAATTAGGAAAAATAGTCTACAGTGTATCACATGATCAACTAGCAGAAATTGCGGGTGATAATATAATGATTTCAAGTAAAGATGTTATCGAAAAAAGCCCACATAAGCCAATCTTAGTTGAAAAAGTGTTAAATGTCGAAGGGCTAAAAGTATTTGATGGATACACATTTGACCTTTAACTTTGTAAGTAACCTCATTATTTATCCATGTTTGTTATTCGAGTATTTCATTTAGATGTAGATAGACTCATTTGAAATTGCTTTGCTTCTTTTTGCATCGTGATAAGTATTATTGATGATAAACATCTCACTTTTTTATTAAAAAACTCACCCTATTGCTGAACTCTAGCTAAAGAGAGTTAGAGCAATTTTTTTCACTGTGTTGGGTTTCATCTTCAATACTTTCTGTAACACCATCAGTTGATAATTTATCCTTTTCACAAAATTGTTTAACTTGCTTTTCCTTCTTGGTTATCCCGTAGTAATACGTCACATCTGGTTCATCCTTAAATATGACCATATAATGCCCGTGATAAAAATCATTGTTTATACCGTGCTTAGGCTCCACATAATGCGATTCATCTATGTCGCTTTCTGTGTATCCCTGTTCTTCCAAATAAACTGGGACATTTTTATTTGCTAGATATTTTGTATAAGGATTTCCGTTGTTTAACAAGTAAATAAATATAAGAGGAGTTGCTATGATTAGGATTAAAATTACACTTATCACAATCCATATACTCTTTTTCACATCATTTCCCCCGTTTATCGAATAATCACTAATATCTTACTTCATAACATCATAATAAAATTGATTAAACAGAAGTATTAAATAATTATATTAAGAGCAAAGTATGATTCTACCCTCACATACATATTTGTCGCTTCCACTACAACTGAAATTCCTATCATTTAATCTAATCAACAACGATTTCATCATTTTCATCATAGTAGAAGCTGTTAGCATTTGCTAAATTAGGATATTTCATATCTTGTCGTACGTACCATTCACCATCTTCGTAATATGTACTTATTAAATCTTGTTTATTTTCTTCATCTCTGTGTATAAATTCTTTTCCATCTGTAAAATAGATTTCCGGGACATCATAGCTCGCAACCATTTCAAAAGAAAAATTTGCCGCTAATTTAAAAGGCTCCTCTTCATCATTTGCATATTCATATATCGCAACGATTGTTTTAGGCATTTCTCCTGGTAAATTATTATAGCGTGCAATTTTTATTAATTCATCTACCCCATTTCCAGTGACATCCGCTAAGGTTAACTGCCATTTTGAATCTTCCTTATAAAAAGAAGTATTATCTTTATAAAACTCTTCAAATAGTTCATCATGAGGTAACATTATTTGTTTATTTTCTCTTTCCTTCTCTTTTACTGTTGTAATTTGAATTGAATGAGCATCAGGTGCATAATAACCCATTTCAAATTCATATCGCTCTCCATTAAAGGAACCATACAATTTGTAACGAGTTTCTGTATCGCTTTCATCTTCCATTAAAGAATACGATATAGTAGGTCCAACCGGTTCCTCATCTCTATTTAACAAATAAACCCCTGAATCAATTACATCACTATTCATCTCTTCCATCCACGCTAATTCTGATTCAACATCGAAATCTGACGTTTCTTCTCTTTCTACCTCTGCTTTCCCGTCTAATTCATTCTCTACACTGTTTCCACATGCCGCTAAAATTAATATCCCTACTATTAACAATAGTAAAAAAATAGATTTTTGCTTCATGATTTATAATTCTCTCCTACTCATATATATTTATTTAAATTAAAATATTAAATCAACCTACAATTTATTTCGGGTTTTTGTAAAAATATTTCTAATCTTATACAGTAGCTTAAACATATATTTTGACCGCAAATTGATTTTCTACGTATCTTCTGAATACCCTGCATCTTTGTTGTAGTCTTGAACATCTGATAAGTTATTATCGTTATTAATATCTGTTTTAACTGTATGAAAAAAACCTTTTTTATTTTAGTCTCATCTAAAATATCCTTTCGTACATAATAACTTATCACACTTATCAATTTCCTAATACATTCCCCCTCAAATACATTTATCGATTACTCTAACAAATCTTCAATCTAAAACATAATTTTTAACCACTATCAAGTTATTTTTCAAATTACTAACTTTATGGGTTTAATAATTTCATATAAAAGGCAATAGACGTAACATCACCTATCTCCCCCAACATCAATACGTTTTAAGCTTTTTAAATTCAAACCAAATTTGTTTTATCAAGATAGCATTTCTGTCAGTAATCTAGCCGATCGTTGAGTTACTATTTTCCAAGTTAAAGATTATATTACCACAATATACAAATACCTAAAAATCTAAATATTTTTATAGCTAATTCAAAATCCTGCTTCTAACAATTCGCTCCATTCTCGTGTTTACACACCAAAAATCCTTTTCCACTGAAGTGAGAAAGGATTTTGTGTACGTAATATAAAATTAACGTTTTGAGAAGGGGATGGTTGCAAATTAAGGATATCATATTCAACTCAATCCTTGTTTACTAATAACTTCTAAAAAATGCTTCTATTTCATGTCTAGCCTCAAAACTTTCTTTAAGAAAAGGTTTTTGACAACAAAATACATGTCCTAGTTTTTCTTCTCTATCTGTCAGTTTATATGGAACATTCTTATAAGAAAATAATTTTGCTAATTTATGAGTATCTTTTCTTAAAAAATCCCCCTTTGCAGTTAATAAATATACTGGTGGGTAATTTTTGGGTACAAATATATTTGGAAAAAATAAATCAAATTCCTTTTTTCCATAGTCATTTCCTAAAAATTCGCGATAGGTTGGTGCCACAAAGTAAGTTTTCAAAGTTAAAGAACCAATAGAAGGTGAAATCACGGCAAGAGCCTTAAATTGTTTAAAAGGAAAAGGAGTTACCTCATATGCTTCCATTAATTCTTTACTGTTTGCTATATTTGCAATCATTAATGCTAATGTAGCACCAGCACTATCTCCACAAAGGTAAAAATGGTCTTTGCTTCCGTAATATTGATCAATATGATTATATGTCCAATGAATTGCCGCAAACACATCAGATACCATATCTTTAAAACGAACTTTTCCATCAATTAAAGAATAGTTTATGCTTACGATAACAAAGTCTTTTTTAGCCATGTATTTATTAAATACTCGGTTAATCTCTTTGGAACCACATATGAACCCTCCACCATGTATATCAATTATAACATCTAGTTTTTCAGTTACATTTTCTGGATAGTAAATATCAAGAAGATGAGTTTGTTTTTCATCAGCCATATACGAAATGTTGTTTATTTCTTCAACACCTAACACATCTGTTTGTTGTGCAATTTGATCCGCAGTCAATTTATCTATTTTTTTAGCCAATCGCTTTAGGTAAGCCATATGCAATTTCCCCATAATTTAATAACCGATTCCTTTCTAAATAAGAGTATATAGTTAAAAAGACTTAATAGTTTCCTTTTTACCATGTTTAAATTTCACTGTGGTATCACCTTACCCCAACCGTCATAATACTAATAAGTAATAACATCTCAATAAAAGGAATTATTGGATTTGCTGCTATTTGAATAAATCCAACTCAGACTATAATAATAAATATTATTAAAAATAAATGGCTTGTTAAAATAAAGAAAAAATGTTTAGTTGACTTTGGCTGTATCCATAAGCATTTGATTGGATATTGTTAAAAAGCAACTACTTTTTAGATTGATATATCCTTCTTCATTTTCTCTAAATCTTCTTTTGGTTTTTTTTTGCAACCCTGATGTGCAAGGTAGCTTTCCAATATTTTATCAATTTGCTTTATTTTTTTTATCCTTATTCGATTATAAAATAAAATGGTTTCCTGTTTATAGAGATTAACCATCTCATTTTCATCATATGATATGTCAATAATTTTGTATACTTCCTTTAATAGTTTTACAAGTTTATTAGTTTTCTATACAATAATAAAAGACTTGAGAAAGGAAGATATACATGATAGTTTGGTTGTTCGTTTTATTGCTTTTGACATTATTTTTTATTCGGATGATGTTTTTAACATTCAATTTTAGTGTTCGGCTAATTTCTGTTATTGATTTTATATTATTGGGAGGATTAGCTGTATATTATGGACATACAAACTGGTTTCCATATATAGCTAATGGAAATGCTGTTTACTTTTGGGATATTGTATTACTTATTATTGTTTTAATTTCCTATCGCACCATAATCAAAATTGGTTCCACAAAATTTCCAAGACTCTCTCTTATATTTCACTATGTAATGGCATGGGGTGGAACTGCATTAATATATGTACTTATTTCTGCAATTGCCTTAGGGCATTTACCACGATTACTAAATTTCGAAATCCTGAACGTTGTTGTGAATATCATCCTTATTTCCTTATTAGCATGGGTATTATATACAATGCGACTTAAAGTGTTTCATCTTAAGATTTAGTAATGCAGCTATACAGAAGTTGTCATAAATCAAAACCATTTGAATTCTGATTCATTGACTTATTATTTGAGATTTCTGTTAAAAAATATTGATTTGTTATGATTATGATTTTTTATTATCTTTATTACTTAATTCACTCTTTGTATTTTATTTTCAGATTTATACTTTTTTCTTAATTCAAAAACAACACAATCATAACAAACTTTTCTACAACCCTTTGAACTTTCGAAGGAGCAATCTATCAATAGTAATTTCATCGGCCAATTCATCATAATCAACAACATCTGGCACACCGCCAGTACTTTCCATCGCTTAGTTGTACTTACCTTGCAAGATACCTAGACAATTCCTGTTCTCGCTTATCCAACATAATTTGATTTGGCTTAATACCCCGTTCTAGTAATACTTCAATATTTTCCTCTAAAAATCTATCATTACCTACTATGTAAAAGAGTCCGTCCTTGTCAACCGCATATTTTTTCACTTTCTCATAGTAATCTGTACGATTATCTACAAATTGTGCTGTGAAATTACTTTCAGATGCAGATTCCAAAACATCATTAAACAAGAAGTGTTTTGACGATTCAATATTTAAGGAATACATATGATTAATACCGTTTGCATGTTCTAAATATTTAAGAATAAGCGGCCTGAATGTTGCGAGGCCAACACCAGAAGATAGTAAGTAAATGTTTTTATTTTCTCTTTTCAACGGCACATTACAAAATGTTCTAAATATCGCAACCTGGTCACCAACCCTAAGGTTTTTTAATATCGTTTTATATTCCGAACATTGCTCTTTAATCCGTGTTGTGATACCAAGTATATTCTCCTGTGGTAAAGTCGAAATTGACATATGACGAACCAGGTTCCGGTTAGGTTTATCTTCAGCATTAAAACCTTCCAAGCCAAGATGGGTAAATGACCCCTCTTCCCAATTAAAGTCTTTCGGACAATCTAGAAAATAGGTTCTAACCTCAGGTGACTCTTGTATAATTTTATTGATTTTAACCCAGTAAATTTGCATTACTTATTCTCCTTACTTATTTATTTAGATGATTAGTATCTAGCATACAGGTGTTGAGAATGATTATCAATTAAAAGATTTTACGTGTTACAACTTGCTTTATACGAGTACGAGTAATTTTTTTAAAAAGGTAATTCTCATTTACGCGGTAAGTCTTTAAGGCGATTCTACTTCCTTATTTTGAATTCATTAACACAAAAAATCCTCTCCTACAAAAACTGGAAAGGGTTTTGATAAAAACTTTTATCATGGATAATCATTTCCCCTCTCATAACCCTCAACAAGATTTTTAATAAATTGCCAAAAATATCTGATGACTTTTTTTAAAAAAAGAAAAAATCCAACTGAATCTGTGTCAGTTGGATAATAAATGTAACGAATACTGTCTACAATTACATTTCACTACCTTAATTGTCTGATCCCTTCGATATTCAAGAATATCCCCCGGCTAACAATCTAACGCCTTGCAAATTGATTCTAAAGTAGGTAAATCTGTATAAATTGTAACAATTTCACCCTTATAAATTGATTTTAACTTCCAGCTCCATCCTTAATGCCTGTTTGTGTAATCATTCTCTTCGATTTCATTTCCTTCCTCATCATATGTGGTCACTCTAAATTCCTTCCCTAATATATACTCATTCCGTGCATTCGCTGCCCGCAATCGGCGTAAACGACGTATTGTATTAATATAAGCAGCTAGCATAAAAACAAAAATAATTCCCGATCCAAATCTAAAATCTCTAACAAATGTATTACTCCAAATGAAGCCTAGCACACATATCGTCGCACAACCCAAGGCAGTCCATCGATACCATGGTAGATTCTTTTCTAATGCACGAGTATATAACTGCTGTTCTTTTAAATCTGACATGTAAAACAAACTCCTTTATAAACAAAGCATCTAATCTTAATAGATGAATCTCTCAAAGGTTTTCCATAACAATTTCATCAATATGAGTATAGTAATTTTAATGGAATTTATTACTGAACATCAATTACTTCGGGTGTAATCTCAACATCACCTTTATACTTATTATCCGAATCCATAATTATCTCATTTGATAACTCTATACGTTTTCCATTTATGTTAATCACTGGTTTTTCTTCTATCTCATCCTTGGGATCTAAACCAAATACTCTATCAACTTCATTAGAATATGTCTCATATTCATTGTCATCCATTTTGTATACGTATTTTGCTTGAAAAGAAGGAAATCTGCGTTTAAATATATCATTCAATGGCAATCTTAGTCGGACATCCAGTACATTATTTTTTAAAAAAACATTATCATCTCCACCCACAAAGAACTCATCCCAGAATTCTTTATCGTCCTTTTTAGAGTATACTCCTAAATCTTCGGTCATTTTCTTTCCATTAACTTCTATATCATTGTATTTCTTAAAAAAGTCATCTAAATCTTTCAACTGTATATTATCCTGAATCAATATTTTAAAATGTAAATAAGTTGTTAATTCCCCGTCTTTTAATGAGCTCCCGGACAAAAAAGGATAACCTATATATAAACCATCTATATAATAAAAACCTTTTGTGTCTTTAAAATACATTTTTTCATCATGTTCCATAGAATAAATATCCGATATCCTATGTAATCTGTTCTCTTTCTCCTTATCTGCTTTATAATCAATTGGGTTAACAATTTTTTTGACAGGTAAAAGACCAGTATACTTTCGCTTATTGATGTCCGCCCATGCCATTACTTGCTGATTGTCTTCATCACTGAAGCTGTCATCAATCATATAGCCAGTGAGATACATATGAGCTACCATATCATTATAATCTTCTCTTAGTTTTTCAGATATTTCGTAATCGCCAAGTAGCATCGGGTTCTGATTAAGATATTTATCAACAACATCCGATATTTCATCTCTTGTTAAGATTTCACCATCTTCATATAGCTCTTCAATTGTTTTTTCTCTTTCCAGTAAACCATTACCATTCATAAGATAAACCAGTATGAATATTATTCCAATCAATAAAATAGCACTGATTGATATGATCACCAGCTTCAATTTTCGACTCATTACATACCTCCAAAAACAGGCTTACATAACATTTTTATATATCTAAGTTATGATAATATCAAAGCTTCATATTTTAGACACCTTTTAACAAATAGTTTAGCATCCCTATTTATTTTGTGCCAATTATGTAGGAGGGGATTGTAGGAGTGGATAATTAAAGGCAGGGCTATAACAGAAAGTGATTCCAGTGTACTCTCAAGCAGTTTAAAGGCAATATCGATTGCACTTAGAAATGTTCCAACACAATATAGTTAGGTTACTTCTCTTTAAATTTTAAGGATGTCATCATTTTTTCTATCGCCTGCTCGATAGTATCTAAGTCGTAATTACAGCCTGTTCGTTCATCCGGACACCTTACTGCATAACGATAACTAATATATTGATTAGTGGGGTTGGAGCTTACCACACCAAAAAAGTAATATACACTACTATCTCCACTAGAGAGCACATATTTTTGCCGAGCAAAATAATGAGTTATATTTTCATATTCTTTTTCCTCAAAGTCTCCATCGTAGTTTAATGCATTTACGACAGAGCTTAATTGAACTTCTAAACTATCAGGTCTTGTCGGATTCTCATACATCATATATACGGTATACGATTCACCAGTGTGTTTTTCACTCTCACTCCCGAATTTAATGCTCTCAAACACATTTCCCACTTTTTCATAATGAATTTCATCAATACGTGCATCACCTGGAAAAGGAACCGTATAACCTACTGTTTTTGATTCAAATAAATAATATCCTTCTGAAACTTCCTTCTTAGAAGCCATAAATTCACGAGTGAATTCATCTTGAAAGGCTGGTACCTTTGATAAATCCTTTGTCAGTTCTGCACAACCTACTAAAAAGATGATCATGCATAAGCTTATCAACCATCTTTTGTGCATTAAAATAAACCTCCTTATCATGAAAGCCTGTTAGTCATTTGTTCGTTCCTCCATGTAACCAAGCAAATAAGTTACAAAATTAATGTATTTCAATAGATGAAAATAGACTCTGTGTCTATAAATATCTTTAAATGCTGCTTGACATATGTTACACCCATTTTTGCACATTAATCAATATGTAATCTTGTAACTGCTAAACTAAAATAGACGGTTTTTGATCGATAAAACTGAACACTTTCCGCCCATATTATCCTTAATCAGTTAAACTGAAAAGAGTGTGAAATAACTGATTGGAGAATTAGGAAGGTGCTGAAACTGGAATTGATTGTGGAAGTGCATCAATAAAAACTCTCTCCCTAACCAATTAAAGTTTGGATCTTTATATTTCCTTTTCTATTTATTTCTCTTCAAAAGTCCTCTTCATATTGTATTTAAGTAATTCATTATCAAATTATAAACTATTATAACTTCATCATACCAACACTTTTCGTTTATATCTATTTTATATTTTTTAGATAACATTAACCCATTAAGTGCAAAACCTCTAAATTATCAATTGATTAATTGTTTACTTTTATCCATACATCAAAACAGCATGTCGTCTGTATTTCCACATAAAAAAGGACACTAACATCTCTGTCAGTGCCTTTAGCATACATATACGTTTTTTCAACATTTACATCAACTTTCATCAAAAAACAGCCGTGAAAGTTGATATGACAACATTTGTGTTAACATTTTGAGTTTTACTAGCTATCAATTTATGGATAGCCTATTCATATGAATCCTTTTATATCAATATTCCAATATTCCATATGCAGGAAGTTGACTGAATAGGATGTAAGTGGAATCGTATGGACTTAACTTGCATCTTTTTGCATCATTTTATAGATAGTAGTTAGTTGTAGATACGGTGGGAATCAAACCTCATACCGTTAAATACTATTAGATCAATATATTCGAAAGTAAAATGTAATTGTAACTCCATAAATGACTACGTTTATAATATATTATTTGCCTATCATTTAGACAACCTAACGTTTCTAGTTAACCTCGAACGACACGAACGGTGAATAAAGCACTTATTTCTTCCTCACAAACGGAATTCCCCAAATATCCATATATTTTTTTATAAAATAAATAAGCAGACTGGCGTTTATTAATAAAATAAAATTGGAAAACCTAAATAATGTACTAAAGACTTCACCTGCTGTTTTTGTGTCAATAAAGGTTTCATAAGGGAATGTCTTTCGATAAAAAATAGGAATGTGAGAAGCGTTGGCATATTTATGATAGGTATAACTCGAGACGTCCTTTTTCGTTTTATATGATTGTTTATTTTTGTCTTTAAATGTATACGTTAAAGTATATGTGTCACTTGGTGACCTGTATCCTGTCGATTTCACGATTTCGTGATCTTGTACTTCGGCAATAACACTTTCTTTCCCAATAGGTATTAGTTTGATAACCACATTTTTCGTCATCAAGACATAGGGGATACTTAGCACAATAATGAGTACAAGAAAGGACCCTTTTTTCCAACGTTCTCGCGTCTGTTCATTTTTTCGAATAAGTGAAATAAACCACGCAATGATCTGTTCTCGCTTGGCTTCAAGCTTCTGAAAAGGTTTCGTATCTCGAAAAATCTCTAATGCACAAAAATAAGCTAGAGCTATCCAAAGAATGAAAAAAAAGCTTGTGATGAAAAAAATGAGCCAAAAATCTTTCCAAGATAGTGATTGAAAAAAAGGTTGAAAGGGATCTCCTTTCTCCGATGCATTAAAATCATGCTTGAAAACACTATTCGTCTCGCCATTTGAAAGTTTCACATAATACTGGTTCGCAAAATAAAGCCCTTTATGTGTGAATTTATCCTCCACGACCTGATCCTCATCTGTCTTCCACACCCCAGATGTTTCTGTGAAAAATACTTGTACCATGACCAAGGCAAGAAAGGTAAATCCAATTAAACCGAGCCATTTCACGATGTAAATAAAGAATGCTTTGATTGCATCCCACATATAGGCACCTCCCAAAAATTTCTATTTAACAATTTATTATACCTAGTATCAAATCTCTCATCAGTATAATGGGAGATATACGGATGAATCAAATGCTCGCCTCCATGATTCGTATGGACAACAAAACAATAACATTGATCTATATGCCGCAATATATGTCGCCATACACAAAAAGCAATAGCTTTATAAAATCCGCTTTTGCTTTTTTCTTGATGTCTGCTGGTAACACCTTATTCAATTCGAATACTTTGCACTATTTTTAATGTTTCCCAAGCATCATTTGATGCATTGTATAAAACTACTCTGGTTAACGTTTCCGAGTTTTATCGCTTTGTATCAATAGATTAGATTGATTGGTATGTAAATATCGGATTGTACGAATTTGACTTGCATCTACTTTCATCATCACACAATAAGTTGTGTAAATTAGATACCTATTATATAAATCGACAGTTTATTAAGCTTTACGGACCACCTTGCAATCTATTTTCGTAAAAATGTACCAAATGATTTATAGTAGTCTTGTAGTTGAATTTGAATTCCAATATCAGAACCACTTATAATAAATGATTAGTTAATACTTACACTATTAGATTACATGACTTAAAAAGTTATACCTTTAAGTGATAGTAATAACGATTCCTGTATCAGTAAATTAGCTATATTAAACAGTAATAGATGCTAACTTTATAAGAGTAAAGGAGGATAAGTGGATGAAAAAGGTAATTTGGTTATGTATGTTTTCTTTTCTACTCGCCGGTTGTGACCTACTAGAAAATAATAAATATAATGATTTTGAAATGATTAACACTAAAGATCCAATTGATGAACGGGCACTTATTGAACAAACGATGAGCAAGCAACGGGAATTACTCAAACCTGGCTTTATTAATGAACAGTCTAACTGGGAGAATGGATTTGAGCTACATTTTCAGAAAACATCTTATAATCAAGGAACAGAAAAATTCAATCACAAAGTAACCTATATTCATACATCTTCCAAAGCATATTTACCTTTAGTGGCAGAAAAAAACACGAACCATGATTTGTACTCTGAAACGGTCGATCAATTAAAAGAAGTCCAACCCCTGCAAGAAATCAATGGATATTATGGCTATATAGAAGAGAATGGGGACAAGCATTATCAATACATAGCTAGGAAAGATGGAGTAACGTACCATTTTGAAAATGAGAGGGATGAAAAGGAAGGCATAGACGAAGATCTCGTCTCAATGATGGGCAATGCCCTAAAAACGGAAGATGATGGAGCATATAGTCATTTTTATGATCGGTTTGAATTTAAGATTGATGACCTACACTTTCCACAAATGGATAAAGAGTACGTAAAAAATGTAGAAGTTGAAATTGGTGATTTAGGCCATTGGGCATTTGATAACAATAATTTCATTCAAGTTACCTATGATTTCGGAAATGATACACTCATGCACTTCTACAATTACGGTGAGGATTTGTATACTCCTAATGAGAGCTATACCAAAATAAACGAGGAAGAAACAGATGGAGGAGAGACTGTTATAACATTTGATACAGATTTAGATTATCGTACCGCTTATTTGTGGGAAGCAGATGGACATTATTACAGCATCGAATTGGATACAGAAAATGACACCATCTCAATTGAAGACATTTACACAATCATTGACTCTTCAAGAGATGACACCCGTGAATTTTCAGATGAAAATGTCTTTAAGAGTAGTAATAAAGGGCCAACGCATAGCCAATTAGACGACAAAATTCTTCAGCGTTTATTAGATATCGCTGATTAACAGCAATATATGCATTCGCGAATAAAGTGTTCTATTCTATATAAATATCATTTGCTTATTTTAAATCTAAATCCCTATTCACTATTATAGTTTCCAAAGGATACAGAAACCCTTTCCCACCGAAGCGAGAAAGGGTTTTGCATCATTATATAGGTAGTTGTTAGTTAGATACGATATGGAATCTTTCTTATTATATATTACACCTTATACATTAATGGTGTAAATCATATTATCAATTTATAAAAACCACATGCAACCATAGTTCTCTTTATATTCATTTCAATACCTTTTTATTATTCACATACTTACAATAAAAGAAAACGTCTAAATTAATGTTAGTAATCCTATATCAAATAAAGGTATATCCATTCCTCTGATTTCACAATGCGTTTTGAAACAAAAGAAATCAACTTGACATAGTTGCTATAAAGGATACTGTATTCATAGCACTATGAACTATCCAGCTAGGTATAATTGATCCGTTAAATTTCATTTCGTTAATTGATCCTAATAAGTACCCAACCATTGCAGTTAAAGTAGTAACAATAATTATGATTAACATTCCTGAGCCAATTAGCATAAATCCTAAACCGTGTACAGATCCAAATATGAAGGCCTGTATCATATTACCAGTTTGATAACCGTATTTATAAATCAATCTTTTGGCTAAAAAACCTCGAAAGAATATTTCTTCTGCTAATCCCGTTCTTATAAATGCAGTTAGTATTGCTGCAAGGATTGAAACAAAACCAAAGTTTGTAAATTCACTAGTAGTGTTATCAACAAATAAAGTAACACTAAATAATGATATAGATAAAAACACAAAGGCAATAATAATAGGATAGAATCTATTTTTAGACTTATAATTAAGAACAGGTTTTTTTAAACCTATCCATTTAAAAAACCTTTCATTTCTTCTATAAAAAATGAACCACCAAATAAAAGGGATTATTGAAAATAAAACTAACTGTATACCCGCACTTAGGATTGAATTAATTATTTGCATATTTACTCCTTTTATTAAATAGATAAACATAACGAACAAAACGTTACCATTCCCATTCGCCAATACAATATGATGCAATATCGTTGATATGAAGGTATTTAAAGAAATATCAAAAACAATAAGAAACTGTCCCAAAAGGTCATAGCACCTGATGATACAACGGTTTGGAGTATACGATAACGATGTCAATTTTTTAACGCTAGTTGACATCCTTTTTAATTATCTGACAAGACATAGAAACAACAAACTCGTAGTAATACTATATTAAAGATTAAGTTAACTGAAAAAATTGACAATATTCGTATTTAATGTTTTAATTATATTTAAATTTAATATACCGAATGGAGAAAAGAGATCCACAAAGGCTTTTATAAGTCCTCTATGGATTTATTTGTCTTTTTTCCAACTTATTACACTAGCGTTGCATAAAAAACTTATAAGTTTGTCAACTAATTAATTTTAGGTTGTGACAAAATAAATAGAATATTCAGTTATGACTTCTGCCTGTTTTAAAAAAAGACAACGGGACCTGAAATGAAGATTTGACTGACTGCTGGTCACACACGATGGAAATTTTATTCCTTCACTGTCCTTGGTTTCAACTAAGTGTAGAGGATATATCATATTACCTATTTTAACGACAGCGTCTCGAGTAATCGTTGATGCTGAATCGACAGGTAATTCTTCTATGACAGTGACAACCGTATTACTTTTAATCCCTGTAGCGAATCGGATGCCTTCTGTACAATAGGAATCAAACTTATCAAAATTAAAGTAGCCTTGGTCAAATACATGTAAAGCGTCTTTGAAGGTACGATAAGAGCGTTTAACTAGGTTTCATCTGTAGAGTGACGATAACATCATTTGGGTAGAAGTCACCACCAGATAAAATAATTGATGTATGCATTTTGACTACAGCCTTTGTCTCACGAAAACCGGCCCATTTATATTGGTTCTCAGACGCATAGATACCGTTGATTAAATCAATCAAATGAATCTTTCCAAGTGTTTTGTCTGCTTTAGGACCAAGTGTTTGATGTAACTTTTGGATCAAATGTTGTAAAATAATCTGAAACATTTCTGGTGGAATCTCACCCTGTTTCCTAGAAAGTTGTGATTTACTTATGCTTTCTTTTTCTTTCGTTTTATATTTTCACTTATTCGACCCAATCCTTCTAATCCTTGTACTTGGGCGTTAATAAAGGTTTTATGAACGAGAGGACATCTAGCTTTTTCACGTATTTATCAATTTCGGCATTTTCAATCATATTTTGTATAACCTTTGTATCTAATGGGTGTATGTATTTCCTAAATACAGTTTTCATGGTATGATTGTCCATGGTAATCCCCTTATAATTTGGGTATTTGAACAGGACTACCATACCCTCATTATAAGGTTTTTTCATTTGTTTTCATAGTGAAAATTGCCATTATTCCAAAAAACGTCAAGGAGGATATTACTTGAATTTTATTTAAAAAGTTTATACAACGCTAGTGAACTTATTGTAACAATAAAGAAAGGAATGGATAATTTATAGAAGGATTTAAACCAATCTTAAGCTAGTGTTCTTAAAAAATGTTTAAATTACTTCAGATATAGGTTTAAATTTTAAGTCCATTAAACTTATCCTTAATAGTAAAGTAACACATGATTGTTGTGACCAACTAACAGATACCGCTAGACCGCTTTAATAAAATACATTATTTTATTTGAAAGCGTTTATTATTTAACAAATTTACCACTAACATGGAACTATTGGTACCTGTTTTCTTTTTATAGCAGTATATTGATTATGAGAGGAGGGGGTACATGCTATCATATATTGTAAGTTCGAAAGTAAAAAATACTTAAGTTAAGGGGGCAAAGAGTGTGAATGTAAGAAGCAGTTTTAAGTTTACTTTGGTTTTATTATTGTTGTTAGTCGGTGGATTGGTAGGCTGTTCTTCAAACGATAACGAAGATAATGAAAAGAGCAATAATGAAGGTAATTCAGGAGGAGAAGTATCAGGTGAATTAGAAATTCAATACTTTGTTGGAGGTTATGGTGACGCTTGGTGGAAAAATATTATAGAGGAATTTGAAGAAAAGTACCCCGATGTAACAGTGATTGAACATGCAGGTTCAAATATCAATGATGAAATGAGAACACGTTGGATTTCAGGTAACCCACCTGATTTTGTGTATCTTGGGGGAGCGGGCATGAATGAGGCCAAAATGATAGAAGATGGTCAACTTATGGAGCTAACTGATTGGGTAAATGAAGTAGAATTAGATGATGGTTCATTGCTTATGGATGAATTTTTAGTTCCACCACACAAATATGAAGATGATAAAGTATATAGTATTCCCTATATCTTCGACACATGGGGTATATGGTATGATAAAGCATGGTTTGATAGAGAAGGCTTTGAGGTACCTACTGATTTTGATAGCTGGATGGATTCAATGAAAACTATTCAAGAAAAAGAAGATATTAGTCCATTTACTACAACGGGAATGTATGCATACTATTTCTTAAATGGCGTATTACATTCAGGTTTTGGTACTGTTGGAGGAGATGAATTATTAGCAGATATAACACTAGGCAAAGAAGGGGCTTGGACAAGTGAAGAAGCACTGACAGTGCTAGAGAGGGTGCAAGAAATTCGCGATGCTGGATTTATTGACCCAGGATTTGCTGGTATAAATCATACCCAGTCACAAATGAACTTCTTGAATCATAAGAACGCCTATATTCCTGTAGGTTTTTTCCTGCCTAATGAAATGAAAGAGGATGTACCTGAAGATTTTGAATTTGGATTCCTACCCCCTCCTCTAAATGGAGAGGATGAGCAGATGGTTTTAATACCGGAGGTTGGATCCTTTGGAATAGCAAAAGACGCGGAGAATCCGGAAGCGGCAAAAGCATTTGGTGAATTAGTATTTTCTGAGGCAAACGCAACTGCACTTGCAATATTGTCCGGAGGTCTACCAAATATAAAGGATGTTGATTTACAAGACAATCCTGATGTTCCACCACACTTAAAAGATGTAGATGAATTTGTTAATATTTCCGATGAAGTTGAATTGAATTATCTACCACAACAAATGAGTGAAGATTTGCGAAATCCTATTATGGATGCACTTGTTTCTTTTATGTTAGGTGAAATAGATGCGGAAGATTTTGCTCAAAAAGCGGAAGAAGCAGCTGAAAAATATAGAAATAAATAATAATTTTCAGGTAAAGAATGTAAAGATTTACTTTTACATTCTTTACCAACCAGAATAAATTTTCATCCACGTTTCCAAATTATTAATAGAATTTCTTAGGAAGAGTGATTGAATGGTACAAACAACAAAACAAAGGATTCTTTTTTTAATATTCTGTTTGGTTCCTACAATTTTAGTATTTTTAGTATTTACAGTATATCCGCTTGTAAATGGATTATATTTATCTTTTTTTGATTGGTCAGGAATGAGTTCAAACAAAGATTTTATTGGGTTAGAAAATTACAAAGAATTATTTAGGGACCCTATCATCCCCAAAACCATTTGGCATGATTACTTTTTAGTTGTTGGAAAAGTAATTGGAATTATGGTACTTGCGACCTTTTTCGCTGTCGCCTTAACACAACTTCGTATTAAAGAAGCACCTTTTTATCGTGTTGTTTTCTTTTTCCCAAATATTATGTCAGTAGTTGTGGTAGGGATTCTGTGGCAGTTTATTTTTAATCCCGATATAGGTATTCTAAATTCTGGATTAAGAGCAGTCGGTTTAGACTCCTGGGCGATACCATGGTTAGGTAGCACTAAGTGGGCTTTACCAAGCTTATTATTACCCGCTATTTGGGCTGGAATAGGTATGTTTATGCTATTGTTAATGGGTGCTATAATGAATGTACCAAAAAGCTTATATGAAGCAGCTGATATTGATGGTGCAAGCGAATGGCAACAATTTTGGAAAATAACAGTACCATTAATTTGGCCCCAAATTAAAACATCAATTTTATACTTAGTTATTACTACATTAAATGGCTCCTTTATTCTCGTACATATCATGACAGGGGGCGGTCCTAACAATCATACTCAGGTAATGGGATCCTACCTCTATCAGAAAGCATTTGATGAAAACAACTTTGGTTATGGTGCTGCAATTGGAGTTATGATTTTAATTTTTTCTTTAATTACAGTCTTGATACTACAGTTTTTATTGAAGAGAGAAGAAGTGGAGTATTAAAAGGATGAGTTAATTGAAAAAAACTATAACAAAATTAATTACCAGACTTCCATTAATCATTTGGACGATAGCTGTTATTTACCCAATTATATGGATGTTTTTAGGTGGATTTAAAACTAATGGAGAAATATTCACATCGCCATGGGGAATACCTGAATCGTTTGATACAACAAATTTCTATAACGCTTGGACAGAATTTAATATAGGTACAAGTTTTTTTAATAGTGCATTAGTGACATTAGTTGGTACTTTATTATGCTTAGTATTTGCTGTTCCAGTTTCTTATGCTATAGAACGAGTTAGATTCAAAGGGAGCAAAGTTGTATTTAATCTTTTTATTTCTGCAATGATGATCCCACAAGTATTAGGATGGATTCCTCTTTTTTTTCTATTGCTGAAATTTAATATGATTGATAATCTTTGGGCTCTATCTTTAATTTATGCTGTGACACAAATTCCTTTCTCAATATTTATTATTACAAGTTTTATGGGAACAGTCCCTAAAGAATTAGAAGAATCAGCTTCTATTGATGGCATGACCCCATATGGGATACTTTTTAAAATAGTAACCCCACTGATAAAAACAGGAATAATTACAGCATCTATTATGAACATACTAACATTCTGGAATGAGTATTTCATGGCTCTCATTTTCTTACAATCCAATTCTAAAAATACCCTAGGTGTTCAATTAGACTTAATGAGCTTACAGGCTGAATACACAAATGCTTGGGGTGCACTTTTTGCAGGATTATCACTAGCTGTTATACCTATGATCGTTATCTATGCAATCTTCCAGCGCCAAATTGTTAAAGGAATGACAGAAGGTGCCATAAAAGGGTAATTAGACTTAAGGAGCCTAATAAAAGACAATTATTAAGAGGAGTGCATTCTATTGCGGGTACTACAATATAACATTTTAGATGGATGTAATGTTAAGGAAAGGTTTTCCAAATTAGATAAATGGATAAAACAAAATAATAACTATGAGATAATTGGCTTTAACGAGTTGAATGATTGGTCTAGAAGGACTCTTGAAAACATTGGGAAGTCATGGGGGTTTCAATATAGTTATTTGCTTCAACCTAAAACAAGTGCCTATTACATAGGTATAATTTCTAAGTATCCCATAAAAATTATTAACACTTATGATAAGGAATTTCATCATGGATTAATACATGTAGAGATAAAGGGCATCCAGTATTTAATAACTCATTTAAAACCTTTCGATTCTATTCAGAGAGAACAAGAAGCAAAGTTTATCGCAAATCTAACAGAAAAAATAAGTGGACCTACTGTTATCATGGGGGATTTAAATACATTGTCTCCTTTTGATGAAGAACATTATGATAAAACAGGAGTTTTACAGAACTTTCTTTTAGATAAGAAATTCCAGGGTGAACTACGTAATAATAAGGTAAATTACCTTCCATTCCAGATATTATTAAATGCAGGATTTTTTGATATCGGATTTAGTGATAATTTTCAACATTCTATTCCTACTGCTCTTGGGGGAAGTCCTACAAAAAGAAGAATTGATTATTTCTTAGTTAATAAAGAAATGCAGCAATTTAAGCCTAAAGCTTCCGTTATAACCGATCCTATACTAGAAGAAATATCTGATCATTATCCAGTTGAGTGTTATTGGGATGTGAATTATTAATATGTAAAAAGTAACAATTTTTACAAAAGTTATTAGTACAAGTACTTGTTAACTAATCGTTGAATTTTGAAAGTTTATCTGGAGGGGTTTGCTGTATGGAAAAAGATATAAAGCCAAAACTATTTGATCTTCATACACATCATTACCGTTGTGGACATGCAGAAGGTTCAATCGAAGAATATGTACAAGCAGCTATTGAAAGAGGAATTGAAATAATAGGTATTTCAGATCACTCTCCCTTCTTTCATTATGAAGAAGAACAACCTTATCCAAACGTATCTATGGGAAAAAGCGACCTAGAAAATTATATTAAAGAAGTATTACATATTAAAGAGAAATATAAAAACAATATTGAAGTTTTATTAGGGATGGAATCAGACTTTTTTAGTGATTATATAGAGGTGTACAGTAAGTATTACGAAAAGTTCCCTTTTGATTACATAATTGGATCCATTCACTATGTAAATGGTTTAAACATTTTTGACAAACAGCGTTGGATTGGGATGACTAAAAAACAGATATTAGAAACAAAGGAAAATTACTATAACCTCATTGGTCAATCTGCTAAGTGTGGTCTTTTTCAAATTATGGGACATATTGATGCAATGAAGGGTAATTACCCTGAATTTTCAAAGTTTAAAACAGAAGTTGTAGAGAATACTCTAAAGCTAATTGCAGATTATGAAATTGCCATTGAAGTTAACACATCCGGAAACACTAAAGAATGTGGTGGGTGGTATCCAGCAGTCGATGTACTCGAAAGGGCTTTCTATTATGGTGTTGATGTTACTTTTGGTTCAGATGCACATAATCCTAATAGGGTTGGGGAAGAGCTGAATTTAGTTATAAATCGTCTAAAGGAGATAGGATTCACTAAATGGTGTTATTTTAAGCAAAAGAATAAATATTATACACCATTATAGGTTAGTAAAATGTTTAATTAAAAGTGAATGAGGGAGAAGTTATGCCAAAAGCTTTTTTAAATGGAGTGAGCCTATATTATGAAGATAAAGGTGCAGGAATAGGAATACCCTTACTTTTCTTACATGGGCTGACTTCGAGTATGATTGAGTTTAAGAAGGACATCAGTTACTTTAAAGAAAAATACCGGGTAATAACACTGGACTTTAGGGGGCATGGTCAGTCTACCAAACCCTCAATATATACAATAAATGACCATATTACAGATGTGCTTAGGCTATTAGATTATTTAGAAATAGAGAAAGTAAACATTATCGGTTCGTCAATGGGCAGTTATATTGCACAAGGTGTTAGTATCCAGGCACCAAATAAAATTCATAAATTAATATTAGTTTCCCCCAAGGCTGAAGGTAAGACTTCATCAACAAAAAGACTAATTAAAAAATACGAGGACGAATTAAAGCCTTTAAATTTGAATGATGATGAGAAATTTGAGTATCTATCTCGTTATATTTATTATAATTTAGATGCTGTAGAAAAAGAAAATAAGAAAAAGGGTCCTTTTTTAACCCTTGAACAAAGAACTATAGCAAATAAAGCTTTAGAGGGGTTTGATTTCAGAAATGATCTTTGCCGAATCAAAGCTGAAACCTTGGTGATAAGCGGGCGATATGATGGATTAAATCCTCCAGTACATGGAATGGAAATTTGCAAATTAATTCCTAAATCAAGAATAATAATTTTTGAAAAATCAGGTCATAATCCAGCTATAGAGGAACGAAATAAGTATTTAAAAGTAATTGATGAATTCTTAATTAGGTAACAACAATTAACTTCATCTATATTATTGCAAATAAAAGTATATCTATTTAGACGCTACTGACCATTTTTTTGAATACGAATGAATTTTTTCCATATTCATTAAGAGTAGGTTAAGCGAAATGCTTATGACAAAAAGTTTATTTGATGAGGCATAGATAGATTTTTAAATAAAAGCAAAATGAAATATGTTATAATAATACTAACAAAACTTAATATTTTAGGTTGAGACGCGGCGAACCATGAACACTTATGTTTTAATTAACATCAGCTGTTTGCGGTTCTTTTGTTTTGTATAAAGTATAAATATCAGAAGAGGATGTATCCAATTGAAGCTACCATCAAGCTATGATTGAAAACAAAAAATGGAACAGTTAAAACAGGGGAAGCTGGATGTCTGAGGTGGCATCACCGGGGCTGGAATTTCACTTGATACGGTGCAACTTGGAATGAAGGTTGGGTTGGCTGAAATGCAATATTTTGCAGCAGGTGCTTCTAGTCGATCAACGAAACACGTACACGGTGGTTTACGTTATTTGAAACAGTTTGAAGTTGATCTTGGGCACAACATTGTTTATGAAAATAGACCCGAAAAAACACTTCAATTTTATTCAAAAGTTAGGTCTTATTTCTCCAGTTTTGATAAAAATTATGGTTCTCATTTTTTACATAAAACTTTCTACATTACCCCAAGCGGGAATGACTATGTAATTTTTAAATTTCAGTATTGTAGGTACAAATCAAAGATTAAGTATTTCAAAATTAGTTATTAAAAAGTAATCCAATAACTTAAAATACTAGTTTTATAGATACGGCAGTAATAAAATTCTAATGTCATGATGAATACCTGGACGTTATTGTCCACATGTTGAGCTAACCTTGATGTTGAATCGAGAATATTTATTTATCTTACTTTAGAAACTGGTCTAAGGTCATGGAGTGCGTCCTGAAAGTGTTTATAAATATGGCATCAAAGAATACAGTCTATTAATCCAACGAGCGATGACACAAATATAAAAACCAAAAGTTGGATACGAGGAGCTGCAATTAGCAAAGATGAGTATCATTTATTAAAGTCAATACCAGTAAAGGAGAATTGTTATCTATTTGACCCCGGAAGCTTTTCACAAGCTAATGAACTGAAGTATTCAATAATTAAATATTAAACCACAATATGACTTTATCCTCACATTCACATCTACAGTCTTCACTACTACTAAGTTTCCTAGCTTGTATTTTGACTAACACTCTTACTCTAAAACAACAAAAACCCTTTCCCACCAATGTGAGTAAAGCTCTGATTATATAATGTAAAATCATTGTAAAGAGTAGCGTTTTAAGTTTTAGCAAGCTTTGATTTATGGATAATTAGTCTAGCTGAATCCCATTTTATCCATATATAAATAGAACGGAAAGGCTTGGGCATAACTGGACTTATATGGATTTGATTTGCAACATTCTGCATCATCTTAGAATACATATTTATTAGAAATCATCAAAGGACACAAGTTCGCCGGTAACAGCATTTACTCCATAGTGACAATCTATTTTTCCGCACAAAATATATTGTTTTTGTTCAAAGTCATAAACATAGTAAGGTTGTAACTCATAATAGTTTTTTAGTTTCTCATATGCTTCCTCTTTAGAAATGTTGATTTCAGTTGGTTTTTGAAATTTCTCAAACATGTCCAGCATCATTTTATTATCTATGTAATTAATTGGTCGATAGTTAGTCGCATCCAGGATAATCGTTATTTTTCGGTGAAAAACAAAATGGTCTTGATTGTCTAATCGTAATACAGCATGAATATAATTTTTTTCACGATGTAATGTTTTTAATATCCAACGTCCTAGATCATTAGGATATTTTTGAGATAACAATTCTTTAACAGATAATAAACATGCTTCTTGTTCTTCTTTTGTTATTGGATATGATTCTGGACTTTTCTCACATGAAAAGGCTTGTTCGACAGTGATTTCTTCTATAGGATTAATATCTTCCTGTTCAAAAAGACCCTTAACTTCTTGGTCATATGAAATCTTTTCGTTTATAGGCGTATAGGCATTCACATCAAAAAAGAATTCAAAAGGAATTTTTCTCATTTGGTCATTTGTAATATATACTTCTTCCACTCCATATATCGGAACTAACTTTTCTTCCTCATATGATGGAAAATTAATAAGTTGTAACAGGTCTTTCGGTAAATTTTCTAGCTTATCAAGCTTCAAAGTATATGTTTCTTTTTGTACCATGTCATCAGTAGGAAAGTGACCATTTACTGAAAACAAGGTCAAATCACCCTCATGATTATACTTAATTTCAATTGATCCATATGATGAAACTTTAACACCTTCAAAGACTTCATTAAAAAGTAGCCGACCTGCTTCCTCTTTTTGAAGTTGAAACTGCTTCTCAAAATTAAGGCCAGTTTCCTGTTTAATCCAATTTATAATATAATTAATATCTCTATTTGCAAAATTAATGCCTTCTTTCGCATATGTAGTATCTTGAACAAATATAACACTTACATATTGGCAACTATGAATATCCATTTCAATTACTGCGGCCCCAACAGGATTCAAATCATCCTTTGGTTCTTCTACATCATAAGGAAACCATTCCATAGATAATGTATAGATTGTTTTTTGAAAAATATTTACATGTCGATTCAATCTATATCTTTTTAAGTAGTAACTATCCAACCCAAACTTCTCTTTAGTCGTAGCAACTAAGTCATTAATTCTTCTATCCATTCAAGACACCTCTACAAAAAAATAATAATAATATTAAAATATACTTTCTTTATTCATATTTTCTCCATTTACACCAAGCTAACTCATGTCAGGTTTATCTTTTACATGCTATAAGCATAGATAAAACAGAATATATTATCAACACAAAAACCCTTTCCCACCAAAGTGAGAAAGGGTTTGATTAAACAGTAATGCAAAATTAACGTTTTGAGAACTGTGGAGCACGACGAGCTGATTTAAGACCGTATTTATAACGTTCTTTCATTTTAGAAAAAAAGCGTTTATAATAAATAATAAAAGAACATTAAGCAATGGACTCTGGAGGGTATTCCTACCCTCTTTTTTATATATATTTATACCTGTTT
>Ga0079225_10000295_pt1 | contig 26677 bp, 21 predicted proteins | sample Poulit2012_FD_76344 | JGI IMG/M metagenome (GOLD analysis project Ga0079225, IMG submission 76344) | Agricultural soil microbial communities from Georgia to study Nitrogen management - Poultry litter 2012 | ecosystem: Environmental > Terrestrial > Soil > Agricultural land | place: USA: Georgia... | reverse complement strand
CGCCGCGGGTGGTGACGTACACGAGATCGAAGGTCTTCAGCGCCGCGATGATCGTCAGCGTCAGGGCCACTGCGATCTCCCCGCGCACACTGGGCAGGGTGATGGTGTAGAACTCCCGGATCGCCCCCGCACCATCGAGGCGGGCGGCCTCGAACAGTTCGGTGGGGATACGGCCCATCCCGGCCAGCATCAGCACCATCACCAGACCGATCTGCACCCAGGTGCCCACGAATCCCACTGCGGGCAGGGTCCAGGTGTAATCACCGAGCCAGGTGCGGGTCAGGGCGTCCAGGCCGACGGCGCGCAACGCCTCGTTCAGGGCCCCGTCCGGGGCGTAGATCTGCCGCCAGGCGACGGCTACCACCACCATCGCGATCACCTGGGGGAGGAAGACCACTGTGCGAAACAGTCCCAGTGCCCGGACCTTGGCGCGGTTCAGCACTGCGGCTACCAACAACCCCAGGGCCAGGGGCAGCAGCGCGAAGAAGAAGATCAGGACCAACGCGTGCCCGAACGCCGAACGCAGAACTGGGTCGGCGAACAACTCGATGTAGTTGTCCAGCCCCACGAACGTCGAGGGCCCCAGCCCATCCCACTGATACAGGGAGAACTGGGCCGAGCGGATCAGCGGGTAGAGCAGAAAGGTGCCGTACAGCACCAGTGCAGGGGCCAGGTACAGATACGGCCGGTACCAACCCTTGCGCGCCACCAGTGGCCCTCAGTCCCCGGCGACGAATGCGGCGTAATCGTCCTCGAGCACCTCAGTGAACTCCTGCGGGTCGCTCTGGCCGGCGATCAGGTCCTGCAACGCCGCGCCGATCGTGTCCCCCATACTCGGGGTGGCCCAGTCCAGGTAGGGCAGCAGGTACCCGTTCTCGCTGGTTTCGCCGAAGGCCCGGAAGACGTCGGCGTTCACCCCCGACTCCGGGGCCAGCTCGGCAGTGTTGTTGATCGGCATGTTCCCCGTCTCCGCGAGGATCTCCATGGCCTCATCGCTAGTGAGGAAGTCCAGGTAAGCGCCCGCGGCGTCGGCGTTCGGGCTCTGCTCGGTGATCGCGAACGGCAGCCCGGTGCCGCCGGTGGTGACCAGGGCGGCGTCCTCCGTCGCCGGGACGAAGAATCCGACGTCGTCTCCCATCGCCGTCTCGATATCCGCTGCGAGCCAGGATCCGGCCATCAGGAAGGTGCCCTCACCGCCGGCGAAGCTGTCCCAGGCAGCGTCATAATCGGTGCCGTTGGGGCCCTCATTGAAGTACCCGGCCTCGACCCAGTCCTGCAGGTGCTCCGCGGCAGCTTCGTTCTCCGGGGTGGTCCAGGACGCCCCCTCATTGCCCATCCCCAGCAGCGCGATCTGCTCGGGGTCCACGTGCTGACCCTGGATCGGGCCGAACACGTGCGCAGCCGGCCAGGCGTCCAGGTTGCCCAGCATCATCGGCACCTGTCCGGCTTCCTGGGCGCTGACCAGGGCGTCCTCGAAGTCCGACCAGGTGCCAGTGGTCAGGGCTTCTTCGTCGATACCGGCCTCATCCAGGGCGTCGCGGGAGTAGAACACTCCGACCACCTCACCGACCTGTGGCAATCCGTACAGGTCACCGTCGCCGAACACGGTGCCATCGGTGGAGTAGGAGGCCTGGGCGAGGACCGTGTCGCTGAACCGCTCCCGCCAACCGTAGGCCTCGGCGTAGGGGTCCAGGTCGGTCAGCAACCCGGCGGCTACGAAGGCGCCCATCGTGCCGCGGGTGTTGTTGGCCTGCACGACGTCGGGGGCATCGTCACCGGTCAACGCACCTCGCAGGGTGGTCTCCAGATCATCGAAGGACTGGGAGTTCCGTTGGATGGTGATGTTCGGGTAGGTCTCGGTGAAGGCGTCATTGAGCTGTTCGATCTGCTCGTTCTGCCCGCCGCGGATCTCCTGGTCCCACACGGTGAGAGTGACCTCGCCCAGGGCCTCGATATCGGTGGAGACCTCCTGGTCCTGCTGGTCATCGCCGTCGCCGTTATCGACGTCGGAACCGGGTGCACAGGCCGCGATCAGGGCGCCGGCAGCCAGCAGGCTGACTGTGGTGTGCAGCTGGCGGCGTCGACTCCGTGGTGTAGTCATTGGTCTTCCTTACCTGGGACGAGGATCACAAGGTGCGGGGCAGGGCAGGTTGGTGGGGGTCGATTCCGCGGTCGGCGTCGGAGAAGCGGGCGATCGTGGCCTCGGCTCGCCGCACCCGGCGCGGGTGGGAGCCGGCGATCGCCTCACCCAGGAATGCGTACCGCGCACGCGTTTCCGCGGCATCACCGTCCCCGGCGTCGGCCCGGGCACCGGTGCTTCGCCACCAGTCGGCCAGGTCGCCCCAGCCGGGTGCTGCCAGCGAACCACCGAACTGCTGTACCGCCAGTGCCGAGCAGAGTACTCCGAAGCGCAGCCGCTGCTCCAACGGCCAACCGCGAAGGGTCCCGGCGGCCAATGCCGCACTGAACACATCTCCGGCGCCGGTCGGGTCGATCGCCGCCACGTGCAACGAAGGGACCTGGGCGCTCTCCCCGGTGTGCTGATCCACCGCGCGCACTCCGTTCGGTCCATCGGTGACCACCGCCAGCGGCACCTTCTCAGCCAGGGCGGCTAACGCCGCGCCGGGGGTGGTGGTGCGGGTGTAGCCCATCGCCTCGGCGGTGTTCGGGGTGAAGGCGTAGCAGCCGTCCAGGGCGTCCAGCACGGCGGTGTCCCAGCGTTGCTCGGGGTCCCAGCCGGCGTCGGCGAACACCATCGCACCGCCCGCGGCTGCCTGGCGCCACCAGCTCTCGGCCCGTGAGCGGGGATCGCCGACGTCGATCAACACCGATCGCGTCGGCGGTACTGGATCCAGGCAGTCGGTGGCGGCCTCGGGGGTGGGATGGCCATGGGTGACCATGCTGCGATCGTCATCGATCGCCAGGGACACCGTCATCGGGGTGTGCCAGTTGGGAAAGCGGCGCGAATAGCTCAGATCGATGTGTTCCTGTTCGCTGAGCACCTGCCACATCCAGTCCCCGTACAGGTCATCGCCGAACCCGGCTGCCAGTCCGGTGCGCAGGTCCAGGCGGGAGGTGGCGATCGCCAGGTTCGCGATTCCGCCGGGGCCCGAGCCCATCCCGTCGGTCCACACTTCGGTTCCCGGTGTGGGCGGGCGGGGGAAACCGGTGAAGACGACGTCGAAGAAGACCATCCCGGACAGCAGTACGTCCAGAGGAGGTTCATCGGTGGTGGTGGTCATGGTGTCAGTGAGTCTGCCAGGTCTGGGCGCCCGTTACGGTTAACGCCATGAGATTGACGATCCTCGGTGGTGGCGGTTTCCGGGTGCCACTGGTCTATGCGGCCGTTGCCCGTGCGGCGGGCCGGGTCGGTGTGGATGAGGTGGTGCTGCAGGATGTGGACGCCGGCCGGATGGCTGCGATCGCCGAGGTGCTGGCCGATTTCCGCGTAACCCACCCCCAGGCGCCGCCGGTGGCCACCACCACCGATGTCGATGAGGCGATCAGCGGGGCGGGGGTCATCTTCAGCGCGATCCGGGTGGGCGGTACCGCCGGGCGGGTGCACGATGAGCGGGTCGCGATCGACCTGGGACTGCTCGGCCAGGAAACCGTCGGGCCTGGGGGCCTGGCCTTTGCGTTGCGTACGGTGCCGGTGGTCCAGGACCTTGCCGCCCGGATCGCGGCGCTGGCGCCGCAGGCGTGGACGATCAACTTCACCAACCCCGCCGGTGTCATCACCGAGGCAATGAGTGCCCACCTGGGCTCACGGGTGTTCGGGATTTGCGACACCCCTATCGGGCTGGTCCGCCGGGTCGCCCGGGCGGTGGGCATCGATCCCGCCGCGGCGAAGGTGGATTATCTCGGCCTGAACCACCTGGGCTGGTTGCGTGGCATCTGGGCGAACGGCACCGATCTGTTGCCCGGGCTGATCCAGGACCCGGCCCGGCTCGCGGAACTGGAGGAGGTCCGGTACCTGGGCACCGAGCGGGTGCAGGCGATGGGTGCGATCCCGAACGAATACCTGTACTACTACGACCGTGCCCGGGCGGGCCGATTGCCCAGGGCCGGGGACCAGACCCGCGGGGAGTTCCTGCGGGACCAGCAGGCCTCCTTCTACGCAGCGGCCGGCACTCCGGGTGCCCTGCTGCGCTGGCAGCAGCATCTCCAGCAGCGGGAGGCGACCTACATGGCCGAGGCCCGTGAGGGTCAGCGCGCCGCGGCCGATATGCATGGCGGGGGATACCACGAGGTGGCGGTGGACCTGATGGCGGCGCTGTGCAACGGCAGCCCGGCCGAGATGATCCTGAACCTGCCCAACGCCGGGACCATTGCGCAGTTGCCCGCCGATGCGGTGATCGAGGTGCCGGCGCACGTCGATGCCACCGGCGCCCGGCCGCTGGTCCCGCAGCGCCCACTGACCCCGGAACAGCAGGAGTTGATCGGCAGCGTCAAAGCCAGTGAGCGGGAGTTGATCGCCGCCGCCGGGGCACGGTCCCGGTCGATGGCGGCCGCGGCGTTCGCCGCCCATCCGCTGGTGAATTCCCTCGACCTGGGCCGGCAATTGGTGGATGGGTACATCGCGGTCCACCCCGAGCTGCAGTCCCTGCTCACCGAGCCCTGAGATCGGCATTAGTGTGGGGCAATGGCGTTGAGGCTCGGCTACGCGGCGATGCTGCAGCAGTTCGCCCCGATGGAGGCAGTGGAGTATTGCCAGCTGGCTGAGCAGCACGGTTTCTCTGGCGTGATGGCCGCCGACCACTTCCAGCCCTGGGTGCCTGCCCAGGGACACGCGCCGTTCGTGTGGAACGTGCTGTCCGCGGTGGCCGAACGCACTACCGGGGACCTGGGCCCGGGGGTGTCCACCCCCACGTTCCGCTGGCACCCGGCGATGGTAGCCCAGGCCAGTGCCACCCTGGCGGCGATGTACCCGGACCGGCATTGGCTCGGGCTGGGCTCGGGTGAGGCCCTGAACGAGCATGTCGTGGGTAAGTACTGGCCCGAGGCACCCACGCGCATCAATGCCATGTTCGAGGCGGTGAGCCTGATCAAGAAGCTCTTCAACGCTTCTGGATCCGGTAAGGACACGACGTTCGCCGGAGACTTCTTCACCCTGGAGTCCACCCGGTTGTGGACCATGCCCGAGCACGCCCCGCCGGTCCTGGTGGCCACCGCAGGGCCGGTGACCGCCCGGCGTGCGGGACGTCAGGCTGATGGGCTGATCACCGTGGGTGCGCCCGTGGCGAAGGTCGCATCGCTGCTGGACCGGTTTGGCACGGGGGCCAAAGAGGCCGGTAAGAACGTCGAAGCGATGGACAAGGTCCTGCAGGTGCACCTCTCCTGGGCTCGGACCGATGAGGAGGCGCTGGCTAATGCGGTGAGCCAATGGCCGATCGGGGCGATGCGATTCAGTAAGGCCGATATCCGCTCCCCGTATGAGTTCGCCCGGATCGCCACCCTGGTCCGCCCCGAGGACTTCACCGACCAGATGGTCATCTCCGCTGACCCTGATGTCCACCGGGCCGCGTTGCAGAAATATGTGGACCTGGGATTCGATCGGATCTACCTGCACAACGTCGGCCGGAACCAGACCGAGTGGATCGAGGTCTTCGGCCGGGACGTCCTACCGAAATTGGTGCGCTGATGCTGCTTGCCCAGGCCCCCGACGGGCTGCCCGAAATCACCTCCGGCACCGACCTGGCTGCCGTGCTCACCCCGGCGCTGGGCTCTCTGACCTGGCCGGACGGGTCTAAGGGGATCACCGACGACGACGTCGTGGTGGTCGCCTCCAAGATCGTCGCCAAGGCTGAGGGTCGTCTGGTCGCCGCCCGGGACCGGGAGGAGGTGATCACCCAGCAGAGTGTGCGGGAGGTGGCTAGGCGGGAGAACCCCGACGGTTCGGTGCTGCGGATCGTGCAGACCCATCACGGGCTGGTGCTCGCCGCGGCCGGGGTGGACACCTCGAACGTTCCGCCGGGTACAGTGTTGCTGCTGCCGCAGGACCCGGATGCCTCGGCCCGGGCGATCCGGCGCGGACTCAATGCCCGGTTCGGGGTACGGCCCGGGGTGCTGGTCACCGACACGGTCGGGCGGCCCTGGCGTCGCGGGGTCGCCGATATCAGCATCGGTGCGGCCGGGCTGGCGGCGCTGGCCGACCTGCGCGGGCAGCGCGATACCCAGGGCCAGGAGCTGCAGGCCAGTGTGATCGCGATCGCCGACGAGATCGCCGCTGCCGCGGACTTGGTGCGGGGCAAGACCAGGGCGCGCCCGGTCGCCGTCGTCCGGGGTCTGGACGTGGTGGGTGCCGAGGACGGCCCGGGGGCCCAGGAGGCGATCCGCACCGCCGAGGAGGACCTGTTCCGCACCGGCCACCCGCCCCGCTGAGCCACCCGCCCCGCTCCGGTCACCCGCCCCGCCTCGGCCACCCACCCCACTCCGGCCACCCGCCGCGCCGAGACCGGACCTGCCCGGTGAGACCGGTCTCCTGCGAGGCCGGTCTCGCCGCAACCGGCCGGTCTCGGCGAGTTGCGCGCTCAGAGCAGGGGGGCGAAAGGGCGGAGCAGCCGCTCCAGCATCCGGGAGCCGATCGAGCGGGAGTTCCACTCGGTGGCGGTGAGCTGGCGGGCGTTAGTCAGGTCCACCGCGAAGATGTGCTCCATGTGCGCGGCCAACCCGTCATCGAAGAGCTCCAGGTTGATCTCGAAGTTCCCGATCATCGACATCCGGTCAATGTTCGCGGTGCCGATCGTGGACCAGCGGCCGTCCACCGTCATCGTCTTGGCGTGCACCATGGCGCCCTGGAACAGCCACATCGTCACTCCCGCTTCCAGCAGCTGGGAGTAGAAGGACCGGGCGGCCCAGTCGGCGACCACATGGTTGGAGGTCTCGGGGATCAGCACCCGCACGTCCACCCCGCGGCGGGCCGCGGCGATCAACGCGTTCAGGATCTCCCGGTCAGGGATGAAGTAGGCCTGGGTGATGAAGATGTGGTGCTCGGCCCGGTCCATCGCCTCCAGGTATAGCCCGCGCACCGGGAACAACAACCGGCTCGGAGCGTTCTGGGCCGCCCGGATCCGAGGCTCCCAGTCCTTGACTCCGGCGTCGGGCAGTTCCGGATGGCGGTGCCGGCGGTGCTCATTCCAGAAGTCGATGAAGGCATTCGACAACTCCCAGGCGCCCTGCCCCTCGATCCGCAGATGGGTATCGCGCCATTGGGTCCGGTAGAGCGTGCCGATGTTGTATCCACCGACGTAGCCTTCGCGAGTGTCCACCACGAGGATCTTGCGGTGGTCGCGGCCGGTTTTGCGCGGGTTAAAGGTGAGCAGACCCGGGCGCAGTAACGGGAACTTCAGCACGTGCAGGGTCGGCATCGGCGGGAATCGTTTGAACCGCGGATCGACGACCAGATTGCCCCAGGTGTCCACGACCACATAGACGTGCACCCCGCGCCGGGCAGCTGCGATCAGCTCGTCCTTGAACAGCTGGCCGATCTCATCGCCCTTCCAGATGAAGGTCTCGAAGTAGACGCTGTGCTTGGCCTGGCGGATCGAGGTGAGCATCGCCTCATACAGATCGGCGCCGAAGGTGTAGGTGGTCACCTGCGAGCCGGCGACGTCCATGGACTTGGGCGGGGTGCGCGGGAATTCACCACTCGGCGGGTCGCGCAACTTGCGGACGTGGTCGACCGTTACCACCGCCGCCACCGCAGCCAGGTGCAGCGCGACCGCGCCGCCGATCCACCATCTGGCGGCAGTGCCCAGGGCCCGCCAACTGGGACGCGGCAGATCGATATGAAAACGTTGCTTCTCTGCCATCACCTGCCAACCTACGCGATCGGGGCGGTCAATGGGGACAAGACCAGGGTGGGTCCGGTGCGCAGCGGCACCCACTGGCCGCGGACCCCCCACACCTGAGCGATCAGCTCGGGGTCCAGCACGCTCCTCGGATCACCAGTTGCCGCGGCCCGTCCGCCGGTGAGCACCAGGACCTCGTCGCAGAGTTTGGCGGCCAGATCCAGATCGTGCATCGCCACCAGCACCCCGCAGCCAGCCGCGGCCACATCGCGGACCAGCTCCAGGACGTGCAACTGGGCGGCGACATCCAAATGGTTGGTGGGTTCATCCAGGACCAGCACCTGCGGCTCCTGGGCCAGCGCGCGGGCCAGGTGCACTCGTTGGCGTTCACCGCCGGAGAGAGTGGCGATGTCCCGGTCGGCCAGGTCCGCCGATCCGGTCCGGGCCAGACACTGGCGGGCCAAGTCGACATCGCTCGTGGTGTCCGCGGCGAACGGGCCGCGGTGCGGGATCCGTCCCAGAAGCACCACGTCCAGTACCGGCATCGAGACCTCGGCGGGGGAGTCCTGGGCGACGAACGCCACGGCGCGGGCCCGGTCCCGCCGGCGCATCTGCCCCGCGTCCTGGCCATCGAGGCGCAACGTGCCCGCTGCGGGTGTCAACGCGCCCACCACCAGCCGCAACAGGGTGGACTTGCCGGCCCCGTTGGGCCCGAGGATCCCGGTGACCCGGCCCGGTCGCACCGAGACGTCCACATCGGTCAGCAGCCGGGCACCACCACCGGCGGTGTAACTGAGTCCCTGTCCGTGCAGTACCGGCGTCATCGCAGCCCTCCGGCCCGTTGGCGCAGTAGCAACCACGCGAACACCGGGGCCCCGATCCCGGCGGTGAACACCCCGACCGGCACCTCCATCGGGGCGAACACTACCCGGGCAGCGGTATCGGCCCAGAGCAGGAAGACCGCCCCGACGGTCCCGGACAGCGGCAGCAGCCAGCGGTGCCGGCTGGTCAGGGCCAGGCGGACGATGTGCGGGATCACCAGGCCGACGAAGCCGATCGCCCCGCTGACCGCGACCATCGCTCCGGTCAGCACCGCGGTCAAGGTCAGCAGCACCCAGCGGGTGCGGGTGACGTCCACCCCGAGGGAGGTCGCCGAGACGTCACCGAAGGCGAAGGCATCCAGGGACCGGCCCGCCCCCAGCACTACCGCACCGACGGTGACCAGGGCGATGGCGCTGATCAACACTGAGGACCAACTCGCCCGGGCGAGCGAACCCAGCAGCCAGCCCAGGATCTCCCGGTAGGAATCACCACGGGCGGTGGCGAAGATTGCGAACGAAACCAAAGCTGAGCAGGCCTGGGCGACGGCGATACCGGCGAGGATGGTCCGGGACGGGGTCAGCCGCCCGCCGAAACCGGCCAGGGCCAGGGTGAGCCCGAGGGCGATCAGGGCTCCGGCGAACGCCGCCACCGGTAACCAGATCGCCACCCCCAGCAGCAGCACCGCCACCGCCCCGAGCGCAGCACCGGAGGAGACCCCCAGTAGGTAGGGGTCAGCCAACGGGTTGCGGGTCAGCCCCTGCATCACCACTCCGCACAGTGCCAGCCCGGCTCCGACGCAGGCTGCGGTGATCAGTCGCGGGGCCCGGCCCTGCCAGATGATCGCGTCCCGGGACGGAGACAGCGGGTTGGTGGTCTCGGCAACCGGCAACCCGGCTGCGGACAACCCCTGCATCAGGTGGTGGTAGCCCGAGGCCAGGATCTCCGCGGTGCTCACCGACGCCGGCCCGATCCGCATCGCGACAACGACCGAGACCACCAGCGCGGCCAGGCCGAGCACCAGCCACGCGCCCGCCAAGGACCCTCGGCGCCGCCCGGAGGGCTGCGTCGCGGGTGCGGCACGGTCGGGGGCCTGCTGGGTCGTGGTGGGCCGGCTGCGGGTGTGCGTCACGGCAGTGTCGTCTCCACGTCGGCCAACTGGTCGGCCAGGTCGACGGCCGCAGGTACCGAGCGGACCCCGGCCTCGGAAGCGGGGAACGGGATCACCAGGTACCGGCCTTCGGCCACGGCCGGTAGCGCGGCCATCGCCGGCACCGACTCCAGCACCGAGATCTTGTGCTCGGCGGTGTTCCAGTCCGAGTCCACGAGCACGATCACATCGGGTTCGGCGTCGGCCACCGCCTCCCAGGACAGGGAGGCCCAGGTGTCGTCGATATCTGCGGCGATGTTCCTCAGCCCGATCGTCTCCAGCAGCAGGTGGGGCGTGCCGATGCCGCCGCCGATGAACGGGGTGTCTGAACCGGAGGAGTACCACAGTGCCGACAATCCGCCCTCGGAGGCGGTGATCTCGGCGAGCTGCTCCTGCTGGGTCTCGATCAGCTCCTGGGCCCGGTCCGGGGCGCCGAGGAGGTCACCGGCCTCAGCAATGTGGTCGAAGAGCCCATCGAAGGTCAGCGGATCGGGTTGGTAACCGGGTCCCTGGCACGCCGAGGGGGCGACGTAGGTGGCGATGCCCAACTCGGCCAGGGAGTCCCGGGAGCCGATGCCCTCATCGGTGAACGTGGACTCCCAGCCGGCGAAGACCAGATCCGGTTCGGTGGCCAGCACCACTTCAGTGGAGGGATCGGACTCGGCGAGTTCGGGCACATCCGCTGCCGCCTCGGCCAAATCCTCGGGTAACGGGCCGTCGCTGAACGCGGTCCCGGCTAACCGGTCGCCCAGGCCCAGGGCCAGCACCAGTTCGGTGGTGGAGGACTTGATCGTCACGATCCGCTCCGGTGGCCGGTCGAGGGAGATCTCGGTGCCGCAGTTGTCGAGGTGTACCGGGTAGTGGTCTGCGGGCACGTCCTGGCCGGCGGCAGCGGAGTCCGGTTCAGTGGCGGTCTGCTGGCTGGCGCCGCAGGCCGAGATCACCAGCAGGGCGGCTGCGAGCAGGGCGGTACGGGCGGTGCGCATGGCGGGCTCTTCACGACGGAGGCGATGGTCGGGCCAGTACCGGGCCCGGACGTCCGGCCAAGGCGGGCCGGGGGTGCCCGGGGCAGATCAGCCCCGGTGTCCGCCCCCAGCCTAGAGCCTGTGGCCCTCGTTATGCACGGTCACGGGCGCCGCTGCACTCAGAGGCACAGACCTTCCTCATCCACCCCGCGATCACAGATCACGGTCCGCTGCACCGACTCCACGGCGTAGTCCCCAGAGGGTTCGGTGCCGGTGAGTAAGGTGAGGCGTTCGCCGCCCACGGAGTCATCGGGCAGACCGAGCAGGTCGATGACGTACTCCGGCGTACCGCCCTGATCGGATCCGGCGGCGATTACGTACCCTTCGGCACCGCTGAGCTGCACTGCGTGTTCCCCGACTTCTTGAGCCAATGCCTCCGGGTCGTCAGCCGGTTCCAGGTCACTGAAATCCGCACCGGCGTCGGTGGTCTCACCCAGATAGGCCAGGTAGGACGTGTTCGCCCAGCCGGTGAGGCCATCGACCTCCACCTCGGCCCAGATCCCGCCGTCGTCCAGACTACGGTTGTGCCCGGTGGCGATCACCCCTTCGGCCACCGGATCCAGCTCGGCCACTGTCTCGGCCTCGGGGTCCGGTGCGGAGCGCACGTACAGCACGTCGTCGACGGTGACGCCCACCACGTCGACGCTGTCTCCCTCGAAGGGGAACATCTCCACCGCTTCACCGGGCAGGTCCGCGGGATCGGTGCCGTTATCGGTGTCACCGGCATCCGTGTCACCGTCGTCGGTGTCGTCCGGGTCATCGGTCTCATCGCCGGTCTCGGTCTCCGTGCCGGGATCGGCCGGCGGTGACTCCTCCTCGGCGCACGCCCCCAGTGCCAGTAGCAGTGCGCCGGTCGCAAGTACCCCGGTGGTTCGGATGCGGCTTCGAAACATCTCAGCAGCCCCCTATGGTCGGTGAGTTTCGCGTCCTGCGGTCTAGTATCGACAGACCTTGGCCAGTGTCGCAGACCTGGGCCGGATCAGCCTGTCGGTAGGGAACCGGCCGGTCCCGACCTGCCGGGTGACCAACTGGCGAGCAAGGACAACGGAGGGTGCCGACACTGGCACGATAGGTCCATGTACCGCAGCAACGTACCGACCACCCTGCGCACCACCCGGCGATGATGGGCGCACCGGCCTGGCCGCGATGGCTGCGGGCCCTGCTCGGGATGGCCGGGTGGGGACCGGGGCCGGCCGCGGTGCGTGCGGTCGTCGACGGTCAGCTGGTCGTGATCACCGGGGCCTCCCGGGGGATCGGGGCGCAGATCGCCCGGCGGCTCGCCCACTGCGGTGCCCACGTGGTGCTGCTGGCGCGCACCGAGGCCGACCTGGCTGCGGTCAGTGGGCAGATCCGCGCCCGAGGAGGGATGGTCAGCACCTACCCGGTGGACCTGCGTGAAGCCGATGCTGCTGGTGAGGTGGGTGAGCTGATCCTGGCCGAGCACGGTACGCCGGACGTGGTCATCTCCAACGCCGGGCACTCCATTCACCGCCCGTTGCTGGCCTATACCGATCGGTATCACGATGTGGCGCGGTTGGCCGGGGTGAATATGCTCGGCCCGATCGCCTTGCTGCTGCCGGTCCTGGAGGCGATGAGCGTAGCCGGACGCGGACACCTGATCTCGGTCGCCTCCACCAGCGTGGATATTCCGGCACCCGGGTGGAGTGCCTATGGGGCAACTAAGACCGGCTTCGAGGCGTGGCTGGCCGCCATCGCCCCGGAGCTGGCTGCCGCCGGGGTGGCGACCACCTCGGTGCACCTGCCGTTGGTGCACACCGCGATGAGCGCACCGAACCCCCGCTACGCCCGCGCCCCGGGCCTGCGCCCGGCTGAGGCGGCGTCCTTGCTGTGTCACGCCGTGGTACGCAGGCCGCGGCTGATCTGCCCGTGGTGGTCCCGGCTGGGCGGGGTGTTCAGCACATTGTTCCCGGGGCTGATCGACCGACTCATCCAGCCGCTGGCCCGTGCTGAGGTCGCCCGCGCCGCCCGCGAGCGGCAATGAGGATCGACCCACGGCGCTTCGCCCGCGAAGGGTGGGCACTGCTGGCCGCGATGAGCCCTGGGCCTGGGGACCTGGTGGCCTGGGGGCCGATGTGGCGCTACCGGGCCACGCTGCCGGCTCTGGGGCTGGCCGCCGCCCGGCGAGCGGGATCCGGCGTCGTCCTCATCGATGACCGGGGCCCGCTCACTGGCGTCGAACTGGAAGCAGCGGTGTGGGATCTGGTCGCCCAAATCCGGGGGCAAGTACAGTCCGGCCCACCGGGCCGGGCCCCGCTGATCGCGCTGCGCTGCGGCGCCCACCGGGGGTTCCTCGCCGCTGTCATCGCAGCCGGCGTGCTCGGCCTGGACGTGCTGTTGCTGCCCACGTCCACCGGAACCGAGCAGGAACGAGAAGTGCTGCGCCAGCGACCGGTGCAACTGGTGCTCACCGACGGGCAGGTGCTGTCCGCGTTCCAGGCGCGCCCGCCCCGGAATCGGCCCCGGCGCCCGCCGCGGCCGCGCCGTCCCGGCCGGCTCCTGCTCCTCACCTCCGGCACTACCGGCACCCCGCAGGTGACCACCCGCGCCGGTGTGGCCGGGCGCCAACTGCCCACCGTGCTCAGTCTGCTCGCGGCCCTGGATCTGCGGCGCGGCGAACCGGTGCTCCTGGCCCCGCCGCTCGCCCACGGTCACGGGCTGAGCGTGTTGGCGGCCGCGTTGATCATCGGCGCGCCACCGATCCTGGTGCACGGGCAACGACCGGCCACCTGGATGGGCCTGGCCCGCCGCCACCGGGCCAGCGCTTTGCTGGCGGTGCCGGCGCAACTGGCGGGCCTGATCGAGTACCTGGATGAGCAGCCCGGGACCCAGATAGCAGCGTTGCGGCGGATCGCGGCTGGTTCGGCGCCGCTACCGCAGGCGCTGGCCGCCCGGATCATCGACGTGTGGGGTCCGGTGCTGGTGGACTACTACGGCACCTCCGAGGCCGGGACCGCAACGATCGCGACGTCTGCCGACTTGGTCGCGGCGCCGGGAACTGTGGGCCGTGCGGCCAACGGCGTGGCGCTGAGCATCACCGATGAACACGGGCGCCGGTGTGCTCCCGGCCAGGTGGGCAGGATCGGCATCAGCTCACCGTGGCGGGCCGCAGACTCCGGGCACCTGGTGAGCACCGGCGATGTGGGCTACCTGGATGAGACCGGACGACTGTTCGTGTTGCACCGGGCCGACGACGTCGTCGTCGTGGGCGGGCACAACGTGCACGTAGGCGAGGTCCGGGAATGGTTCGAGGCCCAGCCCGACGTCGAGGCGGCCACTGTGCATCCGGTTCCGGACCCGGTCTTGGGTACCAGGCTGGAGGTGGAGTTCACCGGCACCGCGGACACTGGCGAGTTGCTGCGGCGGGCCCGCCGGGAGCTGGGCAGTGCTGCCGCTCCGCGTCAGGTGCGCCATACCGACACCGCGCCGGAGTACTGACACCGCGGATCTCACTGACACAAGCCGCCACTGACCCCCCGGGTGCACAGATCGGTGACATCGACTCGGAACAGCTCGTACTGGCCCTCAGCGGTGGTGGTGGCGAAGACGTTCAACCGGATGCCTTCGGCAGCATCAGCCGAGCCGCCGGGGATGTCGATGACGAGTTCGATCAGGTCCCCCTCCCGGGGGTCGGAGACGATGGTCGGGGCAGCCATGTCCTCATCGGCCAGTACTGCGGCGACCTCGCTACCGAGTTCGACCATGGAGTCCTGAGCGCCGATGTCCCCGACGTCGTCGGTGACATCCTGTGCGCCGCCGACGTAAGCCAAGTATGCGGTGTTCGCCCAGCCGAGAGACCCGTCGATGCGCAGTTCAGCCCAGATCCCGAACTGTGCCAGTTGCTGGGTCCGGCCGGTGGTCTCTACTCCGGCAGCGGTAGGGCTCAGTTCGGTGACTACCTCGGCCTGCGGATCGGGCAGGGTGCGCACATAGAGCACGTCGTCGGCGGCCACGCCAATGACGTCCAGCAGGTCGCCGTCGGTGTGGAAGTAGTTGATTGGCTCCCCGGGCAGGTCCTCGGCGGCCGCTGGATCGGTGTGATCATCGTTGGGGTCAGCCGGGGGTTGGGTGCGGTCGGATTCGGAGTCGCTCTCGCCTGGCGGTGGGTCCTCGGAGTGCTGTGCCGGCGGCGGGTCCTGCGGCTCGGGTTCACCGGCTGAACAGGCGGTGAGCAGCACGGCGATGACGGCCGGAATCAATGCCCGCAACCAGTGGCGGTGCAGGGCGTTCGATCGGGCGGCGGACATCGGGTCAACCTCGCAGGTATCGGTCGGTGATGACAGCCATCGTCGCCCAGTCGTCAAGCGGCCGACCAGTCGTCGGCCGCGCCGGCTGGGCGACCTTTACGCTGGGGTCTATGGACTCCGAAGAGCGGTTGGCTGTCTTCCTTGACTACGAGAATCTCGCCCTCGGGGCGCGTGATCTGGGTGGTCTGGCGTTTCATTTCCGCCCGATCTCCGATGCGCTTGCCATCCGTGGCCGGGTGGTGGTGCGGCGCGCGTACGCCGACTGGTCCTTCTTCGCCGAGGATCGTCACGAGCTGACCCGTGAGCACATCGAACTGATCGAGATGTCCCAGCACCAGGGGGCCTCCCGGAAGAACGCCGCCGATATCAAGATGGTGGTCGACGCGGTCGAGATGGCCTTCGAGCGTGACTACATCTCTACTTTCGTGATCTACACCGGTGACAGTGACTTTTCCCCGCTGGTGCACAAGCTGCGCGAACTGAACAAGCAGGTGATCGGGATCGGGGTGTCCAACTCCACCTCTCGGTTGCTGCCCAGCGCGTGCGATGAATTCCTCTTCTACGAGCGACTCGAGGGTGTGGAGCTCTCCGAGACGGGTTCCCCGCGCCGCCGTCGGGGCGGGGAGCGCTCCGGACAGCCAGCGGGTAAGCAACGGGCCGACGACGGCGCTGTGGCGGACCGGCCGAAGGGCACCGATGCCGGTGGTCGTGGGGGCGGGGCGGATCAGGCTGGCTCGGGTGCGGCGTCTCAGCAAGCCGAGCCCGAGGCCCAGCAGGTTGAACAGGAGGCCGACCAGGATGGCCTCGACCACCTTCCCGGGGATCGTGCTCTGGCGGTGTTGGTGGCGCAGACGCTGGCCGACCTGAGTTCTTCGGGGGCGGTGACCGCCTCGGTCCTCAAGCGCACGATGTTGCGCAAGGACCCCACCTTCGGGGAGTCCGATTACGGCTTCCGCACCTTCGGAGAGGCGCTGCGCCACCTGGAGGGTCGCGGTCTGGTGGAGATCTCGCCCGGGCCGGCAGCGGGCGACCCGGAAGTTACCCTGCCCGAGCGCGGAGAGCGCGACGTGGCCTTCGCCGTCGTGGCTGAACTCGTGGCCAGCGCCGATCAGCCGGTTCCGCTGTCCGGACTGAAGGACCAGGTCCGCAAGCAGCGCGAGGGCTTCTCCGAGAAGACGCTCGGGTACCGCAACTTCCTGCAGTTCATCCGAGCCGCCGACGCCGACGGATTCATCGCACTGGCCTGGGATGAGGAGGCAGAGGATTACCTGCTCCGACCAGCCTAGGCCGGCGGATTGCGTGCTCCTCATGTCCGTCGAGCGCGCCCTGGCCGCCGATGATGAGCTCTTCGCCTCCCTGCAATCCCGAGTGTTCACAGGAGAACTCTGATGACCCAACCGCCGCCCATGCCGACCTGGGATGAGTTCATGGTGCCGGTACTACGCATCCTCAGTGACGGTGGCACCTGGCGCCTGCGCGAACTACGCGAGGCGGTGGTCCTTGCCGAAGGCATCACCGAGGAGCAGCAAGACGACTTGTTGGGGTCCGGGCAATCGAAAGTCGCCAACCGCATCGGATGGGCGGTCTCCTACCTGACACGGGTCTCAGGCCTGGAACGACCTCGACGCGGGCAGTACGTGATCACCGAGGTCGGCCGAGAACTGCTCGCTGCCCATCCCGGTGGTATCAGCGAATCAGTTCTGCGATCGATGGCACGTGAGGGTGACGAGTGGTGGATCAATAAGGGGCCGCGCGAACCATCCGACGCTCCCGCGGAAGCGTTGTTCGCAACGCCACTCGATCCGGAGGAACAGATTGAGGAGGGCATCAGTCGCATTCACGCCACTGTCGCTGCCGACCTGCTCACCCGGCTGCACGCAAATGACCCGTCGTTCTTCGAGCAGGCGGTGCTCGACCTGCTCATGGCGATGGGCTATGGGGGCGCGCAGGGCAAGGCGACCCGCACCCAGTTGTCCGGGGACGGCGGCATCGACGGCATCATCGACCAGGATGCCCTTGGACTGAGCCGCGTGTACGTCCAGGCCAAGCGCTACGCGCTGGACACCCCCATTGGCCGCCCCGAGATCCAGGGCTTCGTCGGCGCCCTGCACGGCAACCAGGCCAGCCAGGGTGTGTTCATCACCACCGCCCGGTTCAGCCGCAGCGCCCGCGAGTACGCCGAGTCCGTGGCCACCCGGGTGGTGCTCGTGGACGGGGAGCGGCTGGCCTCCCTGATGATCCACTACGGCGTCGGCGTGCAGGCCAAGCGCACCGTCCAGATCGTCGAGATCGATGAGGACTTCTTCGAGTAGGTACCGCTCTGGTCACAGACCGAGGTAGATGCGGATTCTCTCCTCAAGATGGGCGAGTTCGGTGCTCGCCAGCAAGCCGCGTCGTCGTCGGAAACGACTACGTGCGACGGGCTGTAGGCCGGTGATGTCGGCGTAGGACTCCGGGTAGCGCGTCAAACCAGCCTCGGCGCCAAGCGGGACATCAGTGCCGTCGGGCCCGCAGGTGCCGGTGATCGGTACGACGGCGGCGTGACCCAACCGTGCGTTCATCGGGTTGACGCTGAGCACGACTGCCGGATGCAGTCCGAAGGATGGAAACCGTACCTCCCAGAGCTCACCGCGCAGCGGCTCAGGCGGAGGCACCGACGTTCGCTTCTCGCTCGTCCTCGTCGTCGGGTAGCACTCCGATTGGTAACGGCGGTGTCGCGCCATCGTAGAACGTGTCGACACTGCTGGCCATGTGCTCTTCGGCTGCCTGTCGATGCAGCAATTGCAACCCTGCCCTGACGATGTTGGTCCGTCCCTGCAGTCCCAAGGTCGCGGCATCTTCGTGCAACTGCGCAGCGAAGCCACGCTCGATACGGGCTTGCCACACTTCACTGGAGCCAGTCGGAGTTGTCACATGTATACGATATGTCGTACAACTGATGCCCTGCAAGGAAATCAAGGCGGCTGTGGATACTGCCATGTCTTCCTCGGCTCGAGCCTCGTCGATCTCTCTCTCACCGTCCAGTAGCCGACTGCGTCAAGGCCGAGTCCTACCTGACCACCGACGGCGAACGGCATGCTTCTATAGTCGGCGCGCTATCGAGCACCTGGTCGGCTACCTCTGCGAAGTCCTTGATCTGGCCGCGCCGAGTGCCGGCTCCGGAAGTCTGCGCGAGTCGAGGCGTCCAGCTCAGGACGTGAGTTCATCGCGACGACGGGTGAGGTGGACCCGTTCCGCGGGGTTGCCGGCTAGGGAGATGGCCCGGTCGTAGGAAAGCCGAGCCTCGCCGCTGCGCGTGAGCCGGTGCAGCAGGTCGGCCCGGGTGGCGTGGAAGGCGTGGTAGCCGTCGAGGCCCTCGGCGAGCCGGTCGATCTCGGCCAGGGCGATGCCCGGGCCGTCGACCTCGGCGAGCGCGACCGCTCGGTTCAACCGCACGATCGGCGAGGCGTCCAGCAGCACCAACTGGTCGTAGAGGGTGAGGATCTGGGACCAGTCGACCTCGCGCGCGGATGAGGGATAGGTGTGGACCGCGTTGATCGCGGCCAGCAGCTGGTAGCGGCCGGGCCCCTCGCTGCCAGCCGCCACCGCCGCAAGGCGCTCGCGGACCAGGGCTTGGCCTTCGGCGAGCAGGTCGGTGTCCCATGCACCGCGATCCTGCTCCTGCAGTGTCACCAACGCACCCGAGCGGGACACCCGCGCGGACCGGCGTGCGTCGATGAGGAGCATCAGGGCAAGCATGCCCGCCACTTCGCCCTCTCGAGGAAGGAGGCGGCGCAGCAGGCGGCCCAGCAGAATCGCCTCGTCGATGAGGTCGGTGCGCAGGGCCTCGTCCCCCTGTCCGGTGAGGTAGCCCTCGTTGAAGATCAGGTAGATCACCGTGAGCACACCGGCGAGTCGCTCGCGGATGTCCTCGGATGAGGGCACCCGGTAGGGGATGTGGGCCGCCCTGATCTTGGCCTTCGCGCGGGTGATGCGCTGGGCCATCGTGGTCTCCGCCACCAGGAACGCCCGGGCGATCTCGGCCACCGTCAAGCCACCGAGCAGACGCAGGGTCAGCGCCACCCGGGCCGGCATCGAGAGCGCCGGGTGGCAGCAGGTGAAGATCAGCCGCAGCCGGTCGTCCTCGATCGGGCCGGTTGGTTCGGTGGGGGTGTCGTCGTGCAGCATCTGGGCCGCCTGGTGCTTGGTGTGCCGCTGGGACTCGCGTCGGATCCGGTCGATCGCCTTGCGGTTGGCGGTGGTGGCAAGCCACCCGCCGGGGTTGGCCGGGATGCCATCCCGTGGCCAGTGCTGGACTGCGGCGGCGAATGCCTCGGCAGCGGCGTCCTCGGCGATGTCCAGGTCACCGAACCGGCGCGCGAGACCGGCGACCACCCGCGCCCACTCCCGCTGGTACACGCGGGTGATCTCCTCGGTGACCTCCGCCGCACTCATCGCCGCCGCATCCGCTTACTCCCGACGCACCCTCATGAGTTGAGCAGCCTCTGGGGGCCGTAGCCGGCGTGCTCGGCCGGACCGTAGACGGACAGCAGGTAGCTGGGCATGACGATCAGTCCCGGTCCAGGCCGGCGGCCTGTGGCGGTCGACCCGGGAAGCGGTGCACTTCCTGGGGCCAGTCCAGGGCGACAGCGAGGCGTCCGGCCCAGTACCTGGCTGCGTCGTCATCGGGCACGTCCACGACGCAAAAGCCGCCCAGGTGCTCCTTGGTCTCGACGAACGGGCCGTCGGTGAAGACCGGTTCGCCGTCTTTGGCCTCGACGCTGCCGAGGACGGTGGAGGCGTCGATCCCGCCGTTGCCGAAGACGAAAACGCCTTCCCGCCGCATCCCTTCGACCACCTGCATGCTGGCCTCGGCCTTCTGGTTCAGTTGCTCCTCGCTGTGCTCGGCCACCCACTCATCGTTGAACGCGATCAGGTATTCCGGCATGGTGCTCTCCTCTCGGTTGACGAACCGCTGTGGTTCATCGCTGGGAAGCCTCGCTCTCGGCTTCATGCATTCCACGAACGGGGCCGGCTCGATACGACAGTGTTCCGGAAACCGCGGGTGATCGACAGGTCGATCGTGGCCGCGTACACGCACACCTGTTGTGCTGCCGCGGCCCCGCCAGGCTACACTTAAGTCCGGCACTGACCCGGCTATCACCGGCGAGCCATCCGGAAGAACGGGCACTGCGCGAGAGCGCAAGGCCTCATTAGACCCGGACGGGGCGGCCCGTCACAGCCGACAATGAGTGGCCGCAGGCATGTGCCGGCGGCAATCGAGGTGGTACCGCGCAGCCCACGGCGAACGCCGGGCAGCGTCCTCGGGCGAAGGCGACGAGGAGTAAGGACCCCGATGGCTCAGCAGGCCAACCACCACGAGGCCAACCACTACCCCCGGCACACCGACACCTCCGGCGTGCCGGCATCGCCGGACCTGCCCGCCCTGGAACGACAGGTACTTGCCTACTGGGAGCAGGACCAGACTTTTCAAGCCTCGATCGACCAGCGCGATGCCGGCACCGACGGGGTCAACGAGTACGTCTTCTACGACGGCCCCCCGTTCGCCAATGGCCTGCCGCACTACGGCCACCTGCTCACCGGATACGTCAAAGACGTGGTGCCCCGGTACCAGACCATGCGCGGCAAGCGGGTGGAGCGGCGCTTCGGGTGGGACACCCACGGCCTACCTGCCGAGTTGGAGGCGATGGACCAGCTCGGCATCAAGACCAAGGACGAGATCCTGGATATGGGCATCGGTGCGTTCAACGCTGCCGCACGTGCCTCGGTGCTGAAGTACACCGACGAGTGGCGCGACTACGTCACCAGGCAGGCCCGGTGGGTGGACTTCGACAATGACTACAAGACCCTCAACCCCGCCTACATGGAGTCGGTGCTGTGGGCATTCAAACAGCTCTGGGACAAAGGCCTGATCTATGAGGGCTTCCGAGTGCTGCCCTACTGCTGGAACGACCAGACCCCGTTGTCCAACCACGAGCTGCGGATGGACGAGGACGTCTACCAGTCCCGGCAGGACCCCTCGGTGACCGTGGGCTACCGGCTGGAGACCGGCGAGCTGGCCCTGATCTGGACTACGACCCCGTGGACGATGCCCTCCAACCTGCTCGTGGTGGTCGGTGAGGACATCGACTACGTCGTCGTGGAATCGGACGTCACCGGAACTACCGAGCGCTACATCCTGGCCGAGGAGCGCCTGGATGCCTACGCCCGGGAGCTGGCCGGTGGGGACGTGGAGGCGGTGCGCGAGCAGATCGTGGGCCGGCTCAAGGGCGCCGACCTGGTCGGCCGGTCCTACACCCCGCCGTTCAACTACTTCCTCGGCCATCCCGGCGCCCACCGGATCGTGGCCGATGACTACGTCACCACCACCGACGGCACCGGTCTGGTGCACAACGCCGGTGCCTTCGGTGAGGAGGACAAGCAGACCACCGACCGTGAGCAGATCGAAGCGGTGCGCCCGGTCGGGGCGGACGGCACCTTCACCGCCCCGGTCAACGAATATGCCGGGATGCTGGTCTTCGACGCCAACACCTCGATCATCGATCACCTCAAGGCCGCCACCACCGGCCGCGGGGACGCCGGGGCAGTCACCGACGGCACGGTGCTGCTGCGCCGGGAGACCTACGACCACTCCTACCCGCACTGCTGGCGCTGCCGTCAGCCGCTGATCTACATGGGCGTGTCCTCCTGGTTCGTGGAGGTGACGAAGTTCAAGGACCGGATGGTGGAGCTGAACGACCAGATCACCTGGGTGCCCGAACACGTCAAGGACGGCCAGTTCGGCACCTGGCTTTCCGGAGCCCGGGACTGGTCGATCTCCAGGAACCGGTTCTGGGGCAGCCCGATCCCGGTGTGGCGCAGCGACAATCCCGATTACCCCCGCATCGATGTGTACGGATCGCTGGCGGAGATGGAGCGGGACTTCGGGCGTCTGCCGCGCAACGCCGAGGGTGAAGTGGACCTGCACCGCCCGTTCGTCGATGACCTCACCCGCCCCAATCCCGATGACCCCACCGGTCGCTCCACGATGCGCCGGATCGAGGATGTGCTCGATGTGTGGTTCGACTCCGGATCGATGAGCTTTGCCCAGGTGCACTACCCGTTCGAGAACGCCGACTGGTTCTCCCACCACTTCCCGGCCGACTTCATCGTGGAGTACATCGGCCAGACCCGCGGCTGGTTCTACACGCTGCACATCCTGGCCACCGCCCTGTTCGACCGGCCGGCCTTCTCCGCCTGCGTCAGCCACGGCATCGTGCTCGGCAACGACGGGCAGAAGATGTCCAAGTCGCTGCGCAACTACCCCGATGTGCGCGAGGTGTTCGACCGCAACGGCTCCGATGCGATGCGCTGGTTCCTGATGGCCTCACCGATCCTGCGCGGGGGCAACCTGGTGGTCACCGAAGAAGGCATCCGGGACGCGGTGCGCACCATCCTGCTGCCGCTGTGGTCTACCTGGTACTTCTTCAGCCTGTACGCCAACACCACCAACGACGGCGAGGGATATCGGGCCACGCGCGTTACCTCCGAGCGGGTGGCGCAGCTGGGGGAGATGGACCGGTATCTGCTGGCCCGCACCCACGGGCTGGCCGTGGCCGTCACCGAGGCGCTGGATGTCTACGACATCGCCGCCGGAGCCGAGTTGATCCGCGACCACCTCGATGTGCTGACCAACTGGTATGTGCGCACCCAGCGGGACCGGTTCTGGGCCGAGGACACCGGCGCCTATGACACGCTGTGGACCGCACTGGAGATCCTCACCCGGGTGATGGCCCCGTTCGCACCACTGCTTACCGAGGACATCTGGCGCGGGCTGACCGGGAAGCGGTCGGTACACCTGACCGACTGGCCGGTGCAGGTCACCGGAGATCATGCCTACGACGTCGAGGGCGGCCTGGTTCCCAATGCGGACCTGGTCGCCGCGATGGACCAGGCCCGGGTGGCAGTCTCGGCCACCCACGGGCTGCGCAAGGCTCATCAGTTACGTGTACGTCAGCCGCTGCGGCGGGTGTACATCGCCGTTGAGGAGCCGGAGGCAGTGCGGCCGTTCACTGGCCTGATCGCCGAGGAACTCAACGTCAAGGAGGTCGAGCTGCTGCTCGCCGGCGATGCGGCGGCGCGGCAGTTCGGCGTCACCACCCGGTTGGCCGTCAACGCCCGGGCTGCGGGACCGCGGCTGGGCAAGGCGGTGCAGGTGGCCATCAAGGCCGCCCGCGCCGGGGACTGGACCGAGCAGCACGGCACAGTCCTCGCCGGCGGGATCGAACTGCACGACGGCGAATACGAGTTGGTCACCCAGGTCACCGAGGACGACGGCGGTGAGCAGGCGGTGGCAATACTGCCCGGCGGCGGTTTCGTGGTGCTGGAGCTGACTCTGGACGATGAGCTGCGGGCCGAGGGTTACGCCCGCGATGTGGTGCGTCAGGTCCAGGACGCCCGCAAGAGCGCCGGACTGCATGTGGCCGACCGGATCACCCTGGATCTGAGTGCACCGGAGCAGTGGGCGGCGGCGGTGCGCCGGCACGCCGACTTCATCGCTGCCGAGACCCTGGCCACCGCTGTGCAGGTCCGCACCGGTAACGGAGCGGATCTGGGTGTGCAGTTGACCAAGGACGAGGAGTGGGTGCGATGAACGAGGCCAGCGGGGGCCCGGGCCCCTCCGGTGCGGCCGACCTGGCGCAGCGAGAGGCGCAGATCTCCCGGTCGATCATCCAGCGCGCCCCGGAGCACGACATCGACCCCACCCTCGATCGAGTGGCGATGCTCACCGATCTGCTCGGCCGGCCGCAGGATGCCTTCCGTACCATTCACATCACCGGCACGAACGGGAAGACCTCCACCGCCCGGATGATCGAACGCCTGCTGCGGGAAAGCGGGTTGCGCACCGGGCAGTTCACCTCCCCGCACCTGCACACGGTGCGGGAGCGGATCACCATCGACGGCGAGCCGATCTCCACCGAAGACTTCGTCACCGTGTGGGACGACGTCGAACCCTACGTGCAGATGGTCGATGACCAATTGGCCCAACGCGGCCAGTCCCAACTCAGCTTCTTCGAGGTGCTCACCGGTCTGGCCCTCGCCGCGTTCGCCGACGCGCCGATCGAGGTGGCCGTCCTGGAAGTGGGGTTGGGCGGGCAGTGGGACTCCACCAACGTCGCCGACGGGGAAGTGGCGGTGTTCACCCCGATCGCCCCGGACCACCAGCGCTGGCTGGGACACTCGCTGAGCGAAATCGCCGAGGTCAAGTCCGGCATCATCAAGGCGCTCGAGCCCGGTGCGGTCGTGGTCACCGCGGACCAGGATGAAGAGGCGGCCGCAGTAATCGCCCGCACCGCGGTGCACCGCAGCGCCCGGGTGTTGGCCCAGGGCTATGACATCGAGGTGGCCAACCGGGCTGTCGCCGTCGGCGGGCAGTTGGTCGACCTGCGCGGCAGCGGCGGGCTCTACACCGAAATCTTCCTGCCCTTGCACGGGGCACACCAGGCCCAGAACGCGTTGCTGGCCCTAGTGGCCATCGAGTCCTTCTTCGGTGGCGGGGCACTAGCGGCCGATGTGGTCGAGACGGCGTTCGCCGATGTGCAATCACCGGCTCGCCTGGAAGTGGTCCGCACCAGCCCCACGGTGCTGTTGGATGCGGCCCACAATCCGGCCGCAGCCCACGCCCTGGCCGAAGCACTGCAGGAGGCGTTCGCCTTCTCCCGGCTGGTCGGGGTGATCGGGGTGATGGCCGATAAGGACGCCGAGGGCATCCTGGCGAACCTGGAGCCGGTGCTCGATGAGGTGGTGATCACCCAGTCCCACTCGATGCGGTCGATGGATGCGCAGGACCTCGCCGAGATCGCCTGGGACATCTATGACGAGGACCGGGTGCACGTGGCGCCGTTCGTGGCTGAAGCGATCACCCTGGCCGTTGACCTCACCGAGCAGGGCGATGCCGACCAGATCGCCTCCGGCACCGGGGTGTTGGTGGCCGGTTCGGTGATCCTGGCAGCCGACGCGCGCGCCACCCTGCGCCGGGACTGACCCCTTAGCGCTGCTGACCGCCGTTCTCGTGACGATCTCTGCGGCCACGAGGCAGCCGCAGGGCTGCCTCCAGAGGGCCCTGGGCCCGCCAGGTGCGCCACACCATTGATAGCGCCACCAGCACCAGGCTCAGTACGGCCGTGACCAGCAGCCCCGTCGCCGGGTCATCGGGTCCGGGCCGGACCAGTACTGCAATCACCACCAGGTGCAGCACGTACACCGTGAGCGCCAGTTGGCCGGTGGCCGCGAGGGGCTGGACCCAACGGCCCAGCCGGGGTACCACCAGCAGGCACAGGCCCAGCACCGCCGCGGCGGCACCGGTACCGCCGATCAGCCAGATCGGTGTCTGGGAGTGCGCCACCGAACTCAGCAGCAGATCCAGGGCCGGAACCTCGCCGGGCTCACCCCACAGCGCCACCGCACCGGCGGAGATCACCTCACCGGCCACCGCCAACGCGGCCCCGATGATGATCAGACGCACGGCGGTACTGCGCCGTTGCAAGTCCAGGCGACCCAGCCACATCCCCAACAGGAACGGCGCCGCCCAGGTGATGACCGGGTAGGGACCGGTGAGCAGGATGCTGGTCGCAGTGTCTACCGGGTTGTCCAGCAGCGCGGCCGGGGCGGCCTCGAAGGTGGTGCCGGTGAGCATCTGAACACCGAGCCAGACCACCGGGCCGAACACGGCCAGGGCCAGAGCCAGGGTCAACAGAATGTTCGCCGGCGCTCGCAGGAAAGGGAGGGCCAGGACGAACAGCGCTGCGTAGGTGGCCAGGATCACGTTCAGGTCGTGGTCCAGCAGTTGTGTGCTCAACCCGATCAGGAGCAGCAGGCCGGCACGCCACAGCACGGTCGGCACATCCACCCGCCCGCCCGGGCGGCGGGCGCGACGGGTGAGCAGGCTCAGGCCGATGCCGGCCAACAGCACGAACAGCAGGGAGGCTCGCCCGTGTGGCAGCATCAGGATCGCCCCGGCCACACCGCTGTTCTGCGTGGGGCCGACATTGACCATCAGCATGCCGATGATCGCAACGGCCCGGGCGACGTCGAGCGCCAACACCCGGCCACGAGGGGACGGCGGAGAACCGGCCCCGGTAGCCGCCGCCTCGGGTGTGTTCACCAGTCGCCCTTCAGTTCCGGCAGATGACCCTGCCCTCTTGCTGCTCGAAGTCCCAATCTACGGCGTCGGGCCCGTTCAGGCCTTCTGCAGCACGCAGCGCCGGCCGCTCCCGCCGCGACGCACCGGGCTCAGGTGGGTACCGTGTGCACAGTCCATGTCAGGAGGCCACCATCCACTTCCGCCGCAGCCTCGCCATCGGGGCAGCTGTGATGCTGGCGCTGGTCGCCGGGTGCTCCGACCCGGCCCCCGAGCCCGAAGAGACGCCGCCGCCCAGTCCACGATCGCATCGGCAGCGGTTCCCCCCGAGTCCATGATCTGCTCGCCGGCGTCCACCGCGAGCGGATGGCCGGCGCTGACGCCGTACTCGGTCAGTACCTGGCCGGTAGCGTCCTCAGTGGGCTCCTCCGTGGGCTCCTCGGTGGGCTCGGGTGAGTCCTGCGGCGTCGGACTGGGCGGCGGCGTCTCTTCGGGCTCGGGGGCCGGGT
>Ga0079225_10000293_pt1 | contig 26728 bp, 24 predicted proteins | sample Poulit2012_FD_76344 | JGI IMG/M metagenome (GOLD analysis project Ga0079225, IMG submission 76344) | Agricultural soil microbial communities from Georgia to study Nitrogen management - Poultry litter 2012 | ecosystem: Environmental > Terrestrial > Soil > Agricultural land | place: USA: Georgia... | reverse complement strand
TCCCGCGAGGTTGGGCAACACCTCCAGCGGGTCCGAACCGATCGCGGACCGAAGGATGTCGGCAAACACATCAGGGATTTCCCCCACCGCTTCACTGACCCCCAGCACCATCTGGACCGGGGCGAGCGGAAGGGCAAGCAGCAACTCAAGGGGCTCAACCACAAGTTGGGATTCACCGGTCAACGCCGACACCGAAGCGCCAAAAATCTCCTCCAGGTTTGTCCCGGCCACATCGAGCACATTCATCCACGTGGTCTCCCCAGCGGTCAGCTGCAGAGGGAGCATCAGCGACGACGACGACGCCGGCGGCGACACCAGCGGGCTGGCCGCGATCATCGCGGCGCTCAACAGCGCAACGCCGGTGCTGGCAACGGGACGACGGGTGCTCGACATCACGGTGCTCCTCACCATAGGCGCCGACCGAACGATTAGCTGAACATTACCTGAGAACTGTCTGATATTAACCGGAGTCCGAATAACGTTTGTATAACGTTTCCCGGCCGTGGCGGGCGCACCGCCGGACCGGGCGCCGCTACCCGGCTCGCCGCGCGCAGCCCCGCGCGGGGCCCGCGTGTCGGGGCTGACGGCACGCCGCCGCACGTGCGGCGCTACGGTCTTTGCCATGGGTGAGACAGGCCAGACATACGAATCGGTCACCGTCGAGACCACCGGCCACGTCGCACAGGTCACGCTGGTCGGCCCGGGCAAGGGCAACGCGATGGGACCGGCGTTCTGGGCGGAGCTGCCGACGGTGTTCGCCGCGTTGGATGCCGACCCGCAGGTGCGGGCGATCGTGCTCACCGGCTCGGGCCGCCACTTCAGCTACGGGCTGGACCTGCCGGCGATGGGCGGATCGCTCTCGGGGGTGCTCGGCGAGGGCGGCACCGGCGGGTCGGCCGCCGCGCGCATGGAGTTCCACCGGATGTTGCAGGACATGCAGGCGGCGATCAGCGCGGTCGCCGACGCGCGCACCCCCACGGTCGCGGCGGTGCACGGCTGGTGCATCGGCGGCGGAGTGGATCTGATCTCCGCGGTCGACATCCGCTACGCCGCCGCCGACGCCAAATTCTCGGTGCGCGAGGTGAAGCTGGCGATGGTCGCCGACGTGGGCAGCCTGGCCCGGCTGCCGTTGATCCTCACCGAGGGGCATCTGCGGGAGCTGGCGCTGACCGGCAAGGACATCGATGCCGCCCGGGCGGAGAAGATCGGCCTGGTCAACGACGTCTACGACGACGCGGCGGCCTGCCTGGCCGCCGCGCACGCCACCGCCGCCGAGATCGCCGCCAACCCACCGCTGACCGTGGCCGGGATCAAAGACGTCCTCGACCAGCAGCGCATCGACCGGGTGTCGGCCAGCCTGCGCTACGTCGCCGCCTGGAACTCCGCGTTCCTGCCGTCGAAGGACCTGGTGGAGGGCATCAGCGCGACGATGGCCAAACGCCCGCCCGAATTCACCGGCGAATAGATGGCGTGGTTGCTGCTGGCCGGCGCCATCGCGTTCGAGGTGGCGGCGACGATGTCGCTGCGCGCCTCCGAAGGGTTCACCCGATGGGGGTGGGCCGTCCCGATCGTGGTCGGCTATGCGACGTCGTTCGTGCTGTTGGCGTTCGTGTTGAAGCGGGGCGTCCCGGTCGGGGTCGCCTACGGCATCTGGTCCGGTGTCGGGGTGGCGGCGACCGCGATCCTGGCGCGGTTTTTCTTCGATGACCCGTTCACGGTGCCGATGGCGTTCGGCGTGGTGTTGATCGGTGCCGGAGTCGTCCTGCTCGAGTTCGGCAGCACCGGGCCGACGTCGCCGTAACCTGGCCGGTGTGGCCAACCTGATGAGCGACCCTCGCGCCGAGGGCAGAATCCGCGTTCCCGCCGACCTCGACGCCGTCACCGCGATCGGCGCCGAGGATCACACCGACGTCGACCCGGCGGCGATCGACCGGATCTGGGCGGCCGCACGCCACTGGTACGCCGCCGGCCTGCACCCGGCGATCCAGCTGTGCCTGCGCCACAACGGCACGGTGGTGCTCAACCGCGCCATCGGGCACGGCTGGGGCAACGCCCCCACCGATCCGGTCGACGCCGAGACGGTCCCGGTGGGCACCGACACCCCGTTCTGCGCGTACTCGGCGGCCAAGGCGATCACGGTGACCGTGATGCACCTGCTCGCCGAGCGGGGGGTGTTCAGCCTCGACGACCGGGTCTGCGACTACCTGCCCGGCTACACCAGCCACGGCAAGGACCGCACCACCATCCGTCATGTGCTCACCCACAGCGCCGGGGTGCCGTTCCCGACCGGCCCGCGGCCGGACCTCGACCGCGCCGACGACAGCGAGTACGCCCGCGAACAGCTCGGGCTGCTCAAACCGCTGTACCCGCCCGGTTTGATCCACATCTACCACGCGCTGACCTGGGGTCCGTTGACCCGCGAGATCGTCTCGGCGGCCACCGGCAAGAACATCCGCGAGGTGCTGGCCGAGGAGATCTTGGACCCGCTGGGGTTCCGGTGGACCAACTACGGTGTGGGCCGCGACGACGTGGCCGCGGTGGCGCCGAGCCACGCCACCGGCAAACAGCTGCCCGCACCGATCGCGGCGGTGTTCCGCAAGGCGATCGGCGGCACCGTGCACGAGATCATCCCGGTCACCAACACCGAGTTCTTCCTGACCTCGGTGGTGCCGTCGTCGAACACCGTCACCACCGCCGACGAGCTGTCGCGCTTCGCCGAGCTGCTGCGCCGCGGCGGCGAGCTCGACGGGGTGCGCGTGCTGCGCCCGGAGACGTTGCGCGCGGCGGTCACCCAGTGCCGCCGGCTGCGCCCGGACATGGCGACCGGGTTGATGCCGCTGCGGTGGGGCACCGGCTACATGCTGGGTTCGCAGCGGTTCGGGCCGTTCGGCCGCCACGCCCCGGCGGCGTTCGGGCACACCGGGTTGGTCAACATCGCGGTCTGGGCCGACCCGCAGCGCAACCTGGCAGCCGGGGTGATCAGCAGCGGCAAGCCCGGGCGCGACCCGGAGGCCAAACGCTACACCGCGTTGCTCGACGCCATCGCCGCCGAGATTCCGCGCACCACCGCGCCCGATCCGGTCTACGGTTAGTCCTCGGTCGGCGGCGCGGCACGGCGTTCATCGTTGGCGACCATCTGCCGCATCTCCCGAAACCCGTTGTGGCGCTGAGCTTCGATCACCCAGATCAGCAGAATGATCGGCCAGCCGACAAAGGCGGCCCACCAATGCGCCCCGGCGGGCAGCAGCTCGTCGATGACCTGGGCTTGCGGCACCCCGTCGACGGTGCCCGGAAGCCAGTCGGCCAGCAGCCGGCCCAGCAGCCGGGTGGTCTGGAACGGCCCGCTCACCGCGGCGACCGCCCAGGCGGTCGCGGTGATCCCCAACGCCCACGGCCAGGCCAACAGCAGGGATTTCTCGTCGATCAGCTCGGCGGCGCAGCGCACCGCCTCCGCCACGAACGCCAACGCCAGGCCGGCCAGAAGCACCCCGATCTGGGCGCTCAGCAGGTCGTCGATCATCGAGTAGGCCGCGGCGCGGTCCCGTCGGGACGGCAGCCCGATCGCCAACGAGACGACCCCGGCGGCCAACGCGAGCGTGACCAGATACGCGGTGGCGTCGCTGATCCGGTGAAACGCCTCCACGGTGGTGCGGATCACCAGTCGCGACGCGGCGTGCGGGGCGGTGCGGTAGACGACGACCAACACCAGCCCGGAGAACACGATCGCGATCAGCCACGCCACCACCGCCGTACAGATCATCGTCAACGCCACCGAGCCCAGCAGCGGCACGATCACCTCGTCGGTGGTGTCGCTGCTGCGGATCACCACCAACGGCACCGCACCGACCGCCAACACCCCGATCAGGCGCACCAGCAACGGGAACGTGAACCGGGTCAGATCGGCCGGATCGAGATCGAGGTGCTGATGGCGGATGTCGTCGATCTCGGTGGTGATGACCGACCGCGCGCGTGCCAGCCAGATGTGCATACCGGAGTGTAGGCAGCATCACCGCGCGGCCGGGCACCGACCGCGACTGGCGCGCGGGTCAGCGGGCGGCGGCGAAGCGGCGGCGCAGCCCGCGGCGGGCGGCACCGGAGAGTTCGGTCGCGCCCTCACGGGCCGCATCGGCCCACTCCGCACCCCGCTCGGCGGCGACCTCGGCGAACTCCGCGCCGCGAGCGCCGCCGACCTCGGCGAGATCGGCCGCCCGCTCCCGGGCGACGTGGGCCAGTTCGGTCCCGCGGTCGCGGGCCACCTCCAGATAGGGCGCGGCTTTCTCGCTGGCCGTCTCGGCCAGCTCACGGCCGCGCTCCACCCCGGTGTGCAGCCCCGCACCGACCTTGTCGCCGAACGTCTCCAGGGTGTCGCTGCCGCCGGGCAGCGCCTGGCGGGCCCGCCAGCCCAACGACGGCTTGCCGCCGGTGTCCACCGCCGCGATCATCAGCCCACCGATCAGGCTCAGATCGACGAAGAAGTCGCGGCGCTGCTCGGCCTTGCGCTGCGGATCGGTCTCGGTCCAGAACATGTGCGCACCCATCCGGCCCGGAACCACCGTGCCCGCCAGCACCGTCGAGGCGATCCGGGGCAGCCGGCCGGTGGCCAGCAGCAGACCGGCCCCCACCTGCACCGCCGCGTTGACCTTGGCGAAGGTCTCCGCATCGGAGGGCACGTTCGCGGCGATCGGTTCGGGCATCTCCTTGAGCCCGTCCCATGCCGGGCGCGCGGTCTGCGCCGCCTGCTGCGGGCGGCGCAGCGCCTCGAGACCTTGACCGATGAACACCGACGCCAGCAGCGGGCGGGCAATCTTTCGCACCAACATGTCCCCATCCTTCCATCGTTGGGCCGGGCCGACGGGATTTCCCGCCGAAACCGGCGATCGGCGCGGTCCGTGTCCTCGCACCCCGCAACGACGCATGAACCGGCGGCCCGGCCCGCGCACCACACCGGGGACGCCTTCGCGCTGGGACACCTTCGCGCTGGGACACCCGATCGCTTAGGGGTTCCACGTCGTCATGGCCGTGTCGAGTTCCTCTTCGTCCAAGGCGTCCACGCTCAGCGGCCCTTGACCGTCGCGGTGGCGCATCCCGTCGAGCAGGATCTGCACGTAACGACGCCACAGATCGACGTCGACGTGCCCGGCGTACTCACTGACCATTCCGGCCAAAAGGCTGATCAGCGGCATGTCGGTGAACGAGATCCCCGGGCGCAGCCCGCCGTCGTTCTGCGCTCGCTCAACGAGTTTCGTCAGCACCGGGCTCAGTCGCTCTTGAGCGGCCACCACTCGCTCACCACCGTGGGTTTTGCTGAAGGCCATCTCCCGCAGGCCCCGGTCGGTCGCGGTGATCTCGCACATCTGCTCCACGAACCACACGAAGCCGTCCCAGGGGTCGTCATGGCGCAGGCCGGCCTGCGCCAGTGCAGCGAGCTCGTCCAACCCGTCGACGAAGAGCTCCTCGAGCAGCTCGTCTTTGGTGGCGAAGCGCCGGTACACCGTTCCCACCCCGACGCCCGCGTGGTGGGCGATGTCGTTGAGGTTGGGCTCCAGGCCTCTCGCTGCGAACAGGTCCCGGGCCGCCTCGAGAACACGCTTCCGGTTGCGCTCGGCGTCCCTGCGCAGCGGGCGACCCGTGGTCTCAGGTCCGCGCACCCGGCCGAGTATACGTGGCGCGGCCCACACCGAAGCGGATTGACTTCATCCACTTATTTCATTAGCGTGCCTACCCAGCACCGTTCCCCAGGGGCCTGGGGGCCGTCACGACGCCGAAAGGCCACACCATGCTCCACGCCGGCAGGGCTGCCCGCATGCCGCAACGCCGACCGTCCACCACGATCGATCCGCCCTGCGGGCGGCCGGAGAGGACCGCCCGTCTGACGTTCGGGGGACGGCGATGACCCGGATCTTTTCGCGTCTCTGGCTGCCCGTCATGATCGTGGTCGCCCTGACCGTAGGGATCCTCACGGTGTCGCAGCTGCGCACGGTGTTCGGGTCCAATCCCGTCGTCGTCACGCCGATCGGTGCGGACACCGCCGAGAAGTTCGTGCTCAAGGTCGTGACCTACGACATCGTCGGCCCGGGCGCAACCGCGGTGATCAATTACCAGGATCTTGACGGCGAGCCGCAACGCACCGGCACCGTGGACCTGCCGTGGACCTTGACCTTGACCACCACGGCGCCCTCGGTCGCTCCGAGCATCATGGCCCAGACCGATGGCCAGAGCATCTCCTGCCGGATCACCGTCGACGACGAGATCAAGGACGAGAGGACGGCCACGGGTGTGAACGCCCAAACCTTCTGCTTGGTGAAGTCCGCATGAGCGCGCCCGCCGGTCACGCGCCGACCGCCGCCGGCCCGGCCCCCGGCCATCGGGCGCGCCCCTGGCTCCCGCGGTTCATCCGGGCCTTCGCCGTGCCGATCATCGTGGCCTGGATCGCGCTCATCGCGGTGCTCAACACCGCCGTGCCGCAGCTCGAGGAAGTGGGCAAGCAGCGCTCGGTTTCGATGAGCCCCAACGAGGCGCCGTCGATGATCGCGACCAAACGTGTCGGCAAGACGTTCGACGAGTACGACACCAGCAGTTCGCTGATGGTCGTGATCGAGGGCGAGACGAAGTTGGGTGAACCCGCGCACGAGTTCTACGATCAGATGGTCCGGGACCTGCGCGCCGACTCCGAACACGTGCAGCATGTGCAGGATCTGTGGGGCGACTCCTTCACCATGGCCGGAGCCCAGAGCGTCGACGGCAAGGCCGCCTACACCCAGGTCTACATCTCCGGGGACCAGGGCGAGACCTTGGCCAACGAGTCCGTGCAGGCCGTGCGCGACATCATCGAGAGCCAACCGGCGCCACCGGGGGTCCAGGCCTATGTGACGGGCACGGCGGCGACGACCACCGATCAAAATGCCGTCGGCGACGACAGCATGCGCACCATCGAACTGCTGACGTTCGCCATCATCATCGCTTTGCTGTTATTGATCTACCGGTCGGTCACGACAACCCTCGTTCTGCTCGGGCTGCTCATGATGGGGCTGTTGGGCGCCCGCGGGGTGGTGGCGTTTCTGGGCCACCACAACGTCTTCGGCCTGACGACGTTCGCCACCAACATGGTGGTGACACTCGCGATCGCCACCGCGGTCGACTACGGAATCTTTCTGGTCGGCCGATATCAGGAGGCGCGCCGGTCCGGTGAGGACCGAGAATCGGCGTACTACACCATGTTCAGCGGTACGGCGCACGTCGTGCTGGGTTCCGGGCTGACCATCGCCGGAGCCACCTTCTGCTTGCACTTCACCCGGCTTCCCTACTTCCAGACGATGAGCTATCCGATGGCCGTCGGCATGGTGTTCGTCGTGGCGGTGGCCTTGACGCTCGGGCCTGCGCTCATCTCGGTGGTCGGCCGTTTCGGCACGGCACTGGATCCGAAGACCAAATCGTCGGGCCGGGGTTGGCGTCGGGTCGGTACCGCGACCGTGCGCTGGCCGGGTGCGTTGCTGGTCGTGGCCGTTGCGGCCTGCCTGGTCGGTCTGCTCGCGCTTCCCGGCTACCACACCACCTACAACGACCGGATCTATCTGCCCGACGACGTGCCGGCGAATGTCGGATACACCGCCGCGACCCGGCACTTCTCCGAAGCCCGGATGAATCCGGATCTGGTCATAATCGAGACCGACCACGACATGCGCAATCCCGCCGACTTCCTCGTCATCGACAAGATCGCGAAGGCGCTGTCCCGCGTTCGCGGAATCGCCCAGGTTCAGGCGATCACCCGGCCCGACGGCAAGCCGATCGAGCATTCGACGATCCCGTACACGCTCGGGCAGCAAAGCGTCGGCCAGATCATGATGAACGACTACCAACAAGGCGTCATCGACAATATCTTGGGCCAGGCCGAGGAGATGCAGAGCACCATCGAATCGATGGAGACGATGCAATCGATCACCCGAGAACTGTCGGATGTGACCCGCAGCATGGCCGACAAGATGAGAAACACCTCGACGACCTTGCAGGACACGCGGGATCACCTGGCCGATTTCGACGACTTCTTCCGGCCGCTGCGCAACTACTTCTATTGGGAGCCACACTGCTTCGACATTCCGGGGTGCTGGGCGCTGCGCTCGATCTTCGACAGTCTCGATGGCATCGCGGCCATGTCCGACGACTTCGAGGAGATGCTTCCCGACCTCGACCGGATGGCCGCGCTGACATCGCAGATGAACACCGTGATGCCGGGGATGATCCAGTCGATGAAGAACCAGAAGCAGATGATGCTCAACCAGTATCAGGTTCAAAAGGCGCAGCAGGACCACACCATGGCCCAGCAGGAAGACAGCACGGCGATGGGTGAGGCGTTCGACACCGCACTCAACGACGACTCGTTCTATCTGCCGCCGGAGGCATTCGACAACGCCGATTTCAAACGCGGCATGAAGTTGATGATGTCCCCCGACGGGCAGGCCGTGCGGTTCACCATCATTCACCAGGGCGACCCGCTGACCGAGGAGGGCACATCACGCACCGAGCCGCTCAAGATCGCTGCGGCGGAGGCGATCAAGGGCACACCACTGGAAGGCGCGTCGATCTACGTCGGCGGTGCCGCGGCGATGTTCACCGACATGCAGAAAGGCGCCGACTACGACCTGCTCATCGCGGTGACGGCTGCGCTGTTGTTGGTCTTCGTCATCATGATGCTCATCACCCGGGCCCTGGTGGCCGCGATGGTCATCGTCGGAACGGTCACACTGAGTTTGGGCACCGCCTTCGGGGCGTCGGTGATCATCTGGCAACACCTCGTCGGCATCCCGTTGCACTGGATGGTGCTGCCGATGTCGGTGATCGTTCTGGTGGCCGTCGGAGCGGACTACAACCTGTTGCTGGTGTCGCGGATGAAGGAGGAGATCCACGCCGGGGTGCGCACCGGGATCATCCGCGCCATGGCCGGAAGCGGCCCGGTCGTCACCGCCGCAGGTCTGGTCTTCGCCCTCACCATGGCCTCGATGGCGGTGAGCGATCTGATCGTCATCGGTCAGGTCGGCACGACGATCGCCCTGGGTCTGTTCTTCGACACGTTTGTGGTCCGGGGGTTGATGACACCGTCGATCGCCACCCTGCTCGGACGGTGGTTCTGGTGGCCCCTGCAGGTGCGTCCGCGTCCGCGCCCGGCACGTTGGCCCAGGCCGATCCAGCGCGAACCCCAGGAGGCGCTGAGCCGATGACACGGGCCCTGATCGCGCTCATCGCCGCGGCGACAACGGGTCTGGCGGTGCCGGCGCCCGCGCACGCCGATGTGGATACCGCTTTCGCCGACGAACTGCACACCTACGGGATCTACGGGCAGAAGGACTACCACGCCTGGATCGCCAAACTGACGTGCAAGCGGCTGCGGAGCGGCCTCGACGCCGGCGCGCAGGATTCGGCGACGTTCGTCTCCGACCAATTGCCGAACGGATCCACAACCGAACAGGCCTGGCAATTCCTCGGCGGGGCCGTCAACCACTACTGCCCGGACCAACGAGTGGTGCTGGAAAGCGCCGCACGCGCCTCCGAGAAAGACTGAGAGACAACCATGTTTGACGGCGCAATCCGGTGTGGTGTGGCGGTGGCCCTGACGGTGGGGCTGGGTGCGGCACCGGCGGCCTCGGCCGATGCCACCGACGAGTATCCGATCCCGAGTCGGATTCTGAAGACACCGTGCACCGCTGAGCAGATCATGGCCGCCGCGCGCGATGTCGATCCGGTGTATTTCGAGCGCTACATGATCGACTACAACAACAAGACCCCCGACGTGCAGCAGCGGGCACAACAGCGCATCCGCTGGTTCTTCGCCATGGATTACCCCGGTCGGCGCCAGTACTCCCACGACGTGGCCACCGACGCCTTCTACGAGGGCCTGTCCTGGAACTGGCCCAACTGGGCGAAACTGTTCTTCAACAACAAGGGCGTGGCCGCCCACACCACCGAGGTCTGCATGGACTACCCGCCCGACGACATGTCGGTCTGGGACTGGACCTGACGGGCGAGCACCGGTCAACGCCGGGCTCGTCGACTCGGCCCGCCACGTCCCCACCGCCCGCGGCTGGGGGCCCACCGCCGATCGCCGAGGGGGCGGGGCCGACTATTGCGCCGAACCTAGCGCCGCTACGGTCATTGGGACGGCGCCCGTTTGAGGGGAGTTGGCGATGTCGTTTGCTGTGATCGACTTCGAGACGACCGGTTTCGTTCCCGAACGCTCCGATCGAGTCGTCGAGGTCGGCATCGTACTCACCGACGGAAACGGCCGCATCGAGGACGAGTGGACCACCCTGGTCAACCCCAACCGCGACGTCAGCGCCGGGCGCATCCACAGGATCACCGCCGGGGACTTGCTAGACGCCCCTGACTTCGCCGACATCAGCGGCCACGTGCTCGACAGGCTGACCGGACGGGTCGTTGTCGCCCACAACGCGCCGTTCGACATGCGGTTCCTGTACTACGAACTGCTTCGCGCCGACTACGCCATCTTTGATCGTCCGGCCGCGCTGTGCTCGATGAAGTGGGCAGGCCGAATGATCGGCACCGCCAAGCTTGAACACTGTTGTGAGGCCCTCGGAATCCCCTTAGACGATGCGCATTCCGCGATCTGTGACGCCCGAGCCACCGCCCAGCTGCTCCCCCACCTGCTGACCGCCTGCAGCGGGGCCGCGGAATGGCTGTCCGACGTGCAGCGTTCCGCAGCCTACCGGTGGCCGGCACCCAACGGATGCCCCTCGCATGGGGCTCCGGTGCTGCGCGGCCAGGTCAGCTCGGTGGCCGATGAATGGCTGCCCACCGTGCTACAGGCAGCCTGGGTACCCGGCAACCCCGAAGACGAGGCCGCCTACCTTCTCATGCTGGAAAGTGCGCTGCTGGACCGTTCGATCTCCCGCACCGAGGGACGGCAACTGGTTGACACGGCCGAGGCCGCCAGGCTCAGTTCGGCTACCGTGCGCCGGCTGCACCTGGATTATCTGCGGTCTGTTGCCGTTGAAGCCCTCGACGACGGGGTGGTCACCGAAACCGAACGGCGGGATTTGAACGCCATGGCTGAATCTCTCGGCATGCCGCCCGAGCAGGTTGACGAAGCCCTGGCATGGGCTGCCGGCCACACCGAGTCGGTTCCGAGGTCCTCGGAGTTCGCGCTACGCCCCGGGGACCGGGTGGTGTTCACCGGGGAGACCGACCGCGACCGCGGTGAGTGGATCGCCACCGTCGTCGCCGCCGGACTCACCTCCGGCGGGGTCACCAAATCCACCCGGCTGGTGGTGGCCGCGGACCCCGATTCCCTGAGCAGGAAGGCGACCAAAGCGCGTTCTTACGGCATCCCCATCGTCAGCGAGGCGGCGTTCGATCGGCTGTTCCACCGGTACCTACACGATGATTGACGAGCGCTGATCGGCGGATCGACAACAGCGGTGGCGGAGGGATTTGAACCCCCGGATGGTTTTACCCACCTCTCGCTTTCAAGGCGAGTGCATTAGGCCGCTCTGCCACGCCACCGCCGACCAGCCTAACGGTGGCCGACATCGGTAGCGTCGAGCCCATGCATGCGATCACCGTCGAGAGCCCCGACCAGTTGCGCTGGCAGGAGACGCCCGATCCGGTCGCCGGCCCGGACGAGGTGCTGATCCGGGTCGCGGCCGCCGGGGTCAACCGCGCGGATCTGCTGCAGGCCGCCGGGCGCTACCCGCCCCCGCCGGGAGCCAGTGAGATCCTCGGCATGGAGGTCGCCGGGACCATCGCCGCGGTCGGCGAGCGGGTCAGCGGCTGGTCGGTGGACCAGCCGGTCTGCGCGCTGCTGGCCGGCGGCGGCTACGCGCAGTACGTCGCCGTGCCCGCCGGGCAGCTGCTGCCGGTTCCCGCGGGCGTCGACCTGGTCGCCGCCGCCGGCCTGCCGGAGGTGGCCTGCACGGTCTGGTCGAACCTGGTGATGACCGCCGGGCTGCGCGCCGAGCAGACGCTTCTGATCCACGGCGGGGCCAGCGGGGTCGGCAGCCACGCCATCCAGGTGGCGCGGGCGCTGGGGGCGCGGGTGGCGGTGACCGCCGGGTCGGCGGAGAAACTGGAGCTCTGCGCCGACCTGGGGGCGCAGATCCTGATCAACTACCGCTACGACGACTTCGTGGCGCGCCTGGCCGAGGTGGGCGGCGCCGATCTGATCCTCGACATCATCGGCGCGGACTACCTGGACCGCAACCTCACCGCGCTGGCCCCCGACGGCCAGCTGGTGGTCATCGGCATGCAGCGCGGGGCGAAGGGTCAGCTGAACCTGGGCAAGCTGATCGGCAAACGCGCCCGCATCATCGGCACCGCGCTGCGCGGCCGTCCGCTCGACGGCCCGCACGGCAAGGCCGCCATCGTCGCGGCGGTCACCGCGGGGGTCTGGCCGCTGGTCGCCGAGCAGCGGGTGCGCCCGGTGATCGGGGCGCAGCTTTCGGTCGAGCGGGCCGGCGAGGCGCATCGGCTGCTCACCTCCGGCCAGGTCGCCGGCAAGGTCGTGCTGACCGTGCCCTGACCGCTCGGGGCCGGTGCGGCGGGGTTCGGGGCCGGTGCGGCGGGGTTCGTCAGCCGAGCGAGGCCAGTGCGCGCACCAGCTGGTCGACCTCGGCGGTCGTCGAGTAGTGGCCCAGCCCGATCGTGACCGCCCCGCCGATGTCGTTGACGCCGATCGCCTCCATCACCCGCGACGTCGGGTTGGACACCGCCAGGACACCGTTGTCGGCGAGCCGCTGGATGACCCGCTCGGCGGGCACCTCCTGCACCACGAAGCTGACCACCGGGATCCGCTCCTCCGGGGCGCCGATCACCAGCACCCGCGGCAGCGACCGCAGCGAGACCAGCAGATAGTCCAGCAGGTGATCGAGGTAGGCCCCGGCCGCCCGCATCGACGTGGCCAGCCGCTGCCGGCGGTCCCCGCGCGCCGTCTCGTCGAGGGCGGCGAGGTATTCGATGCTGGTGACCACCCCGGCGAGCAGCCCGAACTGGTGTGCGCCCACCTCCAGGCGGGCCGCGCCGACCGCGGTCGGGTCCGCCGAGACCGGGGTGAACGTGTCGATCACGCCCGGGTCGCGGAAGGCCAGTGCGCCGATCGGCGGGCCGCCCCAGGCGGTGGCGTTGACCGCCACCACGTCGGCGTCGACGTCGGCGATGTCGATCAGCCGATACGGCGCGCCCGCGGCGTGGTCGACCACCACCAGCGCCCCGACGTCGTGCGCTTTTTTGGTGACCGAACGCAGGTCGGTGACGGTGCCCAGCACCGCCGAGGCGGAGGTGACCGCGACCAGCCGGGTGGCGTGTGTGAGCAGGTCGTCCCACTGGTAGCCGGGCAGCTCGCCGGTCTCGATGTCGACCTCGGCCCAGCGCAGGTTGGCGCCGTAGCGGTTGGCGGCGCGCCGCCACGGCGCGATGTTGGCGTCCTCGTCCAGGCGGGTGACGACCACCTCGTAGCCCAGCCCGGAGCGCGACGACGACGCGTCGGCCAGCGCGGCGAGCAGCACCGCACGGTCGGCGCCCAACACCACCCCGCGCGGGTCGGCGCCGACGAGGTCGGCCACCGCCTGGCGGGCGGCCTCCAGCACCGCGGCGCTGCGCCGCGCCGAGGGGTGCGGGCCGATCGCGGTGGCCGCCGACCCCCGGAACGCGGTGGACACGGTGGTGGCCACCGAGTCGGGGATCGCCATGCCGACCGGAGCATCGAAATAGACCCAGCCGTCGCCGAAGGACGGGTGTAAACCACGCACCCGGGCGACGTCGTAAGCCATGAGAGCCACCTTAAGCATTTCTGGCAGTCGGCAAAACCGCGACGGTGCCCCTGCCCGCTCGCCCGCACCCGGACGCAGTGCCCGTAATACTAATGCAGGCGGCCACCGTGCCCGGATCTGGTGGCCACCGCCGCCGCCCGGATACTCAGCGGGGTCGACGGACCGACGGACTAGGGTCAGTGACCAGGCGCATAGCGGCACCCCGGTCGGGTACGCGGACAGCGAGAGGCCAACAACACCTGGGAGGCGCACACACGGTGAGTACCGGCGACGACGACATCGAGATCATCGACGAGGCCGACCCGCAGCTGTCGGCGGCGGCGGCGACCGACTCCGACGAGCGGTCGCTGACCGACCTGGTGGAGCAGCCCGCCAAGGTGATGCGGATCGGCACCATGATCAAACAGCTGCTCGACGAGGTGCGGGCGGCCCCTCTGGACGAGGCCAGCCGCACCCGGCTGCGCGAGATCCACGCCACCAGCATCGCCGAACTCGAGGAGGGCCTGGCTCCGGAGCTGCGGGAGGAGCTCGATCGGCTCACGCTGCCGTTCGACGAGAACGCCACGCCGTCGGACGCCGAGCTGCGGATCGCGCAGGCCCAGCTGGTCGGCTGGCTGGAGGGGCTGTTCCACGGCATTCAGACCGCGCTGTTCGCCCAGCAGATGGCCGCACGCGCCCAGCTGGAGAAGATGCGGCAGGGTGCGCTGCCGCCGGGCGTCCACCCCGGGCAGCCGGGCATGCCCGGGCATACCGGCACCGGGCAGTACCTGTGAACGAACCCCGGATCGAAACCCGCGACGCGTGGGTGGAGTTCCCGATCTTCGACGCCAAATCGCGGTCGTTGAAGAAGGCGTTTCTCGGCAAGGCGGGCGGCGCGATCGGACGCAACGCGTCCAACGTGGTGGTCATCGAGGCGTTGCGCGACATCACGATGTCGCTGCAGATGGGTGACCGGGTGGGCCTGGTCGGCCACAACGGCGCCGGCAAGTCCACCCTGCTGCGGCTGCTGTCGGGAATCTATGAGCCCACCCGGGGGCGGGCGACGGTGGTCGGGCGGGTGGCGCCGGTGTTCGACCTCGGCGTCGGGATGGACCCGGAGATCTCCGGCTACGAGAACATCATCATCCGCGGGCTGTTTTTGGGTCAGACCCGCAAGCAGATGGCCGCCAAGGTCGACGAGATCGCCGAGTTCACCGAGCTGGGCGACTACCTGTCGATGCCGATGCGCACCTACTCCACCGGGATGCGGGTGCGGCTGGCGATGGGAGTGGTCACCAGCATCGACCCGGAGATCCTGCTGCTCGACGAGGGGATCGGCGCCGTCGACGCCGAGTTTTTGAAGAAGGCGCAGACCCGGCTGCAGAAACTGGTCGAGCGCTCCGGGATCCTGGTGTTCGCCAGCCACTCCAACGAGTTTCTGGCACGTTTGTGCAAGACCGCGATGTGGATCGACCACGGCAGCATCCGGATGACCGGCGGCATCGAAGAGGTGGTGCGCGCCTACGAGGGCGAGGAGGCGGCCCGCACTGTCCGCGAGGTGCTCGAGGAGACCACCGGGAAGTCCGCCTCCACCCGATCGACGTCGGCGAAGCGAACCGCCGTCGATGACTGAGACGGTGTACGCGGTGGTGGTCACCCACCGCCGCGTCGAGCAGTTGGCGCGGTCGCTGACGTCGGTGTGCACCCAGACCCGCGGCCCGGATCACCTGATCGTCGTCGACAACGACGCCGACACCCGGGTGGAGCAGCTGGTGGCGGCCCAGCCGGTCGCGAGCACCTATCTGGGGTCGCGTCGCAACCTCGGTGGGGCCGGCGGGTTCGCGTTGGGCATGCTGCACGCGCTGGCCGCCGGCGCGGACTGGATCTGGCTCGCCGACGACGACGGCCGCCCCGCCGACAACACGGTGCTGGGCACCCTGCTGGACTGCGCCCACCGGCACGGGCTCGCCGAGGTCTCCCCGATGGTCTGCAACAGCGACGACCCGGACCGGTTGGCGTTTCCGCTGCGGCGCGGCCTGGTGTGGCGCCGTCGGGTCGGGGAGCTGGCCACCGACGGCCACACCGACCTGCTGCCGGGGATCGCGTCGTTGTTCAACGGGGCGCTGTTCGCCGCGGCGACCTGTCAGGCGGTGGGGGTGCCGGATCTGCGGCTGTTCGTGCGCGGCGACGAGGTGGAGCTGCATCGCCGGCTCGTGCGCTCGGGCCTGCGGTTCGGGACCTGCCTGACGGCGGCGTATCTGCACCCGTGCGGCACCGACGAGTTCAAGCCGATCCTGGCCGGCCGCATGCACACCCAGTACCCCGACAACCCGATCAAACGGTTCTACACCTACCGCAACCGCGGCTACCTGCTGTCCCAGCCGGGCCTGCGGCGCCTGTGGGCTCAGGAGTGGGTGCGCTTCGCCTGGTTCTTTCTGGTGTCCCGCCGCGACGTCGCCGGTCTGCGCGAGTGGATCCGGCTGCGCCGGCTGGGCCGTCGTGAACAGTTCGTCCGACCCCCGGAGCAGCCATGACGTTCACCGACAGCGCATCGGAATCCAAGACCTTCGCCCGCGCCTGGCGCGACCTGGTGGAAGGGTTCCACCGCCACGAGCTCTGGCTGCACCTGGGGTGGCAGGACATCAAGCAGCGCTACCGCCGGTCGATACTCGGCCCGTTCTGGATCACGATCGGCACGGCCACCACGGCGGTGGCGATGGGCGGGCTGTACTCGAAGCTGTTCCATCTCGAGCTGGCGGTGCACCTGCCGTATGTGACGCTCGGCCTGATCGTCTGGAATCTGCTCAACGCGGCGATCCTGGAGAGCGCCGATGTGTTCGTCGCCAACGAGGGCCTGATCAAACAGCTGCCGACCCCGCTGTCGGTGCACGTCTACCGGCTGGTGTGGCGGCAGATGATCCTGTTCGCCCACAACATCGTCATCTACATCCCGATCGCGATGCTGTTCCCCAAACCCTGGTCGTGGGCGGATCTTTCGGTGATCCCCGCGTTGGCGCTGATCGCGCTCAACTGCGTGTGGGTGTCGCTGTGCTTCGGGATCTTGTCCACCCGCTACCGCGACATCGCGCCCCTGCTGTTCTCGATCGTGCAGCTGCTGTTCTTGATGACCCCGATCATCTGGAACTACGACACCCTGCGCGCCCAGGGGGCGAGCCGCTGGATAAGCGTCATCGAGTTCAATCCGCTCTTCCACTACATGGAGTTGGTGCGCGCCCCGCTACTCGGCGCCGACCAACCGCTGCGGCACTGGGCGATCGCGCTGGTGCTCACCGCACTGGGCTGGACGGTGGCGGCGTTCGCACTGCGTCAGTATCGGGCTCGGGTGGCCTACTGGGTGTAGCCCTCAACCTGGGTGTAGCCCTCAGCGCGCCGCGGGCGGATCGGGGTCCCCGCGCAGCAGTTCGTCGGGGTGGTGGGCGCGGTTGACCTGCGGCGGTCCGGTACCGTCGGTCCAACCGAGACGTCCGGATCCGGTCGCCACGGTGCGCTGCTCACCGCGGGTGACGCTGCGGTGGTCGGCGGGGCAGGCGAAGAAGAGCTGGTCGGCGTCGGTGCGGCCGCCGGCCGCCCAGTCCGGGGCGTGGTGGACCTCGCAGTGATAGCCCGGTTCGGTGCAGTTGGGTCGGGTGCAGCCGCGGTCACGCGCGTGGCAGATCAGCCGCTGGTCGCTGCTGGCGACCCGTTTCTGCCGCCCCAGGTACAGGGGACGTTTCAGGTGGTCATCGAAGACAGCCAGGTAGTGAACGGCGCCGGAGGCCATGGTGATCAGATCCCGCATCGGCAGCCGGGATCCGCCGCCGGTGCGGGCCGGACCCGGCATCGGCAGTCCCGGCTCGGCCACCGCGTGCGCGGCGGCGTCGAGTTCGGCCAACGTGGTGGTGACGACCACGGTCACCGGGGAGCCGCGGTGCTGGCCGAGCGTGCCCGAGGCCAGCGCGGCCGAGAGCCCGAGTTTGAGCCCGTCGTGGCGGCGCTGGCCGGGGGTGCGGGTGTCGCGGGCCTCGGGGTCGGCGGTCGGATCCTCGGGTTGGTGGCGGCCCGGGCGCACCGCCGCGGTGAGAGCCTCCAGGTAGGAGCGGGTCTCCGGGTCCAGCAGCCCGCTCAGCTTCGACATGCCGTCGGATCCTTGCGGACCCAGCCGGAGGGTGCGGCGACGTTGCCGATCCTCGTCGCTGAACTCGCCGTCGGGGTTGAGGTAGTCGGCGATGCGCTGCCCGAGTTTTTTGACCAGCGCGGAGTCGAGTTTGCCGGCGTGCTCGACCAGGGTGCGTTCGGCTTCGACGATCTCGTCGGCCGGCACCGCTTCGGGTAGCAGGTCCAGGGCGTCGCAGACCACGCGGATGTGATCCTCGCCGACGGCACCGGTTTCCACCGCGGCGGCCAGCTCCGGGAACTCCGGGGCGATCGGTGCCCCGCTCAGGGAGCGGCGGGGCCGGATCCGGTGGGCCAGCCGGCAGCGCCGTTTGATCTCGGCGGGGGGGATGTGCAGCCGCGACCATAGCGCGTCCCGCACCTTCGTGGCCACGCGGTTGCTGTCGGGCGGGTCGCAGAGTTCGCCGAAGACCCGGTACATCAGGCCGCGGTTGATCCGCTCCTGGTTCTCCAACCGCTCGGCGAACGCGATGTGGAAGTCCGGATCGGTCAGCTCCGAGCAGGTTTCACGCAGAACCTGCTGGGCGGCATCGATCGCCGACAGGGCGGTGTCGATGCGTTCGCGCGCCTCCTGCTCGCTGAGCGCCCGCGGTTCTGATTCCATGCCTTCACACTAAAAACGCCGTCCGACAAGATAATCAGCGACAACGAGGCGACAACGAGGGGTGGACGCCGGGCTGGGGATGAATGCGGCACTGTGGATAACCCTGCGCGCGATGACGACACGCGCTGGCGCCGCCCCGGCGGCCCGCCCGCACAGAGAAGTCCGCACAGAAACGCCCGCACAGAGAAGTCAGGGCCGTGAATCCGATCGGATTCACGGCCCTGACTTCGCGGTGGGACGCGCGGTCACCACGCGCGGCGCGAGTCGCCACCGCCGAGCGAGGCGGTGATCACCGCCGGGGCGGTCGACAGCGCATACACGTTCGCGCGCTGCTGTGGGTTCATGGTGCGCCGAGCCCACAGCTGGCTGACGGCACGTCGGCTCGCGTGGAGCCGGGCACCGCAGCGGGTACGAATCGAAGCCATGATCTTCTCCTGACGAAAACCAGGCCGGCCAGACACCGGATCCGACGGATCAGGCGGCGGCGATGAGGCCGCGGCCGGACAAGGGCAGAACGGATACCGAATACGGATGCGGACTCTCACAAGAACTCTTCACGCCCTCACCTCCTCTCGGCCGTGACACACGCGGGCGTCGCTACGGAACGTGCAGGCACCGACGGGGAGACGGGCACCCCTCTCGTCGAAGTTTCGGCACTGCACGGCGTATCCGGTATACCCGGAAGCCACTTGGGCGCAACCCTTAAGCCGGGAAGCACTGTCCTGACCCGGGGCGTCTCTCGACGTTCAAGGTCAGTGGCCTGTGTCCTTGCAGAAGCCTCACCTAGCGAGGTGCTTGCAGGACCCATCATGTCATGGCTTTCCTCGCAGGTCAAACGCGTATTCTGCAACACGCACCGGCTACGCGACGGTCACGCTCGGGTGTCCGGGCGTAAAGTACCGGCGATGTCCGAGAGCCCCGCCATCGTCACGACGACCCGCACGCAGCCGAGTCTGGCGACCCAGGTGTGGCGTTTCGTCGTCACCGGCGGGCTCTCCGCGATCGTCGACTTCGGTTTGTATCTGGCACTTTTAGCGGCCGGTCTGCACGTCAACATCGCCAAGTCGGTGAGCTTCGTCGCCGGCACCACCACCGCGTATCTGCTCAACCGCAGGTGGACGTTTCAGGCCCCGCCCAGCACCGGCCGGTTCCTGGCGGTCTGCCTGCTCTACGCGCTGACCTACACGGTGCAGGTCGGGATCAACTACCTGTTCTACCGCCAACTCGCCGACCACCCGTGGCGGGTGCCGATCGCGTTCGTCATCGCCCAGGGCACCGCCACCGTCATCAACTTCATCGTGCAGCGCGCGGTGATCTTCCGGATCCGCTGACCGGTCAGCCGAGTCGCCCGGTGATCACCTCGGCGACCTGGTGCGCGATCCGGTCGGACTGCTCCAGCGCCAGCGCCGACACCCGGATCAGGTCGGTGTCGCGCACCCGGTAGAACACCGTCGCCCGCGCGGGGTCGGCGAAGGTCAACACCGCGGTGGTGGGATCGTCCTGGCCGAGGGTGAAGTCGTAGGACGGCGCCTGGGCCTGCGCGCACTCCTGCAGCGCGCGCAGCAACCGGTCGAAGGTGCCGCGTGCCGCCCCGGCGTCGCGGTAGCCGCCGACGGCCTGGGTGACGGTGGGGAACCCCTTGCCGTGCGGACCGGCGCTCAGTTCGGCGCCGTACTGCACCGCCCGGAACACCGTCGTCTGGTCGCCGAAGACGGCGCGCTCGTTGGAGACCGACCAGCACGCGCCCGGAGCGCCCGGATCGATGTCGGCCGGGGTGTCGCGGTGCTCCCGCTCGGTGAAGTGCAACGACGGGTCGGCGACGATCTCGCCGACCTGGGCGAGATCGACGATCACCGTGTCGATTCCGACGCCGGGGTCCGCGCCGGCGGCACTCGGGCGCGACCCGCACGCCATCGATCCCGCCACGGCGACAACGACCGCGACCAGGGCGAGACGAGCCTGACGGCCACCACCGACGGACATCGGACCGAATTTAGCAGCCCGACGCGGCGCGGGCCGGGCGTTCCGCGCGGCGGGCGGGCACGCCGTCACCCAGGCGGTACCCTTCTTCACGATGTTCGCCACCACCAGCAGGTCGCTGAGCGGCTGGGGCCGTACCGCGCCCTCGGTCGCCCAGGTGCTGCGCACCCCCGATCCGGAGGTCATCGCACGTGCGGTGACCCGGGTCGCCGACGACGGCGGCCGCAAGGGCACCCGCGGGGTCATCGCGCGCGGGCTGGGCCGCTCCTACGGCGACAACGCCCAGAACGGCGGTGGGCTGGTCATCGACATGAGCGCGCTGGACCGCATCCACGCGATCGACGCCGACACCGGTCTCGCCGACGTCGACGGCGGGGTCAGCCTCGATCAGCTGATGCGCGCGGCGTTGCCGTTCGGGTTGTGGGTGCCGGTGCTGCCCGGCACCCGGCAGGTCACCGTGGGCGGGGCGATCGGCTGCGACATCCACGGCAAGAACCACCACAGCGCGGGCAGCTTCGGCGACCACGTCGCCTCGCTGGACCTGCTCACCGCCGACGGGTCGGTGCGCACCCTCACTCCCGACGGCGAGGGCTCGGAGTTGTTCTGGGCGACCGTCGGCGGCAACGGCCTGACCGGGATCATCCTGCGTGCGGTGATCGCGATGACCCCCACCGAGACGGCGTACTTCATCGCCGACGGCGACGTCACCGCCACCCTGGAGGAGACCATCGCGCTGCACAGCGACGGCAGCGAGGCCGACTACACCTACTCCTCAGCGTGGTTCGACGCGATCAGCGCGCCCCCGAAGGTCGGCCGGGCGGCACTCTCGCGCGGCTCGCTGGCGACCGTGGATCAGCTTCCGGCGAAGCTGCAGAAGAACCCGCTGAAATTCGATGCGCCGCAACTGCTCACCCTTCCCGACGTCTTTCCCAATGGTCTGGCCAACAAACTGACCTTCGGACCGATCGGGGAACTGTGGTACCGCAAGTCGGGCACCTACCGCGGCAAGGTCCAGAACTTGACGCAGTTCTACCACCCGCTCGACATGTTCGGGGAGTGGAACCGCGCCTACGGGCCGGCCGGCTTCGCCCAGTACCAGTTCGTGGTGCCCACCGACGCCGTCGAGGAGTTCAAGGCGATCATCCACGACATCCAGGGCAGCGGCCACTACTCGTTTCTCAACGTGTTCAAACTGTTCGGACCCGGCAACCAAGCGCCGCTGAGCTTTCCGATGGCGGGCTGGAACATCTGCGTGGACTTCCCGATCAAGTCCGGCCTCGGCGCTTTCCTCGCCGGCCTCGACCGGCGGGTGCTGGAGTTCGGCGGGCGGCTGTACACCGCCAAGGATTCCCGCACCACCGCGGAGACCTTCCATGCCATGTATCCGCGGATCGATGAGTGGATTGCGGTGCGCCGCAAGGTCGATCCCGATGGAGTGTTCGCCTCGGACATGGCCCGACGTTTGGAGCTGCTGTAAATGGTGTTCGACGCCGTGGGGAACCCCCAGACGATCCTGCTACTCGGCGGGACCTCCGAGATCGGATTGGCGATCTGCGCACGCTATCTGCGCGACGCCCCCGCCCGGGTGCTCCTGGCGTGTCTGCCCGATGATCCGGGCCGCGACGATGCGGTGGCCCAGATGCGAAGCGCCGGAGCGAAATCGGTGCAGCTGATCGACTTCGACGCCCTCGACACCGACGACCACCCGCAGATGATCGACACCGCCTTCGCCGACGGTGACGTGGACGTGGCGATCGTGGCGTTCGGGATGGACGCCGACGCCGAGGAGCTCTGGCACGATCAGCGCAAGGCGGTGCGGGTCGCCGAGATCAACTACACCGCCGCGGTGTCGGTCGGCGTGCTGCTCGCCGAGAAGATGGGCGCTCAGGGCTTCGGGCAGATCATCGCGATGAGCTCGGTGGCCGGCGAACGCGTGCGGCGGTCCAACTTCGTCTACGGCTCGACCAAGGCCGGCCTCGACGGCTTCTACCTCGGCCTGGGCGAAGCCCTGCGCGAGGACGGGGTGCGGGTGCTGGTGATCCGGCCCGGCCAGGTGCGCACCCGGTTCTCCGCGAACGTCGACGAGGCGCCGCTGACCGTCGACAAAGAGGACGTCGCCGAGCTGGCGGTCACCGCCGCGGCGAAGGGCAAACAACTGGTGTGGGCGCCCGGGGCGTTCCGCTACGTGATGATGGTGCTGCGCCACATCCCGCGGGCGCTCTTCCGCCGGCTGCCCATCTAGCGCATGCGTGCCGCCCTGACCAGCTCCGGCCGCACCGTCGGGGAGATGGTGCTCGCCGCCGGTGTCGCCGCCGCGGTGGCGGTGGTCGCCCTGATCGCGATCTCGCGGGTGCAGTGGCCGGCCTACCCGTCGTCGAATCAGCTGCACGCGCTGACCACCGTCGGTCAGGTCGGCTGCCTCGCCGGGCTGCTCGCCACCGGGTGGGTGTACCGCCGCGGACACCGGTGGCCCGCGCGGCTGGCGGCACCGGTGTTCATCTCGGCGTTCTCGGTGGTGACGCTGGGGATGCCGCTGGGCGCGACCAAGCTGTACCTGTTCGGCATCTCGGTGGACCAGCAGTTCCGCACCGAATACCTGACCCGGCTGACCGACAGCGCCGCGCTGCGCGACATGACCTACCTGGGCCTGCCGCCGTTCTACCCGCCGGGCTGGTTCTGGCTGGGCGGGCGCGCCGCGGCGCTGACCGACACCCCCGGCTGGGCGATGTTCAAACCGTGGGCGATCGTGTCGATCACGATCGCGGTGGCGGTCGCCTGGGTGCTGTGGCAGCGGCTGATCCGCTTCGAGTTCGCGCTGGCGGTCACCGCGGCGACCGCCGCGGTGACGCTGGCCTACAGCTCCCCGGAGCTGTACGCGGCGATGATCACGGTGCTGATCCCGCCGGTACTGGTGCTGGCCTGGTCGGGGCTGCGCGCCGGGACCCGCGGGCACGCCGGCTGGGCCGCGGTGATCGCCACCGGGGTGTTTTTGGGGTTCGCCGCCACCTTCTACACCCTGCTGGTGGCCTACAGCGCGTTCACCGTGACGCTGATGGCGCTCGGGCTGGCGGTGGCGCGCGCCCGCGGCCACGGCCTGCGCGCGGCGGCCGATCCGCTGGCGCGGCTGGGCGTGATCGGCGTGATCGCGCTGGCACTGGCCGCCACCACCTGGCTGCCGTTTCTGCTGCGCGCCGCCCGCGACCCGATCTCGAACACCGGCAGCGCCCAGCACTACCTGCCCGCCGACGGCGCCGAGCTGACCTTCCCGATGCTGCAGTTCACCCTGCTGGGTGCGCTGTGCCTGCTGGGCACGCTGTGGCTGGTGGTCAAGGCCCGCACGTCGGTGCGCGCCGCCGCCCTGGGCGTCGGGGTGGCCAGCGTGTATCTGTGGTCGCTGCTGTCGATGCTGACCACGCTGGCGCGCACCACGCTGCTGTCGTTCCGGCTGCAGTCCACCTTGACCGTGCTGCTGACCACCGCCGGGGTGTTCGCGTTCATCGAGGTCACCCAGCGGGCGGCGGCCTGGGGGCGCCGGTACGGCCGGCGCGACGCCCTGGTGGCCGTGGCCACCGTGATCGGTTGCGCCGGGGCGGTCTCGTTCAGCCAGGACATCCCCAACGTGCTGCGCCCCGACCTGACCGTCGCTTACACCGACACCGACGGCGACGGCCAGCGCGGCGACCGGCGCCCGCCCGGCTCGGAGCGCTACTACGCCCGGCTCGACGACGCGATCATGGCGGCCACCGGCGTCCCGCGCGATCAGACCGTGGTGCTCACCGCCGACTACGGGTTCCTGGCGCTGTACCCCTACTTCGGGTTTCAGGGCCTGACCTCGCACTACGCCAACCCGCTGGCGCAGTTCGACGCCCGCGCCGCCGAGATCGAGAGCTGGGAGGACCTCAAGACGTCCGCGGCGTTCACCGCCGCGCTCGACCGGTTGCCGTGGGCGCCGCCGACGGTGTTCGTGATGCGCCGCGGCGCCGCCGGGGCCGGGGAGCGCTACACCCTGCGGCTGGCCGAAGACGTCTACCCCAACCACCCCAACGTGCGCCGCTACACCGTCGACTTGTCCGCCGACCTCTTCGACGACCCGCAGTTCGAGGTCTCCCGCATCGGGCCGTTCGTGCTGGCCGTGCGGGTCGGGGGTGCGACGCGGTGATGGCGCTGCGACCCCCACCACCACCGCCAATTACCATCTAAGCCCGTGGCTGACCTGCGCGAAAACTCCCGGATCGCCCGGCTGGTGGCCGTGGTCGCCGGACTGCTCGGCGCCGCGCTGTCGTTGGCCGTGCCGTTCCTGCCGGTCACCCAGACCACCGCGCAGCTGACCTGGCCGCAGAACGACGTGTTCGCCAGCGTCGAGGCCCCGCTGATCGGCTACGTCGCCACCGACGTGGAGATCTCCATCCCCTGTCGCGCCGCGGCCGGGCTGACCGGGGCCGACACCGGGCGCACCGTGCTGCTGTCGACCGTGCCCAAACAGGCCCCCAAGGCGGTCGACCGGGGGTTGTTGATCGAACGCGCCAACGACGACCTGGTGGTGGTGGTGCGCAACACCCCGGTGGTGGTCGCCCCGCTGGACGAGGTGCTCAGCCCGGCCTGCGAGAAGCTGGTGTTCACCGCGCACGCCGACAAGGTGACCGGGGAGTTCGTCGGGCTCACCGAGGGCCCCGGCGCCACCGATCCCGGCGCCCGGCTGCGCGGGGAACGCAGCGGCTACGACTTCCGCCCGCAGATCGTCGGGGTCTTCACCGACCTGGCCGGGCCCGCCCCCGACGACCTGCACTTCTCGGCGACCATCGACACCCGCTACTCCAGCGCCCCCACCCCGCTGAAGCTGGCGGTGATGATCCTCGGGCTGCTGGTGACCGTGATCGCCCTGGTCGCGCTGCACCGGCTGGACGCCACCGACGGCGTGCGCCACCGCCGGTTCCTGCCGCCGCGCTGGTGGTCGATGTCCGGGCTGGACGCGCTGGTCGCCGCGGTGCTGGTGTGGTGGCATTTCGTCGGCGCCAACACCTCCGACGACGGCTACATCCTCACCATGGCCCGGGTCTCCGAGCACGCCGGCTACATGGCCAACTACTACCGCTGGTTCGGCACGCCGGAGGCGCCGTTCGGGTGGTACTACGACCTGTTGGCCGCCTGGGCGCACGTCTCGACCGCCAGCATCTGGATGCGGCTGCCGACGCTGCTGATGGCGCTGGCCTGCTGGTGGGTGATCAGCCGCGAGGTGCTGCCGCGGCTCGGCCACGCGGTGAAGACCAGCCGGGCGGCCGCCTGGACCGCCGCGGGCATGTTCTTGGTGTTCTGGCTGCCGCTGAACAACGGGCTGCGCCCGGAGCCGATCATCGCGTTGGGGATCCTGCTGACCTGGTGTTCGGTGGAGCGGGCGGTGGCCACCAGCCGGCTGCTGCCGGTGGCGATCGCCTGCATCATCGGGGCGTTGACGCTGTTCTCCGGGCCCACCGGGGTGGCCTCGATCGGGGCGCTGCTGGTCGCGATCGGCCCGCTGCTGACGATCCTGCGCCGGCGGTCGGCCCGTTTCGGGTTGCCCGCACTGCTGGCTCCGGTCCTGGCCGCGGCGACGGTCCCGGCGATCCTGATCTTCCGCGACCAGACGTTCGTCGGTGAACTGCAGGCCAGCGCCCTGAAATCGGCGGTCGGCCCGAGCCTGAGCTGGTTCGACGAGCACATCCGCTACGAACGGCTGTTCATGGCCAGCCCGGACGGCTCGATCGCGCGGCGGTTCGCCGTGCTCGCACTGCTGCTCGCGCTCGCGGTCACGATCGCGATGTCGCTGCGCAAGGGCCGGATTCCGGGCACCGCGGCCGGGCCGAGCCGCCGGATCGTCGGCATCACGATCATCTCGTTCATCGCGATGATGTCGACGCCCACCAAGTGGACCCACCACTTCGGGGTGTTCGCCGGGCTGGCCGGCTCCCTGGGGGCGCTGGCCGCGGTGGCCGTCAGCGCCGCGGTGCTGCGTTCGCGCCGCAACCGCACCGTGTTCGCCGCGGTGGTGCTGTTCATCACCGCGTTGGCGTTCGCCAGCGTCAACGGCTGGTGGTACGTCTCCAACTTCGGGGTGCCCTGGTCGAATGAGTTCCCGGCCTGGCATTTCGCCTTCGCCACCTTCCTGATCGGGCTGACCGCGCTGGTGGTGCTGCTGGCCGCGTGGTTCCACTACGTCGGCCACGACGAGCCGCCGCCGGACCGG
>Ga0079225_10000292_pt1 | contig 26732 bp, 24 predicted proteins | sample Poulit2012_FD_76344 | JGI IMG/M metagenome (GOLD analysis project Ga0079225, IMG submission 76344) | Agricultural soil microbial communities from Georgia to study Nitrogen management - Poultry litter 2012 | ecosystem: Environmental > Terrestrial > Soil > Agricultural land | place: USA: Georgia... | reverse complement strand
CTATCGGGTTTAATCTCAGCGGGCAGTTCTTCAAAATATAATTTATCAACAAATGCTTGACTCATTCCAATTGCATCATTTAGCACAAGAACACCGGATTTTTGAATCATTCTGCCAAAAGCCAAGGCGCTGTGTCGTGCCCATTGTCGATTTGAACCTTCCTCGGTGGGATTGTTTCTCAAAAAGATAATATCCATCTCTTTAGCAGAGACTACTTCCGGTTTTAAACGATTATCTTGTACTTGTATCCAAAACTCTCCAACTGTTTTGCCGTTTAAGTTTTTGGGGATTTTTTTACATCTTAAAGCAAGTCCATCCTTATTGGAAAAACTAAAATGACCTACTTCTGTTACATAAACTTGATGACCCCTTTGAAGAGCTTTCCTTATGATGATTACGGAGGTTCCGCAATATTCCGTTTTGATTTCATTTAAAACAAAGCATATTTTCATTTTTATAGATTTAAGTTAGTTAGTTCTCGGAATTTGATTTTATCATTTTTGAAAATGAAATCCCATCTTTAAAATCATTCATCCGCTGATCAAAATTCTTGTCACTCATATATCTCGGTTTGATGGTTAGTGGCTTTAATATTTCTCTTTGGATTAATTCTTTGATTAGTGGTACTTGCTCCAAAGCGTATTTTCCGGCTAAAAGTTCTTCGAGCTCTCCTCCGTTTTGTAAATATTCTCTAAGATGAACCAAGCCGCGCAGATAGATTACATCCTTCAGAAAACCGCCACCTTGAAAAATACGCGAAGTAATATTAAAGGCAGGACCTTTTGAAAAACCATGGTTGATATGCAGTAATGAAAATACTTCTTGAAATTCAGCTTCATCCAATAACGTTTCTCCGGCAACCACACGACCGGCTATGGTTCTTAATCGGTTAGCGGTCAGTCCGCCGATTAAATATTCCGATAAAACTGCCAAACCTTCCTGTAAGGAATCATATCCGGCCAAACCCTGGGAAAGCTGACTTAGCGGTTGTTGACTTCCATTATAAAAAGTTAGCGAATGCGTTCCGACCTCATGCTGAATCAGCGCGGCTGCTTCCTTTTTAGTCATCGTATAATCTGAAGGGAGGTACAATTCGCCTTTAGAAACCATCATGATATTCACATCGGGACGAATATGGATTTTACAATTGTAATCCGAGGATTGTTCTCGAAAATAATCAAATTCTTTTTGTGCTAATTCTGCAAATTGATCTACATCAAATTCTTTTACTTCCACTTGTTGCAGGTCTTCTGGTACGTTTTCCAAAATTAATTTAGCTTCAGCCAATACATTTTTTTCAATTCCTTTGTACAGTCGTAAACTGCGATAGAAAAACTCCTTTGAGCCGCGTTCTTTTAGCATTGTAAGCTCTTGGTCGATTTCGTCTCTTTTCTCCTCATATAAATAAGCAAGTGCCGGATCATCAATCTCATCAATTCGGAGATCAAATAATTTTCTCTTTAGAATATCAGGGTCGATAGGTAATAAACGATAGTGAAAAGGCAGGGTTTTTTCAAAATTACTTTTAAAAAACTTTTCTCGCATCGTTTGTATGTTCACAGGTGCTACGAGCAACAAAAACTGATAACTATTCTCAATTTCAGTCAGTTTTTTATCGATTTTAAAAAGCTCTTCGTGAATATTTCTTTTTCCTAAACTGGCATAGCTTTTTAAAATTGGAAAAGCTTGTACTCTGATAAATTCAAAAACTGATTTATGAATCGCTTTGGCAAACCCATCTCTGAATTTTCGAAAATAAAGCGGGTACATCTCTTCATCCTCGTCTCGAAAAACGGGAGGCACTTCAAGCCCAATTAAGGTTCCTCCAACATTTTTAATTTCCTCAATACTGAAAAACTCTTTATTATCAGATTCCAGTCGATCTTTGGTTTGTTCTATCTTGGCGGTTATTTTATTTGCACCGTGTTTAGGCGACTTTATTTTTTCTAATTTGTTTCGCAAAACATCTAAAGAAACAGGAAGTTTGTGAGAAGGACCGCGAATGATAAACTCAGTACTGTCAACAGATCCAGAATATATTTCTATTAAAATAAAAGTGCCAAACCGCTTACTCATCTTATTGGTAAGTTCTTTTACAATCTTGTAGAAGTAATCAAAATTATCTTTTCCCAAAATCAAATAAGAAGCCCCGGTGCGAACCAATCGTAAAGTGCCCGGATCGTCAGGAGCTTTTCGATAAATCATTAAGAAAGGAACGTCGTGTTCTACGTGTAAAAAACCACCGTGTTTCAGTTTTTTAATAGTTCTTTTTCCAGGTTCTAATTCGCCTATTATTTCTTTATTTTTTGTTTCAGCAGACATAACAATTGTAGGTTTTCATAGAATGTGTAGGAAAAGATAAAAAAGAAGAAAATAGTTACAACGTGTTTTTGAAAAACTTAACGCGCCAAATTAAAAAATACTATGAAATACGCAGTTTATTAAGGATTTAAGTGGATTCACCCGTGTATTTTGCTTAAATTTTAATTTTAAATGCATTCAGGTAGAGAAACACTAATTGGCAGTTTATTTTTAATAGAATAATTAATTTTATCTAGTGTCTCTAATTCTTTTTAAATTGCCCTCGTCCTATAAAAGATAGGTAGTTTATTTATTTTCTGATTTTTCTTCTATGAATAACATTTATTCCAGTATCCCTTTAGCTCAAAATGTGACTGAACTTTGTCGTTCAAAAGGAATTACCGATGTAGTGATCAGTCCGGGTTCGCGTAATGCACCGTTGACGATTTCTTTTACCAATCAAGAGTTTTTTAACACCTATAGTATTGTCGATGAACGCTCGGCGGGTTTCTTTGCTTTGGGAATGGCACAGCGAACGCGGAAACCGGTTGTGCTATGTTGTACTTCTGGCTCAGCTGTGGTCAATTATTATCCCGCCATAGTAGAAGCTTTTTACAGTGATATTCCTCTGATTGTCATCTCGGCTGATCGTCCGGTGGAAAGATTGGAAATTGGCGACGGACAAACAATTCGTCAAAAAAATGTTTTTGAAAATCACATTTTATATTCGGCTAATCTCTATTCTGAAATTGTATTGGAAGAATCACCTACGGATAAAAAATTAATTCAAAAAAAATGGGAAGCGCAACGCCATAATGAACGGGAAATTAATCTGGGATTAAATACCGCTATAGAGCAACAAGGTCCGGTACATATCAATGTTCCTTTTTATGAACCTTTATACCAAACGACAGAAAAGCTTACGGTTACTCCACTGAAAATTGAACCGATTAAAGAAAAGAAAACCATCAGTGCAGAAAGTTTAAAATCTTATGTTGAAATATGGAATAATAGTAAGAAGAAATTGGTTTTGGTCGGAGTGAATGAACCTAATTCTATCGATAAAGAATATTTGGAGTGGCTGGCAAAAGATTCTTCTGTGCTGGTATTTACAGAAACTACTTCGAACTTACATCAGCAGGATTTTATCCTGAGAATTGACAATGTCATAGCTCCGATAGAAATTTCGGAAAATGCTACAGAGCAGTTTAAAGAATTGCAACCCGATATTCTGCTGACTTTCGGGGGAATGGTGGTTTCGAAAAAAATCAAAGCATTTCTAAGAAATTATCAACCCAAACAGCATTGGCATATCGACGCTAAAAAAGCATTGAATACCTACTTTTCTTTAAATAAACATTTTGATGTAGAACCCAATTTATTTTTTGCCGCTTTTAAACCTTTAACCAAGTATATAGTCAGTGATTATCGACAAAAATGGTTGGATTTTAGAGACCGACGCAATCAAAAACATACGGCCTATATGCAAGATATTCCCTTTTCTGATTTGAAAGTTTTTTCGCATATTTTTGATAAAATGAAAACTAAACAGGTTTTGCACGTGGCTAACAGCAGTGTCGTTCGTTATGCCAATCTGTTTAAACTCTCTTCAAATTTGGAAGTATATTGCAATCGAGGAACAAGCGGAATAGACGGAAGTGTGTCCACCGCCGTAGGTGCTTCCATTAAATCAAAGCTTCCCACAACTTTAATAACGGGAGATTTGGCGTTTTTCTATGACAGCAATGGATTGTGGAATGAATATATTCCAAAAAACTTTAAAATTATTGTTTTGAACAATGGAGGAGGAGGGATCTTTCGAATTTTGCCGGGGAAAAAAAACGAAACTTATTTCCATAAATATTTTGAAACCCGACATCAACTCAATGCAAAACCGCTGAGCGAAATGTTCGGGTTTCAATACAACAGTGCGCAAGATGAAAAAGAATTGATCGAAGGTTTGGAAAAGCTTTTCGCTGTAAACCATAAACCTCAACTGCTGGAAGTTTTTACGTCTACAGAGTTAAATGATGAAATATTGCTGGAGTATTTTAGATTTATTAGGGAATAGGTTTGACGAGTGTGCGATTTGCTATGAAGCGATCAGCGAAAACCCGTTAAATCCGTGTCATCCGCGTTCTATACGTTTGTTTGTGAAGGATTGATATGTTTAGTTATTGAGGCTTGCAATGCTTACTGGATTAATTGTTTAGGAAGAAGACGTTGCAAAAGATGAAATTCACGTTCAATTTCAAATCTTATTACCCAACTCCACAATTCCTTCTATTTCGTCCAGTATATTTCTTCTACATCTTCATTTTTTTCAATATCGGAAAGTATGGGGCCGATTTCTTTGATATTGAATTCATCGAAATTAATTTCAATAAGATATCCGGTTTCACTTTTATTAAACGAAAATTGATCGATGTCTTTTTCGGCTTTGTCCATTAATTTATCAATGATTTGATGGGGATTGGCTTCGGGTACTACAGCAATTCTAACCAAGTGTTCTTTGTATTTTCGTGTCAATCGCCGTTCAATACGTTGCAGGATCAACAGAATAAAAAAAGCAATTACAGTAGTAAAAGCAGCTGCCAAATACATTCCTGCACCGGTAGCTAAACCTATTCCTGCCACTGTCCACAATCCTGAGGCAGTGGTAAGTCCACGAACGAGTCCTGGTTTTTGAAAAATGATTATTCCCGCCCCTAAAAATCCAATCCCACTGACCACTTGTGCAGCTACTCGGGAAGGATCTAAGGTAATATGATCTCCAATAACATCATTAAATCCATAACTTGAAACAATGATTGTTAAAGCAGACCCCAAGCACACCATCATATGCGTTCGCATCCCGGCCGACCAATTTTTCCGCTCTCTTTCCAACCCAATTATCGCTCCGAAAACTGAGGCCAAAGCCAATCTCATTAAAACTGTTTCCCACTCAATCATAACTGCGAATTTAGGCTATTAATTTACAATATTTTTCCAATCTATTTTAAAATTTCTAAATTGTGAATTTTACACCAATTAAAAATTAGATTTTTATGCTACGAAATTAATTGATTTTGGAAAAAGACTATGAATCAACAATAATAGATCGCCCTAAAAACAGCAACGTTTTATATTAAACAAGTGTTCGTTAATACTATCTTTGCACTATATTCTAAATTACCTTCAAATTGAAACTGTCGAGTATCAAATCTTATTTAGATCCCAAAAACCTGATGGATTCCTTTAGTATTAGAGATTTCTCTAAAGCGATTTCCATGGTGATTGCAATGTTGGTTCCTATAATTATTGGAATTCAGGTTGATCAGCTTACGATGGCAATTCAAATTACATTGGGTGTTATATTAGCTTCTTTTAGTGACACTTCAGGGAGTTTGCGTTTAAAGGTTAACGGAATGCTTTTAGGAACATTACTTGTTTTGGTGGTCACTTTTATAATGTTTCATATTCGCACAGATACCCCAATTTGGCTGTTTCTGACTTTACTGGGGATTCTGATTTTTACAATCTCCTATTTTTCTGTATATGGGTTTAGGGCTTCATTGATCAGTTTTTCAGGATTATTTGCTATTGGGATGAGTATGTCTCGTCTGGCAGATTCAGATTTAAGCATTATAACACGTTTGATATTAATTGGAATCGGTGGGGTTTGGTATGTGGTCTTGGTGTTAATCAGACAGTTGCTTTTTCCCAAAAGTGCAACAGAATATTTCTTGTCCGAAACACTTGAATTTACCGCTGATTATTTGGAAATCAGGGCCAAGCTTATCAATCCTATAAGCGATAGAAAAACATTGATTAAAGATTTGTTGGACAAACAAAATCAATTGACTGAAAATCATGAAACTTTACGGGAGCTTCTACTCCATAGAAGACTGGGTTCAGGAAAATCTTATTATCAGGCAAGAAGATTACTGATCTTAAGACAAGCGATAGATATGCTTGAATTGGCCATGGCGAACCCCGTGAATTACGGGAAAACCGATCAGATATTTAAAAATAATCCCGGAGAATTGGAGAATTTCCAAGAAGTGATGTACGCGATGAGTGAGCGGCTAAAACATCTGTCTAAAAATATTTCAAATCCCAATAAAATTGAATCTGACTCCAGAATTTCCGATGCTGTTACCACTATAAAAAAAGATGTTGAACATTTGATTAAGGATCTTGGAGCTTCCAATAAAGAAGATGTTTTAGCCCTAAAAAACTATTGGAAATATCAAAACAGTCAGTTTGGAAAGATTAGAAAAATTGAACATTTGATTTATAATCGGGACATCTTGGAGATTGAGGCAGCTAAAAAAGAAGATCGGAGTAGTTTTCTGACTAAACAGGATTATAATTTAGAGGTATTAAAAGATAACTTCAATATAGAATCCAGTATTTTCCGCCACTCCTTGCGCATCGCAGTGGTTGCAATAATAGGATATGGGCTTGGACTGTATTTGAACTTGTTTAATGCCTATTGGATTTTGATGACGGTAATCATCATTATGAGACCCAATTATGGGTTGACCAAAGAAAGGTTTAAAGATAGATCTATTGGGACAATAATCGGTGCAGGATTGGCTTTTTCAATAATCACATTGATTCATAGCTCGGTCGTCTACGCAACCTTGGCTATTTTGTGTTATACCACAGGATTGTCTATGGTACAACGAAATTATAAAGCAGCAGCTGCTTTTATAACAATGCACGTTTTATTTCTTTATGCCTTGTTGAATCCCGAAGTATTTACCGTAATTCAATATAGGGTATTGGATACTTTGATCGGAGCGAGTTTAGCATTTTTGGGAAGTTGGATTTTATGGCCTTATTGGGAAATTAAAAGTATTGATAAAACCCTTAAAGCTGCCATTAAAGCAGATAGAGAATACCTGGCTGAAATCGGCAAGTATTATAACGAAAAAGGAGAAGTTACCCAGGAATATAAACTTTCTCGTAAAACAGCATTTCTGGCTTTGTCGGATCTAAATGCCAGTTTCCAACGAATGACTCAAGAACCCAAAGCACAACATAAGAGTTTGAATGAAGTTTTTCAAATCGTGATGCTGATGCATTCCTTCTTGGCTTCTTTAGCTTCTTTGGGCACCTATATGATTCACAATAAAACCACCCCTGCGTCAGATGATTTTAATACAGCTATCAAAGATATCCAAGAAAATTTAATGCGTTCGGAAGAGGCGCTGGAAAGCGTGAGTGCTTTAAAACAAAATGAACTTAAAGTCACTCATGGTTTTGATAAAAATTATAAGAAATATTTGGATGAAATTGCTCATAAAGAACAGTTTCAAGATGATTGGGAGCAGAGTTCGCTCAAGGAAGAAGCCCATCTGCTCTCGGAACAACTTAAATGGTTGACTGCAAATAGCCAGCGAATGGCGAAAATTATCAAGAAAATCCATTTCGAATAATTTTGTGAAATTCTTCTGTTTTTTCAAAATCTTAAGCCCAAGAATTAAACAATAAAAACACCCCTCGTATTTGTTTTTTAAAAAGTATCAATTTCAATAAAATGATTAAAAAAAAACTCCCTTATTTCAGAATTTTCTGCTAATTATCTGACAGTATCTAAATTTAATTACATTTAAATAACTAATTTAAGGGTATAGAAGCATTTTTGATTGTATATATTTTTTGTATCTTTAAGTTTCAAAACCTTCTATATCATGAAAAAATATACTATTTCTATTAAATTTGGTGTTTTTACAGGGATCATTTTGATTTTATATTTTTTAGTTCTCGGATGGTTAGAAATCAACTCCAATCCGCTGTATAGTCTTGCGAATGCACTTATTACTGCTTCAGGATTGTCATTAGCCATTAGAGAATTAAAAGAAAAAACTTCGGGAAGAATAACTTATCAAAGAGGTTTTGAAGTGGCTTTTATTTCAGGAATCATCGCTACCGTTTTATTTTCAATATTTTTTATCACCTATTATGTGTATGTTCCTGATTTTGCAGAAGATTTGCTAAAAACCATTGGGGATTATGCCAGTACAGGATCTGTGTTTTTGACCGTGGTGACTATGGGAGTTCTTACTTCAGGAGTAGTTGCTTTCGCATTGATGCAACTCCATAAGACAAAAGTACACGAAAATCCCAAGCAAGATAAAGAGTCATTTTTTATTAAGGAAAAAAAAGAAAATAAAAGAAAATAAAAATTATTTTATTTTTAAAAAGTTGAATAAGTTAAATCAAACTGCTCAATATATGTTTTATATCTACTGAGGAGTTTTTGCCAGAAACTTATTGGTCATTGATTTTTGCCGGACGACTATTTAGGTTTCTTTGTTCCATAATGATTTTTCTCTGCTAAATCCTTTATTTGGAATTAACCATAAAGAAATAGCGAAGAATAGAAAGTATTTAACTGAGAGAACGGGTATTTTGGATCGAGTACAGGATTGAAATAAGAGATACTTCCCAAAATAAAACTTTACTTCTCCGGAATAAAACAACAAATCCTTTTTAAACCGAACAACAAGAGAATGGCGATATCTTTTGTATTACTTAAAAATCTGTCCGTCGTAGATTGAATTCCATATGATGACAAAAATGTTATAACAATCTTGATTTAAGATGACAAATAAAGCTGCGCGAGATCTTAAACAAATTGCTCTTCCCATTCATGATTGCAAGAAAAATAACGTTGGATAAAAGATGAAATAATTTACTTTGAAGCAGCTCAGAAAAATAGAGGTTTAAAAAATTAATAAATCAACTTAAACAACTATAGTACAATTACTTAACATTGTTTATCTAATGTATTGGTTAAATATATAACCTCGCTTTAAAACCAGTATTTTCAGGCATGTTCCCTTGTTCAATACCCAAACTTGAATCGTGCTTTTTGATAAATTTGATATGCTTTCCTTATTTTCACAAGGGGGATTGTTGAAATCGAATTGATCAGTCAATTTTCGGAAAGATTAGCACAATTAATCGAGCAATTTTATAGGTAAAATATTGATGAATTGATCGACTTCCTATTGTTCTATAGTATTTTTTATATTGTTAGGTGATACACCCATGTCTCTATATTCCAAAACTTCATACTCAGTCGATTAAAGCTTAAGTTTAGACAATAAAAAACCCGAAACTACATTGAGTAACTTCGGGTTGAGGGAGTTGAATTTAAATTAGTTTAAATTTATTTCCTTTTGCGGAGTTTCATTTCTGAACACAATTCTATTCTGGAAAGAATCGAGTAGAATAACCGAATCAGTGCTAATTTTTCCGGCTAATATCTCTTTTGACATTTGGTTTAAAACTTCTCTTTGAAGTGTTCTTTTTACCGGACGAGCTCCGTATTGAGGTTCATATCCTTTTTTAGCCAAGAAACTAATCGCTTCATCTGTGGCATCAATTGTAATATTTTGATCAGTCAACATTTTTTGCAGATTGTTTAATTGCAATTTGACCACACTGCGGATGTTTTCTTGTGTCAACGGGCTAAACATAATGATATCATCAATTCGGTTGATAAATTCCGGTCGAACAGTTTTTCTGAGTAGTCCCAAAACTTCTGCTTTGGAGGTTTCCATCGCGGTATCCATATCGCTTAAAGTTTCAAATTTTTCCATTATAATCTGACTACCGATATTTGAAGTCATGATAATAATGGTATTTCTAAAATCGGCTACTCTTCCTTTATTATCGGTTAATCTTCCTTCGTCTAAGACTTGTAACAAGATATTAAAAGTGTAGGGATGTGCTTTTTCAATCTCGTCGAGTAAAACTACCGAATAAGGTTTGTGTCTAACCGCCTCGGTCAGTTGCCCGCCTTCTTCATAACCTACATATCCCGGAGGAGAACCAATCAATCGGCTCACCGCATGTCGTTCTTGATATTCGCTCATATCGATTCGCGTCATCATTTCTTCATCGTCAAAGAGATAAGCTGCCAGGGTTTTTGCCAATTCGGTTTTTCCGACTCCTGTTGTTCCTAAGAAAAGAAAAGAACCAACCGGTCTTTTTTGATCCTGTAATCCAGCGCGGCTTCGGCGAATAGCATCACTAACCGCTTTAATACCTTCCTCTTGACCAACGACGCGTTTGCTTAATTCTTCTTCCAAGTGAAGTAGTTTTTCACGCTCGGTTTGCATCATTTTAGTAACTGGAATCCCTGTCCACCGCGCAACGACTTCAGTAATATCTTCGCGGGTTACTTCTTCTTTAATAAGCGTAGTGCCTTTTTTATTTTCTTCAATTTTTTGCTGCGATTCTTCGAGTTTAGCTTGGGCTTCCTTGATTTTACCATAACGTAATTCCGCTACTTTCTCATAATCTCCTTCGCGTTCAGCACGCTGTGCTTCATGTTTGAGGTTTTCAATTTCAGTTTTGGCCTGCTGAACTTGATCTACAATGTCTTTTTCTTTTTTCCACTGCGCATTCAACGAATTTCTTTTTTCTTTTAAATCCGCTAATTCCGCTTGAAGGGATTGTAGTTTTTCTTCATCTTCTTCGCGTTTAATCGCTTCAATTTCAATTTCTAACTGAAGGATTTTACGATCTAAGACATCCAATTCTTCCGGCTTCGAATTGATCTCCATTCTCATTTTTGCCGCAGCCTCATCCATCAAGTCGATCGCCTTATCCGGAAGGAAACGATCCGAAATATAACGCTGTGAAAGCTCTACAGCTGCAATAATCGCTTCGTCCTTAATCCGAACCTTATGGTGGGTTTCATATTTCTCTTTAATTCCTCGTAAAATGGAAATCGCACTTTCTCTATCGGGTTCATCGACGACAACACGCTGGAATCTTCTCTCTAAAGCTTTATCTTTTTCAAAATACTTTTGGTATTCGTCCAAAGTTGTTGCTCCAACCGCGCGCAATTCTCCTCTTGCCAAAGCGGGTTTTAAAATATTAGCAGCATCCATCGCACCTTGACCGCCTCCGGCACCTACCAAAGTGTGAATCTCATCGATAAACAAGATTATTTTCCCATCGGCAGATTGTACTTCTTTAATTACCGCTTTTAATCTTTCTTCAAATTCTCCTTTGTATTTTGCACCGGCGATCAACGCTCCCATATCCAAAGCATAAATTTGTTTGTCCTTTAAGTTGTCGGGGATATCACCTTCAATAATTCTATGCGCTAAACCTTCAGCGATAGCGGTTTTACCAGTTCCGGGTTCACCGACCAAAATAGGGTTGTTCTTAGTACGTCTGGAGAGAATTTGAAGAATCCTTCTAATTTCTTCGTCTCTACCGATAATCGGATCCAATTTGCCTTCCTCTGCCATTTTATTGAGGTTGTTGGCATATTTATTTAAAGAATTATAAGTCTCTTCCGCACTTTGAGAAGTAACGCGATCTCCTTTTCTAAGTTCCTCAATAGCAGCGTGCAGCCCTTTTTCGGTTACGCCTTGATCTTTTAAAATTTGAGCGACCTTGCTTCGGCTTTTAAATATCGCCAAGATAATATGCTCGATAGTAACATATTCATCTTTCATTTTAGTGGCAATGCTGCTGGCCTCATTGAGCATCGTTCCGGCTTCTCTGGAAAGCATAATGTTTCCGCCACTTACCTTGGGAAAACTCTCCAACGTTTTATCTAATACTTGGGTGAACATATCAACATTTACGCCCAATTTTTGTAAAATAAATGGGGTTACATTTTCATCGACCGTTAGAATAGCTTTAAAAATGTGTTCGTTTTCAATTTGTTGGTGTCCAAAATTATGAGCAAGCTGTTGCGCTTGCTGGAGTACCTCCTGTGATTTTATTGTTAAGTTATCAAAATTCATGTTGTATAGTCAAAGTTTAAGTTCGCTTCAGTTATTTCAAATTATATACCGCCTTGTAAAATAGACATTATGACACGCAAATCTGAATATATGCTGACGAAAAGTCATACATAATGCTTGTTTTATTTCAAAGTCATAGTGTCTATCCAAATTTATTGAAAAATAAATGAAATATTGGCGATTTTACTTTTAATAAATTTTCGCGTTTGCAAACAAGGTTTTTAAAAAAGACACAGAAAAGCCGGGTTTATTGTATTAGATAAGGCAACTTGGGGTAGTAATAGATGTTTTTTCCAATCACTGAGAATAAGCAAGCTGTAAACTCTTCAAGGGGTTTGGAACTCTTGAAGAGTTCTCTAAAATTTGCTTTTGTTGTACCGAGTGATAATTTTTGTGATAGCAACAAAGATTTTTGAAAATGACACAAAACTGAATTTATAATATTAAAAAAAGACAAACTATGGCAACGTGGTAATGAAACATAAATAGCTGAAAATAATCAATTTACATAAATGCGTAAATGATAAAATTTGGACGAAAGAAGAACATTTTCCCATGTCTTTTTGAATTTATTTCAGAACCCGCGCAACCCTCTTCCGCTATAATTGAATGAGTTAGGCTACAAGCAAGACTGAAATAACATTTCGCGAGATGCTGAATAAAGTTCAGCACCACAAAATAATGATGTGGTTTTAATTAAATATATTACAATCCAACTTGAAAAAGCTTATTACGCTCATTTCTTATTAGGGAAGCTTGATATGTTTTTATAACTTGCTTTTCGAATTTAAACGAGAAGAAATGGGATTATTTGGATTGTTTGGCAAAAAGAAAGAACCTACAGAAGAAAAAGTAGTGCCATGGAAACTGTTGAACAGTATGGCTCAGTTGGAGGAAATCATGGAATTATCCGATAATAAATTGGCGGCAATTTTCAAGCACTCTACTCGTTGTCCGAGTAGTCGGATGGCTTTTCGCGCTTTTGAAAGTGGAGTTGATCCGGAATGGGAAGGCGTGGAGCTTTATTTATTGGATTTATTGAGTTACAGAGCTATTTCTGATGAAGTGGCTAATCGATTTCAGGTATGGCATGAATCTCCGCAATTGATTTTGATTAAAAATGGAAAAGTTGTGCATCACGGTTCACACTATAAAATCAGCGCTGCTGCGGTAGAGCAATTCATCTAATTGCTTAAAATTTAACTATGAAAAATGACTGCTCAGCTTAGATTTTTTAAGATGCTCCTTTTGTTGGGCATTATTGGAGTTGCTTTTTTAAGCTGTGAGGATTCGCGTTTTAATATTATTTCAAAAATTTCAAATAAGAAAAAATCCGTTGGTCAGAAAATTGATAGTTTAAACGGTGTTTATGTCTATTATAACGGTCCGACCAATACGGTCGTCGGTCGGAATACGACTCCAGATGGTTATAATTTAGGATTGGAATATCAGTGTGTTGAATTTGTGAAACGTTATTATTATGAGCACCTGGATCATAAAATGCCCAATAGTTATGGACATGCGAAAGATTTTTTTGATAAAAACTTAGCTGATGGTCAGTATAATGCCGAGCGAAATTTGAGGCAATATAGCAATCCCAGTAAAAGGAAACCCAAAGTTGATGATTTGGTGGTCTTAGATAAGACTATGTTTAATTCTTTTGGCCATATTGGATTGGTTTCTAAAGTAGAAGGAAATCAATTGGAAATTATTCAACAGAATAAACCTTCATCCAGAGTGAAATATGAACTGGAGAATTCAGCGGGAACATGGCGAATAAAAAACAGTAGAATTTTAGGTTGGCTGGGGAAGGAGTAATTTATCTTTGAGGAGATTCGACGAGTGTTTTAATTTCTGGGGAAGAAACTATCGTTTCGGGATAACCTTTAGTGGCTAAGATTTGCATTGCTTTCGCGATAGTACTGGCAGAAATCCTTTTGTATTTCTTCGGAACTAAAAACCCGAATACCTTCATTAAAGCATTCGCTAAATCCTCTCCAAATCTTTTTTCGTTCCGTTGTCCGCTAATCAAGGAAGGTTGTAAAATATAGGTTTGGTCGATTTTATATTTCAACACCTCGGTTTGCATTTCGCCTTTAAGCTTGTTGTAAAAAACACTGCTGTTCGGGTCTGCGCCTAAAGCAGAAATCACTATGAATATCGGGATCTTGTTCTGTTCGGCCAGCTTCGCCGCATTTACGGGAATTCCATAATCGATATTTTTATATTGCTCTTTATCCGGGGTTTTGGCTTTTGTGGTGCCGATGCAACAGAAAACCACATCTCCGCGGAAATCAGAAGCGAAGCTATCCATATCGAGTAAATCTACCAAATACTCCTCAATCTTTGGATGATTTTTTTCAACCGACGAACGAGAAAAAAGTTTAACCTTTTCATATAGCGAATCTTCCAGGAGTTCATCTAATAAAAGACTGCCGGTGAGCCCAGTTGCACCGAGAATAATCGCGGTTTTTTTCATGTTTGTATTTGTAATCAATAAAAGTTTTATCCAATAAGAATATTTTTTGCAGAAATATTCATCTAAAAAAATTAACCTCCAATGCGTTTCACTTTAAACCCTTTTTCTTTAAGCATTTTCATGATTTTCGGGCGGTAATCTCCTTGGATAATAATTTGTTCATTTTTAAAGGTGCCACCTACACCAAGGGTTTTTTTAATTTCTCTTGTCAACTCTTCAAAATCTTCTTTTGCTCCGGTATAGCCATCAATGATGGTGGTAGGTTTACCGTTTCTCTTTTTGAATTTACATTGTAAAGGCTCTTCTTGAATCCAAAGTCCGTCTTGCTTTTCTTGTTTTTCTTCTTCCTTAGAAGGTTTATGATCGGGGAAAAGGGATTGAAGTTGATCTTTTAAGTCCATTTTAAATTATATTTATTTTTCGTCTTTAAGTAATCCAATTTCTATCAATCGTTGATTTAAAAATTCACCGGCGGTAATATCTTCATATTGTTTCGGGTGGTCTTTGTCAATACATTGGTCTAAACAATTCAATTTCATATCGCTTTTCGGATGCATAAAAAATGGAATGGAATAGCGTGGTTTATCCCAGTCTTCCATCGGAGGATTAGTCACGCGGTGAATTGTTGAACGCAGTTTGTTATTGGTCAATCTTTCTAACATATCACCGACGTTGATCACCAATTCATTTTCTTTGGGAATCGCATCTATCCATTCTCCATCTTTGCGCTGCACTTGCAAACCACCGGCAGAGGCACCCATCAATAAAGTGATTAAGTTGATATCTCCGTGAGCGGCTGCGCGAACTGCACTTTTAGGTTCTTCAGAAATAGGAGGGTAGTGAATCGGGCGTAAAATACTGTTTCCGTCAATTACCCATTTATCGAAATAATTTTCCTCCAACCCGATATACAAAGCCAAAGCGCGTAATACGTAGATTCCGGTTTTTTCTAACATTCGGTAAGCTTCCATTCCCACGTGGTTGAAATCCGGTAATTCTTCTACCTTGACATTCTTTGGATATTCTTCCTTCAAGGCAGCATCCTCATCAAAAATTTGACCAAAATGCCAAAATTCTTTAAGGTCTCCCACGGTACGCCCTTTAGCGTGTTCCATTCCAAAAGCAGTATAACCGCGCTGTCCGCCGATTTCTTTGCGTTCATATTTCCTTTTGGTTTCCAACGGTAAGTCGAAAAAAGCTTTGACTTCTTTATAAAGCTCTTCTACCAAATCATCGCTTAAAAAATGGTTTCTTAAGGAGACAAATCCTATTTCTTCATAAGCATGACCGATTTTATCGACAAATTTCTGTTTTCGTTTAGGATTGTCAGCAATAAAATCTGCTAAGTCAACACTGGGAATGTTTTTTAAATGTGCCATGATTTTGATTTTTATAGGTTGATTAAGCGCTTCGAAATCCGCGTTGATTTTCTGTCTTTTTATCTTTCAAAAAAGAACCAAAATGAAACTATATTCTTTTATTTTTTCAATAAAGTCACTTTTTGATAAGTTATTTCATAAAGTTTAAAGATAAACACAAAAAATCTAAATAGACAGGAGTTCTTAAACTATTCTATTAAGACGTTTCTTTTTGCCCCATCATCATTAAATAAGCTTTTAAAAATGCATCTAAATCTCCGTTTAATACCGCATCCACATTTCCGGTTTCTTCGTTTGTCCTAACATCTTTTACCATTTGATATGGATGCATTACATAATTGCGAATTTGAGAACCCCACTCAATACTTTTCTTTTCAGATTCAATTTCTGCTCGTGCGGCTTGTCTTTTTTGCAATTCGAGTTCATATAATTGAGATCTCAATAATTGCATCGCCTTGGCCTTATTTTCGTGTTGTGACCGGGTTTCGGAATTTTCAATAACGATTTCTGTCGGGTGGTGATATAACCTTACCGCAGTTTCTACCTTATTTACATGTTGCCCACCGGCACCCCCGGAACGCATGGTGTCCCAATGAATATCTGACGGATCGATTACAATCTCTATCGAATCGTCAACCAGCGGATAAACATAAACCGAAACAAAAGATGTATGTCGTTTGGCATTACTGTCGAATGGAGAAATTCTCACCAATCGGTGTACGCCGTTTTCACCTTTTAACCATCCAAAAGCATAATCTCCTTCAATTTCTAAAGTGACGGTTTTAATCCCTGCTACATCTCCGGATTGATGGTCTAATTGTTTGACTTTATAGCCGTGTTTTTCAGCCCACATCACATACATACGCATCAGCATTTCGGCCCAGTCGCAACTTTCTGTTCCGCCGGCGCCGGCATTGATTTGTAGAATAGCGGTCAGCTCATCGCCTTCATCGGAAAGCATGTTTTTGAATTCCAGTCTTTCAATATGCTTTTGTGCTTTGTCAAAAACCTTTTGTACTTCCTCAGACGAAGCTTCTCCTTCCTGGTGAAATTCAAATAGAATTTCTAATTCCTCATAAAGCTCGATTCCTTGTTCATAGTCTTTGACCCACTTTTTTAAGTCGTTCAGCTCTTTTAAGGTTTCTTGTGCTTTTTGAGAATCGTCCCAAAAATCGGGCGCAAAAGTTTTTTCCTCTTCGTTGGTGATTTCTATTTTCTTTGCATCAATGTCAAAGATACTGTCTTAGGGAGGTGAGACGAGTATTTAAGTCTTTAAGATTATCTTGCTGTATCATGTTCTAAGTTTTTCTTTACCCACAAAATTAAGTGTTTTAATTGCGTTGAGAAAATTTTTGAGAAGAAGTTTAGAGAGGGAATTTGAATTAACGAAAAAGCAGTTTTAAGCGAAGGGTTTTTGGATTAATGCTGCCATTATTATCCGACGATTTTTATTTTAATTTTTTGTGGTGATTACGTGATGGCATGATGAGAATTTCCCTACAGCAATTGACTCGAGAAGCTATACAGCAAAAAAAGAAATAGTTCTAACCAAAACTTCTGTTTGTATCGAACCCATCAAGGGTTTCAAACCCTTGATGGGTTTTGTATTATTGGTCATTGAGCATCTTTGGATTCCGCTTTCAAGACCAAGTTTCATTATTGGTTATAATTGAACCCACTCCGAAGTTCTGATTGAGCAGTACATTTCGCCCTGAATTCCAAATACAATGACCATTCGTCAACCTTATTCCAGTATAGGGCGAAGATTGATCAAATATTGATAGGGTAGTCTAAAGGAAAAAACTTTTTCGATAAATCTTCAATCCTCCTTTCCCCAAGGCGCAGCAGGCGTATCTATTTCTTTAGTCAAATCAAATTCCACCGAAAAAAACCGCTCGCTTCCTATTCGTCGAAGATTATAGGTTAGCGTATTATCGTTTAAAGTAAACCACCATACATTTGTCGCAGCTTTGGGGAGGATGTCTGTAGTGTGTTGATCAGCGGGAAAAATCTGCATTTCTGCCATTCCGGTGTTGGTGCTCCTTCCGCCATATTGCGTCAATTCTTCTTCGCTGCCATCGGGATTCCGGTGATCGTGCTTTAAAAGAATAGTATTGTTTTCTTCAAGACTGAGTACCCAAGTTCTGGATTTATCATCGCCGACAAAAAAAGGAATTCTGATATTATTTTGATCGCATTTCCGAACGTGCATCACTAATTTTTCTCCGGTGAATCCGTCGCCTTCTTTCCCACCGGCAACAATTTTACCTTCATAAGCTTTCCCGCAGTGGGTTTGAAGGTTTTTCCAAAATTCAATTGAACCATCGGTATTTTGAGCGGAAAGGAAAAAAGGGAACAAGATTAAAAGGAAGAATGTTTTTTTCATAATCAGATAAAATAGTTGATTTTCTTCAAATATAAGAAAACTATTGAGTTAGCGTTTTTGGGAGGTATTTCTGATTGTCGAGTAATGGTGTTTTATCTGATATAGATAGTTTCAGATTTCACCCAACAAGTTTTTACTTGAACCTACTCTCAACTTACCATCCGCAAAACCCGCTTTGGCTTATATAATGTTGCCAATAGTGCTTATCTCCGCACCCAGTTTTCTATTTCAATGTTGGAAATCCTTTCAAATTCTTTTATGTTTTCCGTAATCATAATCAAGTCATTTGCGATTGCGGGCGAACCAATTAAAAGGTCAAAATCACTTATCATTATTCCTTGTTTCCTTAATCGTACTTTTTCTTTAGCGTAAGTCGGGATTGAATTGAAAATGGGAAGAACTTTAACTTGCTCTGAAAAGGTGTCTATGATTATTCGTTTTAGGATTTGGACTGTTTTCCGCACCAAATATCAATTCCGCCAGAGTGATTTCTGAAATTGCACAATCTTCTATTATATGTAGCTGTTGGAATTTTTCAATCAAGTTGAATTTCCCACGAAAAAGATGGATGCAGATGTTTGTGTCGAGTAAATATTTCATTATAAACTCGCAGTATTCCGTTTTTCAACCCTTGAAGATCTGATTTCTTTTATGATTTCATCAGATGTTCTATCATCTTCCCAAGCCCCAAAAACCGAATTAATATCAAATGCTTTTTTTGATTTGGTTTCAAGAGATTTTGTCAATTTAATAATCAGACTTTTTTTTGCGTTATTGTCCAAATGTTTTAGGTATCCGAAATATTTCTCCAATATTTTATTTGATATTCTTAAGTTTCCCATTTTTAAAGTTTTAATGTAATATAATCAATTTTATGCAATTCTGTTTGTTCTATATTAGGAAAATATATACTTCCTAAACCTCCTGTAATCAAAATCTTTTCCCAGTGGTCATCGCTGTTGTTTTCTGGATAAAGGTAAAAAACATCTAAACTCACTGTTTGTCCCATTATTTAAAATTAGTCTTTAAAAGTTTCCAAAGTGAAATTTTTAGATTTGTTTATTTTCCCTCAACTCCCAATATTTACTTCAGTGTTTTGGGCTGTCATTTGAAAGCCAAATAAAATTAGAGTAGCTAATAATAGTAGTTTCTTCACCATAATTTTATATTTTTCACGTGTTAAATTTTAATATGTCTGGCAACAGTGTTCTATGTTGTAGCATATTGGATTTTATAGTATAAAAATAAGGTTTGTACTTAACTAGAACTACAAACTAAGTTGGCACATCCACCATTTAAGAATTATTCTCTTCTACCCATTTTTCCTTTTCACGTTGTTTTGCCTTTTTCTTGTTTGCAAGCTTTATAAAATAGACTCCCATGAGAAGAATACCAATATTGGCGACAAATGTATAAATGGTAACCTCATTTTGAGAAACGTATAAAAAACTACGAATTAAATTTAAAATCCCACCAATAATGAAAAATATCCCGAATATTTTTATAATAATATGTCCTCTAGAAGATTGATTTCCTACATCATCGTTGTCAACATCTGTGAAATCAATATCTTTTTTCTTTGAGAAAAGAGTTAGTATGAGGCCAAATATGGGTGTTATAAAAAGTGATAAAACAAAACTCCAACCAAAACCAATCTCTTTTTTATTTCCAATAAAACCTACAATAGCACATAAACCTATATAGAATGATAAAGCATAGAAATTGTCCATAATTAGTTGTTTTTTTTTAAAAATTAATATTTAATTTATTTATGGCCTCCTTTTTCAGTTTAAGTAGGGTTTTAGAATTGTTTTTATTTTGTGAAATCTTTTGAAAAAGCTCATCTGCGATTTTATTTAATTTTTCATTGTTTGGAAATCGATCTGGATGACATTTAATTTTTAATTCGTCGTATAATTTGTCGGAATTGAAAGAACTGTCGATGATGTTATCAAAATCAATTTCTTCTTTGGGAAAATCGTTTTTTAATTGTAATTTTTTTCTTTTTCTTGTTTTATAGATTAAAAATCCAATAATAACAAACTCTAATATTGCTATCCATATCCACCAATTTGTCCCATTTGAAGATGTCTTTAAATTCTTGTTAATGCTATTTTCACTCATTTCTGAAATGTTATGTAAAAATATAACTAGTATTTTATTCATCATATTTTAAATTGATAATGTAATATGATCTTTTAATTGAAATCTAACTCCATAACCTCCTTTGTCAACATGAACTTCCAAAGTATCCCAACCGAGAACGACTAAGCGACGAACCAGAATTTCATCTGATAAAACAACTTCACCTATTTTTATTAATTCACTTTTTGACAATTGTCGTCCAGCAAATGCTTGAATACGAAATCCCGTATTTAACCAATTTGAAAATTGATGTTTATAAAGATTGTTGCCTTTTGATATTTTTGCCTTTAAAAGAGTGGGGGCATTTCCTGAAATAAAAGCATTTTTTGCAGATGAATTAAAACTACGAACAAGGCTGGATCTTTTGCTACGATTATTAAACCAATCCAATATATTATTCCATGAATTTTCTAACATTAGTTTTGTTTTTACTTAAGCTCGTTGGCTATTAATGGGTTATGGCTTAAATCGCGCCATTATTCATTGATATTTTTTTTATTTGCCAGAACGAAAAGACCGCTAGCTTCTTAATTTTATCAATAATAAGTAATTTACACAATTTATCCAAATAATTTAATAAAATTTTATTTTTAACTTCGATAAAAATCAAGATTAAAAAGAAAAGGATTTTTTCATAAGAAGATAAATTAAATTAATTGTCTCCAAATATAACCAGACTGATTGTCTTGCTGATTTTTTACAAAGAGCTTTCGAGTTGGAATGAAAAGACTATTATTGAGTTTTAATTAAGCTTTATCAGTAGCGACTGATTGCCGCATATCACAAAATTACTTTTCAATAATTAAAAGTATTATTCCTTACTTCAATTCTTTTTGATAAAGATTATAAGTCGATAAAGACAATTCTTTCGATCCGACTTTTTCAAAACCTAATCCTTCATAATAGCTGCAAAGCTTTGTGTTTTTTGCTTCGGCATCGAGTCTGACATAACTGCAATCAGCTTCTTTGGCTTTGTTTGCTATTTTCTGAATGATAACCGCACCAAGTCCTTTCCCGTTGTGTTTTTCTTTGACCACCAAGGAGTGAATGTAAAGAGCCTTATCTTTTTGTTTGCCCCAATACAATTCATCCGCTTCCATTATCCTAACCATTCCTATGTGTTCCCCATTTAAAGTATGAATGAAAAAGAATTCATGGTTTGCAATACCTTCTTCAACCCACTTTATCTTTTCTAATGGGGGATTTTTCCAATACTGCCAGTGGTCAATATTTAGTTTGCTAATTTTTTCAGCACTGTCTTTAAAAAGTTGAAGTACTTCTTGCTTGTCTTCGTTTTCGACTTGTTTAAATATTATTTCCATACTTTCAATTATAAGTGAAAAATAAAATATTGATCGATAAAGCTTGTTTTTCTGTTTCAATCTTCACTAATGTTGTTTTTCACGCTTACAAACTTGGTTTATATGTCTATGAGATAATTAAAAATACCGGTTAATTTAGATTTTTCGCCTCTTTCATTCTTCTGATATGTTTTCCCATTTTTGAAAAATCCCAGATTATGAGAAACCAACCTGTAAAGATTGAAACATAACTGAAATAAGAGCTTGTAGGAAAAACGATTAATTTTTCAATGTTTTTAGCTTTTAAGTAATACAATGGTGGTGTAAAGAAAAGTACTCTCTTAATTTTAATCACTTCATCCCAAGTAATTTCAATCTCTTTTTGGCCATCTCTTTTACAGAATATTTTCTTATCATTCATTCTAACGTTATAGAAATTGGTCTTTGACTTCTTTTGTAAATAATAGAATAAATAATTGAAACCCATTAATAAGAAAATTCCAAATATGAAAATCGGATTCTCAAATGAAAAATACACAAAAAACAATATGGAAAGAGGTAAAAAGAAGTAAGTAAAAAAACCTAAAAAGACTTTAGTCATCTCATATACAGATCCACTGCTTTCGATCATCTTATTTGATTTTGCCATGAATGTCAGCTTACGAATTTTAAAATCTCTGTTTCCGCGAGCGTCTTGCTCGTGCCAGTTCTCGGTCGTGCTCTCAACAATCTATAAATCCCGTTTCTTAATCAACACATAAGACCCCCAAATAAAAACAGCGGTCCATACCAACACGATAAGAATTTGATACCAATAAATATTGGAGTCTTTGACTACATTAAAAGAAGATTTTACAATCCCGAGTTTAGTCAGCGGTTCTTTAACTAAATTCCCCATAGATTCTAACGGCAAGAACGGAGTAAGCCAATCGGTGATTTCATTTTTCTGCACCTGCACCATCATAATGCCTTTGATGATACTTTCCACAATCCACCAGACAAATAAGGCACCGATGGCAAAAGCAGATCTTTTAATCAATACCCCCAAAAAGAAACAAAAGGAGAAAAATCCCATCAGTTTCAAAAAATATCCGCCCAGGTATTCCATCCTTGAGAAAATAATCCCTACTTCATTAAAATCAGAAAAAATAAGACCTAATCCTAAGCTAACCAGAAAAATAAGTAGGGTAGAAGCCACACTAAAAGCTAAAATCATATAGAATTTAGACAATACAAATTCCTTCTTTGATAATCCGTCAATCAGGTTTTGTTTTAAAGTTCGGTTGGAATATTCCACAGAAATCATCGATACAATAACCAAGGCCAAAAATATTTTTAGGATAGCTGCAAAATAAGTGTTGAAATGCCAGATATACGGAAAATTAAAAATTCCCTGATCGGCCAGTTGGAAGTCGATATTTCCAAACTTAAACCTGATGGAAGCGAACAGAATAATCGAAAAAAACAAACTGAAATAAATAATTAGCAACACTTTGGTGGCGCGGCTGAAACGCATTTTATGAAATTCTATTTGTAATAATCGTAACATAAAGTCTTAGTTTGAAGAATTATTAGTGAGTTCGAGAAAACGTTTTTCCAGACTTAACTTTCTTTTGACCAAATGAGCAAGTACGATGTTTTGTTCAAACAACATTTTATTGATTTCCGAAGCCTCCATAGGTCGATTTAAAATGGCAGTGACTTTTTTGCTTTCCGCATCCATCCTCACCTTTCCAAAAACTGAACTGCTTTTTAAGAAGTTAATCAACTCGGCAGCATCTCCCGATACGCCAAATTCAAAATATCCGTGGTCGGCATCCAACGCCTCCACACTACCTTCGTAGAGTTTTTTTCCATTGCGGATAATGATTACATGCGAACAAATTTTCTCCACTTCATAAAGCAGATGAGAAGCCATTAAAATCGTTGTACCTTGACCGGCAATTTTCTGAATAATTTCTCGAACTTGGTGAATTCCCTGCGGATCCAACCCGTTGGTGGGTTCGTCTAAAATCAAAACTTTCGGATCGTTGAGTAGGGCAGAAGCGATGGCGAGCCGTTGTTTCATCCCAAGCGAATAACTGCTGTATTTAGAGTTCTTCCGATCGGTTAAACCGACTAATTCCAATTTCTCTTCAATTTTAGAAAACGGAATATCTTTAATTTTGCAAACCAACTCCAAGTTTTGAACCGCGGTCATATATGGATAGAAACTTGGATTTTCGATAATAGCTCCAATTTTTTTTAGCGCATTGTGAGTGGTCATTTGACCATCAAACCATTGAAAATAACCGCCGGATGGATTGATCACATTTAAAACCATTCCTAAAGTGGTTGATTTCCCACTGCCGTTTGGTCCTAAAATTCCGTAAACATTTCCTTCTTCAATATCAAAAGACAAATCCTTAACCGCTGTCAAACTGCCGTACCGCTTGGTTAAATTTCTGATTTTTAAAAAGGTACTCATAGGCAAAGGGTTTTATAAAAATAATAAACAGGAGCAACACTATTCAAAAATCAGCGGCTCCGCTATGCTAATAGACGCTAAACTTAAAAATTTGTTACAATTAATTATATTATTTTCTTCGTATTTTCAAAAAGCCGTGGTGCAAAAAAGAAGAACAAAAAATTATTCCCATTTTTCCGTCACTTTCGCAAAATCTATTTTGATGCTCGGTGCCTGATATTCCAAATCCCCCATTTGAATACCTCTTCGCAGGATATGTTCGATATAATAATCCTCTTTGTTTTCCATCGGATTATATTCCTCCTTGAGTGAAATTGTAAACAATCCGGCGGTTATATTATATCGAAAAGCCCGCCATCCTGTCCGCAGTTCACGGATAATTTCATAGGTAGTTTCTCCTGTTTGCCGATTCAGCAGTTTGACCAAAATCTGACCCTCGGATTTGGTGAGATCTTTCAACTGATCGGTAAACTGGCTTTCCATATACCTTTGCACCCTTCGCGTATAAACCTTCTTGTCGTAATTTGATTCCAAAACATCCAATCGCTTCTCTAAAGTCGATAATCGCTCCGCTGCCAGTACCGCATACGGCCAAACCTTTTCTGTCTTTCGCTTTAAAATCAAATACTCCCTCCGCTCAGCTCTGGAGTTATAGTTAAAAGGAGCCACAATCACCACGCGTTCCAAACGAATTTTATCGGTGGTTAAAGAGTCGGTATAATCCAAAAAATTCGTATCAAAATCCATCCCTTCGGTATGAATCGACAAGCCTGGAATTTCCTTGATAGAATCTCTTTTGGAAGTGTGTTCAATAGCCAGACTATCCGTATTCTGAACCTGAGCGGCGCTCCATCCAACGTTCAACAACAATAATAAAATGAATAAAATGTTTTTCAAACGAGTATTAATTTTCCTATTAAGCTTACCAAAAGTATTCCAATTTTTTGAAATCAACGGCAAAAAGAAGTTTATTATGTTTAATTTCGTGAATAATTGAAAAAACAATTATGGCAAAAGAAAAATTTTTAGACAAAAAAGCATTCGATTTTTTAGAAAACTATTTGAACACCGCTTCCCCAACCGGATATGAGTCCGGCGGACAGCAAGTCTGGATGGATTATTTGCGCCCTTATGTTGATGAATTCATCACCGATTCTTATGGTTCTTCTGTGGGAATTATCAATCCCGATGCAGATTACAAAGTGGTTATCGAAGCCCACGCCGATGAAATTTCTTGGTATGTGAATTATATCAGTGATGAAGGCGCGATTTATGTCATCAGAAATGGTGGGAGTGACCATCAGATTGCTACTTCAAAACGCGTGAATATTCATACAGACAACGGAATCGTTCAAGGCGTTTTTGGATGGCCGGCAATTCACACCCGCGATAAAAGTAAAGAAACTCCACCTAAATTGGACAATATCTTTATCGATGTCGGGTGCAGTTCTAAGGAAGAAGTCGAGGAATTAGGCGTTCACGTTGGTTGTGTAATCACCTATCCCGATGAGTTTTTTGTACTCAATGAAAACAAATTTGTATGCCGCGCATTAGACAACCGAATCGGAGGATTTATGATTGCTCATGTCGCGCGAATGTTAAAAGAGAACAAAAAAGAATTGCCTTTTGGTTTATATATCACCAACTCTGTTCAGGAAGAAGTCGGTTTGCGCGGAGCAGAAATGATCGCCGAGCGCATTCAACCCGATGTGGCAATTGTAACCGATGTGACCCACGACACCAACACGCCGATGATTGAGAAAATCACGCAAGGCGATACCAAAATAGGAGATGGTCCCGTGTTGGCTTATGCTCCGGCCGTTCAGCGAAATTTGAGAAAATTATTGATTAAAACTGCCGAGGAGAAAAAAATCAAGTTCCAACGTGCCGCCAATAGTCGCACGACCGGAACCGATACTGATGCCTTTGCATATAGCAACGCCGGCGTTCCTTCCGCGTTGATTTCTTTGCCGCTGCGATATATGCATACCACCGTAGAAATGGTGCATCAAGAAGATGTGGAAGGCGTGATTAAATTAATTTATGAGAGTCTCCTGAAAATTAAATCCGGAGATACGTTTAGTTATTTTGAGTAGGAAAAAGTGAACTTGTGAAGGAGTAAACAAGTGAACTTGTAAAGCACCAAACCCGATAGATTTCAAAGTCTGTCGGGTTTTTGCGTTAAGATTTTAATTGTAAATCTCCTTCGAAACTTTTCAAACATAAGAAAAACTACTAATAATTATTTGGGCGTGCCCCCGGCTTAGCGGTAAAAAGCATGTTTCTCCCTCGATCAAAGATTTTTATCACCGAGAAACTTTCATTTTCAAAATCCGGGGTCGGGCTGTCCACTATATCTTTTTTCCTCAACATCATACTTTAAACGTATCCATCCCACCAACTACATATTGTCTTCGAAGTTTTAGGTTCATAGATTTGCCCCAAAACTAAAACAATGACAAAACAAGAAAAAATGTATGGGCTGATAGAGGAGCAGCAGGCCAGTG
>Ga0079225_10000291_pt1 | contig 26757 bp, 27 predicted proteins | sample Poulit2012_FD_76344 | JGI IMG/M metagenome (GOLD analysis project Ga0079225, IMG submission 76344) | Agricultural soil microbial communities from Georgia to study Nitrogen management - Poultry litter 2012 | ecosystem: Environmental > Terrestrial > Soil > Agricultural land | place: USA: Georgia... | reverse complement strand
TTAGTTTTACAATAATATTTTTTTAGATTTGCCTAAAAATATAAATAGATAAGATGAAAACAAAAATCACTTTACTTGGATTAACGATCATATTAGTCGGTCTCTTTGGATGTGAAGGAACGGCTCCTAAGGAGTTGGAAGAATATGAGTTATTAGATGGACCACTTGATGGATTGAGTTATGAAGAATCCCGCAGATTTGTCAACGGGGACATTACTTTTAATGATGATGTTTTTACAGTTGAAACAGGATTAGGTCCAATTTTCAATGGCACCAGCTGTGTTAGCTGCCATGCAGGAGATGGAAAAGGACATCCCTTCAATGCTTTTATCCGTTTTGGACAACACGATGAGACGGGAAATCATTATTTAGATCAAGGGGGACCTCAACTACAGGATAAAGCTATTCCGGGCTATGAACCGGAAACGCTTCCGGAAGGCGCACCACACGCTACATTTTTGGCACCTGGAGTTACCGGATTGGGTTATTTTGATGCGGTAACCGATGAGTATTTATTGTCAATTGAAGATCCCGATGATGCCAATGGAGATGGAATTAGCGGGCGCGTTCACTGGACCACTATTCCGGATTATGTTACTCCGAGACCGGATGCGATCACACAAAATGGGAAATACATTAACAGGTTCGGTAAAAAAGCTTCTGTTTATGATTTGTTGCACCAAACGGTATTTGCTTTCAATGAAGATATGGGAATTACTTCTCTTTACGATCCGTATGACACTTATAGTGGAGACAAAATGAGTCCGGAAGTGGATAATGAAACGATCAGTGATATGGTTTTTTATTTAAAAACTTTGAAAGCTCCAATTCCTCGTGATCAAGATGACCCTAAGGTTTTGGCAGGGAAACAAACCTTTGAGGCAATCAATTGTGCGGCTTGTCACAGGCCCACTATGGAAACCGGATATTCCCCGATTGAGCCACTTTCTTATCAAACCTTTCACCCTTACACCGATCTTTTATTACACGATATGGGACCGGAATTGGACGACGGTTATACCGAAGGCCATGCCAAATCATCAGAATGGCGAACTGCTCCACTTTGGGGATTGGGATTGAGTAAGGACTCTCAGGGTGGTCATTATTATCTGATGCACGACGGTCGCGCTCAAAGTATAGATGAAGCGATTCAACTGCACGGCGGGGAAGCTGAAAATTCTCGTAATATGTATAACAATTTGAGCCAATCGGAGAAAAATGAATTAATTCGTTTTTTAGAATCCTTATGATATGAAACGCAAAGAGTTTATCAAAAAATCATTGGCGGCAGTTGTCGGCATCCCCTTGGGCATAACTTTTTTGAATTCTTGTGAAAGTATTTATTACGCAGAGGTTACAAGAGAGAACTCCACTATTATTTTAGCGAAGTCCGAGTTTATTAATGAGGAGAAAGAAAGGCAACGCAATTTCGTTTTAGTGGAAACAGCAGGAAGTGATTTTCCCATTTGTATTTACAAGAAAAACGAAGAGGAATATTTTGCTTCTCTGATGAAGTGCACGCACCAAGGGTGTGAATTAAATATCGGTGGCGGTATTTACAGTTGTCCTTGTCACGGCAGTGAATTCAATACCCGAGGAGAAGTCTTAGAGGGACCGGCCACCAAAAAATTAAAAACCTATAAAATCATAACTGATGATAAAAACATTTACTTACAATTGGCGTAACGCCGTATTTATAATACTATTTTTAAGTTGCTCACCGAGCATTTTTGCACAACAAACCAAAGACAGCATTCCACCTTTAATGAATATGGACGCTGCTTTTAACCGACCAACTTTTACACCGGATAAGTCACCTGTTGCCATTGGTGGTTATTTGGAAGCGAATACCATTCATCGAACCAACGATGAAGGCGACACCGATGGTCTTTCTTTTCAAGCACGAAGACTGACGTTATTCGTTTCATCTTCCATCACTAAACGCATAAGTTTTATGACGGAAATAGAATTTGAAGATGGTGGAAATGAAGTGGAGATTGAATTTGCCGCAATGGATGTGGCTTTTCATCCGTTATTAAACTTACGCGGAGGTATTGTGATGAACCCCATTGGTGCATTCAACGAAAATCACGACGGTCCGAAATGGGAATTCGTCGAGCGACCGGATGTTTCAACAAGAATGTTAGCTGCCACGTTATCTAATGCCGGATTTGGATTACACGGAAAAACCTATGCGAACGACTGGATATTTGGCTACGAAGCATACTTGACCAATGGGTTTAATAGTAGTATTATTTCCAACGAAAATGATAAAACCTATTTGCCGGCAGGAAAAGAAGATCCCAATCGTTTTATGGAAAATGCGAGCGGGAAAGCTATGTTTACCGGAAAGCTTGCGGTTAAAAATCATAAATACGGTGAAATTGGCCTTTCCTATATGGGCGGCCCTTATAATCAACACATTGACGACGGTGAGGAAATTGAGAAAAAAGCAAACTTAGATGTTTTTGCGATTGACTTCAATACGGAAATCCCTGCTTGGGGAACTAAAATAATTGGTGAAGCTGCTTGGGTAAAAATAGATATACCCGATAACTATACCGAGCAATACGGAAGTAAACAAGCCGGATTTTTTGTCGATGTGATTCAACCGGTTTACAAGACGAAAATCTTAGATTGGGAGGAGTCGGTTTTTAACGTTGCAGCAAGAGTGAATTATGTCGATTGGAATATTGGCAAATTTGAATCTACCGGAAAAAAGATTGGAGACGAAATTGTAGCTATTACTCCGGCAATCAGTTTCCGACCTACGCCGCGAACTGTATTCCGAGTTAACTATCGGTACGAATGGGAAAAAGATGTAATCAACAACCCAGCTGCAGAAGCCAGCACCTGGTATTTTGGATTTAGTACTTACTTCTAAAAAGAAAATCTATATTTTTTGAATTTGGTTATATATAGAGCAAAAAGTTGTCCGTAAAAAGACAACTTTTTTGTTTTGAGGCAAGGAGATGATTAATTAAAAATGATTCATCTGCAAAACGGATACTTTTGCCAAAAAAATGGCAGAACATTATATTTGAAGCACATATTGACTTTATAATAACTTCTCCGACAGGACAAAAATTGATTAACTTGTAGCTTCATAATGACTTGTCCGACAGGACAAAATGTGATTAACCGCAGGATTCATCCTGCGGAAAAAACCGAAAAAAACATCCGCCCGAAGGGCGGTACTAATAACAAAAGTATGAAGTACGTACAATCAAATCATCAGTTAGAAGTGCTGCCCTTGCAGGCAGATAGGTTGTTGTGCAAACACCATAGGCTTGCGCCTATGGTTAATCAAATATCGCCCATTCGGGCGAGAGATGCGCCTGTCATATCACAAGCTCTTAATCCAATAATTAAGCAGATAACGTTTTGCAGCTACAGGAAGTTGGCGATTTCTAGGCACTGAACTGTCTGCCACCACAAAATTTGATGCGAAGCACAAGGCTTCGTTTGACCACTGAACCGCCAATTTCTTGTAGGTGCTGTTATCGGTTGGTTTTCTGTCCTTTGTAAGTCTTAATGCCGTCATAAATTTATCTAATTATCAAATATATAAGAATGGCATAAATTACTATTGGTAACGATACACAAATCCAAACGGAAGATGTAACATAGTTGCTCCCAAACTTATTGAAATAATTCAAAAACGAAACCGATTTGTCAAATAACCAGTCTGAATATGTTTTAAAATTTCTGCAACCAACAGTGAAACCTAATGCGAAAATCGCAAAGGCTATTTTGAAATAATGAAAGTTGAAAATTATATCTATAAGGCACAACCAAGAAAATGGGATAACAAAGTAGTAAATGAGTATATTTATTTGATTATATGTCAGCCCAGTTTTACTTCCAATATATGAAAGACTATTTGCTACTATTTTAAAAATAATACTATTCATTAGCTGTTGTTAATCTGTAAGGATTAGGAAGAGTAAAGTTTAACGTTATTGATTTAATATTGTGCTCGTTACACAACTTAATAAAATCACCAATTAGGATTATCTCTGTTGATATATAGTTGCCAACATAATTTCTCATTACATCAAAATCAGTAAACGCTCCAATGTCACCGTTTTTAATTTTTCTAAAATTTATTGAATTTGTTAAGTTAAATGTCGTGTTGTCATTAGGGTCATTATTGTCAAGAAAGGTCAAAATTATGTAAGTTCTATTTTGGCTAAGTATATCATATATTTTTCGTCCCAGCTCTTCTGTCGGTTTATTTGAAAATTCTTTTAACAACATATTTATTGTTGCATTTGCTTCCTTTACTGTATTCTCTTGAATACCGTCATAAAATTTAAGAAACCCATCATACTTTTTCTTTGCATAGTATTTGAAGAGAAAATAAACGATAACGGCCAATATTATTATAGTTGCAATTTTCATTTGTGTTGTCTTTTTAAACTAGCTGATAATACTTAGATAAACAAATCAAATTGTTTTCAAATATTGATTAAATTATAATCTTATAATAACTTGTCCGATAAATCAAAATATGAGTGACCAAAGTATCCATCTCCCGTATGAACATTAAAATTATTTCTTTACAAACTTCTTCACTTGTCTATTTCCAAGTTCATCTTTCATTCTAATAAAATAAATCCCCGAAGCATATTCGGATACATCTAATTGGATTTCTCCTTCACGCACATCAATCTTATTAATCAGTTTCCCCTGCATATCATATACCTCCAAATTCATAGCAGATGAAAAATCCTTCATTTGAATGAACAATTGATTTTGAACAGGATTTGGGGATAAGCTGAAAGGGAGTTTTTTAAATTCGGGCGTAGATAAATTGGCAGCTGAATAATAGATTTTATCGCCACCCTCATTAGTGAAAATCAGATAGTCCACATTATCTATAGTTTCTATATCATATGTCACAACGGAATCAGCGGGCTGATAAAAAGAAGAATAATAATTGAATATCAAAGTAAATTCAGCTGTATCATCTCCATAATACATATAAGAATCACAAGGATTGGTAGTAAGACATCCTGCGCCATCTAAAATAATTTCACTTTCGTTTGCTGCAAATTCAAAAGAAGAACTACATCCCCAGCCCGGACAACCGTCCATTTCAATATCAGCTGTTGAATCATCATTCAGTACAATTTCTATATTGCTCTCTTCACCACTATCGATATCCAACTCATAATAGAGATACTCCTCTCCTTCCATCTCTAATTTGTACAGATACCAAGTTCGCTCAAGCATTTCCTCGTCTTGTGCATAAGCTTGAAAAGAAAATGTCATTGCAAATATGCAGAGTAGAACACTCCATAAAAATAAATGCTGTAATCCTTTACCGATGTTTTTTGTTTTCATGCTTCATAAATTTTTACCGTTTCATAAATTTAGCTACTTGTTGTTTGCCTGAACCGTCGCTTAATTTGATAAAATACATGCCTGAATTATATCCGGAAACATCTAATTGAGTTTCGGCTTTGTGTATGTCAAAACTATTGATCACTCTACCTTGCATATCATATACCTCCAAATTCATAGCAGAAGTAAAATCTTTCATTTGAATAAATAATTGATTTTGGACAGGATTTGGAGATAGAGTGAAATTGAGTTTTTCAAATTCCGGAGTAGATAAATTCTTCCTTGAATAATAGGCTTGATTTCCCTGATTATTTATTACCTCCAAAATATAATCTTCAGGATTTTCTGTTATGACATAAGTAAACTCCTCTTCTTCGGATGTTTCTGTAAAGTAAAACGAATTATGCAATTCTTTTAATTCATCAGCTAAAGATTCAGGAGTACATTGATCAAAATATCGATAAATTCCAATAACCACAAATGTAGAGGAATCAAAGTCATATTCAGAAGTTTCTAATCCATACCCCGTCAAATAACAATCCTCGTCTCTATACTCCAATAAAATTTCAAGAACATCATTAGTTTTTCCATCAGCTAATAACATTTCATCAGCATAAAGGTAGGTTTCATAATCATCATAAAAAGTAGTTTGATTGTCTATTACGATTTTATCCAATTCCCATGTTCCTAAAAACTCATACTGACTAAATACTTTAGAAGGGAACAGTATTAAGACCACACTTAAAAAAAGTAAATGTCGTAATCCTTTACAAGCTGTTGTTTTCAAAATTATTTTTTATTGTGAATTTAATCATAATTAATTCCTGAAGATAACAAATAAATCAATAAAAAGGATTGATTTGCGCTCAAAACATTAAATTTATCTAAAACATCAGTCCAGATATGGTGAATTCTTGTTTAAAATAAGACGAGTTTGCTTGTTCCTCTGATTTACTACCTTTGTTGGAATTAAAAATGCAATATGGAGGCCTTTAAAAATACAGATTGGGATGCGCGTTATCAAACCGGAAATACCGGTTGGGATATCGGTTATGCATCCACTCCGCTCAAAGAATATATCGATCAACTTTCCGACAAAAATCTAAAAATATTGATTCCGGGAAGTGGAAATTCTTATGAGGCAGAATATCTTTTTAAAAAAGGATTTTCCAATGTATTTGTAGCCGATATTTCTCGTTATCCCTTACAGAATTTTCACAAACGATTTCCTCGTTTTCCCAAAAACCAATTATTGCACACCAATTTTTATGAAATCGATCAACAATTCGATTTAATATTGGAACAAACTTTCTTCTGCGCCCAACCGCCCTCCTTTCGGAAGGCTTATGTCGATAAAATGTATCAGCTCTTACCCACCAGTGGAAAATTGGTAGGTGTATTATTCGATTTTCCGCTCGACCCTGAAAGCGGTCCGCCGTATGGTGGAAGTTTGGAAGAATATAAAAAACTCTTTTCCGGGAAATTTGAAATAGACATTCTGGAAAGAGCTTATAACTCCATTAAACCTCGTCAAGGAAATGAATTATTTTTTAAAGTAGTGAAAAAATGATCGTTGATTCGAATCATTGATTCAAGATCCCGCTATAGATTCTCACAATACTTTTATTCCACAAATAAATGATTTCTAAATCAACCTAAAAACAGGCTGGCACGAGCGGGACACTCGCGTTAGCATTCAAAATATTTTATGCTAAAGTACAGTCTAATTCCTTCTTGTCATCTTTTAAAGAATCCATTTTCCTTTTTGAAAAACTTACATTCACTAAAATTATTATATTTTTAAAAAATAATTTCTACATCAACCTAATTAAGATCCTATGCCTCAACTCCCGAAAGGTCACAAAAAACTCCTCCACGCTTGGGCTTTTTATGATTGGGCAAATTCGGTTTATAGCCTGGTAATTTCTTCCGCAGTTTTCCCGATTTTTTATGGCGCGTTGACCATTATAAAAGTTGATGATGAAGTAGTCAGCAATACGGTTAACTTCCTCGGGTTTGATTTTAAAAACGATGCCCTAATCAGCTATGTAACTGCTTTTGCTTTTTTGGTCGTTTCTGTTTTGAGTCCATTGCTGAGTGGAATTGCAGATTATATCGGCAACAAAAAGGTATTTATGCGGTTCTTCAATTATTTGGGCGCCGCAGCTTGCATCGGGTTATTCTGGTTTTCTTTGGACTTTCTCTGGTTTGGATTGTTGTGTTATTTCTTGGCCTTGATTGGATTTTGGGGCAGTATCGTTTTTTATAATTCCTATCTCCCGGACATCGCTTATCCCGAACAACAAGATAAGGTCAGCGCACAAGGATTTTCATTGGGATATATCGGTAGTGTGATTTTATTGGTTATCTGTTTGATACTTATCATGTTTTATGAAACATTTGGATTCAGCAGTGCCGATTTTCCTACGCGACTTTCTTTTGTACTCACCGGGGTTTGGTGGATTGGGTTTAGTCAGTACACTTATTATTATCTTCCCAAAGGAAATCCGCGCGATCATCGCAGTAAAAATTGGATTTTTAATGGTTTTTACGAACTGAAGAAAATTTATAAAGAAGTAAAAGCGAATAAAATACTGCACAGCTATCTCATCGCTTTTTTCACTTACAGCATGGCGGTACAAACCATTATGCTGATCGCTACTTATTTTGGCGTAGAAGAAATAAAATGGGGAGCAACCGATTCGACTATCGGTTTAATTGTCAGTATTCTTTTGATTCAACTCATCGCTATTGTCGGAGCGACATACACAGCCAAGGCTTCGGAAAGATTCGGCAATATCAAAACCCTGATCGTCGTAAACTTTATTTGGGTAGCGATTTGTTTTTATGCGTTTTTTATTTCCACCCCATTACAGTTTTACTTCACTGCGGCATTTGTTGGATTGGTCATGGGCGGAATTCAATCTTTATCGCGATCAACGTATTCCAAACTTATTCCTACCGAAACAAAAGACACCACTTCTTATTTCAGTTTTTATGACGTTTCAGAAAAAATAGGAATTGTTATCGGAATGTTTACTTACGGATTCATCTCGCAGGCCACCGGAAGTATTCGTCATTCGATTCTCTTTTTTGTTTTCTTTTTTGGCCTTGGCACTGTGTTGTTGTTCAGGAGTTTACGAATTATAAAGGAGAATAATTAATAAGTAAACATCATAATCTCGAACCTTAAAGACAGGAGCTAATTCTCTTATTAATATTAGCTTATTGTTTAAAATTGTTTATGCGTGCATTCGTGGAATTTATGGTGAATTGCGAGTGATGAGCTGAGCTTTTTTAATGCCTGATTTCCGTTGACCGTTTTGATTAATAATTCATGTCAAACTGCAAAAAAATAAAATACTCTATCGGCGAAGTATAAATTAAAACAATAAGTTTGTAAACACGTTTTTGAAAGCAACGTTATAAAATTCAATCCTTTTGATACAAAATGAAAAAACTCATCAATAAATTATTCGGGAAACTCGGCTATAGAATAATCAATTTAGGTCATTATCAATTGAAGACACAATCTCAGAAAGAGCTCTTATTAAATAATTTCTGGCAAATTCTAAAGCGTTTAGATTATACGCCTAGGGTGATTGTGGATATTGGAGCACATAAGGGAAGCTGGACTCGAATCGCCATGTTGCATTATCCTAAGAGTCAATATATTTTAATAGAACCACAGCAGGAGTTGAAAGAATTTTTCCGGGATTTGACCAATCAGGAAAATGTAACTTATCTACCGATTGGAATTGGAAGTAAAAACGAAGAGATGGATTTCACCCATCATGATTTTGATCATAGTTCTTCTTTTATATACAGTGAAGAGGAAGCCAAAAAGCAAGGGTTTTCTCAAGTAAAAATTCCGGTTAGAAGTTTGAGTAATTTAGTTGCGGAAAAAGAAATTCCCATTCCCGATATCGTAAAAATCGATGCAGAAGGAATTGATCTAGACGTATTAAAAGGAGCAGAAAACCTCTTTGGAAAAGTAGAAGTGATTTTAGTGGAAGTAGCTGTTTTAAATAACATCTATCCGAACTCCGCCTTAAAAGTGCTTCAATATATGGATAAGAACGGTTATGAAATATTTGACATCACCGATATGAACCGACCGTTGAATATTCAACCTTTTCATTTACCGGCGCTTTGGCTTATGGAAGTAGTATTTGTCAAAAAAGACGGTGAGCTGCATACACGTTTTAAAGATAAGGCAGCTGAAATTCTAAAAGATTACACTTGATATAAAACATGTTTTTAATTTCCCTATGCAGACTTGACAATATTAAATGTTTTTAAAGGTTATCTTTTACAAATAAAGCCGAATAAATAAATTTGATATCTTCAAAAACAAACCCGTAATTAGAATTTTTTAATTAAGTTTGCGTTAACTAAAATAACATCAATCCTTTTACATGAAATTAATTTACAGAACAATTTTGGTTCTTGTCATTTTTGCAGGCTTAGCAAGTTGCGATGACGAAACCATTGGAGAGAGATACGGAGACGGTCCGAGCCTCAATGCACAATTCCGAGTTGACATTAATGGAGAAACTTTTATAGCAGACCAATACGGCGTGCTCACCACAGAAGATGGAGTTACTGAAATTATCGGTAAAAGAAATGACGGTGCTCGCGTTCGCATGAAAATAACTGGTGCTGGAGAAGACAGCTATGTATTGAGCGGCTCAGGTAGCGGAAACCCTTTTTATTTCGATGGCGTTAATGAAGAACCATATACCATGGCAGGAATTGACACTATCGGGATGCTTACTATTAGTAAGTATGATATAGTCAACGGTTTAAGTTCCGGTGTTTTTTCTTTTGAAGCTTATAGAGATAATAGCCAAATCATTGACACTTCAAATACAGACATACCTTCGCCAGCAGATGACAATCCTTCCGATTCAACCGATACCGGTCCTGCCCCAGGAATAGGCCTGCCCGACACCTTATATTTCACAAACGGAGAGTTTACCGATATTCCGCTTAATGTAGAAGGATATGAACCACCGGACGATCCGGGTGAAATCTTAAGTAACTTCCATGTAGAATTGGACGGTGAATTATATGAAGCCGAAGAAACTTCCGGAAATTATACCGCTGCGCACGAGTTGACCTTAGAGGCTCAAAATGATTCCGCTCAGTTTACATTGAAAATTTTTGACACCAATGAAACCAACATAACAGTTGGCGGTGACAATCCTGAAGGTACTATCGCTTACATGGTCAGTTCAGAAGATGGAAGCTCAATTTACGAAGCTACTTCTGGAAATATTACGCTTTCAGAATTGGATATGAACAGCAACTTGGCCACCGGTACTTTTACCGGAACATTAACTGATATTGCCAATCCGGAAAACACGATTGCTATGACCAACGGGGTCTTTGAAGATATTTCTTTTGAATCCGAAATTTCAGGCGATAGTTATATGTTAGCTAATATCGCCGGGAACAATTTCAACGCTATCACAGTTAACACAGAAGACGCCGGCAATGGTTTAGTAAGTGTAATTGGTGTCGATGCCTCCAACAACCAATTGGAGCTAAAACTTCCAACAAGTATCAATACAGGTACTTATCAAATCAGTAATACAGCCGCGTTCTCCGGTATATATTATGAATTTGATGCTGAAAATGAAACTACAACACATTACAATAGTGTACATAATTCGGGGTCAATCAAAATTACTGAAAAACAAGGAACTGTACTTATTGGAACCTTCACCTTAAGCGTTCGAAATGAAGCGGGAGAAGTGTACCAAATTACAGAAGGAGAATTTAAAGCAGATATCGCTCTTTAGATTTTAAATCCTTTGCAGATTCAAAACCTCGTCGATTAAATTCGGTGAGGTTTTTTTTATTGCATTATATCAAAATGACTTTTACACACCTTAAGGTAAACTACCAAACAATTTGATTTAGTATTTTGACTGATCTTTATACCTGCTTAATGGATCGCTTAAATGGGGGAAGTTTATTGAAAGAACATAAGAAACACCCCCTTCGGTTCCCCCTAAATGGGGGAAGGTTTAATTACTTTTAAAACTTGAAATTTTTACACTTATCAGTTCAGAAATATTCCAATATTGAAAACAGATTCATTCGTGCATTCGTGGCGAATTTGAAGCTTTTCAAATCAACACCATAACAAGAGATTTCGATTTATTTATCAAAAAAGTTTAAAGCCCCGGATTTCGAGAGTCTCAATCCTCGCATTGCTATTTCATTGCAATATCAAATAGGTTTAAGACGATTAAAACGCTAAACCCATTTTAAAACGATTTTATGTTGAACAACAGCTGTTAAGTCCGCTAAATTCTTTAAATTTACGCACAAAATTTTGAAGAAAATATGGCGAATCCAAAACCTTATAAACCAAAGAATTTAGTAAGAATTGTTACAGCTGCTTCCCTATTCGATGGGCATGATGCGGCAATCAACATCATGAGAAGGATTATTCAATCTACCGGGGTTGAAGTAATTCATCTCGGACACAATCACAGTGCTGAATATGTGGTCAATACCGCAATTCAAGAAGATGCAAATGCCATTGCGATGACTTCTTATCAAGGAGGACACGTAGAATATTTTAAATATATGTATGACTTACTCGAGCAGAAAGGAGCCGGTCATATCAAGATATTCTTTGGTGGTGGCGGAGTGGTTCTCCCCGAAGAAATTAAAGAGTTAGAAGAATACGGAATTGATAAAATTTACTCTCCCGATGATGGGCGTTCTTTAGGTTTACAAGGAATGATTAATCACTTGGTGGAAAACTCAGATTTTGAAACGCCGGAATTAAATATTTTTCAAGGAGAAGGTAAAGACCGAATTCAACATCCTTCCAAAGATCAAGTACGCAAATCTTTAAAAGAGAAAAACACCGGAACCATATCTCGATTGATTTCATTGGCTGAAAATCGTCACGACGAATTTGAAAAATTATTTCCAATCGAAGAAGCCAAAAAATCCAAAACTCCGGTAATGGGAATTACAGGAACCGGTGGCGCCGGAAAATCTTCATTAGTAGATGAACTCGTCTTGCGATTTTTAGCGGACTTCAAAGATAAAACCATCGGGATTGTTTCTGTAGATCCTTCAAAACGTAAAACCGGTGGGGCTTTATTGGGAGACAGAATCCGGATGAACGCTATCGATTCTAACCGTGTATTTATGCGGTCACTGGCTACTCGTCAAGCTAATTTGGCACTATCAGATTATGTACAGGAAGCAGTTGACGTTTTGAAAGCCGCGGATTATGATTTGATTATTTTAGAAACTTCCGGAATTGCACAAAGCGATACTTCCATCACCGATTATTCAGATCTCTCTTTATATGTGATGACTCCGGAATACGGTGCGCAAACCCAGCTGGAAAAAATTGACATGTTGGATTTTGCCGACATCGTGGCACTTAATAAATCTGACAAACGCGGAGCATTGGACTCCTTGCGAGACGTGAGAAAGCAATATTCTCGAAATCACGGCTTGTGGGATGCAAACCTTGAAGATATGCCGGTTTACGGAACAATCGCTTCACAATTTAACGATCCGGGAATGAATGTCTTGTACCAGAAAATCATGGACAAGGTTGAAGAGGTAACCGATGGTAGAATCAAAAGCGATTATCAGGTCACGGAAGAAATGTCCAAAAAGGTACATATTATCCCGCCAAATCGCGTTCGGTATTTATCTGAAATCTCCGAAAACAACCGCGGTTATGATAAGAAGGTCGAAGCACAAGTTGAGATTGCTCAAAAACTTTATGGGATATACAAAACCATCAGCTCTTTAAACGACACCTCCCCTGCTCTTGATAAATATGGATTAAATGAAAAGGAGCTCGAAGAAAACACCTCTGAAGAAAACAAGGAAATAGTTGACTTATTAAAAAAGGAATTTGACCGTATCAAAATGGATTTTGATCCCTACAACTGGGAAGAGATTCTCAATTGGGATAAAGTGGTCAAAAAATATAAAGATCCAGTATTCAAATATAAGGTTCGGGACAAAGAAATTAAAATTGAAACGCACACTGAATCTTTATCTCATTTACAGATTCCTAAAATCTCCTTGCCGAAATATCAAGCTTGGGGAGATTTATTAAAGTGGATTTTACAGGAAAATGTTCCCGGAGAATTTCCTTATACCGCAGGATTATATCCTTTTAAAAGAACAGGAGAAGATCCAACGAGAATGTTTGCTGGGGAAGGTGGTCCGGAAAGAACCAATAGAAGGTTTCACTATGTCAGTCAAGATATGCCGGCCAAAAGATTGTCCACCGCTTTTGACTCGGTTACGTTATATGGAAATGACCCCGATCACCGTCCGGATATTTATGGTAAAATCGGAAACTCAGGCGTTTCGATTTGCTGTTTAGACGATGCCAAAAAACTTTACTCTGGATTTGATTTAGCCGATGTAATGACTTCGGTGAGTATGACCATCAACGGTCCTGCCCCGATGTTATTAGGATTTTTCATGAATGCGGCCATTGATCAACAATGTGAAAAGTATATTGTAGAAAATGGCTTAGAAAAAGAAATCGATAGAAAAATCGCTAAAATCTATAAAGATAAAGGTATAGAACGACCAAAATACAACGGCGATTTACCCGAAGGAAATGACGGATTAGGGTTGATGCTTTTAGGGGTCACCGGTGATCAAGTATTACCCAAAGAGAAATACGAAGAGATTAAAAAAGATACGATTTCCAAAGTTCGCGGAACCGTGCAAGCCGATATCCTTAAAGAAGATCAGGCACAAAACACCTGTATTTTCTCCACGGAATTTTCCTTGCGATTAATGGGAGATGTGCAAGAGTATTTTATCGCGAATAATGTAAGAAACTTCTATTCTGTTTCGATTTCAGGCTATCATATTGCGGAAGCTGGTGCGAATCCAATTACGCAATTGGCGCTCACGCTTTCCAATGGGTTCACTTATGTAGAATATTATTTAAACCGCGGGATGGACATCAATAAATTTGCTCCTAACCTTTCCTTCTTCTTCTCCAACGGAATTGATCCGGAATATGCAGTGATTGGTCGAGTGGCAAGAAGAATTTGGTCTAAAGCGATGAAACACAAATATGGTGCAAATGCCCGTTCTCAAATGTTGAAATATCACATTCAAACCTCAGGGCGTTCATTGCACGCACAGGAAATTCAGTTTAATGATATCCGAACTACGTTGCAAGCGCTATATGCAATATATGACAACTGTAATTCACTGCATACCAACGCTTATGATGAAGCAATCACCACGCCGACAGAAGAATCTGTAAGACGTGCGATGGCCATTCAGTTGATTATCAACCGCGAGTTGGGATTGGCAAAAAATGAGAATCCAATTCAAGGTGCTTTTATCATCGAAGAATTAACCGATTTGGTGGAAGAAGCAGTGCTTTACGAGTTTGATCGAATTAACGAAAGAGGTGGTGTATTGGGCGCGATGGAGAGAATGTTCCAGCGCATGCAGATTCAAGAAGAAAGCTTGCATTATGAGCGCTTAAAACACAGTGGTGAAATGCCGATTATCGGTGTAAATACTTTCTTGAGCAGTGAAGGTTCGCCCACTAATATTGCAGGCGAAGTAATCCGCGCCACACAAAAAGAAAAAGAAGCACAGATCCATACGCTTGAAAAACTTCATAAAACTTATGAGAAACAGGCAGAGGAAGCTTTAGAAAAAGTAAAAAATGCGGCCATCGAAAATGAAAATGTTTTTGAAGCTTTAATGGATGCGACCAAAGTTTGTTCTTTAGGACAAATTACTCAAGCGCTTTTTGAAGTGGGCGGACAGTATAGAAGAAATATGTAATACTGAAAGAATTTTTCTAAAAGTAATAGATTCAAAATAGTGTCGGCCTTTCCGGCACTATTTTTTTTTGATGATAATTGAGATATTTTCTTTACTTTTAACATTCGCAAAACCAATGATTATATGACTGCATTTTTTGCTGATTATCCCTATCTAATTTTAGCTATTCAGATTGCCTATGCGATAGGAATCATATTTTTATCGATTAAAATTATAATGGACACTCGAAATGTCAGCAAGACATTAGGCTATTTGATGGTTATTTTTTTCCTGCCTATAATTGGGGTGATGATATATTTTCTTTTTGGTGTTAATTTCCAAAAGAACAAGTTTTATGATGTCAAGGTCAAACAAAATGAAGAAGTCTATGATAAAATTGAAAATTTAGCTACCAAAGCACATCAAAGCACGATAAAAAAATTACCCAACCCCATTCAAAATTCAGTTAATACGATTAATTTTTTATTTAAAGCTTCCCACTCTGTAATTACAAGTGGAAATAAAGTTGAATTGTTATTTAACGGAGAGGAAAAATTCCCTAAGGTTTTCGAGATTTTAAAACAAGCCAAACATCATATTCATTTAGAATATTATATATATGAAAATGACAAAATCGGTAATGAATTAGCCGATTTGTTGATTAAAAAAGCCCGACAAGGCGTTGTTGTACGTTTCTTATACGATGATTTTGGCAGTAGTAAGATTGGAAAATCCCTTCTCAAAAAATTACAAGAAGGTGGAGTTCAAACCAGTCCGGTAAACAAAATACATTTTAAACCTTTGGCTAATCGTATAAATTATAGAGATCACCGAAAGATAATTATTGTTGATAGCAAGCACATTTTCACCGGCGGTATCAATGTCGCTGATAGATATATCAATACATCTTCAGATAATTTTTGGCGGGATACTCATTTGTATCTCCAAGGGGATGCAGCTCTGTATTTCCAATATTTATTTATCACCAACTGGATTTTTGCCATTAAAAAAGAAATTCCTGATCTACCCAAATACTTTGAACAATTTGATGAAACTTTCGGCGATAAGTTTGTGCAAGTAGCTCCAAGCGGTCCCGGCATCAAACCTTGTATTATGATGTCAACTACGTTTTCCATTTATGAAGCCAAAGAAAGAATATATATCACTACACCTTATTTTATTCCGGTTGAATCTATACTTATCGCTTTAAAATCCCAAGCACTTGCAGGGGTAGATGTACGATTATTGGTTCCTAAAACCGGAGATTCAAAGTTGGTCAACGGAGCCGCATATTCCTATTATGAGGAGCTGCTAAGAAATGGCGTGCGCATCTTCTTTTACGAAAAAGGTTTCGTTCACGCTAAGACCATGCTGATTGATAATCATTTTTCTTCCGTAGGAACCGCTAATATGGACGTGAGAAGTCAGGAGCTGAATTTTGAAGTCAACACCCATATTTACGATAAAACAATCAATCAAAAGCTTTATCAAGCATTTATGGCAGATTTAAAAAACAGCACTGAAACTTCCTATCAAGAATGGCGACAGCGCTCAAAAACAAAAATTTTCTTTGAACACTTGGCAAGATTACTTTCGCCGTTGTTATAGCGTTTTATCAAGAAGAAATTAAGGTTGACAACTCTTAAAAAGAAATCCTTATATGTTTGTTTTTTTGACAGTGAAGTTAAGAAAATCATTCATCTTTGCAGAAACTTAAAATTAAATGACAAATTCAGCATTTGCTTTTCCTAGGCCACAAAAAGCATTACCCGAAGGGAGTTTTACTTGGAAAGCCCCCAGCAATATTGCACTTATTAAATATTGGGGAAAACACGGCAATCAGCTTCCCGCTAATCCCTCTTTGAGCTTTACCCTTTCCAACTGCGTTACGCAAACCACTTTGAATTTCAAACCCTTATCACAAACAAGTGAAGAGGTTCATTTTGAGGTGATTTTTGATGGGCAACCTTCCACTTCATTTCGACCTAAAATTGAACAGTTTTTTAATCGCATAGTAGCATACCTTCCCTTTATCAAAGATTATCAATTTGAGATTCATACTGAAAACAGTTTCCCTCACAGCAGCGGAATCGCATCTTCGGCAAGTGGAATGTCGGCTTTGGCATTGTGTTTAATGCAAATGCAAAAAGAAATGGATCCGAAGATGTCTGAAGATCATTTTTATCAGAAAGCAAGTTTTTTGGCAAGATTAGGTTCAGGAAGCGCGGCCAGAAGTGTATCGGGTCCGATGATGGTTTGGGGAAAACATCCGGAAATTTCGAAAAGCTCAGATGTATTTGCGATAAAACCATCTTTCGAATTACATCCTGTTTTTCAAGATTTTCAAGATAGTATTTTGATTGTTGATAAAGGAGAAAAACAAGTCAGCAGCAGCTTGGGTCATGATTTAATGATCGGACATCCTTATGCTAAAGCGCGATACGAACAAGCTTTTGAAAACTTGGAGTTGCTCACTACTATCTTACAGAAAGGAGATTTAAATGAATTTGTCAAAATCGTAGAAAGTGAAGCCTTGACTTTACATGCGATGATGATGACCAGCTCGCCTTATTTTTTGTTGATGAAACCCAACACTTTAAAAATTATTGAGAAAATCTGGGAGTATAGAAAGCAGCATAAAAGTTATGTGTGTTTCACTTTAGATGCCGGAGCTAATCTCCATCTACTTTATCCGGCAGCAGAAAAAGAAAACATCCTCAAATTTGTTCAAAATGAGTTAATTGACTTTTGTGAAGACGGGCGATTTATTGAAGATCAGATTGGGTTTGGTCCGGAACGGCTTTCAATTTAAAAATCATTTTATCCCAAAGTGAGTTTCATAATAGTCAAAAAAGCTATAAATAATATAAACGCAATCAAAACTATATAGCTTTTCTTGAAGTACGCTTTATTTACTTTCTTATCCTTTCGATAAGAAAATGCTATTATTACAATAAACACTAAAAGCGCAACAGCTGCAAAAATGAGTTGACCTCGATTGAACATTTGTTTTTATTTTTGACAAAATTAATACTAATAATACTATGAAAGAAAAAATTGATGCAGTAAAAGCATTTCATAAGGCATTTAATTTGGGAAACTCCCCTGCTCCTATTGCTGATATTGGAAAAGACAAAATTAAACTTCGGCATAAACTGATGTTTGAAGAAAATCGAGAATATTTACGAGCTGCTGAAGCTGATGATATAGTAGAAGTCGCCGATGCGCTGGGAGATATGTTATACGTTTTATGCGGCACAATCATCGAACACGGAATGCAAGATAAAATTGAAAAAGTTTTTTCTAAAATTCATCAAAGCAATATGAGCAAGTTAGACGATGATGGAAATCCCATTTATCGAAAAGATGGAAAAGTATTAAAAAGCAACGGTTATTTCGAACCCAATCTCAAAGAAATATTTGAAAAATAAAATCAGCAGAAAAGCTATATTTAACAGTATAAATTAAAGAAATTCTCTTTGGTTTTTGGCGTAATTCCGCCACTTTTCGATGCATTTTTGCATGTCTTCCGGTAGTTCTGAGCTGAAATCCATCCACTCGCCTGTTTGAGGATGTTCAAAGCCAAGTGTTTTAGCATGAAGCGCTTGTCGAGGTAAGACTTTAAAACAATTATTGACAAATTGTTTGTATTTTGTAAAAGTTGTTCCTTTCAAAATTCGATCTCCTCCATAACGTTCATCGTTAAAAATAGTATGACCAATATGTTTAAGATGAACGCGAATTTGATGGGTTCTTCCGGTTTCCAAACGACAAGAAACCAAGGTGACATATCCAAATCGCTCTAAAACTTTATAGTGAGTTATTGCTGATTTTCCTTGTTCTTCGTCTTCATCGTTTAAAAATACAGTTTGTTTTAATCTGTTTTTAGGATGTCTGCCAATATTTCCTTCAATAGTTCCTTCCTTGTTTTTTAAATCTCCCCAAACCAACGCCACATATTTTCTTTTACTGGTTTTATCAAAAAACTGTTTTGACAAATGGGCCATCGCTTGTTCTGTTTTGGCAATCACCAATAAACCACTGGTATCTTTATCAATTCGATGAACCAATCCGGGACGTTCACTTGAATTTTGAGGGAGGTTTTCAAAATGATAAACCAATGCGTTGATTAAAGTTCCGGAGTAATTCCCATGACCGGGGTGAACCACCATTCCTGCTGGCTTATTGACAACCAACAAATAATCATCCTCGTAAACAATCTCTAAAGGAATGTCTTCAGGAATCAACTTAATTTCCTGTGGAGGATATTCAAGCATTACTTTGACCACATCTTCAGGTTTAACCTTATAACTCTGCTTTACCTGTTCATCATTCACGTATATATTGCCGTTTTTAGCTGCTTTCTGAATTTTATTTCGCGTGGCATTTTCTATAAAATTCATCAAAAATTTATCTACGCGCAATGGCTTTTGCCCTTTATCGGCAGTGAATTGGTAATGCTCATATAAGTTATGATCTTCCTGATTTTCTGAATCTTTTTCGCTCATCTTCTTATTGTCTATTTATTCGGGATTTCCATCTCCTAAAACCAAATCGATGGTGGTTGTTTTCATAATCATATCTCCCGGTTCTATTTTTTCACCATTGGCACGTAATTCTAAAACTGCATCTTTGGCAATATCCGGTTTATAAGTAATATCTCCTATTTCAAATCCCATGGAACTCAACATCGGGATTACTTGTCGACTGGTACTTCTAATCATATTTGGCATTTCCACTTTAGGATAGCTCGAAGGGTTTAATTTAAGATATATTTTCCTGCCTTCTTTGACAAATTTTCCAGCTTCAGGAGTTTGTTCGATTACAGAAAATTTAGGATAGTCCGGATTGTAATTTGCAGAATCCAGTACCACCCGGTTCAAATGTTTTTCATTTAATATCTCATCAACTTCGTCCAACTGCAATTTAGATAAATCAGGTACTTCAATTGTTTCTCCATGATTGGTCCTGGTATCGAGCAATTTTATCGCTAAAAACCCGAGTATTATCGTAACGATTATCGCCAAGAGAACCTGAGTCCAAAAAGCTTTACTGATAATGAATTTAAAAAAGTTCATGTTTTCTCATAAATTAATGGACAAAGATATAAAAACACGTGTATTTTTGCGTGTATAAATTCCAAGCATAATTAAAAATCCAAAATAAGACTTATTTAATTGATATGAAAAAGAAAATTGCAGTCGCAATGGGTGGGTATTCCAGCGAATTTGAAATTTCCTTGTTAAGTGGAGAACTCATCTATCAACATCTGGATAGGAATAAATTTGAAGTATATAAAGCACATATTTTAGAAGAAGGATGGAGTATTGTAGCTGATCAAGATAAAAGCTATCCGATTGATAAGGCAGATTTTTCTGTAATTATCAATCAGCAAAAAGTCAATTTCGACTGTGTTTTTAATATGATTCACGGCAATCCTGGTGAAAACGGATTGTTACAAGCTTATTTTGAACTTCTTAAAATCCCTCAGACCAGCAGTGATTCCTATGCGTCTGCTTTGACCTTTAACAAAAGAGATTGCAATAGCGTTTTGCGAGATTACGGGATTAAAACCGCTAAACACTGTGCTTTGCAAAAAGGTGATACAATTGATAAAGAGGCAATATTAGAAAAAGTTGGATTACCTTGTTTTGTAAAAGCCAATCGCAGTGGGAGTAGTTTTGGAATTTCAAAAGTAAATTTGAAATCGGAATTTGATTCTGCCATAGCGCATTCGTTTGCCGAAGATGATGAAATCTTAATCGAATCTTTTTTAGACGGAACGGAAGTTGACGTTGGCGTGATTAAATTAAATGGAGAAATTATTGCTTTACCTGTTACAGAAATTGTCTCGGAGAATGAGTTTTTTGATTATAACGCCAAATACTTGGGAGAATCCAAAGAAATAACCCCAGCCAGAATTACAGACGAACAGACTAAAAAAGTAAAAGAACTGTCGATTAAAATTTTCAAGTCTTTACGTTTAAAAGGGTTTGCCCGGGCTGAATTTATTTTACACGAAGGAGAGCCCCATTTTATTGAAGTCAACACCATCCCCGGAATGAGTCCAACCAGTATTGTTCCCCAGCAACTTAAAGCAGCCGGTATTTCTTATCAAGATTTTTTTTCAGACATGATAGAAGTTGCGCTAAGCAAATCTCAATAATTTTTAGTAAATTATTCGACTCAAAATAATCACCTTATGAAAAGAGCAGTTTTTCCCGGAAGTTTTGACCCTATAACCATTGGACATTGTGAAATCATTGAAAGAGGCTTGGATGTTTTTGACGAAATCATCTTGGCTATCGGTATCAATGCAGATAAAAAATACATGTTTGAATTGAGTGAGCGTAAAAAATTCCTTGAAGAAACATTTAAAAATCATTCCAAGATTACCGTAAAAACTTATCAAGGCCTGACCGTAGATTTCTGCAAGGCCGAAAAAGCCGGTTTTATATTGAGAGGTTTGCGCAATATTCTGGATTTAGAATTTGAAAGAAGTATTGCAGAAACCAATTTTAAAATGGAACAAATTGAAACTGTTTTTCTATTATCCTCCGGCGATAAAGCACATATTTCTTCAACTATTGTCAGAGATGTGATGAGAAACAATGGGGATTATAAATTTTTAGTTCCTTCCCCAGTTCGAAAAAAATCGTAAAAATGAAAGAGATAAAAACTTGGTTACCCCATTTATTAATTCGTATTGGTGCTTTTTTATTGCTGTTTGGCATTATTTATTTTATCGCTCAAAATATAACCTCAGAATTTTTAATCAGTGCCGGCCGATCGCGGATGTCTTTATTTGGCGCAGCTATTATGATGGCATTGGTGCTGATGGCTGAAACAATTTTGTTATTTGCCAAGAAAAAAATCCCAAAAGCTTTGAGCAATCTAATGGTGATTCTTTTAATTGTTATGTGTGTGATTTTAATCGCACCCCGTTTATTATATTAAGTGTCGGGAAATTTATTTTCTCGCCTGATTATTTATTAAAAATTGTAAATTTACACTCCGAAATATATTCGGAAAATCGTTTAAAACTTTGACTATGCTTTCAATTTCAAAAAGAGGCCGGGATATGCCCGCATCGCCTATTCGGAAATTAACCCCTTTTGCCGATATGGCACGGCGACAAGGAAAGTTTATCTTTCACTTAAATATCGGTCAACCCGATATCGAATCACCACAAATAGCACTCGAAGCGGTAAGAAACAACCACTTAAAAATATTATCCTACAGTCCTTCCGATGGCTTTGAAAGCTATAGAGAGAAATTAGCTATCTTTTATAGAGAACGATCGGATCTCCCGGTTGAAACCGATGATGTTATTATTACCATAGGTGGTTCTGAAGCATTGCTCTTCAGTATCGCAGCGGTTTGTGACGATGGAGATGAAGTGATTATTCCAGAACCATTCTATGCCAATTATAATGGGTTTTCACATATGATTGGGGCAAAAGTTGTACCTGTAGATTCCAAATTTGAGGATAACTTTGCACTGCCTCCAATAGCGGAGTTCGAGAAAAAAATCACCGATAAAACCAAGGCGATTTTAATCTGTAATCCGGGAAATCCCACCGGATATTTATATACAAAAGAAGAAATTGAACAGTTGGCTGATTTGGTTAAGAAACATAATTTGTTTTTGATTGCTGATGAAGTCTATAGAGAATTCACCTACGATGGATTAAAACATAATTCGATTTTAAAAGAAAAGAAAATTGAACAGAATGCGATAATGGTTGATTCTGTTTCTAAGCGGTTTAGTATGTGCGGTGCCAGAATTGGCTGTTTGGTTTCTAAAAACGAAGAAGTAATTGCTACGGTATTAAAATTTGCACAAGCCAGATTAAGTCCACCAACTTATGAACAAATTGCCAGCGAAGCAGCTTTAAAAGTTTCGGATACTTATTTTACCGAAATCGGAGAAAAATATGTCGCTCGTCGAGATGCTTTAGTAGAGGCTTTAAGAAAAGTTCCCGGAGTTAAAGTTGCTGAACCACAAGGTGCTTTTTATTGCATTGCAGAGCTACCGGTAGATGATGCAGAAAATTTTTCAAAATGGATGTTAGAACACTTTCAATATCATCGAGAAACCATTATGCTTGCCCCTGCTTCAGGGTTTTACTCCACCCCGGGATCGGGAAAAAGACAAGTGAGACTGGCTTATGTATTAGAAAAACAAAGTTTGCTCAGAGCGGTAGTCATTTTAAAACACGGATTAAAAGCATATCAAAAACAACATGGAATTGACCCAAAATCATTCATTGAAAAATCTTAATACTTTTGGTATTGATGTCAAAGCGAAACAATTATACACCGTAAGTACTCAAAATGACTTAAAAAAGATTCTGAAAAAACTTTATGCAGATGAGATTTTTGTCCTCGGCGGTGGAAGTAATATTTTATTGATCGACGATTTAGACAGCACAGTTTTACATATCGACCTCAAAGGGATTTCTGTCATCAACGAAAGTCAAGACAAGGTTATTATCAAAGCGATGGCCGGTGAAAATTGGCATCAATTTGTTCAGCATTGTATCGATAAAGATTATGGCGGATTGGAAAATCTCTCGCTGATTCCCGGAAATGTCGGTACAGCACCTATGCAAAATATCGGTGCTTATGGCGTAGAGCTGCAAGATTATTTTGTGGAGTGTAAAGCGATCAACAGACAAACACTTGAAATCAAAACATTCAGTAAGGAGGAATGCAAATTTGGGTATCGCGATTCTGTTTTTAAAAATGAATTTAAAGATCAGTTTATCATTATTAGTGTGACTTTTCAACTGTCTAAGAAACTGCATCAACTCCACACCAGTTATGGAAGTATCAAGCAAGAACTGGCTGCAATGGAAATTGAAAATCCAACCATAAAAGATATTTCTCAAGCGGTGATAAATATCAGAACTGAAAAACTTCCTAACCCCAATGAAATTGGCAATAGCGGAAGTTTCTTCAAAAATCCGATTATTTCAAAAACGGAATTTGAAAAGTTGATCAAAAAGTTTCCCGAAGCGAAATATTACAAAATTTCAGCAGATCAATATAAAATTCCCGCCGGATGGTTGATCGACCATGCGGGATTTAAAGGCTATCGCGTTGGCGATGCCGGAGTACATAAAAGACAAGCGTTGGTATTGGTCAATTATGGAAATGCAACCGGAAAGCAAATTCTCAATTTAGCAAAGAAAATTAAATCTACTATTAAGGAAATCTATGGTATTGATTTGGAGATGGAGATTAATGTGGTAAAGAACTAAAATTGAAAAGCCCTTTTTAGTAGTTTAGCATAAAAATTGTATATTTAAGTGAATTCGCTTATCCTCCATCAATGAGAAGTTTACTTACTGCTTTATTATTTCTGATTTTTATAGGTGATGGTTTTGCGCAAGAACGTTCGGCTTATCAGCCCCGAGATGCAAAATACTCAAGTTATACCAATGCAGAAGATTTTAAGGTGACCTTTAAAAAATCAAACTACGGATTGACTTTTAAAACCAATGATCCGGCGCTTGACAATGATTTAAAAGAAAGAATCACCCGGTTTATGAGAAAAAATCATAACCGTCAAGAATATCAGGGAAATGGTGAATTTACTTTGCGTATTGTAAAACGCAATCAATGTTTTTACGTGATGCATAAAGAAAGTACAGAGAAACTTTTGGAGTTTTAAACTATTTTTTTGCTAACTTGTAATCAATGCCAGGGGTTGGCAACAATCGGAAAAAATCACACTTGCATAATTGGTGCAAATATTGTACATTTGACTGTACAAAATTTAGTACGTCTAAAATCTAATATTATGAGAGCAATAACAATTTCTACTTTAAGAAAAAATATCAAAAAACATTTCGATTATGTTTCTAAATCTATGGAAATAATAGTTGTGCCGAGAAGTAAAGTTGATGATGCCATTGTTATTATGTCAATTAACGAATACAATTCATTGAAAGAAACCGAACACTTATTATCTACAAAAGCAAACAGAGATAGGCTGACTGAATCTATCGAACAAATCGACGATAATAATTTGGTTGAATATAAATGAGGACGAAATTGAATTTGCTCTCTAATGAATATTTATTTTACTGCAAATGGTTGGGAAGATTTCAGTTTTTGGTTAGAAAGCGATAACCAAACCGCTATCAAAATTAAGGAATTGATAAAATCCATTAGACAAAATCCATTTAGAGGAATAGGAAAGCCCGAGCCATTAAAGCACGGATTGAAGGGTTTTTGGTCAAGAAGAATTACAGGGGAACACAGGTTGGTTTATAAAGTTTCTGGAAAAAAGGGAATTGATCAAAAATGCACTATAATTCAATGTCGATTTCACTACGATGACAAATAGCGTCAGTTGCCAACAACGTATAAAAATAATAGGGTAATGAGTGCTTAACCCAATGGACAAAGCACATTTACGAAGTCGCCAAGTTTTTAAATTTGGCTTATTGAACAAAAAGGATAATAAGAAAAATTTAAAAATTCGGCTTGTGACTCATCCGAATAGTAGTCGCCTTTTTTCTGCCCTACTAATCTTATACGCAACACGTTGAAATGCTTGGGATTTTTCTTTTAATTCATTTTCCCTTCAAATCAAGATTTTTATAATCATCGCCTTAATATTTTTGAGCTTTCTTTTTTGACTAACTGCATTAAAGACCAAAGGTAATTAAAAATATACGCCGTGTTTTTATTTTATATATTTGTCCTATCGGGATTTTTAACATCCAATAAACAAAGCGTTCACTGCGATTAGGAAGTATAACGCTTATACGCTCCGCTGGTTTACAAGAGCTGGAAGTTAAAAGTCCTTTCCTTTTTAATGAACATTCCTTTCTTTCGCTGATTTTTCTCTGGTTCTTTTAAAAATAGCTTTTATCTACTTTAATTTCTTTCATTTTAGAAATCACTTTTGGATTAATGAAACGAAAAATACAGTTCTAACTTTGATTTCCAAAACATATCTTTTTATTCTATATATTTGTCTTTGTCGGGATTTGTAAAACCATCCGTTAATAAGCAAGTTCACTGCGATTCAAGGGAAGCATAACTAAGCTTAGTGTGAATACAGGATGTTACAAATCCTTTCCTTTTATTCACGAGTCATATTTTTTTATTCTATATTTGTCTTGTTGGGATTTGTAAAACCATCCGTTAATAAGCAAGTTCACTGCGATTCAGGGAAGCATAACTAAGCTTAGTGTGAATACAGGATGTTACAAATCCTTTCCTTTTCTAACTTTGATTGACGTATTATTTCCTTGTTTTTTATATTTTAGTAATCAGATTGTTATTGATGGTCATCAATACGTGTTCACTGGACTTTGAGGAGCTATAACACAAATACCGGGTTGCACCGCATTAATAACAATTCTCTCCTCTTATTTTTTCAAATCTTATCTAAAATATTAAAGCAAATCCCAAAGCCTTAAATGATGTTTAAGTTCCTAAAATCATTCAAAACCAGGTTTTTTCCTGATTAACAATAATTTATCACTCAAAACCCCATGTCGTTTTCAATTTTAACCGCTTTAATTATCCAGGAAAGCAGTAATGTTGTATATTTGCGACAAATATACAACTATGAAATTA
>Ga0079225_10000290_pt1 | contig 26844 bp, 21 predicted proteins | sample Poulit2012_FD_76344 | JGI IMG/M metagenome (GOLD analysis project Ga0079225, IMG submission 76344) | Agricultural soil microbial communities from Georgia to study Nitrogen management - Poultry litter 2012 | ecosystem: Environmental > Terrestrial > Soil > Agricultural land | place: USA: Georgia... | reverse complement strand
TATCAAGTGGATATAAAAGGTGGTTTACATAGGATTTCTGCTGGGTCATCAAACAGTTCCGCTGAGATAGAAAGAATTCGTCAAGAAGTAAACAAACTGAATTTCTCTTCTTGGATTCTTAAAAAATAATGTGCGTGAGCGATGAAGTGAAATTTTCATCACGAATTCGTTGAGTGGAAAAACCGCTTGTTTAAATCCTTAAAACTTTTTATCTTCTTAAAGAAATAAGCCCAAAGAATCGATGCCTTATATAAGCCTACTTGATTAAACGTTGTGCTTTGCTCTTTTAATTCACGACGTTGTTTCCTTAATGTAGGAATATGTCTATAATATGAAAAATGAGCATGAAAAACAGCCCATAAATGTTTAAATTTCAATGATAAAAGAAATTTCACACCTGCTACACCATCCAAAGTTAAACGGTAAAACATTTTGCCGAAAAGCCAACCTTCATAATTCTTATGAATCATATATAAGCTGTTGCGAAAGTTCAAATATGTTTTTCGTGGACTTTCATACTGTAAGGTTCCGCCTCCTACATGATACACTTTCGAAGATGGAACCACATAAAAGGAATAATTGTTACGTTTCACACGCCAGCAAAAGTCAATTTCTTCCATGTGCGCAAAAAAGTCTTCATCCAAACCAGCAAACTCGTGATAAATGTCTGCTTTCACCACCATACACGCACCCGACGTCCAAAAAACCTCCACTGGATTGTCATACTGACCTTTATCTTCTTCCAAAGTGTCAAACAATCGACCACGACAGAAGGGATAGTAATTTTTATCAATAAAGCCACCACTTGCACCTGCATATTCAAAATGTGTTTCTCTATCGTAGGATAATATCTTAGGTTGAACTCCAGCAATATTTTCTTCAGAGGATAACTTTTGAAGTAAAGGAGGAAGCCAGTTTTTGGTAACTTCTATATCAGAATTAATCAATACATAATATTCGTACTGACCTTTTATTTGTGTTAAACCATCATTATAGCCTTTGGCAAAACCTGAGTTGCTCTCATTTAAAATAACCTGAACATCTGGAAAAGTAGCACGAACGAAAGCTACACTCTCATCAGTTGACTGGTTGTCCACCACCACAATTTGCGCATCATCTGTATTCTCAATTAATACAGGCAAAAACTTTTCTAAGTATTGGACTCCATTCCAATTTAAGACCACTACAGCTGTTTTCAACTTTATTTCTTATCAATGTGTGTTATAATATCGAGAAGAATTTCCTCCAAAGTGGTCAGGCGCACCACCTGTCGGATCATCTAAATTTACACCAGGAGTATTCCTTTTGTTCAACACATATTGCCAACGATGATTTTGAAGTTCTCCAATCATATCACTATGCAACAAACGATACTCTCCAGTTAAATTAGTTGGATTATAAAAAATAAAACGGCGATTAGAATATTGATTTATTCTATCGTAACGCCATATTTCATAAGGATATTCTGATGGCGAGGATGGCTCTTCAATAATGCTGTTAGGTGAACCATATTGTAGATAAACCCTTCCCCTATCAGTTTCAAAACCAGCTTGATAATTTGTAGAATATAGTCGCTCAACTAACTGCACTTGGGCTTTATAGCGTATCCATTCCCCAAATGGATCTTTGTTGTTAATTTGTAGCCAAAAAGCCTGTAGATATTTTATGTTTTTATCATTGTCTTTTTCCTTCAGCAAAGAAAGAATGTTTTTTACTTCTGCTTGACGAGAAATTGGGATTAAACTTGCTACATAATAATCAGTAGAATCTTGATGTATACTTTCTAAAAAAGCAGGGTCAAGAACCACAGAATTATAAGCAATTTCATTGACTTCATCGCTGTTGTTTCTGTCAAAAGTATACGATGTTCGCGCTAAAACAGTTTCTGAACGATCTAACACACTCAATTCTAAAGTATATGAGCCTGTAGGTAACATACTAATGTCTAACACTTTAGAAATCGGCTGAATATCTGATGATTTGTAGCGATAATAAAGCGTATATTCATCCATTAACCTTTGGTTATGTGAAGAATACAACTTTTGTTCAACTAGAAATATAGAGTCATTGGGAATCGTGTTCGTATGGTATAGTTCAATATAATACAAGAGGTTTTCAAGCTCAGTAGGATAATAATTTCCTAACATGGGAACCACATCATAACCGTATCGTGTGTAAATTGAAAATTCCTTGGGATTAGGTACAATTAATTCTGCAGGCACAAAAGATGAAAAAGACAATTTATCTGAGAAATCTAAAATCTCAATTTTTTTTGTAGCCTTCAAAGCTTCGTTCGAAGAATTTACATCACCCACAATCAACATGTAATCATACACTCCAGGCTCAAGTGGGTAACGTTGAATATCTAAAAAGTCTTCAACGATACTATCAACTACAAAAGGGCTGTTGAGTAAATAGTGGTCAGCAATATAAACACTATCTCCCTTAGTAAAAGTTTGGACAATTTCTACTTGACCAAACATGTTGCCTTCTTCTGTAATGTAATTTAAGGTATATCCAGTGAAGTTTAATTGAATTTCAATGTATGTTCCTACTTCATCAGAATAGAATTGGGCTTCATTTAAATATACCCTTAACTCTTTATCTTGAGCAAAACTCAAACTCATAAAAACTATACCTAAACAGGCCGCAAAAATTCTATTTTTCATGTTATTTACCTTTTCAACGGTAAAGTTAATCAAAAATCAGCTCGGTAACAAAATGTTTTATTTTCTTAACAAAAAGAAAAGATACCAAATCCCTTGATTATCAACACCTATAGCTTGTGTCGAGTGAATTTGAAATAAAAAATCTAAAATTATTCTTAATTTAATACCTCAGATAAAAATATTAATACTATTTTTGCCCCGGAGAAATGGCAGAGCTGGCTGATTGCACCGGTCTTGAAAACCGGCATACCGAGAGGTATCGGGGGTTCGAATCCCTCTTTCTCCGCCAGAGAAAAACTCACAATTTGGAACAAGTTGTGAGTTTTTTGTTTTTATATCCTTAATGACTTATGCCTAAATCACCAAACCAATGACATGCTAAATATAGCTTAGCCTTAAATTTTAAATACTTCTTGATTTTTGGGTAATAAAAAAAATCAGAGGAAAAACATGTGTTTGTCATTACTTTTCACTCTGATTTTGTACCTGAGGCGGGAATCGAACCCGCACTCCCGAAAGAACTGGATTTTGAATCCAGCGCGTCTACCAATTCCGCCACTCAGGCATTTTTGAACTGGTCTGCAAATGTAAGTAAATAAAATTTCAGAGCAAATAAAAATAAAAATATTATAAAATTATTTTATCAAACGCAACATTGTTGCATTAGTTTGTTTATATTTGCGTAGATAATTAAGTCCTATTAAATAGTATGCTAGAAAAAACACGTCTCTTAGCCTTTGTATTGTTAGTGTTTAGCGCTTCGGTTTACGCACAAAAAACAGAGGGCATTGTGATAGATACAGAAACAAAAGCACCCATATCTTTTGCTACCGTAGGATTTCCTGATATAAATATCAGTACAAGCACCACAATAGACGGGACATTTAGCTTTAATTCGCTTCCCAATACATACCTCACCATAAAAGTTACAGCTTTTGGCTACAAACCCTTTCTGAAAAAAGTAAACATAGCAGACAGTTCATCATACTTAACTATTGAGCTTGAATCACTACATGCTGTATTTGAAGAGGTTAAAGTTACTGCCACAGAAGGAAGAATTCAACGAGAAAATATTACTTCTGTAGCTGTTGCAACCAAAAGTGAACTTTTCCAAACTGGAGCCACAAATCTAGGTGAAGCATTGATTGCAATTCCTGGCATTCAATCTTCTTCCGTAGGTATCGGCATTAGCAAACCCGTGATTAGAGGGCTTTCTGATATGCGTGTAGTAACCTACAACAATGGTTTGCGAATAGAGAACCAACAATGGGGAAGTGATCATGGAATGGCGGCCTCAGAATTAGGTTTAGGCAAAGTAGAGGTAATCAAAGGTCCTTCCTCTTTACTCTATGGTGCAGATGCCCTTGGAGGAGTAATCCACTTTATTGATGAACCCTATATTGAAAAAGGAAAAGAAGAGCTTTACCTTTCTTCTAAATTTGAATCCAACTCCTTAGGAACAACCAATGAAGTAGGCTATCGCACACATAAAGGAAATTGGAGGGCAAACGTTTATGCAAATTACATTAATCATGCAGATTTTAAATTACCTAATGGAAAATTCATTAAAAATTCAAGATACTGGTCAACAAACTTTAAAAGCAACATAGGATACCGTTATAAAAACTATCAACTCAACATTAACTATCAACTTTCCTATCGTAGACTAGGTATTCCTGGGCACTCACATAATTCAAATCCTGTACCAGAAGATTTTGTTAGCTCAGAACGAAAAAGAAAAGGAACTTTACCTGCACAATACAATTTTGACAACTTCTTATTAATAGAAAATACTTTTTTCTTTAATCGGTCAAACTTGATAATCCAGCTGGGTAATACCAACAGTGATTTAAAAGAGTATGATGAAAAGGTTACTCTTCCTTTTACGCATTTAAATGTAAATAATTCCACTTATAACTTACGTTATACCCATAAGTTTAAGAACAATATTAGCATAAAAACAGGTTTGCAAGGAATGGTTAAAATCAATAGGAATAAGTTTCCTACCACTGCATTGTTAATCCCTGATGCAAATAGCTTTGACAATGGAATTTACGCCTTAATAGATTATGAATTGAATAAATGGAGGGTTCAAGGAGGGTTGAGATATGATTTACGACTTCTAACTGTTCCAGGTTTAACCCAATTAGATTCTTCGTTAATTGCCAACATTAATGCTAAACCCATGCAAAAAACTTATCAAGGATTCAATTACTCTGCCGGTTTTGTAAGAAATTCGGAACTGAGTTCTGTTCGATTAAATGTATCTAGCGGTTATCGTGCTCCACATCTCGCTGAATTAAAAGCAGATGGTTTTCATCATGGAACCTTACGTTATGAAAGAGGAGACGAAAACTTAAACCCTGAACATGCCATTCAAGTTGATGCTGCTTTAGAACTGCATTTTGAACACTTAGAATTCGTGATTAATCCATATTATAATCGAATTTCCAACTTTATTCTTCTGGATAAAACCAACGAGTTCGAAGGAAGTTTTCCTGTCTATGAATATCGACAAGCTAAATTAGCTCATTTATATGGAGGAGAAATTGGTTTTCATTACCATCCACATAGTGTTCACCGTTTACATATTAATTCTAACTTTTCAATGACTTATGCAGAAGGTGAAAATGGAGAAGCCATCGGACTCATTCCTCAACCAAATTTTCATACATCTATTCGCTTCGACATCAACAACGACAATTTCATAAGCTTTAAAAATATCGTTTTAGAACATATATATTACATGCCTCAACGCCGTGTAGGTATTTTTGAAACTCCTTCTGTCGATTATCATCTTCTCCATCTATCTACCAGCTTTGAAATGGGAAAAGAAAAGAGATTAAGCGTCTTTACAGGTGTCAGAAATATACTGAACACTACCTATCAGGCTCACTTATCATCTTTAAAAAACATTGGAGTTAATCAGCCTGGAATTAATTTCTTTCTAGCGCTTAAATACATCATAAAGTAACTTATAAAAAAATAAATATGAAAAATAAATTAATATTTAGCGTACTACTCATGAGTATCGCACTGAGTTCTTGTAAAAAATGTGCTGAATGTCACTATGACACTAATAATGGACACATAGAAATTGGGGAATATTGCGGAGACGACCTCAAGGAAATAGAAAAGTCAGGATTTGAAGTACAAGGAGAAATCTTTGAAGTGCATTGTCACGACCATTAAAAAGTTAAAAGTCCGTACTTATTTATGAAAGGTTTCTTGAAATACAAGTCATGAGTTCAATATATGTCGTACTAAAATAGGTTGACAGTTTTTAATAATAATTCATTGTATAGACTATGTTTTAATACACGAAATTTGTCATTTAAAACACCATAATCACAGCAACCAATTTTGGGCTTGTAGGCTTCGCTAATTGAACTTACTATACAGGTCGGTGGGATTTTTGTAAAATGTAGTATTTTTTGTTAGAAAGTCTTACTTTTTTTGTTTTATTTAGCCTTCAATAAGATACATGAATAAAAGTTTGAGGCACCGTGTTCATAGCACTTACATACTTTTTGTTGATTGGATAAATGACAAATAAATAAGCTGGGCAGCAAAAAAGTAGAGTAGTTATAAAAAAACATACTCACTAAATCAAAATTCATTCTCAATTTAGTTGCGATTATATTTACTTTAGTGTTATTTACTTCCCTTTTATCAGTTGAATATGTCCGTTTTCAACTACTTCTTCAAAAGCGACGTTTTTTAGTTTTACTAAATAAAAATACACTCCTTCACTACACTCTTCACCGTTGTTCATCACTTTTCCATTCCAACTAAAGTTCACGTCATTACTTTCATACACTACATTTCCCCATCGATTTACAATAACAAGGTCTATTTCTTCGATGTTTTTATGATGTACAAAAGTGAAAAAGTCATTGTTCCCATCTCCGTTAGGAGTAAAAACATTAGGAATTAAATAAGTCATTGGTTCAATAGGTAATTCTTCTTCAATGCTTTCGATATAAATGGTTGTATGCGTTGTATCTGAACAGTTATAATCGTTGAATGCGATTAAGGTAACTGTATAACTGCCTGGCTCATCGTTGGGAAAGGTATGACTTGGATTTTCCGTTGTTTGAGGAGCCGTTCCATCTCCAAAATCCCAGATATAATCTGTAGCATTTGAAGATTGATTGTCAAAGTCGATCATTGTGTTTGACAAATCTGTTACCGTGGGATCAGCATAAAAACTTGCAGTAGGTTCAGCACCACCATCTATGTTGATATTAGCGGAGCAATTTCCTACTACGTATTCAATTACTACTGTTCCTTGTGATAGTGCTGTGACCATACCATTTGAATCTACAGTGGCTACAGAAGGTTGGTTGGAAGTCCAAACACCTCCTGCTGGTGAAGCAGTGAGTGAAAGACTCTCTCCCACACACAAAGCACTGATGTTGTTTGGTGTTATACTGGCAGAAGAACTAGGCTGACATCCGTTGTTTAAGGATGTAATATAGCTTGCATTTGATGGATTATTTGGAAGTCCAGGAGTTTGTGTGTTCAAATCAGCATTTTTTTGTGACCAATTATTAGCTGCGTAAAAATCATCTGTTTGGATGTTTTCCATAGCGTAAACCATTCCACCTCCAGAGCCTGTAAACCCAACGTCGGCATTGTTGATGTTTACATCGCCATAACCTAGAGAAAACACTGGAACATTGGTGTTGTTTGGGTTGAAAATTAACACACCATCGCCACTGTTTCGCAAACCTAATGGATTCCAACTGCTAGGTGTAGACCATCCTGAAGAGGGATAAGAAGAATTAGAGGTTGTAGGCGTGTCGCTTTGAGATTCTAACAAGTTGCTGTTGTGTGGAATAACAAGACTACAATTTCCATCAGTCATGGAAAGGTCATTCGTAATCAATGAATTTTCGTAGTCGTCATGATTGTATATTAAAATGAGTGTACCTACAGGAATGTTGGCCCAAAAAGGGTCGTCTTTAAAACGAAATGCACCTGAGGCAATTCCATTTCCTGATCCAGAACCTAAAAAACCATTGTTGTCGTCAATAATCCATTTTCTAAGGTCTAATGTCTCGGGAGGACTACAAGGCTGTGAAGGCGGACCAACCACCAATAACTCTATGTATTCTCTGTTTCCACTCATTCCATTAGAAACCTCATTGATTACTAATGTTGGGGCTTGTGCCATAAGTAGATTTGATAGTGAAATTAAAATTGCGGTGCAAAAAACCTTAAATTGAGCCATTAACTTATTATATTTTTTGCAAATATAAGACCTTGGAATGAGTATAGACTAACTTTTATGTTAAGTTAACACTAAATATCAGATTTCTCTTTCATTTCATTTTTTAAAATACCAATAATACGGTATTGTATAGAATCATTCTAAATAATAATTTTATGAGTGATTTTTTAAACGTAGAACAATGAAAATTAATGATATAGAAAAAGCTCAAGGACATTGGTTATTGGCTAAAATGGGCAAAAGAGTATTGCGTCCTTGTGGAAGAGAATTGACAGAAAAATTAGTAGAAAAAACTTTGTCATTAAAGATTTTGAGATTAAGTTAAGGAAAGGAAACCCAATCATTTATGGATTATATGAGAAGATATAAATTTCTATTGCAACATGTTATTTTTGTTTCAGCAACTATTTTGGGTTGTATTTGTACCTTTGTATAATGTTAAGAACAGAGAAAATAACAAACGGACCGATAAGTATTTATCTTTTATATTATGAGAACTTCATAACAGAAGATTACTTTCACTTATTACTTCCCGAAGAACAAGAAGCGGCGCTAAGTATAAAGCATCCATTGAGAAGGAGGGAGTTTGTTGCGACGCGAGTTTTACGCACTTTAGAGTGGGGGAGACGTCCTATTTTATATAATGAAATTGGTGCTCCCTTACTGGAAAGTGAAGGATTTATTTCTATTTCTCATGCGCGTTGTGTAGCTGGATTAGCTCAGTGTAGATCTTTTCGTGTGGGCTTGGATTTAGAGGAAATAGATTCAAAAGTGATGCGGGTGAAACATAAGTTTTTAAGTGAAGAAGAAAAGAAAATTACGGACACATCATCAGTAGAAGAAATGATTAAAGTTTGGTCTGGAAAAGAGGCGCTTTATAAGCTTGCGGAGAGGAAGCAAATTATTTTTGCTGAAAACTTATTGCTAACTCCCATTCAAGGTACAGATTGGAAAGGAAGAATTTATTTCCCAGAGAAAAAGAGGGAAGTAGATCTTAAAATTTATAAAAAGGATAACTTTGTAATTTCCTATAACGTTGCTCCAGTTTATGAAGTCAGCTAAAAAAATACTTGAAAAATTTAAGTCTAAAACAGGGCAAGTGGCATTGTTGATAGACCCTGATAAGACAAATACAATGGATTTGTTATCTCCCTTGTTGAAGAAAGCTGAATTTGCAAACATAGCTTATGTTTTTGTAGGAGGAAGCACGGTTTCGAGTGAAGATTTTAGAAAAACGGTTCTATTAATTAAATCACTTACTTCCTTGCCTGTTATAATATTTCCGGGTGATTATCAACAAATTTCGAAGGAAGCGGATGCCTTGTTGTATTTAAGTTTGCTTTCAGGCAGAAATCCAGAGTATTTAATTAGTCAGCATGTGCGTAGTGCTCAAGAAGTGTATCAGCTGGGCATTGAAATAATTCCTACGGCTTACATCATCATGGATGGAGGAAAGCAAACTGCAGTATCGTATATTAGTCAGACGGTTCCCATTGCAAGAGAAAATCAATCTATTGCATTAAACACTGCTATCGCTGGCGTTTTACAAGGTAAACAATTGCTGTTTTTTGACGCTGGAAGTGGAGCAAAGTACACTGTAGAACCAGAATTGATACATCAAGTCGTGGACATGCTGAATGTGCCTGTGATTGTGGGTGGTGGAATTCGCTCAACTGAGCAATTGAACGAATTTAAAAATGCGGGAGCCCATATTATCGTGGTGGGAAATAAAATCGAAGAAGACATCAACTTTTTACTCGAAATACATGCTTTTACTGAAGGGAAAAAATAGGTTTTCTACACTTTTACATTGATTTTTTATCGTGACTATCAATATAATTATATTCAAAATCAGAAGAAATAAAATATAATTAACTGAATTTGTTTAGCTTTGTTTGTAATGGAATCAACTTCTCAGCATATACGATGGCTATTTGTAGCAATTATTGGTTTTGCGCTTTCATGGACAGCCTACGCTGTGTTCTATTATACCAATGTTGAAGAAGAGCAAAACAAGTTTCAACAACACTTTAATGCGCTAGAAGTTAAGCAACAAGGATTTATAAAAACACTACGAGACATTGTCAATGAAAATGCAAGCGAAGACATTTGGAAACTCGATGAACTTCAAAATAGTCGGTTCTCTGTGCACTTATTTCAGGGCGATTCACTAATATATTGGAACAACAATCACATTGATTTTAGACTGGGATTGGATGATCATTTAGCACATTTTGTAGCGAAATTTCCTAACGGATATTATCTCGTAGATAAAGTTGAAGTGCATGATGTCCAGATTTTTGTAGCCAGTAAATTAAAGAGCGAATACTATTATCAAAATTCAAATTTAGAAAACACCCTTGCTGATTATTTCAATCTAAAAAATGAAATACAAATTGATTTAGTACCGAGTGAGGATAGTTTTGAAGTCACTTCTGTGGATGGGTCTTCGCAGTTATACATTACTGTTTTGCCTGAAAAAACAATAGGCATGTACAAACAGTTGTTGATTTACTTTTTGTTCGTGATTGGGATTACTTGTCTTTTGGTATTTATCACCCACAGTTTAAAACCGATCGCAAAAAGAAATGCGTGGCTTGTCTTTGTTTATCCTATTTTTTTAGTGAGTATTCGCTATTATTCGATAAAGCATGATTGGTTTAGTTTTTTCTCCGATTTTGAGATTTATGACCCTAATTTGTATGCGCACAGCAGTGTGATACCTAATTTAGGTAGTTTAATAATCAGCCTCTCAACTGCATTTGTAATTATTTCTTGGGCGCTTTCGTTTATTCGCCTGATACAAGCCAAAAAGATGTTGGGGAGTAGTGTGCTATTGTTGCTTTATCTAGGGTTGCTGGCATATTCCATATTAATCAACACTTTACTTGAGTCTTTAGTGCTTAATAGTTCTATTTATTTGGAAATTGATGAGGTGTTTTCATTGGATGTATACTCCTTGATTGCTTTGTTGATTATTGCCTCTTTGTTTTTTTCTTACTACCTGTTAATTCGAAAATTGAGTATAAAAATCATTCAATCTCGAATTAAACTGACTACACTTTCTTTATTTTGGTTTTTCAGTGGAGTAGGTCTTTTTCTACTTGAAATTTTATATTACAATAGCGACCCTCTTTATGCAACTTGGCCTATTTTGGTCAACGGTTTGTTTTTCTTTGTGGCGAGTAAAGAAATTCGATTAAACACACTGAAATACCACATTGCTACTGTGATTGTTTTTGCATTTTATGGAGCGGTTATCCTCATCAACAGCAATGCTTATAACGAAATGCAAAAGCGCGAAGTATATGCCAACCAACTGATTAGCGATAAGGATTTGAATATGGAGTTAGAGTATATACAAACCATTGACAAACTCTTGAATAATCCCAGCTTTTATGAAATTTTAGATGAGGTAGATTATTTTTCTTCTCCCTATTTTTCTATAGAGATAGAAAATTGTTGTTTTGGTTCTTTTTGGGAGCAATATGAGCTTGATTTCTTTTTCTTTTATGAAGACGGATCGCCAATATTAGAATATATCAACGAAAGGGCTCGGTCACAAGAAAACTTAGACCATATTATTAAAAAACATGCAGAACCTTCTTCTATCGCAAAGGAACTTTATTTTATTACAGACTATTACGACCAGTTGAGCTACATTTCCCATCATCAAATTACGAAAAGCAATGGAGAAGAATTAGCATTTTACATTCTGTTTAAATCTAAGAAAATTCCTGAAAAAATTGGTTTCCCTCGATTGTTGATGAATGAAAAATCTTATGTTTTTCAAAATCTAGAAGGGTATTCCATTGCACGATACTCAAACCATGAGTTGGTGATGCGCTTTGGGGCTTATAATTTTCCCTTAAAATTAGATGTTTTTTATGACAAAATAGACTCAAAACCCACGTTTAGAAGCAGTGAAGGAATGAGTCATTTAGTGTATAAAGAAAAAGAAGGACAAGGTGTAGTGATTTCCAAACCAGAGAAAAAATTTATTGAAAAACTAAGTATTTTTTCATATTTAGTAGTCTTTTTCTCTGTTTTTGCATTAATCACTCCAATTTTTATAGGTAGAGTAAAACTTTCTCCTTTTAAAGGGCTGCAACTTTCATTGAAAATTCAAACAGTTCTTATCGGTATTGTGGTGGGGACATTCTTAATTTTTGTCACATTCGCGATTCAAAATGTGAGAAAACAATACAATACCAATACCTTACATTCTTTAAAAGAAAAAACGGAATCCATTGATAGAATTTTAACTCAACGTTTAGGAGATAGCGATGCTTTAATCAATACCATGCATGGGGATTATTTGAATTATATTTTAAAGCGATTCTCTAAAGTTTTTGGGGCGGACATTAATTTTTATAGCGTCTGTGGTAATATGTTTGCTACCTCTCAAATTAAGCTTTTTGAAAAAGGGATAAGCTCGAAAATAATCAACAGTGAAGCCTTTTTTAATCTACATCATCAACAAAAGAGTGAGTTTTATCATTATGAAGAATACGGGAAACTATCTTTTCTATCAGGTTATACACCTTTGGTGAATCACGAAGGTAAAATATTAGGTTATATCAACCTACAACATTTTTCAAAGCAAAATACTTTTGAGATTCAAATGAACTCTTTCATTGTTACAGTGATTAATGTGACCGTTTTGCTGTTGGTGATGAGTGTACTTCTTGCAATTATCATTTCAGGTTGGATTACCACACCACTTCGTTTAATTCAACAAAGTTTTGCAAAAGTAGAATTCGGTAAAGAAAACAAACCCATTTTGTATACCAGTGATGATGAAATTGGTGCTTTGGTAAAAGAGTACAATAATAAATTGGCAGAATTAGAGTTAAAAGCGATTCAACTTGCGCGAAGTGAGCGAGAAACGGCTTGGAGGGAAATGGCCAAACAAGTAGCTCATGAAATCAAAAATCCACTTACACCTATGAAGTTAAGGGTCCAACATTTCCAACGTAGCTATAACCCTAACGATGAAAATGCAAAGAAGAAAATGGATAATCTTTTTGCTTCTCTGATTGAGCAAATTGATGCGCTCACAAAAATTGCGAATGAGTTTTCTAATTTTGCAAAAATGCCTAAAGCCAATGAAGATAATATAAATCTTATACCGATTATAGAAAAAATCATTGATTTATATTCTTCTCCAGACATTTACATTGACTTTGAAAACTACGTGGGAGAAGATGCTCACATATATGCAGACAAAGATTTAATTGTACGGGTATTTAATAACCTTATTAAAAATGCAATTCAAGCCACTAAAGAAAATGAACCTACTTTAATTCACATCGCATTGAAAAAGGAAGGAAACGATTATATTATTTCAATTAGAGATCAAGGTGTAGGTATTTCTAAAGCGATTGAAGAGAAGATGTTTTCTCCAAACTTTACGACTAAATCGAGAGGCTCTGGCTTGGGCTTAGCAATGACAAAACAAATTATCAATAATCACAACGGAGAAATTTGGTTTGAATCAAAGGAAAATGAAGGCGCCACATTTTATATAAAATTGCCAGGTGTGGTAAACCAAGAAAATAACCCATAAAAGAGGTTGCTTAATCAAAGGCAATGTCTAGTTTGCTCATGTTTTTCGACGAATTTTACTAAAAATGCTAAAATTAAGGGTTTTCCCCTATATGAAATGTTATTGCAATACAGTATTTTTGTCAAAGCAAATAATGCTTGATTTGAGTTTGAAGAGATTACAGTATATATAATCAGTTCTGATCTACTACTCTTTTAAGAAATTACTACTATTACTATTTAATCGTCAAATATTTTAATAGAATATGTGGCGATTTTTTTTTATACAGTTTTAAAATAAAGATCATTTACTCTTAATGAAAAGCTATTGTAGTTTGTATAAACATAATTTAGCGAGCGGAGTCCACATTTTTTTTTAATTTTGTAAATCAATAAGTCAAAGAAATAGCCATGGGTAAAATTTTAATAATTGATGATGAAAACAGTATTCGTAGAGCGCTACGAGAAATATTAGAATATGAAGATTTCGAAGTAGAGGAAGCAGTAGATGGAAAGGAAGGACTTCAAAAAGCTACTTCCAACCATTACGATTTGATTTTCTGCGATATCAAAATGCCAAAAATGGACGGAATTGAGGTGTTAACGGCGCTTCAAAAAGAAAAAATTGAAATACCCGTGGTGATGATTTCTGGACATGGAAACATTGAAACCGCAGTTGAAGCCATTAAAATTGGAGCTTTTGACTTTATTGAAAAACCGTTGGATTTGAATAGAATCCTAGTCACCGTACGAAATGCCAACGAAAAGACTAACCTTGTAGAAGAAAAGAAAGTGTTGAAGAAAACAGTTCAACGCTTTAAAGGCTCTTCTATCATAGGAGAAACACCCGAAATCATTAAGATTAAAGAAATGATTGAAAAAGTAGGACCGAGTGAAGCTAGGGTATTAGTCACAGGTGAAAATGGAACTGGAAAAGAGCTGGTTGCTCAGTCACTCCATGATACAAGTCCAAGAAGTAATCAACCATTTATCGAGGTAAACTGCGCTGCAATACCAGCAGAGCTGATAGAAAGTGAACTTTTTGGACATGAAAAAGGGGCTTTTACTTCCGCCGTAAAACAAAGAAAAGGAAAGTTTGAATTGGCTACGAATGGAACTTTATTTTTAGATGAAATTGGAGATATGAGTCTTTCAGCACAAGCAAAAGTGCTGCGTGCTTTACAAGAAAATGTGATTCAAAGAGTGGGAGGAGATAAAAATATTAAAGTAAACCCCCGAATTATTGCAGCCACAAACAAAAATTTACGAGAAGAAATTAAAAAAGGAAACTTTAGAGAAGATTTATATCACCGATTGAGTGTAATATTAATTCATGTGCCTTCTTTAAATGATAGGGCAGACGATATTCCTTTGTTGGCTGAACATTTTCTTACTATGACTTGTGCAGAACATGGAATTCCAAGGAAAAAGTTTACAAAAGATGCTTTAGAAGCGTTAAAAAACACAACTTGGACAGGAAATATAAGAGAATTGAGAAATATTGTTGAGCGAATGGTTATTCTCTGTGATGATGAAATCACAGGCTTTGATGTGAACACTTTCTCAAACCCAAGAAGCTAATTGTGAAAACCAGATGGTTCTGAAATTATTTTTTAAAAGAAAAAAAGCTTTAGTAAACGAAAAGATTCCCCCTGAAATGAAATATTTGATTGTGGGTTTAGGTAACCCAGGAGAAAAATATCATAATACCCGACACAATGTAGGATTTCGCATCTTAGATGATTTTGTAAAAGATCATGATGAGAAATTTGAAACCATCAAATTAGGTGATGTCGCTACCGTAAAATGGAAAGGTAGAACTTTGGTGTTACTCAAGCCAAATACATTCATGAATTTGAGCGGAAAAGCCGTAAACTATTACCTACAATCTGAGAAGATTCCATTGGAAAATTTAATGGTCATTACTGATGATATCGCTTTGCCTTTTGGTAAATTACGACTGAGAGGAAAAGGCAGTGATGGAGGACACAATGGATTAAAGGACATCCAAAGTAAATTAAACACGCAAAATTATGCAAGGCTACGTTTTGGAATAGGGCAAGAGTTTGGTAGAGGTAGGCAAGTTGATTATGTTTTGGGCGAATGGTCGAAAGAGGAAGAGGATGCGATAGGAGAGCGTATTCATGTTGCCAAGGAAATGATAAAAGGATTTTCTACTATTGGACTAAACCGAACGATGTCTGAATGGAATAATAAATAATATAAAAGAGATGAATAAACACACTACAACATTTAATTTTTTTTCAGGAATACTTTTTATCGTTCTTTTTACTTATTTGCTTTTAAGGTCAATTTTTGTGGAGCCGATTCACGACGAATTGGCGACGTTGTTTCATTACATAGATTACTTTACAATCTGGGGAGAAAACGTTATTTTGGATGCGAATAACCACTTGTTAAACAGTTTTTTAAGCAAGGTTTGCTATTCTGTTTTTGGCGATCATGTTTGGGCGATACGATTGCCAAATGTTTTGTCTTTTATCTTTTTCTTTTATGCCGTTTACAAAATTGCTACATTTATAAAAGTAGAATATTTAAAATATATTTTTGTTGTTTCTTTTACTTGTATTCCTTATGTTTTAGACTACTTTGCTTACACGAGAGGATATGGAATGTCGATGGCATTTTTGATGATGGGCGTTTATTATTTCATTCTTTTAAACTACGAATACACAACGAAAAGACTTGTTCTTTTATCATTCTTTTTAGTCCTTGCAATCTATGCCAACTTAAATATTGTTATTTCTTTCGTGCTGATTTTCGGATACTTAGTCATTAAACAACTGATTCAGTCGAAAAAAGAAAAAAACTTTCGCTTGTTGTATCAATTTCTCATGGTTTCTTTAGTCACCTTTTTGATTCTAATTCCGGCTATTTACTTTGCTTATCGTTTAAAATCATCAGGAGCTTTGTATTATGGAAATCAAGATGGATTATGGCTTACAACAGGAGCGATATTAAGTAAGTTGATTTTACAATCGGATACAATTCTGATAAAGTATGCTCTCCTTATTATAATTTCGCTGCTTTCCTTTCATTTTGTTTATTCACTGTTTAAAAATGGGACAGAAAAAACCTTTAAAAATCCATCTACCTTGTTTATTGGATTGTTTTTGGGCAGCCTTATTGCAGTTGAATTAATGAAAGTCATTTTAGACACTAATTATCCCAGAGATAGAGTAGCAATGCACTTTATCTTTTTTTGTGTAGGTGCTGTAATTTTCTCCCTTCAACAGTATCCCAAAATTGCTTGGATAAGTGGTATATTCTTGTTTTTACCCATTGTCGGGGCAAAGCATTTTAACTTGGTTACTTCTGTTTATTCACCCGATGAACGAATTGAAAAAGCAGATTTTGACTTCTTCGTTGAACAAGCAAAACCCAACAAATCTACCACGGTTTATTTTACACAAGCCTTGGCGTATGCATACCATGTAAGAAAATCAAGCCCAACGGATTTTATTGTTCCCAGCACGTTTGATGGACCAACGTATTACACAGAGGAAGTCGTGTCTTCAAAAACAACGGCAGTCAATCTCCCTAAAACAAAAGGTTATACATTGTTGAGACACAATCCAAATACGTGGGCAACATATTTAGAACGAGATAAAAATCCCGATTGGAAGAAAAGAGAGCAAATACTAGATAAGAATTTAGTCACTTCTGATATGTACCTGAATCTTGTGGATTTTGACTTAGAGAATCAGGCATACAAAGGAAAACGAATTAAGCTGGTGATTGAAGGGGATATTTTTACGCCAGAATTAGGAAGAGAAACCGCTGTTTTAGTCGTTGATAGAACAGACAAAGAGGGACACAATTCTTATATGAGTTTTAACCTTAATTGGGCGGCAGGGAAAGAGAAAAGATACAAGTTTAAAAGAGTTTGTGAGTTTATTCCAGAAGAAACTGCGGATTTGAGAATTTACTTGTACAATCCTAATTATTTTAACTACGAACTAATTGAAAATAAAGTGACAGTATTTGAAGCGAAGCAATAAGGTGTTTTGTTTTTTATTTCTCCCATAATCCTTAGGTAACTTTAGTTACTATTTAAGCCATATCTATTAAATACTTTTGTCTTATAAAATTATAAGCAAAATGGTAATAATAGGTTTTATAGCATCAATTTTTATTGGAATAACACTTGGACTCATTGGAGGTGGGGGTAGTATTTTAACAGTTCCAGTGTTGGTTTATTTATTTTATATAGATCCAGTTTTAGCCACAGGATATTCTCTTTTTATTGTGGGAGCAACGAGTTTAGTAGGAACGTTTTCCTACTTTAAAAAAGGTTTGGTGAATGTAAAAACTGCTATTGTGTTTGGTATTCCTTCTATTATAGCAGTATATATTTCCCGTGCCTACATTGTGCCGGCTATTCCCGATGAGGTTTTTCGCCTAGGTGATTTTATCATAACTAAAAGCTTACTTCTGATGTTACTTTTTGCAGTGCTTATGATTTTAGCTTCCTATAGTATGATTAAGAAGAAAAAAGGAGTGGAAAAACAAGAAGAAACAGAGCAAAAGTTCAACTATCCTTTGATTCTCATTGAAGGAACGATTGTGGGTATCCTTACTGGATTAGTCGGTGCAGGAGGTGGATTTTTAATTATACCAGCCTTGGTTATCTTGAGTAAGTTACCGATGAAAGAAGCAGTGGGTACTTCTTTAGTCATTATCGCAGCGAAGTCTTTAATTGGATTTATTGGAGAAGGAACCGCTGTGGCCATTGATTGGATTTTTCTACTTCAAGTGACAGCATTTGCTATCGTAGGTATTTTTATCGGGATGGCATTGTCTAAGAAGATTGACGGAAACAAGCTAAAACCTGTGTTCGGTTGGTTTGTGTTAGTGATGGGGATTTACATTATTTTAAAAGAGGTTTTTATTCACTAAAACTTACCTGAATCACTTTGAATTATAGTAATAAATACACGCTTTATTTTGAATCGGTGCATAGATATTTGCACTTGTGCCATTATTTTCAAAAAGGTAATATTATTCAGGTTCGTATGTGACAAAAGTTACAAGTTTTAGGAGAAGAAAGGTCGATATTTGTATTCAAAATCAATAATAATAGATAAAAATTTCAAGCTTATGTTTTTTCAACATGTTTATGATAAGAGTTTAGCGCAAGGGAGCTACATTATCGGTTGTCAGGTTGCCGGAGAAGCAATTGTAATTGATGCACAAAGAGATATTGATGTGTATTTACAGATTGCAGAAGAAAATAATTTAAATATCACTCACATTGCTGAGACGCACATACACGCGGATTATTTAACAGGTTCAAGAGAGTTGGCCGCTGCCACAGGTGCAAAAATGTACCTCTCAGATGAAGGAGGAGAAGGTTGGCAATATGAGTTTGATCACGTTGGACTTAAGGACGGTGATGTCATTGAAGTAGGAAATCTATCTTTTGAGGTGATGCACACACCAGGACATACACCTGAGAGTATTAGCTTCTTGTTAAGAGACCATCCAGCTACCGATGAGCCAGTTATGATTTTTACTGGAGATTTTGTTTTCGTGGGTGATATTGGACGTCCTGATTTATTAGAAGAAGCAGCAGGATTGATAGGAACAAAAGAAATTGGAGCAAAACAAATGTTTCAATCGCTAAAACGCTTTGCCGCGTTGCCTGATCACGTACAAGTTTGGCCAGCACATGGAGCAGGTTCTGCTTGTGGTAAATCTTTAGGTGCAGTTCACAGTTCAACGGTGGGTTATGAAAAAATTAGAAACTGGGCTTTCCAATTTGGTGATGACGAAGAAGCATTTACAAAATTCTTACTGTTAGACCAGCCAGAAGCACCGAAATACTTCGCTCAAATGAAGCATTTGAATAAGGTAGATAGACCTTTATTGATCGAAGTGCCACAACATCCAATTCTCAACAAAGAACAGCTTGTATCTGCGATGAATAAAGGAGTTAAAGTGATTGATACACGCGATAAAGAAGAGTATGCGAAAGGTCATATTCCAGGAAGCTACAACATTAAAGGTAGTAATTCATTTTCTACATGGATGGGATGGTTGTTGAATTATCAAGAGCAGTTTATTCTTATTGCAGATGAAGCAGATAGAGAAGATTTAACGCGTAAATTGATGCGTATAGGAATGGACAATATACTTGGATTTGTGACCGATATTAAAGCACTAGGCCTTGAGCTTCAAACTGCGGAAGTGTTAGATATAGAAAGCTTTAAACAAGAAAAAGACAAAGGAAATAACACTGTAGTGATTGACGTGCGAGGTAAAACAGAGTTTAATTCTGGACACATTGAAGGCGCTCAACATTTATTTGTAGGAACATTAGAAGATAACCTTGATAAAATTGATAAAAACAAGGAAATTCTTTTACACTGTCAAGCAGGAGATCGCTGTTCTATCGCCTATTCAATTTTAAAGAAAAACGGTTTCAAAAACGTGAAAAATTATTTTGGAGGAATCAATGATTGGGTTGAACAAAATCAGGAAATAAAGGTTAATGAAGTAGAAATCGTTTAATACTAATTTAAAACAACAATTATGGAAGAAGTAAAAGTGGTTAATGCAATGCCAAGAATTGGAGATAAAGCTCCAGATTTTAAAGCGATTACAACAACAGGAGAATTAACTTTCTCTGATTATAACAAAGACAGCTGGGTGATTTTATTTTCACATCCTGCAGACTTTACGCCTGTGTGTACGACTGAATTATCTGGATTTGCACAAGAATCTGATTTTTTCGCAAAAAATAACACGAAACTAATCGGTTTAAGTGTAGACAGTATCCATTCTCACATTGCATGGGTTAATGCTGTACATGAAAAAACAGATGTGTTCTTCAACTTCCCAATTATCGCTGATTTAGATATGAAAATTGCACAACTTTATGGGATGATTCAACCAGGAGAAAGTGCAACTGCTCCAGTGCGTGCAGTGTTTTTTATCGATCCGCAAGGAGTGATTCGATTAATTATGTACTATCCGCTAAACGTGGGGAGAAACATGGAAGAAATTAAGCGTACCCTGATTGCTTTACAAACTTCAGATCAACATAAAGTGGCTATGCCATTGAACTGGAAACCTGGAGATAAGGTAATTGTTGGAGCACCAAATACTTTAGAAGGACTTGCTGCAAGAAAAGCAGATCAGGAACTTGAAAAAATAGATTGGTATTTGGCTAAAAAATCAATTGAATAATTATTAAAAATATGAACATCTTTTCAAGACTTTACCAAACTACAAAAGATACCTCTGAAATTGAACAAGCAATTCAAGCAGGTGCAGCTTTAATTGACGTCAGAACCCCTGAAGAATTTCAAATGGGTTCTGCTCAAGGCGCAGTGAATATACCACTCGAAAACTTGATTCATGATTTTTCTCAATTAGAGGAAAATATGGTTCTTTTCTGTAGAAGTGGCGCTAGAAGTGGCTATGCAGTGGACTTTCTTAAGCAAAATGGCTTTGAAAAAGTGTATAACGGAGGGACATGGCAAAGTGTTGAAGGATTAATTAATAAAATAAAAAAATGAGACATAGCTTTTGGGACGAACGTTATGCCCAAGATGAATATGTATACGGGACAAAACCCAATGTATTTTTAAAAGAAGTACTACCCACTTTTTCAGCAGGAAAAATTTTATTTCCTGCTGAAGGAGAAGGTAGAAATGCGGTTTTTGCAGCCAGCCTGGGGTGGCACGTAAAAGCGTTTGATAACAGTAACGAAGGGCAAAGAAAAGCCCTCGATTTGGCAAGGGAAAATCAAGTAGAGATAGATTATCAATTAAAAAGTGTTGAAGAAGTAGATTTTCCGTTGGATAGTTTTGATGCAATCGCTTTGATTTATGCACATTTCCCAGAAAGTAAAAGAAGAGAATATCATAGAAAGCTGGTATCGTATTTAAAAGTGGGAGGTGTGATGATTATCGAAGCATTTGGTAAAAAACACAGTGACTTTCAAATTGAAAACCCATCCGTTGGTGGACCGAAAGACTCGGCAATGCTATACGATATAGATGAGTTAAAAGGAGATTTCCCAGAATTTAGATTTATGGCTGCGTATCCTTCACAAGTGGAATTGAGCGAAGGAGATTATCATGTGGGAACTGCTCATGTAGTTCGTATTATTGCCATAAAAGACAGGGTGTTGCCTACTGGATTTTAAAGTTACATAAACTCACTTAGACCACCAGGCAATCGGAAATAAAATGGTGTATGATTCTGTGCGGAGTCATAAAGAAATTCTTTTTCTTAAATCCAAAGGTTAAACCATTAGTTTATCATTCTTTTTCCTTATTTTCGGATTATGAAAGTCAACGAGTTAAACAAACCTTTAGTCATTAAGAGTGCTTCCGCTGGAAGTGGGAAAACATACTCCTTAGTCCAAGATTATCTAAAACTGACATTGAGAAATGGTGTGGAGTCAACCAATTTCTCGAAAATTATCGCGATGACATTTACCAATAAAGCCGCTTGGGAAATGAAAGAACGAATAATCAGTGCGTTAGATCAATTGGCAAATATTGATTCCTTTAAGGGCAAGGTATTGGAAAAAGCTCAAGGTTTGATGGAGTCAACAATGAAAAACACAGGCTTATCGAGCAATTTTATTACTGAAAAATCAAAGTCAGTACTGTCTGAAATCCTCCACCGTTATGAAGATTTTAATGTGTTGACTATTGATAAATTTAGTTTGAGATTAATCCGAACTTTTAGCCGCGACTTAGATTTACAAGACAATTTTGAAGTTACTTTAGACCAAGAGGCATTGCTTGAAAAAGTAATTGACGAGATGATTTCCAAAATTGGAAGACCCGAAGAGGAAGAGTTGACAAGGTTAGCGTTGAGTTATGCAAAAAGTAACATCAATGAAGGAAACTCGTGGGACTTTAGAAGGGGATTAATCGCTTTTAGTACGGTGCTTACAAGAGAAACAGATCAAGAATTTGTAAATTACCTATTAGAAAAAGAGTTTAAAGATGATGAGTATGAGGATATCCAAAAGGACATCAAAGAATTGGCTGATACACATTCAAAAATGTGCTTGGAAGCATATCAATATTTCGTTTCATTACATACTACAGCAGATGATTATCCAGGAAAAAGCAGAGGTATTTATGCCTTGCTAAATAAACTGCCAGAACGTGATTTGTATAATGTAGTCGCGCCCTCAACAACAGTGCTTCAAACCTTAAGTGGTGAAAATGTGAAAGAAGAACACAACGTTGACGGGATGTTAATGTCAAAGGTGAACCAGATTTTTCAATTTGAAGAAGAAAATAAATCTAAGTTTTACACCTTGAGAAAAATTCGAGAGAACTTTTACAATCTATCATTTTTAAAATATATATCCAATGAGTTAAACACTTTCAAAGAAAAAGAAAACATCATTGGAATTTATGAATTTGGACGTAAAATTGCCGATTTATTACAACGAGAAAGAACGCAATATGTGTATGAGCGTTTAGGCAATCGATATAATCATTATTTACTGGATGAGTTTCAAGATACAAGTAGGCTGCAATGGCTAAACTTAATTCCATTAATTCACGAATCGATTTCTCACGGGCATAACATTTTGATTGTGGGAGATCCTAAACAAGCAATTTATCGCTTTCGTAACGGCTTGGTTGAACAGTTTGTTGCCTTACCAGCGATATACAATCCAGAAGGAGACAAAGAATTAGCTCAGATTTCAAATTATTTTAATGAGATGGGCTTTTTGGACACTTTACAAGACAATTACAGGTCTCAAAAAATGATTGTAGAGTTTAACAACTACATATTTAAGCAACTTCTGGAAGTACTGCCACCTTCTTTTTCGGATAATTATAAAGATATTCGTCAAAATCCAAAGAGTTCATCTGGAGGTTTTGTAGGTATAAAACTACTTTTGAATGATGTAAAAAATGAAGATATTCAAGAGGAAGAAAAGGTGTTTTTACTTGAAAGTGTAGAAAAAGTAATTGAAGATGGATATTTGCCAGGAGATATATGTGTATTGACAAGAAATAAAAAAGAAGGACAAAGATATGCGAAGCTGCTCAATAATGAAGGATATAAAATTGTGAGTTCGGATAGTTTAGTGGTTTCTTCTGATGCATCTGTTGGATTGTGCATTGATTACTTAAATTTGAGAAGAAATACAACCAACTCTTCTCTGCGCATTAAGTTTGCTATCTCATATTTTAAACATAAGCTGCAAGACCCTTTAGAATCTCTGGATGAGTATTGGATAGATAATAAAGTAGGTCAATTTAACTTTTCAGCTTTTGTCAAAAAAGAGTTCGAAAACTTAGAAAACTTGTTTTTTCCTTACGAAAATCTCTATGATTTAGGAGTGAAAATTTGTAGTATGGTGTCACTCGATGTGCTCAAAAATCCATATTTACATCATTTTATCGATTTGTTGCAGGAATATGATTTAAAAAATGGACCAGATATTCGAGGATTTATAGACGATTGGAATGCGAGCCTACATAAAAGCACAATTCAATTACCTGAAAATAAGGATGCGATTAAAATTATGACGGTTCATAAATCCAAAGGATTAGAGTTCCCTGTGGTGATTATGCCTAATTTAAGCTGGAGGATAAAAACCCACTTGAATGAACATTTTATTCGATTAGAAGAAGGCGCTTTAATTTATACAAAACTAAAAAAAACAGATGCACCAGATTATATTCTAGAAAAATATCAGGAAGAGTATGAACAGGTGTTGCTCGATGAAATCAATGCACTTTATGTAGCTTTCACACGTCCTAGCGAACGTTTGTATTTTCTGTTAGAAACAAAGATGCCTCGAGATACAAGTTACTATACGCAAATCAATCAAGCTTTGTTCCTCGCTATTAATCAATGGGAAAATAACGAAGCATTGAGAGTGGAGAAATCGGGAGATGTAATTCGTATTGGAGAGGAGTTGGCTAAAGTTCAAGAGGATATTTCAGCGGACGAGAGTAATCGTTTATTTTTTCCTAAAGACATTAGCGACTGTCTTTGGTTTCCAGACTTAGCTTTGCAAGACGAAGAAGCGCTTGAACGAGAGGCGTTTAATGAAGAACAAGAGTTTGGAGATCAAGTTCACCTTGTACTTTCCCGATTAGATGAAAATAAATCACTCGATGAGATTGTAAGTCAGCTTGTTGAAGATGCCGAAGTTGAATTGCGGTGGATAGATGACATAAAAAAGACCGTAAATCAAGTGTTGAATTTACTTTCTGAGCAAGATTTTGTTAAGAATGCAACACAAGTGATGAATGAACAAGCCATTATTGTAAATGAGCAAGTGACTCGACGACCAGATAGAGTTTATTTAGGAGAAAATGAAGCTGTGGTAGTAGATTTTAAGACCGGAGAACCCAGCAGCAGTCACGTCCGACAAATAAAGGAATATAGTAAACTTTTATACGATATGGGGTATAATAACGTGTCTGGTTACTTGCTGTACACGAAAGACATGAGATTTGAAAAATTAGGTTAAAATTATACTTTAATCGTCAAATCGCTCAAAGTCAATCGCATTCTTCACTGTTTCTTCAAGACTATAAAACTCATAGCCGATGGCATCCTTTATTTTCTCATTACTGTACTTTATCGTTGAAAAAGAGCTGTGTGTAGTTTCTTTTGTAATTAAAGGTTTAGAAAAGCTAATTGCCGACCAAAAAACAGAAAGTCGCCATGCCAGCCCCATCAAAGCAGGTGACAATTTAATTTGAGGCGGTTTCTTTCCCAGCTCTTTGGCAATGAGGTCGAATAGTGATTTAAAACTTGCATTTTCACCAATACAAAGGAAGCGTTCGTTGAATATTTCTTTATCCATCAACTCCACCATGATATTTACCACATCTCGTGCATCTACAAAGGCATTGCTTCCACTAGGATAAAACTTTAAACCTTTTTTAATCGTTTTGAAAATTTTTAATGAACTTTCATCCCAATCTCCAGCACCAAAAATTATTGAAGGATTCACAATCACGGCATTTAATCCCTCGTTAATTCCTCGCCACACTTCTTTTTCTGCACTGTATTTTGTGATAGAATATCCACTTGTAGAATCAGTGAGCACCCATTTTCCTTCTTCCGTTACATCCACCTCTTCAGGAATATCTTTATTTCCAACTGCTGCAGTTGAACTTACAAAACAGAACTTTTCAACCCCAAGATGAAGTGCAATATTCACCATGTTTGCAGTTCCATAACGATTGATTTGCATCATTTTATTAAAATCTTGCCTCGCAAAAGAAACTATGGCTGCGCAGTGATATACAATGGTGTGACCCTCCATTAATTCTTCTAATCTTGGGACATCCAACACATCACATTTTTTCCATTTAATTTTTTTAAAATGTTTTTTGCCCTCGTCTTTTAAATAAAATTTAAAACAATCCTCTACCGTCTCGATTTTATCTTTGTTTCGATATATTGCAGTAATCTCATCATGCTGTTGAGTAAGCTTGACAAGTAAATGACTCCCCAATAAACCCGTTCCTCCTGTTACAAATACCATACGATAGTGTATTATTTAAATTTAATCAATTTCAAGTTCTTTTAAGGGATTCCAAAAATGCTTTTCAAAGTTTATAATTTGATCCTCTTTTACTTCAATCCCTTCCTCCTCTAACCTTTGTTGCATGGCTTCGGGTGGATTAAAATGAACCTTTCCGGTGAGCATCCCTTTTCTGTTTACTACTCGATGTGCTGGAATTGGACTTCCTTCTTGTTTGCTTGAACCATTTAAAGCCCAGCCCACCATTCGACTCGATTTAGCTGCTCCTAAAGCTTTGGCAATCGCTCCGTAAGTTGTAACTCTTCCTTCAGGAATCAACCTTGTTAGATCAAAAACACGTTGGAAAAAGTCTTTTTTATGGTCATTAATGGATTCAAATTTCTGCATTAAATTGTGAATTTACAATATTTTATTTGAGCTCCTTTACTCGTAAATAACTCTTCATAATATGTTTTTATGCGTAAAATTTCTTGTTCCTTTTCAGGTAATTGATAAATATCGGCATATAAATTCCAAGATAAGAATAATGGAGTATAATTGTGCAATTTAATTTGCTCTTCTGTTGACTCAAAAAGAATATCACTGTCTGTTTTCAGATGAATAATTCCGTTGGGTTTCATAATTTTTCGATAGCGGTCAATAAATAGTTTTGAAGTTAACCTTTTTCGAGGTTTTTTCCTTTGTGGGTCTGAGAAGGTAAGCCAAATTTCATCTACTTCGTTTTTTTCAAAAAAGAAATCAATAAAGTCAATTTTTGTACGTAAAAAGATAATGTTTTTTAGATTTTCTTCGAGCGCTTGTTTTGCCCCCACATACATTCTGTTTCCTTTAATATCCACACCAATAAAGTTTCTGTCGGGTTACTTTCTTGC
>Ga0079225_10000289_pt1 | contig 26883 bp, 32 predicted proteins | sample Poulit2012_FD_76344 | JGI IMG/M metagenome (GOLD analysis project Ga0079225, IMG submission 76344) | Agricultural soil microbial communities from Georgia to study Nitrogen management - Poultry litter 2012 | ecosystem: Environmental > Terrestrial > Soil > Agricultural land | place: USA: Georgia... | reverse complement strand
ATCTACTTTCTTTTTGTAACATGTTAGTTCTCCCTTCTTACGCTAAATCTGATTTTTCTACAATTTGTAATAAACGGAATCTTTTTTGTTTTGATAAAGGTCTAGTTTCCATAACTCTCACTCTATCGCCAATTCCTGCCTCGTTGTTTTCATCATGAACATGAATTTTCTTACTTACCTTTACGAGTTTTCCATATAAAGGTGCTTTACGGTAGTTAGTAATTTCAACTGTAATAGTTTTATCTCTTTTATCAGATGTTACTAAACCTGTATAAACTTTTCTTTTACTTCTTTCCATAGTCATTTCCTCCTTTATTCAACTCGTTCGCCCTTAATGGTTAACATTTGAGCGATTGTTCTTTTAACTGTTTTAATACGTGCTGTATTTTCTAGTTGTCCTACTGCAAGTTGAAAGCGTAAGTTGAATAATTCTTCTTTTAATTCTGTAATTCTAACCTCTAATTCAGGTGTTGTTAATTTTCTTATGTCGTTTGCTTTCATCCTTGCTCACCTCTTTTTACAATTTTTGTTTTAATTGGAAGTTTGTGTGAAGCAAGTCTTAACGCTTCTCTTGCTGCTGCTTCATTTACTTCTCCAACTTCAAATAAAATTTTATTTTTCTTAACTACTGCCACCCATGAATCTGGTGATCCTTTACCGGAACCCATACGTACTTCAAGTGGTTTTTTTGTAAGTGACATATGCGGATAGATCATAATCCATACTTTTCCAGCACGTCTCATGTATCTTGTCATTGCAATACGAGCAGCTTCGATTTGTCTATTAGTAACCCATGCTCCTTCTAATGCAACTAATGCAAAGTCACCATTTTGTATAACGTTTTTACCTTTCGCTTTTCCTTCATAGCTTACTCTATGTGGACGACGGAACTTAGTTCTCTTTGGCATTAACATAATTAGTTCCCTCCTTTAGCTTGTGCTCTTCTTGGACGTCTTCTTCCTCTTGCTTGTCTTGCTGGAGCACTTTGTCTTTGTTTTCTTAACTCTTCATGGCTTTGTCCTGGTAAAATTTCACCATGATAAATCCATACTTTAACTCCTAAAATACCATATGTTGTATATGCTTCTGCAATTGCAAACTCAACATCTGCTCTAATTGTATGTAGTGGTACTTGACCTTCTGAATATCCTTCAGTACGTGCCATTTCTGCTCCACCTAAACGTCCTGAAACTGAAGTTTTAACTCCTTTAGCTCCAGCTCTTAAAGCTCTTTGAATAGCAATTTTTTGTGCTCTTCTAAATGATGCACGGTTTTCTAGTTGTTCTGCGATGCTTTGCGCAACTAATTCAGCTACAACTTCTGGTCTTCTAACTTCAACAACATTTAAAACTATTTCTTTATTTGTAAGTTTTTCTAAACTTTCAATAGTTTCTTTTAATATAGCTGCTTCACGACCAATTACAACACCTGGTTTTGCTGAGTGAAGAGTAATTTTAACTCTATCTTTTCCTTTTGAACCTTTTAATCTTTCAATTTCAATATGAGAAACAGCTGCATTTTTATATTTTGTTCTTAAAAACTCACGAATATTAGCGTCTTCTTTAACTAAAGCTGGAACATCTTTAGCATCTGCATACCATTTTGAATCCCAATCTCTAATAACACCAACACGAAGTCCTATTGGATTAACTTTTTGACCCATAATTATTCACCTGCTTCCCTTTCTGCCACCACAACTGTGATGTGGCTTGTTCTTTTTGAAATAACATCTGCTCTACCTTGTGCTCTTGGTAACATTCTTTTCATTGTGATACCTTCTGAAACCCAAGCTTCTTTAACATATAAGTTATCTCTATCTAAATTATTATTATGTTCAGCATTTGCAACCGCACTTTTTAAAACTTTTAAAATAAGCGGTGATGCCCCTTTAGGAGTAAACATTAAAATTGCTTCAGCTTCTCTAACGTCTCTCCCTCTAATTAAATCTATTACTAGACGTGCTTTACGAGGAGCAATTCTTGCTGTTTTATTAACTGCTTTAACTTCCATTTAAATTCTCCTCCTAGTCTTCATCTTCATCAACTTTTTTAACTGTCTTAGCCTTAGTTGATTTACTTGCTTTTCTGTCTTCTCTACTATGTCCACGGAAAGTTCTTGTTGGTACAAACTCACCTAGTTTATGTCCAACCATATCCTCTGTAATATACACAGGTACGTGTTCTTTTCCATTGTGAACCGCTATGGTGTGCCCAACGAAATCTGGGAAAATCGTTGAACGCCTTGACCATGTTTGAATTACTTTTTTCTCATTAGCTGCATTTTGTGCTCTAACTTTATCTAATAAATGATAATCACAAAATGGACCTTTTTTAATTGAACGTGCCATGTTTTCCTCCTAATTATTTCGTACGGCGACGAATGATTAAATCGTTAGACGCTTTTTTAGTGTCACGTGTTTTAATTCCTCGTGCTTTTTTACCCCAAGGTGTCATTGGTGAAACACGACCAATTGGTGTTCTACCTTCTCCACCACCATGTGGGTGATCAACTGGGTTCATAGCTGAACCTCTAACTGTTGGTCTAACTCCTAAGTGACGCTTACGTCCAGCTTTTCCTATATTAACTAACTCCCAAGCTTCATTTCCTACTTGACCAATTGTTGCTCTACATGTTCCAAGTACTTTTCTAACTTCGCCTGATTGTAATTTTATAAGAACATACTTTTCTTCACGTCCTAATATTTGCGCACTTGCTCCTGCACTTCTTGCAAGTTGTCCACCTTTACCTGGTTTAAGTTCAACGTTGTGAACTACTGTACCTACTGGAATATTTCTAAGTGGAAGTGCGTTACCTACTTTAACGTCTACATCTGTTCCTGAATAAATTTTATCTCCAACATTTAATCCTTTTGGATATAATATATATCTTTTTTCACCATCTACATAATTTACTAACGCAATAAATGCACTACGGTTTGGATCATATTCTACTGTTGCTACTCTACCTTCAATATCATCTTTATTTCTTTTAAAATCTATTAAACGATATTTTCTTTTAGCTCCCCCACCGATGTGTCTTACTGTTGTTCTACCAGTATTATTTCGACCACCAGAGCGAGTTCTTGGCGCAAGTAGTGACTTTTCAGGAGTAGAAGTTGTTAATTCTTCAAATGTTAAGCCTGTCATATTACGACGAGCATTTGTTGTTGCTTTATATTTTTTAATCGCCATGTTAAAAACCTCCTATATTATTTCACTTTCTTTTTATTATACATTGAAGGCTTCAATTGTTTGGCCTTCTTCCAATTCTACAATCGCTTTTTTATAAGCAGCTTTAAATCCTTCGTGTTGTCCCATTCTTTTGAATTTAGGCTTTACGTTAATTGTATTCACCTTAACAACATTAACTTCAAACAATGTTTCAATAGCATTTTTAATTTCGATTTTGTTAGCATCTTTTCTAACTTTAAATGTATATCTATTAAAGTCATCAATTAAATTCATTGTTTTCTCAGTAATCATAGGCTCAATCACTATATCATAATAACGATTCATCTTACTCATTAGCTAACGCCTCCTCTAATGCTTTTGCTGCATCTTTGGTTAATACTAAGTTGTTGTTATTTAAAAGCTCATACACACTAACGTGCTTAACTGTTTGCATACTTACAAATTGTAAGTTTTGTGACGCTCTTAAATTAATATCGTTTAACTTTGTATCAACAAAAATTGTTTTACCTTCTAAGTTTAAGTTTTTTAATACTTGATTAAAATCTTTAGTCTTTCCACTTTCAACATTTAATCCTTCTAATACAACTAATTTGTTTTCTAAATTAAAATGTGAAAGAGCAGATCTTAAAGCTAAACCTTTAACTTTCTTATTTAACTTTACATTATATTTTCTTGGAGTTGGTCCAAATACAACCCCTCCACCTCTCCATTGCGGAGATCTAATAGAACCTTGTCTTGCACGACCAGTTCCTTTTTGACGCCATGGTTTTTTACCTCCACCACGTACTTCAGAACGGTTCTTAACCTTGCTAGTTCCTTGTCTCATTGCTGCTTGTTGTGCAGTAACAACATCAAACATAGCTTGCTTATGAGGAGTAATACCAAATACAAAACTTGATAGTTCTATATTTCCGACTTTTTCTCCTGCTTGGTTTAATACATTAATCTTTGGCATGTCGCTCCTCCTTACTTACTATTTTTAACAGCGGATTTAATTATTACAAAACCTTTTCTAGGTCCTGGAATACTTCCACTAATTAATAACACTTGATTTTCAACATCAACTTTCGCAACACTTAAGTTTTGAACTGTTGTTTTTACATTACCCATTTGACCTGGTAAGTTTTTACCCTTAATGTTTCCTTTAACTGGACCCATTGAACCAGGCTTACGATGGAATCTAGAACCGTGAGTTCTAGGTCCTGTTCTTTGGTTATGTCTTTTTACAACACCTTGAAAACCTTTCCCTTTTGATGTTCCTGTAACATCCACTAATTCTCCAGCTTCAAATATATCTGGCTTAACCACTTCACCCACGCTTAAGTTTAGTAATTCGTTTTCTTCGTGCTTGAAGCGAATTTCTCTAACGAAGCGCTTAGGTTGTGTATTTGCTTTTGCTAAATGTCCCAACTCTGGTTTGTTTGCTAAATTTTCTCTTTTAGACTCAAAACCAACTTGAGTTGCATCATATCCGTCAATCTCTGTTGTTTTTTGTTGTAAGACAACGTTGTCACTTACATCGACAACAGTTACTGGAATTAACACTCCATTTTCATCGAAAATTTGTGTCATACCAATTTTTCTACCTAAGATTCCTTTGGCCATGTTATACCTCTTTCTTTATAATTTATTATTTTTTAAGTACGATATCGATACCTGATGGTAAATCAATATGCATTAAAGCATCAATTGTTTTTGGATTTGGATCAGTAATTTGAATTAACCTTTTATGAGTTCTTCTTTCAAATTGCTCACGAGCATCTTTATTTACGTGAGGTGATCTAAGTACAGTGAACACTTCTTTTTTAGTTGGAAGTGGAACTGGACCATTTACTTTAGCACCAGTATTAACTACACTGTCAACAATCTTCTTTGCTGCTTGATCAATAATTCTGTGATCATAAGCTTTTAATCTAATTTTGATTACATCTTTTTTTGCCATTTTTATTCTCCTTCCGCTTATATTATCTTATATAAACTTGCTCCATGGAAAAACCTGACACATTGACAACGGCTATCCGTGTGTCAGCAACCTCCCATATCACTGCCTGCTTTCTTTTGACATAAGCTTTTTTATTATATAACAAGTTTTTCGTTTTTGCAAGTTTTTTAAGAATTTTTTAAAAAATCTACCTTATTTTACCATTTTTCACTCAAAGTATAAATTATTAAAGCCAGACTTTCTTAATCTCTGTATATACTTTTCATTTTCATACCCGTTCATTTTTATCAACAAACAATGTCTTTTTATATATATTAAATCTCTTATTAATCTTATGTCACTTATTATTACACTTTTAAAATAACAATAATCCCTTTCGCCATATATGCTTTTTAAGTCCAAGATTAAACAATCAAAATATTTATTATCATCATTCAGTTTTAAAGTGTCAACAACTTTGTAAACATCATTTATATTTTTAATTTCTATTCCTACATTTATATTATTGTTTTTAAAACAAATATAGTAAAACAAATAATCATCTATCGATTTATAACTATCTATTATAAAAAATTTATTATTAGTATTTATTTTTTTAAATGTATATTTTAAATCATTTAACAATTTAAAATCATTTTTTACAAAATAAAAGGGAAGTTTTATATAACGTTCACTTCCTTTATTAACAACATCTATGTATTCATTTAAATTAAACTCATTATAACTATACGTAAATATTTCTAATTTATCTTGATATTTGTAACAAACGTCTTCTTTAAGATAATATTTTTTATATTCACTCATAACTACACTTCTATAAATTTTTTCAAAATCATTAAACTCTTTAAATTTACAAACAATATAATCACTTAGTTCTAATTTGTTTAATTTATTATCAACAATAAGTTCTCTCAACGTTAACAACCTTTTTAAAACAAACATTTGTTCTTGTTTCTCCCCTGTTGAAACAAGAAGTTTTTTATCGAAATCCAAACTATATGAATTAATTAAACGATCGACCTTATGTTTTATATTTTCATTATACTCTAACTCACTCATGAAACCACATCTTTTATAAAGTTAATTGTTAGATCAATTTCATCCTTCCAACAATTAAACTCATCTTCTAGAAAAATCTTATAGTGTTCTTTTAATAAATTAATATTTAACTTGTAATCTTTATATTTAAACAAGTAAATCTCTTTAAGTTTCATTACTAGTTTTTTAGCTAAATAATCATTTCTATTAAAACAATCTAATAACTCTTTAAAACAATTAACATCTCTAGCCATAATTGATTTATACTTATTAATTAAACACCCCTTACAGTAATCAAAAACATAATCCTCATTATTTAAAACATTATTATCTTTAAACAATTTAAATGTTTTAAATAATGAATACCCATCTTTATTTTTAACACTAATTAACATCTCACTTAAAATACTAACTTCTACTACACAATCACTCATTACCATCACCATTAATCCAAAAAAAAGAAGGGTATTATTCCCCTTCTTCTACTGTTTCAACTTCTGCTTCTTTCAAAGCCTCTTCATAAGCTTCCAATACCTTGCCATCTATCATTGTTCTTGTCTCGGTATTAATTGGATGTGCTACATCTCTAAAAGTTCCATTTGGCAATTGTTTACTTGGCATAGCCACAAACATTCCCCTTTCGCCTTCTAAAACTCTTACATCATGGACTACAAAAGCATCATCTATAGTAATTGATCCGACGGCTTTTAATCTTCCTTCTGTTTTAATCAGTCTGATTCTTACATTGGTTATTTCCATTTCTTCTCCTCCAAAACCGTTTGTTATGTATAAATTATAACATAATATTTATCTTTTTTCCATTTATTGAGATATTTATACTATAAAAATGATAGCGTTTTTATTGTTTTAGTATTAAAAAGGCCATTTTTTTGTAATATTTATGAAATTTATTAAACTTAGTGCTTCAGCTCTCGCATTTAAATCTATTTCTAAATTAGTTAAAAAGTCGTTTATTAATGCCTTTTTAACATTAAAACTAAAACTTAAATTATTAGCTAAAGTCTTTCTTTTTTGATGAAAAGCCGCTTTTACAATTTCTAAAAATATCGCTTCTTCATCATCATTTAAAACTGGTGTTTTACGATCCATTTTAAAAACTGCACTATCAACATTTGGAACTGGTCTAAACATATGCCTTTTTACTTCCATAATGTATTTAACATCCATATAATAATTAACAATTACAGTTAAAGCATTATAGTCTTTTGAGTTAGGATTTGCGGTTATTCTTAAAGCTACTTCTTTTTGAACCATTAATGTTGCAGATTTAATTTGTTTGTTTTCAAGTATTTTAAATATAATTGGACTAGTCAAATTATAAGGGATGTTACTTACTACATGATATTCTTTATCCTTCTTTAAATCGACATTTAAAATATCTTTAAAATCATAATCAAAATTATTATATTCATCTTTTATACTATCTAAGTATGGCTTTAATTCAGTATCTACTTCAAATGCATGTAATGAGTTTACCTGTTTTAATAAAGCCTTCGTTAAAGCTCCCATTCCAGGCCCTATTTCAATAACATCTTTGTTTTTAACACCAGCTTCATTAACTATTTTATTTAATAAGTTTTTATCTGTTAAAAAATTTTGACCAAACTTTTTCTTAAAATCATGTCTTTTCATAATATCACTAACCTTCATAACCATTATATACAAATCTAATTTATTTTGCACTTACACATCATTATATAATAAGACTATTAGAATACCTAATGATGTTATTATATAACAAATATCAGTTTTTGATTGTTTTAAATTAAATATTTTTATTTATATTCAATTTGACAAACAAAGAAAAAAGAAATAGTAATATTAAAGATTATTTACTATTTCTTTTAATCTTTCTTCATCAATATTTAAACTATTTAATCTTCTAAGTAATCTTTTACCATTACAATTATCAATTTTTAAATAACTAGTAAGCTTATATCTTAATAATTTGCTATTTTTAAAACCAATTAATTTGTTATTTATTAAATCTTCATTAGTTAATAAATCATTACTATTATTAAAATTAATTATATCATTTAACTTCTCTTTTATTATTTCACTACTAACATGTTCTAAACCTATCTTTTTTTTATTATCGCTTTTTGAATATTTTCTTTCTAAAAAAATATGTTTAACATCTTTTATTTCGCTTTCTAAATAGTCCCTAATTTTTTTGCCTGGATAATCCGGGTCTGTAATAACTATAATATCATGTGTATCTTTTATTTGTTTTAAAAAACTAACAACATTATCATCAATTTCTGAACCATTAACACTAACAACTTCAATATCTTCATAAATGCTTTTTAATTTATTAACGTCGTTTTTTCCTTCAACGACAAAAACTTGTTTTTTCATCGGTAAAAAAACTTCCTATCAGTTTTAGATCCTAACTTAGAAATACTTTTAATTATTTCACTTTCTTTATATAAGGTTGATGTATTACCGTCTTTTAACATAATGTTAATTTTATCACCATCTAAGACTTTCGGAGCATAAGCAAGATTACTAGCTTCATTTACTTTAGTAAAATATTTTATATACTTAGTGTTAATATTTTCTTTAATTTCTAAAACTTCTTTTTTATTATAATCAATATAATTCCAAATCTTACGATTTAAATAATCGTTCGATAATTCCTTTAAAATATAATCATCTTCAAATCTGAAAGATTGAATTAGGCCATTAATATAATAATCGTCAATTAATAAATAACTATTTAAATTAATTTCATCATTTATTATAATGTCTTTTAAAAGTTTAATATTAGCATTAAACTGATAATCATTAATTATTAAATCTTTAACTCTTAAATAAATGTTTTCCAAATTTGCTTCATGTGCTCTACAAACGCGATGAAAATAAACTAAAAAGTACATATGGTAACGATTAATTAAAAAGTTTTCGATTGTATGAATACCACTTTCTTTAAAATAAACATTATCATCTTTAACAACTAACACTCTTATTATTCTATCAAGATCAATATTTCCATAAGGAGTTCCTGTATAATACGCATCTCTTAATAAATAATCAATTCTATCGACATCTAATTGACTACTAATTAATTTTTCAATTAAAGGATATTTTCCTAACTTTAATAATATATTACTAATATCTTCAGCAAAATTTTCATCTACCTCATTTAATACCTTACGTAATTCATTATCTTCTTTAATAATCTTTGCTCCTAAAACTTCGTGGTTTGTTTGAAAGATATCTTCAAAGGTATGAGAATGTGGCCCATGTCCTATGTCATGGAGAAGAGCGGATGACAAAAACAACAACCTTTCTCTTTCATTTAAAGCTTTATTTAAACTCGGATTTAAAAGAAACATTCTAGCAACATTATAAGTTCCTAATGAATGTGAGAATCTTGAATGTTCAGCTCCATGATAAATCATTGAGACACTTGATAGTTGCTTAATTCTTCTAAGCCTTTGAAATGCAGTTGTATTTATTATTTTCAGTATTACATCATAATCTACATAAATACTACCATATATTGGATCCATAAATACTTCTTCATTAATTTTTTTCATATTCACCTCATATATACACTATACAATTATTTAAATCATAAAAATATGATTTATCTTTGTTTGAATAAATTTTAATATTGTTGTTGTTTAATCTTTCAATTAATTCATCTTTATTTTTTACATTTAAATGATAACTAATTAAACCTACCATATCATTAGGTCTATTTATAGTATTTTTACTTCTCCAAACATTCATACCTATATGATGATGATATTTTTTATCACTTAAAAATGCTGCATTAGGCCATTTAAGAAGTAAATCAAAACCAATTATATTTTGAAAATAGTTTAGTCCTTCATCTAAATCACTAACACTAAAGTGAACGTGACCAATTATAGTGTTATTATTCATTTTAAACTCAAGTTTATTTGTAACCTTTTTTAAAAGACTTTCAACATCTAACAACTTAGTAGTTAATGATAAAACATCTTGATTAAACCATTTAGAGTCATCTAAATCAAAATACATTTCTATTCCATTTAAATCAGGATCTAACAAATAAATAGCATTGCTTGCACCATGGTCACTAAACCCTTGAAACTCAACATTGTTTTTTAAAGCATTGTATAAGAAGTTGGCTAATTCATTTTCACTATCTAATAAGTATGCTACATGATATAAACCAGTAGTTTTACTTTTTATCATAGCATTTTTATTTTCTACTAACGTTAACAATACTTTATCTTTTGTTCCTAAATTAGCTACACCATCTTTTATTTCATGTGTATGCATACCTAATATATTTTCATAAAAATTAATTGACCTATTTAAATCTTTTATTAATAGTTTTACTTTGTTAATATGTAAAACATCTTTATTATGATATTTATTCATATTATCACCCTTTTATCTATTATACCAATTTAATTGTATAAAGATAAAAAAAGACCATTTTAAAAACGATCTTTTTTAAAAAAATTATTTAATTAATTCAACTAAGTCGCCGTTATTTAGTAAAAATGCACTACCATCATCTGTATCTAAATGACAATCTAATTTAAAGTTTTCATGAACTCTACAAAGTACATTACCAAGTATTCCTGGTTTAACTCCACCAACTTTAATACTTACTATTTGTCTATCAGTTACACCAAATTTTTTCGCATCTTCTAAAGAAAAATGAATGTGTCTATCAGCGACAATTACACCTTCTTCAATTACAACTTCGCCCTTTGGTCCAATAATTTTACATCCTGCTGACCCTTTAATGTCTCCACTAGATCTAACTGGAGCATCAATTCTAGCACGTCTTGCATCAGAATGTGAAAGCTCTAATTGAGTTTCTTTTCTAGTTGGTCCTAATATTCTTACACCTTTAATTTCTCTTCCTTCAAAACTAACAATATCCACCTTTTCTTCTGCTGCATATTGTCCTGGTTGACTTAAATCTCTAAAGTTAGTAAGTTTATAACCTTTTCCAAATAAAATTTCTAAATGTTCATCACTTAAATGAATATGTCTTCCTGATATTCCTACTGGTATTTTCATACATTATTCCTCCTTTAACATTCTTATTTATTATAGCATTTTAACCTATCATATCAAAACTTTTTAATTAATATGTGATAAAATGAATATAAGGAGTGATATTATGCCAATATTTGAGAAAATAATAAACCGGGAAATACCAGCATATATAGTTTATGAGGATGATTTAGTTATTGCATTTTTAGATATATTACAATCTACAAAAGGACATACTTTAGTTGTACCTAAGAAAAAATATGTTGATATATTTGATATTGATGAAGATGTGTTAGCACATTTAATTAAAGTTACTAAAAAATTAGCAATTAAAATTAAAGATGTGTTTGATGCAAAAGGTGTAAATTTAGTCAACAACAACGGTAAAGCAGCTTTTCAAAGTGTCTTTCATTATCATATGCATATAATACCTAGATATGAAAATGATAATTTTGATATCTCTTTTGAAAATAATACAAAAAATATGACAGATGAAGAGTATAAAAAAAGAGCGGCTTTAATTAAAGCGGCTCTATAATAAATTTTACTCCGTCATCTTCATTTTTAATAGAAAGTTTCAAATTAAAGTTTGTAATAATTTTTTGTACAATAGTTAAACCTAACCCAAACTCACCCTTATGACCTTTTTCATAAGGTTTAAACTCAGCATCAATAAACTTTCTATGAATTGGCTCACCATCATTATATATGGTGAGTTTTTTGTTTTTTAATGTTATTTTAATAACAGTTTTTGCATATCTTAAAGCATTTTCAACTATATTACTTACTAAAGTATAAAAGTGATCTTCTAAACCAACATAATAACTATTATCTAAATCTAGCTCAAATTTAATATCTCTTTTAAATTTAAAGTTATTAGCAACAGTATTTATAATATCGGCCATATCAACTGGATAAAACTCTTGTTTATCGTCTATATATTCTATTCTATTCCATTCTAATAATTTTTTAACTTTTTCAGATAATATATTTGTTTGATTAATAATTATATCAATATCTTCTAATTCAGCCATACCATCTTTAATAGCCTCACCATAAGATTTAATTACCGCAATCGGTGTTTTAATATCATGTGATAAGTTTTGTAACATCTCTTGTTTTACTTCATCGTTTTTTAATATTTCATCACGCATTTTATCTATCGTTGAAGCTAACTCTGTAATTTCATCATTACCTTCAACTTTAATTGGTCTTCTATATGATTTACTACCTAACTCTTTAACTTCTACTTCTAATTGTTTAATTCTTTCAACAGTAACACTACTCCATAGAAGTATAATTGCGTTACCTAATATTATAATCGCTATAAAACCAACCATAATAATACCACTTACTGGCTCACTCAAGTCTTTTTCATATTGATTGTTGCTGTAAGTTATTGCGATAAGTTCTCTTGAATCAACTGTAAGTTCATTAACTATATATCTATTATTATTATATCTAAAAATATTTTTTGACTCTTCTACCACTTTTGGATCATTGTTAATATAAAGATTTCTAAAAGTAATAAATTCATCTTCTAAAGATAAATTACTAATTCGTCTAATATTTCTATTTGTAATATCAAATACAACATACTCATAATATTCACTATTAGCAGGTCTAACATCTTCTATTGTTGATTTAACAACAACTGAATTATACTGACTAAAGTGTCTTTCTGATTGTTCAAGTGTATGTGAGTAAATAGTTTGTTTAAAGATTAATATAAATAAAACGCTAGTAACAAAAGTTATTAAAGTAAAGATTAAATTAATTTGGGTTGATAAACTAAATCTTTTTTTGTTTTTCATAATAACTTATATCCAAAACCATAAATTGTTTCTATTTTTAAGTTTGGAAGTTTTTGTCTAAGTCTTCTAAGTAAATCATCAACAACTCTATCACTTCCATAATAATTTTCTCCCCATACTTTAAGAAGTATTTGTTCACGGTTAAAAGGCTGATTTACATTTTTTAAGAAAAACAACAATAATTCAAACTCTTTATTAGTAAGCTCAATTAAATTACCATCTTCTTTAATTTCTCTTTTAGTAACATTAATTTCATAATTATCATGAAAAATTATATCAGCAGATTGTTTTCTTCCTCTTCTCAATATTGCTTTAACTCTTAAAACCAACTCTTTTGGAGAATATGGTTTAGCTAAATAGTCATCACTTCCTAGCTCAAGACCTATTATTTTATCTAAATCTTGATCTCTAGCTGATGTAAACATAACTAAGGCATTTGGATTCTTTTTAGTTATTTCTTTAATTAAATCATATCCACTAATAGCTCCTGGAAGCATTATATCTAATATCCATAAATCAACATCATCGTTAATATGGACCATTGCTTCTTCACCTGTATGAAATGTTTTAACTTCATACCCTTCTTTAGTTAAGTATTTACTTATTATACTTGCTAAGTTTACTTCGTCTTCTACAAAATAAATTTTCATATATTATCCTCCTAAAAATTAAATAAAAAAATAAGTGCACAATTAAGTACACTTATTATACCACAACAATTGTGGTTGAGAGAAAAATGAAGCATATTCATTATAACAATAAATTGTAGTAAAAATATGTATAAATTGTGTGAAATTATCTTTTGATTACATCCGTTTTCATATAAGGAATTAAAACTTCTGGAATTTTAATTGAACCATCTTCTTGTTGGTAGTTTTCCATAATTGCAATAACACATCTACCAATAGCAAGACCTGAACCGTTTAATGTATGTACATACTCTGTTTTACTTTTACTATCTCTTTTGAATCTTATTTTTGCTCTTCTTGCTTGATAATCTAAAGCATTAGAAATAGAGCCTATTTCTCTATATTTGTTTTGTGAAGGTATCCAAACTTCAATATCATAAGTTTTAGACATTGAAAAACCTAAATCACCTGTTGATAAACTAACTACTCTATACGGAAGTTTAAGTTTTTTTAATATAAGTTCACTCTGTAAAATCATTTCTTCTAAAGCATCATATGAATCTTCTGGTTTACTAAATTTAATTAATTCTACCTTTTGGAATTGATGCTGTCTAAGAATTCCTCTAGTATCTCTTCCAGCACTACCAGCCTCAGATCTAAACGCAGATGTAAACGCAACATAGTTTAAAGGAAGATCGTCCCCATTTAATATTTCATCTCTATGTAAATTAATCATTGGCACTTCTGCAGTTGGATTTAAATACCAATCTCTACCTTCTAATTTAAAAGCATCTTCACTAAATTTAGGAAGCTGGCCTGTTCCATACATACTTAAACTATTTACTATGTATGGTGGTATAAATTCAGTATATTTACCTTCAATGCTATGTGTATCCATCATAAACTGCATTAAAGCACGTTCTAACCTTGCCCCAAGACCTTTATAGACAACAAATCTTGAACCTGCTACTTTACTAGCTCTTTTAAAATCTAATATATCTAGACTTTCTCCTAAATCAACATGATCTTTAATCTCAAAATCAAACTTGGTTGGTTCTAAGTGAGTTCTTATAAGCTCATTATATGAATCATCAATTCCAATCGGAATAGATGAATCAGGAATATTTGGTGTATTAAGTAAAATATCTTCTATTTTATTATTTATTTTCTCTAACTTTAAATCTAATTGTTTTATTTCATCACCAATATTGCTAACTTCTTTTAATATTTCACTAGCATCTTTCTTTTCTCTTTTATACTGACCAATCTTTTTACTTACTTCATTTCTAAAAGCTTTTTTACCTTCAACTTCTTTTAATAAATCACTTCTCTTTGAAGCAAGTTTTTCTAACTCTTTTAAATAACTAAAGTCATCTCCTCTAGTATTTAATCTTTCAATAACTGAATCTAAATTATCTAATACATATTTTAAATCTAACATATTTCCTCCTTTAAAAATAAAAATCCTTAGACAAATAAATGCCTAAGGACGAAATAAATCCGCGTTGCCACCTTAATTCTAGTTTAACTAGCTCTTTAATATTAAATTAATAACTCCAAGGTAGATTCACTAATATAACTTTATATACTTTCACCTAACGTATACTCTCTAAAAAAGTTTCAATTAATTACTTGTCCTTATCATCGTTATATTTATTATAAATGTTTTAATTGTTTTTGTAAAGTAAATTTAATTGTTTGTGGACGGAATCGTCAATTAAATATAAATCATTTAATTTTTTAAACCTAACTATCTTACTCATAATATATGTTTGATTATTAAAACTTTCCTTTGGATATAACAAATTATAATTTCTTAATGATGTTATAAATGGAGTATTATAATTATTAATATTATCTATAATTAAATCTTGCACTCTTCCATCAATAACAAAACTAGGCTCTTTACTTAAACCATTAACACCAAAATAATAATCTACATTATCATTTAAGTCATATAAATCGACTATCGTTCTATATAAGTCTATATGAGATCTCACTCTTTGTTGACTTCCTTTTATTAATCCTTTATTTAAATTAGTCTCTGAATTTATTTTATTACTAGGCGCATATATAAAAGCTATTGTCTTTTGAAGTAATAATCTTTCATTTAAAACTGATAAATCTTCATCATATAACAAACTTAAGTCTCCATTGTTTATTTGACTACCATGATCACTGTAAAATATATATACTGTATTATCATCTATTCTACTTTCATTATTGATTGGATTAAATAAAACACTTTTAATTAAATCATCAATATATTTTGAATAGTTTATATACCTTTTAGTAAGTGGTTTTAACTTGGCATAATTTTTTAATTCATTTATTTCAAAATCATCATAAGGATTAAATAAGAAAGGAGTATGTTGGGTTAAAAAAAGTGGGTAAGTCATATAATTGTTATTAATATTACTTATATCATTATAGACGACATCCATTAACTCAAATTCGCTTGGCCAAGGGCTTTTTATTAATAAATCGTTATATAAAACACCTTTTGATCGATACTTTAAATAATCGGAAATATTATTATAACCATCAGAGTTTGCGAAATCTTTAATACTATAATAAGGCTTGTTAAAACCAATTAAATCTTTATAGGCCTTTTCTCTATTGTAAAATATCGGATGATCTGCATGATAAGCTTTAGTAAAATAATTTCTTTCGTTTAATAGTTTTGGTAGTGATTGAAAATTATAATTACCTTTTTCATAATCCCAATAAAATGTTGAATAACCATTTGGGTATATTCCAGTAAGTACTGAAAGTTCGGCATCACTTGTCACACCCATACCAACATTAGTATAATAATTATCAAAAACAAAACTCTCTTCTAATAATTTATTTAAAAAGGTAAAATTTTCTCTTATCTCTGGAATATCAAATAAAAAGTAATTTAATGATTCTAAATGAATTAACATTAAGTTTTTATTTTTAAAAATTCCATTCAAACTATCATTGCCGTTTAAATTTAATAACTCATTTTCTTTAATAACACTATCTTTAAGTAAAAGATTTTTAGAATAAATATTAGAGTCGATAAAGTTTTTGTATTCATCTTTATTTTTATTATATTCATCAAAACTATCGTATAACGATTTATCGTCTTCAACTTTTAAACTTTTCCTTGTTGTAAAATCAAATTTAACTCCTAAAAATTCACCAACATAATACGGATATATACCGTAGTTTTGTACACCGTTGGTTGAGCTTATCGCATTTATATTAAAACTATTTTTAGAAAGGCTTATTAAATACATTGATGTTGATAATACAAATAGTAATAAAAAGGATAATAATGAAATTAAAATTTGAATATATCTAATATTAGTTTTTATTATAGTTCCGTTAGTTTCTTTAGCATAAATAATGTAAAGGGTTAATATTGTAATAAAGGGTATAAATATTAATATTCTATAGTATGTAAATAATTCTAAAATTGATTCTAAAAATAATCCATCAGATACTCCTTCTGCTGGATTTTTTAACAAGTCTAATGAATGTATTGTAAAAGTAGTACTATAATATTTGGTATATATGTTTGAACCAAATATAAATAAATTTAGTATTAAAGATACAATCATTAAAGTTTTGAATCTGTTTTTGTCTTTTTTAAAAATTAAATAAGTTATTATTACTATAAAAAGTAAAAAAGAAAAATTTCCCATTATAGCCGTTAATTCACCTTGAAAAGTTCTTCTAACAGGAGAAATATATCTGTTTAAAAAAAGAGTCGTTTGAAAATATGTACTTAAAATATTTAAAACAATAAAACTTATTAAAATACTTATGTGTAAACAATAAATTTTTCTTTTATTCATAAGCCACCTCTTTTATATGTATATATATTATATATGATTATAAGTGTTTGTAAAGAAGGGTTATAAATAAAAACAAGTAAATCTTATTAAGACTTACTTGTTTTCAAAAAAGGAAGAGATGAAAAAAATCATGTACCTTTATATTGGTCTCTATATTCTTTTGGTGTAATACCGTTTATCTCTTTAAATTTTCTTGTGAAATAGCTTGGTTCTGTAAATCCAACTACATGAGCAATTTCATATACTCTTAAGGTTGAAGTTGCTAAATAATTTTTAGCCGAATTTATTCTAGTTCTTATTAAATAATCAATAAAGTTTTCATTTGTATGTTCTTTAATAATTCTTGATAAATGTTCTCTTGAAACTTTAAGTTCATCAGCAACATCTATAAGTCTTATTTGTGTAGCATAGTGTTCGTCAATATATTCTAGCGCTTTTCTCACTAATTGATTATTAATTTCGCTATGTTCGTTAGTTTTTCTTATTTTATCTAAATCTACCGGACATTTACCAATTGCTCTTTCACCTTTTAATACTCTAATTAAAGATTTAACACTTCTTGTTGTATATTCAAATGTTGCGAAATGACAAGTAGGCTGTTGTTGTTGTAATACATCATATGGTGTTCGCATTGATATTAACATTAGTTTTTGATCTCTTTGTACAAGTTGAGAATATAAAACTTTTTGTACTAATGTTATATGTGAATCTGTTAATGCTAATACTACTTTTTTGTCTTTAGCAAAACTGCTTATTTCATTAACATTGAAGTTTTTGTTATCGATACTTTTATAAGGTATATTAAATGCTTCACCAATTCTTTTGGCTACATCAATCTTTTCAACATTAGCATCTTCCGCTATAGTACTTAAGTAGTTAGTTACGCCAATTACTACTGTGTCTTGATCTATTTTGAAAGGTTTACCACTAATTAAAGCTACACTCCTTTTACTAATTTCATTTGCGATGTCTTGGTTTTTCTTCCAATCTACATTACAGTTTTCTGTTGTTGCATATTTACTTTTATATTTTAATATTTTATGTAATCTTTCGTCTAACTCTTCGTTTGTAATAGTTCCTTTTTTAACAGCGTCAATTAATGCGTTTCTCGCTGTTAACTGTCTACCGAATGTATGAGATATAGTTACTAAGTCTACTGTTGCTTTAATGGAAAATATTGCAGCTTCACTTAATGAAAAAGCCCTTGTAATAGCGTCCATCTCAAAACAGTCAGTTACTACTAAGCCGTCATATTTTAATTCTTTTCTTAAAAAGTCATGAATTATCTTTTTAGATATAGTAGCTGGAAATCTATCATCTAATTTAGAATACAATATATGTGCTGTCATTATAGCCGGTGGACTATAAGACTCGTCTAAATAAGGAACTAATTCTACTTTTCTTAAATCTTCTAACGATGTATCTAAGTGCGGTAAGTCTAAGTGAGAGTCCACTATAACATTACCATGTCCCATAAAGTGTTTATAAGATGCTAATACATTATGCTTCTCTAAACCTTTTGCATAATCTTTAGCTAACTTAGTTACTCTTTTAGGATCATCTGAAAATGCTCTAATACCTATAACTGGGTTATAAGGGTTACTATTAACATCGGCTACTGGAGCCATGTTAAAGTTTACCCCTAAACATTTTAATTCTTCTCCAATTATAGAACCTATTTGATATGCCGCATCTTCTTTTGAAAAACTTGCTGATCCAATCGCCATATGACCAGGTACTTTTGTTACTTGGTTATAAACCCTTCTAACATTTCCCCCCTCCTGGTCGATTGCGATTAATGCTGGAACACCATTGTATTTAATTGCTGCTTCTTGTATTTTTGATGTCATTTCTTTTAAATGTTCCGCTGATTTTATGTTTCTTGTAAATAAAATAACATTACCAAAATGATAATTTTTAATTAAATCAACAATGTCATCTGCGTCATCTGTTTGCCAACCTACTATTAATAGTTGTCCTATTTTTTGTTCTAATGTCATTTAATCACCCCTTAATTGCTCCTGCTGTTAGTCCTGCTATAATATGCTTTTGTAATGCGAAATATAATATTAATACAGGTATTATCGCTAATGCTGCTGCAGCTGTTTTAAGACCAAAGTCTTCTCCACCTACTAATGATCCTGCACTAATTTCTTGTAGCATTGCTACAATCGGTTTTTTATCATTATCACTTATTATATACATTTGTAAAAATAAATCATTAAAACTCCATAAGAATACAAATATTGCTGTTGTTGCAAATGCACTTTTAGCCATAGGAAATACTAAATAAAACATTACTTGGAATACATTTACCCCATCCATAAAAGCAGACTCTTCTACTTCTATAGGTAATTGTTGCATAAATCCTGTTAGTATAACAATAGCAAAACTTGCATTACCCGCTATTTGCGGTAATATTACTCCAAGTCTTGTATCGTTTATTTTAAACACTTGAATTATTGATACTAATGGTTGTATAACTGAAAATATTGGTAACATCATACTTGCTACTATTAAACCAAACAATATTTTCTTACCCTTAAACTCATATCTTGCGAGTGCGAATGATGCGAATCCAGCAAATATAAGTACAAATACTACTACTGAACCTGAAATAATTAAACTGTTTAAATAACCAAGTAATAAACTAAACCTTTCATTATGAATTGCTTTTCCATAATTTTCAAAAGACATGTTAGCTAATGGTATATTAAATGAGTTTCTTAATATATCTCCACTTGTTTTAAATGAGTTTATTAAAACCCATACTATAGGATATATTGTAATAAAAGCCCATATTAATAATACTGTATGAATTATTATAGTTGAAATTTTTATTTTTTTCATTTAGATCACCTTTTATATATCATCATTTTGTTTAAAAATTATATTACTTATCGCACTAAGTAACACTCCAAACAATACAAGTATTACTGCAAAAGCTGCCGCTTTTCCAATAGCATCATAATTTCTAGTATAATTTAACAAGGTACCTAAAAAGAAGTTTTTATGATTAGGCCATGCCTGTTCATTTAATATAAATGGTAAGTCAAAAACTTTTAGAGTTCCTGTAATAGCTAATACAACAACTACTCTTATAATATTTTGTAGTAATGGTATTTCAATTTTAAATACTTTTTGTAACTCTGTTGCTCCATCAATACTTGATGCTTCTAATAACTCATTAGATATTGTAGTTAATCCTGTTAAAAATATAACAAAATAAAATCCTATATACTGCCATACTACTGGTATACTTACAGCTAATAAAACAACCTTAGCTCCTTGGTCTGAACTAATCCATTTTACTGGTTCTTTGTTTAATAACATTAATAACTGGTTAATCGCACCATTTTTGGCGGGATTTGGTGACCATCTATAAAACATACTAAACATTAAACCGATTGCTGCACCAGATATAATTATTGGTATAAAATATGATACTTTATAAAATGTTTGTAATTTAGATACTCTATTAACTAATAAAGCTAATACTAACGCAAATCCTACTTGAAAGACTATTACTAATATCATTAATATAGATGTGTTTATTAAAGCATTATGAAACTTTTGATCTTTAAATACATCTACATAGTTATTTATACCTACAAAGGTTCCTTTAATATCGAAAACATTTTTTATATCAAAAAAACTGTTTTTAACATTTACTAAAAATGGAAATAATAGAAATAAAAACATAAAAATAAATACTGGAAGTAAAAATAAATATGCTTGTTTTTTATTCTTATACATTAAATCTCACCTTCTTAAAAATAAAAGGGTGTTTTTTTAAGTGTAAAACACCCTTTAATTTAATTATCCCTTAATTATTTTTTTAAAAACTCTTTAACAAACTTAAGTGTGTCTGTTTCATTTCCACTAAAGTAAGCACCTTGGTTATCAGTTAAAATCTTATATCCGTCTGGATTTGATAAATCTCCAAATGGTAATGTAGCAAAGTCTGATACTCCACCTAATGCTGCTAATTCTTTATTAATTGGATGTACATCAGCAGGAACTGCATTATCATCTGCTGCAAATCCTCCAACTTTAGCATACTTAGTTAACGCTGTTGTTGATGTCATCATTTCAACGAACTCAACTGCTTTTGCACGTTTATCTTCATTATCCCAAGCTTTTTTAGTAATATAAAATCCTGATGTATATCCAGATAATAATACTGTGCCTACATCTTCATTAACTACTGGGAATGGGAATACTTTAACATGCTCTTCAACTTCTGAGCCAACTAATCCACCAGCTGCCCATGATCCATCTAATAAGAATGTATAGTCTCCATCTTTAAATCCTTGACTTGCGTCAGCTTCTGATGATTCATAACTTAAGTACTCTTTAATTTCATTTAACTTAAGTAATGTTTCTGTTAATTTTTGATCTCCATTTGTTCCTTTAATAACTGTTGCAAAGTCTTCCCCTAAATCAGCAAGTACCATATGGTCTAACCAATAATGAGGAATATCTTGTCCCATTGAAATTGGCTTATATCCTTCAGTATCATTTTCATCAACTAATAAAGCAAGTAAATCTTTAAACTCATCCCATGTCCAATTAGTCTTATTTAAATAAGCTTTTGACTCATTTGATTTAAAATGAGTTGTATTAGTAAATATACCTTCAACAAATCCTGTTGTAGGAACAGAATGTGTTCCCATTAATGATTCATTAATGTTTTTTGCATAATTTGGATACTCTTTTCTAATTTCCTCAATTGAAACAACTTTTCCCGCATCTACAAATGCTTTTGCATCTTCACCTGTGAAAAACTGTAATACATCAGGCTCATTACCACTAACGAAGTCATTTCTAACTTTTTCTTTCCACTCTTCATTAGCTTGTGTTGATGTGTCTTTTACTTTCCACCCTGTCTCTTTTTTGAAATCATCAATAATCTCTCTATAAACTTCCCCATTTGGGTCTGTTCCCCCAAACATACTTACTGTTGTTAGTGTTGTTGAGTCATCACAACTCACCAATACTAATGAAACAGCCAATAAAATGAATATACTAAATAATCGCTTCATATAAATCCTCCTTTTTGTAAGCGTTTTTACATTTATAGTATATCACCGTGTAAGCGCTTTGACAATGTAATTAATTGATAAAACTTGTCTTTTATTGATATAATTTGTTTTTTATCAATATATTTGCGTTTTAAGCAATATATTACAACACCGTTTATCTTTTTTATTCAATTTTTGAGATTTTATCAGAAGTTATATAATCTATATTTAAATCACTAAGCTTTTTTACTATATTAATATCATTTACAGTCCATGCATTTATTATGAAAGATTTATCTTTAATAGATTTTAAGAATGAATCATTAATTAATTTATAGTTTAAATCTAAATCTATATTATATTTGCTACAGATGTTAAAGTTTTTTGGATTGTTTTTACTTGTTAGAAATTGCAAGTTAATATTTTTATTTAGTTTTCTCAAACTTATTAAGTTATCTAAATGAAAACTAATGACAATTATCTTTTCATAACTTCTTAATAAACTATCAACAATCTTTAAATCATCAATACTTAAATTTGGTTTAATTTCGACAATACTTATCTTATTATATTTACCAACTAAATCTAACACCTCTTTTAATGTAGGTATTTTATGAGTATATTCATTAGTATTAATATCTATTAGTTTAACTTCTTTTAACTTTTCACACATTGTTTCTTTAATAATATAACTTTCATTACTAAGTCTTGTAGTTGTATCATCATGATGTACAACAATTACTTTATCTTTAGTTAGATGAATATCTATCTCTACACCATGAAAATCACTTTCAAGAGCTTTTTTAAAAGAGCTCATAGTATTTTCAGTTTCAATATAACTATAACCTCTATGCGCAATAAACTTTGTTTTATTTTTCTTCATTGAAATAAAGTTTAATAATCCTCTCTATTTCATTTGACCAAAAGGTCCAATTATGATCTCCTTTTGTTTCATAGTAATCAAATGAAATGTTTTCTTGTTCTAAGTGTTTTTTAAACTTTAGATTATCATCGTATAAGAAGTCTTCCGTACCACATGAAAAGTATATATTTAAATTATTGTTTTTTAAGTTATTAGTTAGTTCAAATAAATCGTGTATATATAAATTGTTATTAAAATCATCTTCAGAACCAAATACTGCTTCAATTTGACTCTGTCTTCCTTCAAGACGAGAGAAGATTGTTTTTATATTTAATGCACCTGAAAATGAAAAGACACTTTTATATTTATTAGGATAAGTAAGTGCTGCTTTTAGTGCACCATACCCACCCATAGATAGTCCCGCTATATGTGTGTTTTCTTTTTCATATTTAATATTAAATATATTTTCTATTTTCTCTGGTAATTCTTTAGTTAAATAATTAAAGTAATTACCACCATATTTCATATTAGTATAAAAACTATTAGCACCATCCATCATAACAACAATCATATTTTTATTAGATACTAACTTTTCAATATTAGTATATCTAACCCAATCATTATTAGACCCACTATATCCATGAAGTAAATATAAAATATTAACATTATCTTTATTATTAAATAACTGATCTGGATATATAACTGTTACTTCCTTAGTGCTTATTAACTCACTACTACTTAATTGTATTTTAATTAAAGCCATATTTAAACCACCTTTTCTTCTTTTATGTTATCATTATACTATAAATAAATAAGCAAAGGTGATAAAGAATGTATAAGGATTTAATCTTAGCGTATAAAGGTTTAGTTAATAGTGAAACATATGAAATATCTCTTTTAGCTAATACTAGCGCATTTATATATGAACATATAAGTGATCTAAATTGGTGTGGTTTTTATATCCATTTAGATAACAAATTAATACTCGGACCATTTCAAGGTAAAGTAGCTTGTAATGAGATAGAACCAAATAAAGGTGTTTGTGGAACAAGCTTAGTTACAAAAGAAACTATAGTTGTTCCAGATGTTAGTAAACATGAAAATCATATTTACTGTGATAATAACAGTAAAAGAGAAGTTGTTATTCCTATTATAGTAAATAATGAAGTATATGGAGTATTTGATTTTGATAGTCCATTACTTAATAGATTTGATAAAGAGTTAGTAGAGTTTTTAGAAAGTATAACTAATATATTAGAAGAAAAGTTAATTAATATAAAATAAAAGTCCCAAATTAGGGACTTTTATTATCTTGTTCTCTATTTATATTTTCAACATGTTCAGTTACACTATCAATGTGGCTTTGTTTTACTAATTCTGAAGCATGAGTGTAATTTGGTATTAAGTTTCTATAACTAATTAAATCTATATCACTTAATAAATTTCTACTGTTTTTTTCATAACTTCTAACCAGTCTTAATGCCTGATTGAAGTGATACACGTGTGTATCATCATCAATGTTTATTTTTTGTAACTTGCTTTTTTGACTAAACGCTATAACTGGTATGATTTGTTCAGCAGGCACATTTAATATATTCTCAACTGCTTTAATATGTGCATAGTTTTGCCTTAACGGATTAAAAAATTGAAATTTAGAGTTTCTATGAAATACCTGAGTCCAATATCTATCATTTTGACTTCCGTAGATATATCCCCTGTAATTTTTGACTTCAAATACATACACACCATTATTACTAATTGCGATCATATCAACTTCTGTTAAATCAGTGTTTATATTATCAAGATAAACGTTCACGAAGATATTCTCTTTATCAATAATTCGAGCTAACCTTCTATAAAATGAAAACTCTCCATAATTTCCTTTGTTGAAATATGTTTTTAAGAAACCTACATTAGTCTTATCTTTATATCCGCTTGTATGGAATGTGACAAGTTCATACACAAAAGTAATTATAAATAAAGCAATTCTTAATAAAAAGCCTGCTATTACCGCCATAGCTATAATTATAGTTATTAATGGTGGTTCTTTTTTTGTTCTTTTTCTATTTGTTCTTCTTCTTTTCCTAGCCATATTATCTCATCTTTTATTTATTCGTCTATTTCTTTATACAACAATAACTCTCTTGGTATTGTTTTTTTCAACTTAAATGTAATCTCGTGATTATATCTGTTCTTACCACCAAATTTGATTTCTGATACAGAGTCTATTTCAACATCTCCTAAATTTATATAGGATGTTGTTGAATAGCCCAAGTGCGGAAACTTAGCACATACATAGAACTTATATTCTTCTTCTATAAATTGTTTTAGTTTATTCTCAGCAGATGATTCACTTCTTGACCACTGCGTATGATATACAACTTTATCATTATCAATTATGTAATTGTCATAAGAAGATTCTTCGTTAGTAATACTAATTGGACAATAGACAGCTTTCTTTTCATGGTCTATTTTTTCTCCAATAACATTCATGTAGCAATCATTAGCTCCTACATTAAATAAAAATTCCGCTTTATCTACTAAATCAAATGTTTTCATTTTATATTCTTTATTGTTCGAAACAATTTCGAATAGCTCAATATGTTCTAAATATAAATCATATGCATTTTTGAATTTTAACTCACTAATTAAATCTTCATTAATTACGATTGAATTACCTTCTATTAAAAATGGTGTTGGAAAGTTATTATTAACTTTAAAGTAATTCGCATTTATAGCTGTTGTATATCCTTCAAACTCTTTTGGCATTAACACTTTTTTAATTAATTCATTATCTGTTTTACCTTCTTTGAAAAACTTAACATATTCCTTTATTGTTTTGTTATCATAACCTCTAAAGACAAACTGAGTTATTAATCTAAAAAAGTTTCTTAGGAATAAATCATTTTGTTTAATTTCATATTTATTATAATAATGTCTTTGAAGAGGGGTATATAAATCTTTAGATAACAACTGTAATAACTCTAACTCTTTAAAGTTTGGATTTAAATAAAGATAGCTTAGTTTAGGTATTGTTTCAAACCTGTCTAACTCTTCATTAAACTTTCTTCTGATTTGTGTCTCCACCTTAAAGTTGTTCGAAATTGCTTTAATAACATTTTCAATAGCTTCTTCCTCTATTTCAACATTAATAAATGGTGAGACTGTTTCAAAGTTAGTGTTAATGTGTTTATAAAGCACTCTTCTATCTCTTGTATCATTTCCTGTTAAAACTTCAGCAATTGTATAATTGTTTTTAGAGTTTCCTATAATATCAAAAACTGTTACAAACTTATGAGGATCAGTAGTCCTTCTTAAGCCACGCCCTAATTGTTGTAAATATATTATTGCTGATGTTGTGTTTCTAAGCATTATAATTGTGTTTACATCTGGTATATCAACACCCTCATTAAACTTGTTTACAGTACATATTATCTCTATAGTGCCATCATCGTTACTTTTAAGTGATTCAATATATCCTTCTATTTCTTCTTGAGTTGAACTTCCACTTACTGCAGACACACTATT
>Ga0079225_10000288_pt1 | contig 26922 bp, 23 predicted proteins | sample Poulit2012_FD_76344 | JGI IMG/M metagenome (GOLD analysis project Ga0079225, IMG submission 76344) | Agricultural soil microbial communities from Georgia to study Nitrogen management - Poultry litter 2012 | ecosystem: Environmental > Terrestrial > Soil > Agricultural land | place: USA: Georgia... | reverse complement strand
TCCTTGGCACCGGTGATCAGGTATCCCACCTCTCCCACACCCAGGCCGTCCGCGCGAGTGGGTTCTGGGGAGATGACACCGATTTCCTGCAGTTCGTGGGTGTCCCCGGTGGACATCATCTGCACCTTCTGGCCGGGACTGAGGTGCCCGTCGGAGACCCGCGCGTAGGTGACCACGCCCCGATAGGTGTCGTAGACCGAGTCGAAGATCATCGCGCGGGCCGGCGCCTGCGGATCGCCCTGCGGGCTCGGGATCTGTGCCACGATCTGATCGAGCAACTCGGTCACCCCCCGCCCGGTCTTGCCCGAGACCAGCAGGCATTCCTCGGGTTCCACGCCGATCAAACCGGCCAACTCATCGGCGAAGCGGTCGGGTTGGGCAGCGGGCAGGTCGATCTTGTTCAACACCGGGATGATGGCCAGGTCGTGTTCCATCGCCAGGTAGAGGTTCGCCAGGGTCTGGGCCTCGATCCCCTGAGCGGCGTCGACGAGCAGGATCGCGCCCTCACAGGCGGCCAGGGACCGGGAGACCTCATAGGTGAAGTCCACGTGCCCCGGGGTGTCGATCATGTTCAGTGCGTAGGCATGCTCGTCTACCTGCCAAGGCATCCGCACGGCCTGAGACTTGATGGTGATCCCGCGTTCGCGCTCGATATCCATCCGGTCCAGGTACTGAGCGCGCATCAGCCGCTCCTCGACCACACCCGTCGATTGCAGCATCCGGTCGGCCAGGGTGGACTTGCCGTGATCGATGTGGGCGATGATGCAGAAGTTGCGCAACAGCGCCGGGTCGGTCGCGGCGGGCTGGATCCGCTCGGTGGCTTGCGGCGTAGCGATGGGGGGCACGAACACAACCTCGAAGAAGGATGGGGTGGATGGACTGAGTCCCATGGTCCCATGCCGCAGCGATCAGGCATCATCGACAGATGAACTCTCTGCCGCAGAACCTCGGCAAGCTCGCCCGCGCCGTCGGCCTGGTGCTCGCCGGGCCGACCAAGGCGCTCCTGGTCCTGACCACGGGGTTGGTCGCGGTGGTGGCTGTCCTGGCCGCGGTGCTCGTGCTGCGTCCCGATGCCCCGGGCCCAGTGGGTACCGCGATCGCGATCGCGGTGCCGGTGCTGCTCGCCGTGCCGGTGCTGGTGCTGGCCATCCGGCGACGCCGCTGGCTGGCGGCGACCGCAGATCTGGACACCGAGCATCACACGATCACCGGCACCACCTCCCCCCACACCGCGCAGGGCACCGGCCAGGAGCTGATCCCGGCCGACCTGACCGAACGGATCGAGCAGGATATGCACGGCAGAGAGGGCGCCGACGACGTCCAAGCGGTGTTTGATGCGATGAACGAGGGCCGGGCCCCGGGTTCGGAACAGGGCGCCGGGGGACGAATGACCCGGGCGTTGAGCCGGGGCCGGTTGGGGCCGATCGGCCGGGCCCTGTCCAAGCTAGAACGGGCGCAGCGGGCGCTGCTCACCGCGGCGGGCGGTCCGGTGGCTGCCCCTTACCTGCGGGATGACCTGCGCGTCTCGGTGGCGGCGATGGCCGGCACTTTGCTGGTGTTGCCGTTGGCAGCACTGGCCGCGATCATCCTGGCCCTGGTGCTGCTCACCCAATAGGCCCGCCCAGGTTCAGTCCTCGAGGGTGATCTGCACCTGCACCTCCTGGCTGGAGGTACCACCCCCCGCCACCACACCCCGCATCGGGGCCACGTCGCCGTATTCCCTGCCGTGTCCGACGATGACATGGTGATTGTCCACGGCCACTACGTTCGTCGGATCGAAGCCGTACCAGTCACCACACCAGTACTCCACCCAGGCGTGGGACTCACCGGTGACCGGTTCCCCTGGCCGGGCCCGAGTGGTCATCGGGTGCAGGTATCCCGAGACGTAGCGGGTGGGGATGTCCAGATGCCGCAGTGCCCCGGCCGCCAGGTGTGCCAAGTCCTGGCACACTCCTTGGCGTGCGGTCCAGGCCTCGGCAGCGCGGGTATGCACGCCGGTCACCCCCGGGACGTATTCCATCGCCTCCCGCAGCGCCGCACAGACCGCCGGCGCAGCCTCTGCGGGTTCCAGGTCACCAGCGCTGTCAACGGCGAGCGCCTGCAGTTCCTCGGGGACCTCGGTGGTACTGGTGACCGTGAGGAACTCGGTCATCCGGTCCTGGAGCTCCGGGGCCCGTAGCGTCTCCCAGCTGGCGCCGGAGGAGCGCCCCATACTGGGGCTGATCTCGACTCGGGAGGTGGCCAGCACTTCCAGTTCCCCGTGCGGCAGCAGCACCTCGAAGGAGGTCACTGCCGTGCCCCAGTAATCGCGGTACTCGCTGCTGTGGGTCCAGGGGGTGGCCACGACGTTGGTCTCCAGCACCGACTGCCCGGCCACGTTCGCCGGCCGCATCCGCACTTCGTTGTAGGAGGCGCTAGCGGGGCGCTCATAGGTGAAGGTGGTGCGGTGTTCGATATGCAGGCGGGTGACGGCAGAGTCGCTCACAGTCGCCCTCCGATCCATTCGTCGTCGGTCGCCGATGGGAAGTACCGCAGCCGGATCGCGTCGCTGGCCTCCGAACAACCGCGCTGGACCTGCTCCATCTGTTCGGGCAGGTTGTTCAGCAGGGACAAGAACGGAGCGAACTCCAGGTCCGAGCGGACCCGGCCCAGGGCCCGGCGGGCGTCCTCCTCGCTGCGCGGGACATGCTCGGTGGGGTCCAGTCGGGCCAGGCAACGTTCGGCGGTTTCCAAGGAGAACAGCACCGAGCGTGGGAAGAGCCGGTCCAACAGGAGGAACTCCGCGGCCAAGGTGTCGGAGTCCCGGCCCCGGTAGGTGCGCAGGAACACCTCATAGGCCCCGCAGGAGCGAAGGAGGGTCATCCACCCCGGCCCGGCAGGTCCGGTGATGGCCCGACTGGCGATCAGTCGCGCCGTCATATCGGCGCGTTCGATACTGCGCCCGAGCAGGAAGAACTGGAAGGTGGCATCGCGTCGGGTGGCGGCGTCGGTGATCCCACCGGCGATCGCAGCACGCTCCCGAACCCAGGCGAAGAAGTCGTGCGGGGCGGAGGTGTCGATCACTGTGGGCAGTGCATTCCAGGTGGTGTTCAGGGCCTCCCACAACTCCGAGGACAGCGCCTCCCAGGCCCGCCGGACGTTCTGCCGGGCAGCAACGAGGGTCCCGGCGCAGGAGCTGGGCGAGGTCTGGTCGTAGGCCAAAATCTGCAGCACATCCCGGCGGGTGAGGACGACGTCGGGGTCCGGGTCGGGTACGCCCATCACTGCCAGCAGCGACCGACAGGCGGGGTCCTCATCGATCCAGGGGTCCTCCAGCAGGCGCTGCAAGTGAGAATCGAGAATCCGAGCGGTGTCATCGGCACGTTCAACGTAGCGCTCGATCCAGAACAAGGACTCGGCGATGCGGCTGAGCATCAGGCCTCACCCTCACCGGTCTGCTGCTGTTGCTCGGTCTGGGCGCTGAGTTCAGCGTCAGTGGGGTTGGCGTCCCGGCTCACCCCGCCCGGTTGGGCGTCCGCTGCTGCGTCCGGCTCCTGGGTGGCCGGGTGGTGGACCCGCCGTTGGCGGTGATCGAGCACCCAGGTGTCCTTGGACCCCCCGCCCTGGGAGGAGTTGACCACCAGCTGCCCCTCATCGCGACCCACCCGGGTCAGGCCACCGGGCAGCACCCACACGTCCTCACCGTCGTTGACCGCGAACGGCCGCAGGTCCACGTGCCGCGGACGCAGGCGATCCCCGGCCAGGGTGGGCACGGTGGACAGTTGGACCACCGGCTGAGCGATCCACCCACGCGGGTCCTCGCGCAACCGGCGCCGGGCGGTCTCCAGCTCGGCCCGATCGGCTTCCGGCCCGATGATGATGCCCTTACCTCCCGAGCCGTCCACGGGTTTGACGACCAGTTCATCGAGGCGGTCCAGGACCTCGGTCAGGGAGTCGGGGTCCTCCAGTCGCCAGGTGTCCACATTCGGCAGGATCGGATCCTCACCGAGGTAGTAGCGGGTCAGGTCCGGGATGTAGGTATAGACGAGTTTGTCGTCGGCGATGCCGTTGCCGACGGCGTTGGCAATGGTCACCGAACCCGAGCGGGCGGCGTTGATCATCCCGGGGCTGCCGAGCAGGGAGTCGGGCCGGAAGGTCACCGGGTCCAGGAACTCGTCGTCGACCCGCCGGTAGATGACATCTACCCGGCGCCGGCCCTCGGTAGTGCGCATGTAGACCTTGTCCCCGGCGCAGACGAGGTCCCGGCCCTCGACGAGTTCCACCCCCATCAGGCGGGCCAGCAGCGAATGTTCGAAGTAGGCGCTGTTGTACACCCCGGGGGTGAGGACCACCACCACCGGATCGTCCACACCGGCTGGTGCGGCGGCACTGAGGGCGGCCAGTAGCCGGCGGGGGTAGTCGCCTACCGGCTGGATGCGCATCGTGGCGAAGAGCTCGGGGAAGGTCTGGGCCATCGCCCGGCGGTTGGAGAGTACGTAGCTCACCCCGCTGGGTACCCGGGCATTGTCTTCCAGCACCCGCCAGTTGCCGGCGCCATCGCGCACCACATCGACACCGGCCACGTGCACCCGCACCCCGTTGGCGGGGTGGATCCCGCGGGCGGCCCGGTGGAAGTGCGCTGAGGAGACCACCAGCTTGCGGGGCAGGACGCCGTCGGCGATGCAGTGCTGGCGTCCGTAGATGTCCTCCAGGAGTGCCTCCAGGACCCGCACCCGTTGTTGGACGCCGGGCGCTAGGTGCTGCCACTCGGCGGCGTCGATCACTCGGGGCACCGAGTCCAGCGGGAAGGGACGCTCCACGCCGCCGACGTCGAAGGTCACGCCTTGGGCGAGATAGGAACCCGCGAGCGCATCGGCTCGTAACCGCAACTCATCGGCGTTGAGTTCCCGCATCGTGGTGTGCACGTGCTGATAGGGGCTGCGGACCCGGGCGCCGGCCTCGATCATCTCGTCCCATGCCTCGCCCTGGGGGTACCCCTCGAACAGATCCGCCATGTTCCCGACCGTAGCGCCTGGGGCGAGTGGAGCGCGCGCCGACAGGCACGGCGCCTGGGCCCGAGCGTGCAGCCCGCCGAGGAGCTCCGATTCAGGGGCGGGAGGCCAGATCCACCTGCAATTGCGGTTCGGTGGCGGCGAGCACGTCCTGGACGGCTACCTCAGGGGCGAGCTCGCGCAACACCAGCCCGGTACCGGTGACATCGATCACGGCCAAGTTGGTGATGATCCGGTCCACCACCGCCCGCCCGGTCAGGGGCAGGGAGCACTCATCGACGATCTTGGGGCTGCCGTCCTTGGCGGTGTGCTCCATCAGGATGATCACCCGTCGGGCGCCGTGGACCAGGTCCATCCCCCCGCCGGGGCCCTTGACCATCTTGCCCGGGATCATCCAGTTGGCCAGGTCACCGCCACCGGAGACCTGCATCGCGCCGAGGATTGCCGCATCGATCTTTCCGCCCCGGATCATGGCGAAACTGGTCGCCGAGTCGAAGAACGCCGAGCCGGGCAGTGTGGTGACTGTCTCCTTACCGGCGTTGATCAGGTCCGGGTCCACCTCGCCGTCCTCGGGATAGGGGCCCACGCCGAGGATCCCGTTCTCGGACTGCAGCACCACCGTCTGTCCCGGTGGCATGTAGTTGGGCACCAGGGTGGGCAGCCCGATGCCGAGGTTCACATACGCCCCGTCGGGCAGCTCCTGGGCTGCTCGGGCGGCCATCTGCGGTCTGGTCAGTGCCATCGTTCAGCCCTCCTGGCGCACAGTACGTCGTTCGATGCGCTTCTCGATGTCGGTGCCGACCTCCAGGATCCGGTGCACGAACACCCCGGGGAGGTGGACCTCATCGGGGTCGATCTGGCCGGGCTCGCAGAGCTCCTCGACCTGCGCGATGCAGACCCGTCCGGCCATCGCCGCCAGCGGGTTGAAGTTCCTAGCCGAGTGGTGGAAGACCAGGTTGCCCGCGCGATCCCCGCGCCGGGCGTGCACCAGGGCGAAGTCGGTGCTGATCGCTTCCTCCAGCACGTAGGCCGCGCCGTCGAACTCGCGCACCTCTTTGGCCGGGGAGGCCACGGCCACCGAGCCGTCGGCGGCGTATCGCCGGGGTAGGCCCCCGTCGGCGACCTGGGTGCCCACCCCGGCCTGGGTGAAGAACGCCGCGATACCCGCTCCGCCGGCGCGCAGCTTCTCGGCCAGGGTGCCTTGCGGGGTGAGCTCCACCTCCAGCTCCCCGGCCAGGTACTGGCGTTCGAATTCCTTGTTCTCGCCGACGTAAGAGGCGGTGATCTTGCGCAGCCGGCGGGCACCGAGCAGCAGGCCCAGGCCCCAATCATCGACGCCACAGTTGTTGCTGATCACCGACAGGTTGCTGGCACCTGCGTCCAGGATCGCTGTGATCAGTGCCATCGGGTTGCCGCACAGGCCGAAACCTCCCACGGCCAGTGAGGCATCGTTGCCGATGCCGGCCACAGCGCTGGCGGGGTCGGTGTAGACCTTGCCGGGCAGGGTTCCGGACACGGCCGGGGTGTTGGCCATCTTCAACGGACCTCCTCGCTTCGTTGCGTGGTGGCGACCAAGTCGCTTGGGGTGGGCCCAACTTTAGCCGACGGCCCGGCCCGGGCGGGGTCGCTCCCGATGCTGATTGCGCTGGTCTGGCTCGCTGGGGCAAGGCAGCTGAGGCAAGGCAGGTGGTACCCAGCCCCGATGGGGCGGGCACCCGCGGGGGCGGTATCGTAGGACCGACCGGCCGGGCACCGGTGCCCGCCGAGCGCCACTGGGATTGGAGTCCGCGATGACCTCAAGCGATGATGTGGTGGTTGTCGGTGCCGCCCGCACCCCCTACGGCAGGATGAACGGCGGCCTGTCCTCGGTGACGGCGCCACAGTTGGGTGCCCACGCCATCCGGGCCGCCCTGGATCAGGGCGACGTCGATCCTGGTCGGGTGGATGCGGTCTACCTGGGTCATGCGCTGCCGGCGGGCTGCGGGCAGAACCCGGCCAGGCGTGCCGCACTGGCGGCCGGCATCGGCCCGCGAGCGCACGCCAGTGCTGTGAACAAGGTGTGCCTATCCGGATTGACCGCCATCATCGACGCCACCCGGCTGTTACGTACCGGCGAGGCGGGTGTGGTGGTGGCTGGCGGGCTGGAGTCGATGTCCCGGGCGCCGCACCTGCTGCCCGGGGTGCGCAGCGGCTGGACCTACGGGGACCGGACCGCGGTGGACCACATGGCACACGATGGCCTGACCGATGCGGAACAGGGCATCTCGATGGGGTTGCTCACCGAGGCCGATGCCCAGCGCCTGGGTATCACCCGAGGCCAGCAGGACGCGGTGGCAGCCGCCTCCCACCGGCGGGCCGCGACCGCGGCAGCCGAGGGAAGATTCACCGCAGAGATCGCCCCGGTCACCATCAGCGGCCGCAAGGGTGAGACGGTGATCAGCGCCGACGAGGGCGTGCGCGCCGACTCCACCACCGAAACCCTGGGCCGGCTGCGTCCCGCCTTCGACGACGGCGGGACGATCACCGCCGGCAACGCCTCCCCGATCAGTGACGGCGGCGCCGCGGTGGTGCTGACCACCCGCCGGCAGGCCGCAGACCACCGCTGGCAAGTGTTGGCGACCGTTGGCACTACCGGCCAGGTGGCCGGGCCGGATTCTTCGCTGCCTGCTCAGCCGGCGCGAGCGATCACGGCCGCGCTGGATCGGGCGAGGTGGGGGGTTGCGGACCTGGACCTGATCGAGATCAACGAAGCCTTCGCCGTCGTGGCGGTGCAGTCCACCACCGAGCTCGGGGTGGCACCGGAGCGGGTGAACCCCGATGGTGGTGCGATCGCACTCGGTCACCCGATCGGCTCCTCGGGTGCGCGTCTGGTGGTCCATGCTGCCCACGAGTTGCACCGCCGGGGGCAGGGGCGGGCAGCGGTGGGGTTGTGCGGTGGCGGCGGCCAGGGAGAGGCATTGTTACTGGAGCACAGTTGAGGCCGGGTTAAAGGGGGGTAAGAGCCCGATGAGAAGTCGATGAGAGTTCGCCCCCCGAGCAGGCGGATCGACCCGTCATGCCGGATAATCCAGACATGGACCTTTCACGAACCACCATCCGATCTCTTGCCGCGGGAGCGGCGCTCTCGCTGACTCTGGCCGTCGCCGGTTGCGGCGACGCCGGGGAGGACGAGACCGCACCACCGGTCGAGCAACCCGGCCAGGACGCCGATGCTGAGGACACCACGGGCGAGGAGGACACCGGCGAGGCCGGTGAGGATCACACCGATACCGGCACCAACGGCGAGGAGGATTCGGGCGGTTCAGACGGCTCGAACGGGGCGGGGGCCGATGGCCCGCACACCGGGCTGCTGGCCGCGATCGATCTGGCGCAGGAGGAGACCGGCGGGACCGCCTTCGAGGTCGACGACGCCGATGGCGGCAACTGGGAGATCTACATCGCCGACGGCGACGATGAGCTTGAGGTCCATATCAGTGGTGACGGCACCGAAGTTCTCGACGTCGAGCGCGAAGACAGCTTGGACGGTGAGGACCGGGCCGGGCTGGATGCCGCCACGGTGACCATCAGCGAGGCGATCGATATCGCAGCCGAACACGGTACCGGCGATATCGATGACATCAACCTGGACGACGAGGACGGGGGTGTCTTCGCCTGGGAGGTCACCTTCACCGACGACACCGAGGTGTACATCGACGTCAGCAACGGCGAAGTCCTGCGGGTCGAGACCGACTAAGGACCACCCGCCTCGCGCTCGGGCGATGGTGAGGCGGTACCGCACCAACCCGGCCGGTAGATGCGCTAGGATGGTGGGCTGAGCCAGGCGCCCGCGTGGACCTCGTACGACACGGGCAGTGGTGCGCCGCTTCCTGAGTTGGTACCTCCACGGGTATCCCCACGCCCCAGTCCGTACCAGCAGGACCGCCCTCACCGTCCAGCACCGTCCAGATGAGATCGCGCGAGCGAACGCACGAGAGAGTCAACACGTGGCAAACATTAAGTCCCAGATCAAGCGCAACCGCACGAACGAGAAGGCGCGGCTGCGCAACAAGGCTGTCAAATCCGAGCTCAAGACACATGTTCGCCGGGTTCGCCAGGCCATCGCCTCCGGCGATAAGGCTGCTGCCGATGACGCCCTGCGGGTGGTGACCCGCAAACTGGACAAGGCCTCCAGCAAGGGCGTGATCCACGCCAACCAGGCGGCGAACCGCAAGTCAGCCCTGGCCCGGCAGGTCGCAGCTCTCTAAGACACGACCCAATCCGCTTCCGGCGGCGTCGCTGCTTTGATCAGCGACGCCGCCGTGGTCTGTGGTGCACCTGGAGGGCCAGGACCGCCCGGGCAGGCTGTGATGACCCGCTGCGGGCCCCGCTCAGGCAGCCACCCGCTCAGGCAGCCACCGCAGGGGCAGCCATCACCTCGCCATAGTGCCCCAGCAGCCGGTCGCACAGCGCTTCCCAGGACCGCGGCAGGACGGCGCGGCGTCCGGCTTCTCCCATGCGTGCCCGCAGGCCGGGGTCGGCCACCAATTCGGCGACCGACCGGGTGATCTCTGGGCCATCCTCGGGTGGGAGCAGGTAACCGGTGTGGCCATCCTCGACAATATCCAGCGGCCCGCCGGCGGCCGGGGCCAGGACCGGCAGGCCCGAAGCCATCGCTTCCTGCAAGGTCTGCCCGAAGGTCTCCTGGGTGCCAGTGTGCACGAACACATCCAGCGCGGCGTAGGCATCGGCCAGCGCCTCGCCCGAGAGCTGGCCCAGGAGCACCGCGTCGCTGCCACCCAGTGCGCGGAGTAGGTCTGGCCGGCTAGGTCCATCGCCGACGACCACCAGCCGGGCACCGGGCACGCCAGTCACCGCAGCCAGGTGCTCCACCTTCTTCTCCGGGGCCAGGCGCCCGACGTACCCCACCAGAGCCTGCCCCTGCGGGGCGAGCCGCTCCCGCAGGCGCCGGACCTCGGGACGATTGCGCCGACTGGGGTGAAAGGTCTGGGCATCGACGCCCCGCCCCCAGGTACCCACCCGCGGTACCCCGATCCGGTTCAGATCGGCGACGGCCGCGGAGGAGGGGGCCAGGGTCAGATCGGCCCGGCTGTGGACATTACGCAGCCAGCGCCAGGTGGCGTTGGTGGTCATGGCCAGGCCGTAACTCTGGGTGTACCGGGCAACATCGGTTTGGAAGATCGCCACGCTGGGAATGTGATGCCGGCGAGCGGCGGCCAGTGCCTGGGCACCGATCCCGAACGGGGCTGCCACGTGCACGATGTCCGGTTCCCAGTCCAGCAGCGTCCTGGTCATCCGCCAGTTCGGAACTGCGGCGCGGAACCCGCCGTAGTCCAGCGCCGGACAGGGATGAACCTCGAACCCGGCGTAGCGCCTGGGCGCTGGGCCGGGGCAGAAGACGATGGCCTGATGGCCGCGGGCAGCCAGATGATCCAGCAGCCGCAGCACACTGGTGGTGACGCCATTGGCACTGGGCAGGAAGGACTCGGTCACTACCGCAACGCGCATGGCACTACCGTCTCCAAGCGACGTGACCGGTGGGTATCCGCTCTGCAAGGCGGTGGTGTCGAGTGGATGGCTGGTCGCGGCGGGCTGAGACTCATGGCTGAACATGGCTTCACTGTTGCGCCAGATCCCCCCGGGCTACATCGGGCACCTCCCCCACCCGGAGCCCGGAGAGGCCCCCTACCTCGCGGCGGTCCGGGCGGGGCCAGCGTCAGGGTCTAGGCGGTGCGCGGCCGGGAATCGCGCGCACCTGCGCTCAGGGTGTCGGGTGTTCATGGCAGGCTTGGCCTGTGCCCCCAGCTCGACGTAAATCTGCTGCACCCATGCTGGCGTGGAAGCAAACCACGCTGGCCCCGGTGCTCCTGGTGCGCGGTCCGGAAACGGTGCTGGCTGACCGCGCGACAGCCCGGTTCGGTGAGTTGCTCGCCGACCACCTGCGCGAATCGGGCGCCGACCCGGATGAGGTCGAGCACACCACCCTCGATGCCTCCACCTACGAGGCCGGGCAGCTGGAGATGATCGCCAGCCCGTCGCTGTTCGGTGAGCACCGTCATATCGTCGTCACCGAGGTCCACTCCGCGACCGAGGCGTTCATTACTGACGCCTTGTCCTATCTGGAGACGGCTGGTACTCAGGTCGGCGACGTGACCCTCGTCCTTCGGCACGAGAAGGGCACCCGGGGCAAGAAACTCCTCGATGCGGTCGCCGCCCGGTACCCGGTGATTACCTGCGAGGCGATCAAACGGGACAACGACAAGGCCGCATTCGCTGCCGAGGAGTTCCGCGACGCTTCCCGCCGGGCCACCCCGGCGGCCGTGCAGTCCCTGGTGGAGGCGGTGGGAGCCGATCTGCGGGAACTGGCCTCGGCGTGCCAGCAGCTGATCGCCGATACCACCGGGACGATCACCCCCGATGTCGTGGACCGCTACTACGGGGGACGGGTGGAGGCCACCGGGTTCCGGGTTGCCGATACCGCGATCGCCGGTGACGCCGCCCAGGCCGTAGTGCTGCTGCGTCACGCCCTGGAAACGGGGGTGGACCCGGTGCCTCTGGTGGCGGTGCTGGCAGTGAAGTTACGCACGTTGGCCAAGGTCGCCGCCACTCGCGGCCGGGGCGCTGCGGCCGGTGAGCTGGGTCTGGCGCCCTGGCAAGTCGACCGGGCCCGACGGGAGCTTCGGGGGTGGACCCCGGAGGGGTTGGCCGATGCGATCACTGCCGTGGCTGCCGCTGATGCCGAAGTCAAGGGGGCCGGCCGGGACCCACAGTTCGCCGTCGAACGTGCCGTGCTGCGGGTTGCCGGTGCCCGGGCTGGATGAGGCACCCCACTGCCCCGATGCGTCGTCGTCGCGCGCTCACCCGAGGCGTCGTCGCCGGGTCCGGACCAATGTCCCGACGGCGACCAACGCCGCCGCCAGGGCGGCGGCGCCGGCCACGCCTTCCGGCCAGGGGGTGGTCGCCAACGGCAGATCGGCCACCGTGGTGGCCACTGTGGCGATCCACGCCGTGCACCACGCCGCCAGCTGAGCCAGCATCGCCGCAGCACCGGGCCATAGGGGTGCGCTCACCGTGGCGAGCACACCGGCGATCGTGGCCGGTGGCACCATCGGCGCAGCCAGCACATTGGCCAACACACCATGGGTGGCAACCCCTGGGGTGAGCAACACGATCACCGGTGCGCACGCCAGTTGGGCGGCAATGGGGATGGCCGCTGCCATCGCCAGCGGTGCGGGCAGCACCCGGGACAGCTGGGCGGAGATCGGCCCGGACATCAGCAATAGTCCCCCCGTGGCCAGCACGGACAAGGTGAACCCGAAATCCCGGGCCAGCCACGGGTCGCCGGCCAGCAGCACCGGGACGGTGGCGAACAGCGCGGGCACACTGGACCTGGGCCGTCCGGTGGCCAGGCCGAAGAGCGTCACCGTGGCCATCGTGGCCGCCCGCACCACACTGCCCGAGGGATAGACCAGCGCGACGAAGCCGATCAGCACCACCACTGCGATACCGGCCCGCAGCCAGACCGGCAGCCACCACACGCACAGCAGCACCACCCCCAGCACGATCGCCACGTGGGCCCCGGAGACGGCGGTGATGTGGGTCAGGCTCACGGCGCGCAGGTCCTCACCCAAGGGGGCCGGCATCGCGCGGGTGTCACCGAGGCTGATACCGGGGACCAGACCACGGGCTTGGGGAGCCAGTGGTGCTGCGGCATCGACCAAACCCGCCCGCAGCGTGGCCACCGTCCGCTGGGACCAGGAGGCCGAGCCCGCAAGCAAGGCCCCCGGTTCGGCGATGAACAACGCAGCCATGGCATCCCCGGCCTCGGTGGGAGCAACTCTGCCCCGCACCCACCACTGGGTGCCCGGCCGGACATCGGACCAGGTGGCATCGGCAAGGATCAGCACCGGCACCGCAAGACGCGCGTTGCTGCCGTCAGCGGAGTGCACCGCCAGCAACCGGGCGGGTAGTCGGTATCGCTCCCGGGTGCCGGACAGTAGCTGCTGGGCCTCGGCGACAGGTTCGACGACGGCGCTGACGTCCTGGCCGACCCACTCCTCGATCGCCTCGCCGCGTTCGGCGACACGGATGGTGCTCAGGCCCAGCACACTGCCGCAGATGAGGGCAGTCAACAGCACAGTCGCGGTGAGCCGGTTGCGCATCGGGCGCCGGTGCCGGCCCCATACCGGGCGCTTCAGCATCCGGGCCGCGGGCAGACTAAGCGCCAGGATGGCGCCGGTCAGGAGCAAACCAGCACCGGGGCCGGCCGCGATCAGCCACCAGCATCCCAGCCAGGAGCACAACGCCCCCGGTAACAGCCGCAGATCTAACGGTTCTCGTTCGAAGGGCCCGTCCAGACCATCGGCGGAGGTCACACGGTGACCAGGTCGCGCAGCCGCTCCATCGTAGCCGGGCCCACCCCGGAGACGGCGCTGAGTTGATCCACCGAGGCGAACGGGCCCTCGGCGGTGCGGTGGTCGATAATCCTCTCAGCCATCGCCGGCCCGATCCCGGGCAGAGTCTGCAAGGTGGTGGCATCGGCTACATTCAGGTCGACCAGCTCCCCGCCGCTGTGCCCGCCCGCGCCGGCTGGGCCTGTGCCGGGACCCGGGTCGACCGGGGCGGGCGGCTCCTGGCCCACTGCCGGGATCACCAGGTGGGTCCCGTCGGTCAGTGGCGCGGCGAGGTTCACCGCATCCAACGCAGCCGCGTCGGTGGGGCCGCCGGCGGCGGTGATGGCCTCATGTACCCGTGTTCCGGGCGGCAACTCCACAATGCCGGGTTGGGCCACTTCACCGGCGACGTGCACGACCACCGGAGCCGGCCCGTCGCCGTCCTGAACTGTCCCCGGGCCCTGTGCCGAGGGGCGATCTGCGGCCTCAGCATCCGCGGCACCCTCTGCATCCGCGGCACCTTCTGCATCCGCGGCGCCCTCCGCACCGGCGGCGCCATCGGCGGTGGCGGGGTCCCAGTCCGGCGGAGGTGAGGGCCAGGCCAGATCGGGCTGCTCCGGTGCCGGAGCGCTGGGCCGCATCACCAAGATCATCACCGCTGCACCCGCCGCCAGCACCAGCACCACCAGCCCCACCCGCACCGCAACTATCGGCGGGGTGCTCCACCGGTGTCGCAGCCGCACCGCAGTACTGCTCGCAGCCGGCCCGTCCTGCTGGCGCGCGCCGATCTGCTGTGGGCCGTCGTCCACCTCGGTGACCTCGCTGGCCCCTGGCCCCGCGGCATACGGTTGGGCCTGGTAGGCGGCTTCGGTCACCAGGCGAAGACGACGACGCGGCTCGCTCATCCCCCGACGCTAGGCAGATGCCAACCGGCAAAGCGCAGGCCTCCGTCGAACTGTGGACAGCACGGTCTGCGGGGCGCCGGTTGTGGACATTTCGGCTCGGGCTCACATTGTCACAGCCGTCATAGGTTGCTAGCTTTCTACCTATGCCTGAGAAGACGCAGTTCAACGTCTACCTGCCCCCGGACCTGGTCCGGGCGGTCAAGCACCGCAGCATCGATGAGGGCTTGAGCCTGTCCGCACTGGTGGCCAAAGTGCTCACCGACTACCTGGCCACCCAGCCACCGGAGAACAACACCACGCCCGGGGAGCAGACCTGATGATCATGACCCGACCGGTCCGGTTCACCACGAACATGGCCCCGCTGCGCACGATGTTCCAGGCCCTGGGCGGACAGTGCCTGGCCGACTATGGCTCCTGGGTCGTCTACGGCTTCGATGGGGGCCGGATCGCCCTGCACGCCGCCGATGAGCACTTCCCCGGTGGGGTGACCACCTTCGGCTTCGAGACCGATGACCTGGCCGCCCTGGCAGCGCGCAGCGCGCAGGCGGCCCCGGCAGGGGTGCACATCGCCGCCGAAGAGACCCAGCACGGAGTTGCCGCCGTCGTACGTGGCGTCGATGGCACGGTCTTCACCGTCGATTCCCTGACCGAACCGGTGACCACCACTGACCGGCCGGAGGCAGCCGAGCCGGCGGGCATGTCGGCGGGAGTTCTGGTGGCGCCGCTGTGGTTCACCCATGACACCGCCACGGCCGTTGACACGCTGACAGCACTCGGGGCACAGCCGCGGATCGGATCCACCGACGGTGGCTGGACCGATCTGCGAACTGATAGCGGCCTGGTGGCCGTGCACACCGCGGCCAGCGCCGAGACCGTCTCCCCCGCCACCGAAGCCTCGGTCGGGTTGAGCTTCGAGCACACGGGCAATATCGACCATCTCCTCGGCCCGCTGCAGGACGCCGGGATCGAGGCAACCATCATCGATGAGTCCTACGGACGCAGCCTGCGGATGCCCGACCCCGACCGGCCCGGCGAACAGATCTGGATCAACGAGCAGCAGCAAGACCTGTACGGCTACCGCGCGCTCGGTGACTGAGAAGCCGCCGGCGCCGGCCAGTCAGGCAGGTACCACGTTGACCAGTTTGGGCGCCCGCACGATCACCTTGCGCACCTCCCGGCCGGCCAGGCTGCGCTGTACCGACTCGGCGGCCAGGGCCTGCTCGCGCAGGTCGTCCTCGCTGATCTGTGGGCTGACTTCGAGCCGTTCCCGGACCTTACCGGCCACCTGGACCACGCAGGTGACGGTCTCCTCGACCAGCAGCTCGGGGTCCGCCTCGGGGTAGGGGTGGTAGGCCAGTCCGCCCTGGTGACCCAGCCGCTGCCACAGTTCCTCGGCCAGGTGTGGGGCGAAGGGGGCGACCATCAACACCAGCGGCTCGACAGCCTCCCGGGGCACCTGGCTCAGGGAGGTCAGATGGTTGTTCAACACGATCATCCGCGCGATAGCGGTGTTGGGGCGCATCGCGTCCATCTCGGTGCGCACGTCGGTGATGGTGCGGGCGACCAGCTTGGCGGTGGCCCTATCGGCCGCGGCGTCGCTGATCGTGACCTGTCCGCTGTGCTCATCGATCACGTTGCGCCACAACCGCTGCAGGAACCGCTGGGCACCGACGACGGCGCGCGTCTCCCAGGGCCGGGACACATCCAGTGGGCCCATGCTCATCTCATACACCCGGAACGTGTCGGCACCATACTGGGCATACATCTCATCCGGGCTGACCATGTTCTTCAGCGACTTGCCCATCTTCCCGTACTCGCGGCGAACCGGCTCGCCGTCGTAGGTGTAGGCCACTTCGCCATCGGCACCGGTGGTCTGCTCCACGTCCTTGGCAGGGACGTACACTCCGCGGGTATCGGTATAGGCATGGGCCTGGATGTAACCCTGGTTGAACAGTTTGTGGAATGGCTCGGCCGAGGAGACGTGGCCCAGGTCGAACAGGACCTTGTGCCAGAACCGGGCGTACAGCAGGTGCAGCACCGCGTGTTCGACACCGCCGACGTACAGGTCGGCACCTCCGGTGGTCCGCGTGCCATCGGCGCGGGTCTGCGGGCCCATCCAGTAGGCTTCGTTGCGGGGGTCGACGAAGTAGTCGGTGTTCTCCGGGTCCAGATACCGCAGCTCATACCAACAGGAACCGGCCCAGTTCGGCATCGTGTTGGTGTCCCGGTAGTAGGTCTGGGGCCCGTCCCCCAGGTCCAGCTCCACCTCGACCCACTCATCAGCCCGGGCCAAGGGCGGCTCCGGATCGGAGGTGGCGTCGTCGACGTCGTAGGTCCGGGGAGAGAAATCCGGCACCTCGGGCAGCTCGACCGGCAGGTGCGAGGCGGGCAGCGCGATCGGCCGGCCGTCCTCGGCGTAGACCACGGGGAATGGCTCGCCCCAATACCGCTGCCGGGAGAACAACCAATCCCGCAACCGGTAGGTCTTGGCCGACCTGCCCACGTCCCGTGCCAGAAGCCACTGGGTCACCTTCTCTTTGGCGGCCGGCACGTCCAGGCCGTCCAGGCTGAGCTGCTCGGTGCTGGAGTTGATCACCTGGCCATCGCCCACATAGGCGCCGCCGTCGAACCCTTCTGGAGGCTGGACGGTGTAGATGATCGGTAGTTGATGGGCTTCGGCGAACTCGTAGTCACGCTGATCACCGCCGGGCACCGCCATGATTGCCCCGGTGCCGTAGTCCATCAGCACGTAGTCGGCAATGAACACCGGGATCTGTGCACCATTGACCGGGTTGGTGGCATACACCCCGGTGAAGACCCCGGTCTTCTCCTTGTCCTCAGCCTGCCGCTCCGCGGCAGTCTTAGCAGCTGCCTTCGTCCGGTAGGCCCGAACCGCCTCGGCCGGTGCTGGCGCGCCGCCGGTCCACGCCTCCTTCGTGCCCTCGGGCCACTGTTCGGGGATCAGGCCGGTCAGCGCGGGATGCTCCGGGGCCAACACCATGAAGGTCGCCCCGAACAGGGTGTCCGGTCGGGTGGTGAAGACTTCCACCGACCCGCTGGGCAGCGCGAAATGTACGTGGGCGCCCTCGGATCGGCCGATCCAGTTGCGCTGCATCGTCTTGATCTTGTCCGGCCAGTCCAGCCGGTCCAGATCATCATTCAGCCGGTCGGCGTAGGCGGTGGTCCGCATCATCCACTGGCGCAGGTCGCGCTGGAAGACCGGGAAGTTCCCCCGCTCCGAACGCCCTTCGGCGGTGATCTCCTCATTGGCCAGTACCGTGCCCAGACCCGGGCACCAGTTCACCGGCACATCGGCAACGAAAGCCAGCCGGTAGGCGGACAGCACGTCCTCGCGCTCGGCCGGGCTCAGCTCGGCCCACGGACGACCGGCGTCCCGGGCCCCGGAGGCGAACTGTTCTTCCAGTTCGCTGATCGGCCGAGCAGCGCCCTGCGCGCCGTCGGGACTGATCGCCTCGGGATCGAACCAGGAGTTGTAGATCTGCAGGAAGATCCACTGGGTCCACCGCATGTACCCCGGGTCAGTGGTGGCGAAACTGCGCCGCTCGTCGTGCCCCAGACCCAGCCGGCGCAACTGCCGGCGCATCGTGGCGATGTTCTCTTCGGTAGTGGTCCGGGGGTGCTGGCCAGTCTGGACTGCGTACTGTTCGGCCGGAAGCCCGAAAGCGTCGTAGGACAGGGCGTGCAGCACATTGTCACCGTTCATCCGCCGGTAGCGGGCCAGCACGTCGGTGGCGATGTAACCCAGCGGGTGGCCGACATGCAGGCCCTTACCCGAGGGGTAGGGGAACATGTCCAGCACATAGAACTTCTCTGCCGGCACCGCTTCCCCCGTGGCCAGGTCACCGACCGGGTTGGGGGCGCTGAAAGTCTCCTCGCGCTCCCATCGGTCCTGCCAGTCACGCTCGATCCGATCAGCGAGATCGGCGGTGTAGCGGTATGGCGGGATCTCGGCGGAGGCCTGGTCAGGCGCCTGGGTCTGCGGTGTCTGCGGCATCAAAGTTTCCTTGTCGGGGTCCGCCCGAAGGGCGCTGGCGGGGTGGGCATGAGAAGACCTCCCGGCAAGGGAGGTCGGCCGCGCTGAGGCGGCGCCGAGTCGGCGCCCGCTGATGTCAGCGCGGCTAGCTAAGCAGCCCCGTACCGAACATGGTGGTCAGTCTAGCGCAGTGGGGCGAGGGGCCCGGTGCCACACACCACGACAGCACCCCAGCCCCAACGCGCCACCACCAGCCACACCCGCTCAGGGCAACACTCAGGGCAACAGGGCCCGAGCGCGTTCGGTCAGCCGGACGGCCTCCCGGCCGGCTCGGGCAACCCGCTCGGCGAGCGCCTGGGAAGGGATATTGGCCACTTCGAAATCCTCGACCTCGGCGTAGACCCCGGTCGGTAGTACCAGCGACCCGAAGTAGGAGAACAGCGGACGGAAGGCCTGGTCGATCATCAGCTGGTGGCGCACCGACCCTCCGGTCGCCCCCAGCAGCACCGGTTTGCCCCGCATCACCACCGGATCCACCAGGTCCCAGAACGCCTTGACGATCCCGGCGTAACTGCCCCGGAACACCGGGCTGGTGGCCACCACCAGATCCGCCTGTTCCACGGCTCGCAGCGCCTCATCCAACGTGGCACTGGGCAGGCCCAGCACGGTGGCATCGGCGACGTCGGTGGCAGTGTCGCGCACCTCCTGGGTCTGCACCCGGGCCTGGATTCCTTGCTCTTCGGCCGCGGCACTGACCGCCTGGGTGAGCAGGTCGCTCAGCACTCGGGTGGTGGAGGGGAATCCGGCGCCGCCGGAGACGGCGACGACATTGAGTTGCTCGGTCATGGTGTCCCTTCTTCCCTTGGGGCCTCGGCTACCTCTGCGGTGGCCGAGGCCCGCACCTTGTTCGTGAGTTCGATCAGAGTGCGCTGCTCGTCCTCGTTGAGGGCACCGTCGATGATCTCGGTGATGTGGCGCACGTGCCGGCGTCCGATCGTGCGCTGTAGCTGAGCTCCGGCAGTGGTCAGCGCCACCACCACGCCCCGGCCATCGGCGCTGCACTCCTGCCGCTGCAGATGGCCGGCTGCCACGAGCCGATCCACCATCCGGGACAGGCTGGGCTGGGAGATCAAAAGTCGCTCGTTGAGCTCGTGCTGGCGGGCCGACCCGCCCATCTGGGCCAGGTTGAACAACACGTCGTACTCCCGGGAGCGCAATGGCGCGAAGTCACGGGCCGCCTCGAACCGGCGCATCGCGGTGACCTGGGCGCGGAACAGTGCCTCCCAGGCCGGGGCAGCGCTTCGCGTGCTCACCGGCCCAACGCCCCCTCGGTGTCCCGCTCCCGCACTCGCGCGGCGTGCGTAGGGCCGGCCGGGACGTGCGCGGGGCGGTCCTTGACCATCTCGGCCCGCAGGGTGGGCACGATCTCCCCGAGCAGGTCGAGTTGTTCCAACACCACCGACAGCGGCAGGCCGGCGTGATCCATCAGGAACAGCTGGCGCTGGTAGTCCCCGAAGCTCTCCCGGAACGTCAGCGTCTTGTCGATGACCTCCTGTGGGCTGCCCACGGTCAGGGGCGTGTGGGCGGCGAACTCCTCCAGGCTGGGACCGTGCCCGTACACCGGGGCATTGTCGAAGTAGGGCCGGAACTCTCGCACCGCGTCCTGGGAGTTGCGGCGCATGAAAACCTGCCCGCCGAGCCCGACGATCGCCTGCTCGGCGCTGCCGTGGCCGTAGTGCTCATAACGCTCCCGGTACAACGAGATCAGTGCCTGGAAATGCTCCCTGGGCCAGAAGATGTGGTTGGCGAAGAAGCCATCGCCGTACCGGGCGGCCAGTTCGGCCACCTGCGGGGTACGGATGGAACCGTGCCAGACGAAGGGGGCCACGCCGTCGAGCGGGCGCGGTGTGGAGGTGAATTCCTGTAACGGGGTGCGGAACCGCCCCTCCCAATTGACCACCTGGTTGTCCCACAGCTGGCGCAGCAGATCGTAGTTCTCCACAGTCAGCGCCAGGGCCTGGCGGATGTCCTTGCCGAACCAGGGGTAGACCGGTGCGGTGTTACCGCGCCCGAGCATGACATCTGCCCGACCATCGGCCAGGTGCTGCAACATCGCGAAGTCCTCGGCGATCTTCACCGGGTCATTCGTGGTGATCAGCGTGGTGGAGGTGGACAGGATGATCCGCTCGGTCTGCGCAGCGATGTAGCCCAGCATCGTGGTCGGCGAGGAGGGTACGAACGGTTCGTTGTGGTGCTCACCGGAGGCGAACACATCCAGGCCCACATCCTCGGCGTGCTTGGCGATCTTCACCATCGCCTTGATGCGCTCATGTTCGCTGGGAGTGTGGCCGGTGGTGGGGTCGGTGGTGACATCACCGACGCTGAAAATGCCGAACTGCATGATGGGCTCCTTGGACTGGCGAGGCGAAAGTAGATGCGTTTGCATGTTCCAGCGGGTATAACGCACACGTCACCGAGGTATTCCCGGCGCGTGGCGATAACGCCAGCCCGGCTCCGGTGCTCGGACCGAAGCCAACAGAGCGCAGAACTCGACGTCGCTTAGGTGGCCGCCGCGCTCGAGGCGCCCTGAGCGCTGAACTGTTCGATCCGGTCGACGACGGCGGCCACGAACTGCTCATCGTCGGCGAGCCCGGAAGGGCCGGGCTCCAGGGTCTGCAGCACCCCGGCGACCGCTGCCGCCGGGTCCGAGACCGCGGCGGCCCGTTGGGCGGCCTCTGCCCCGGCGTCGTTGACCGGCGCTCCCTGCCCGCGTAGATGCAGGATCCAACCAGCCACGGTCGCGGCGGCGCCGCGGGGCACCGACCCCTCGGCCCGGTGGGCCCGGATCACCGGCAGGGTCCGCACCGGTAGCTTCTGGGAACCGTCGTGAGCGATCTGCGCGAGCTGGTGACGTACTCCAGTGTTGGAGTACCGGTCCAGCAGGTCTTGGCGGTAGGTGCGCACATCGGCCGCGGGCAGCCCCAGGTGGGCCTGGGCCTCATCCCAGAACTGCTCTACCAGGTCCTGGCAGAACGGGTCGGCCACGGCCTCATCGATGGTCCGGTGACCGAACAGCGGCGCCACATAGGCCAACAGCGAATGGGAGCCGTTCAGCAACCACAGTTTGCGCCGCTCGTGCGCGGCGACGTCGTCGACGAACTGCACCCCGGCCTCCTGCCACGCCGGGCGTCCGGCGGGGAACCGGCCGGCGATGACCCATTCGCTGAACGGCTCAGTCGGCACCGGGACGGCATCGGTGTACCCGCGCTCGGCGGCGATCAGATCCCGATCAGCATCGGTGGTCGCCGGCGTGATCCGGTCCACCATCGAGGTAGCGAAATCGACGTTCTCATTGATCCAGTCCACCGCCTCCGGTGCCAGGACGGTGGCGAGATCAGTCACGATCGTGCGGGTCACGGCGCCGTTATCGGGCAGGTTGTCACAGGAGAGGATCGTCAGTTCCCCGGCCCCGGCGGCGCGCCGGGCGAGGATGCCGGCCAGCAACCGGCCGGGCAGGGTCCCCGCCGGAGCGGACGAGTCATTGCTCAGGGTGGTTACGTCCGCGGCAACATCGTGGCGATTGGTGTCCAGGTGACCGTCGGCGGAGCGCAGGTAAGCCTGTTCGGTCAGCGTGATCGTCACGATCGCCACCTCCGGGCGGCGCAGATAGTCCAGGAAGGCATCGTGCTCATCGGCCGCATGCGCCGCCGCGATCGAGGAGACCAGCTCCAGGTGTTGATCGTCGCCACTGCGGGTGATCAGGGTGTAGAGCCCGCCCTGGGGTGCCAGCGCCTGGGCCATATCCGGACGCCGACCGGTGAACGCGGCGATCCCCCACTTGTCCGCGTCGGGAGCGCGGTGGGTGTACCAGGCCTGGTGGGCACGGTGGAAGTTGCCCAGGCCCAGGTGCACGATCCGCACCGGCGGCGCCGGCGGGGCCTGAGGGCTGGACCGGTCCAGTCGCGGCAGGTCACTCACAGCTTGAACACATCCTTGGGGTTGGTGACGACTAGGTCATAGATGGTCTCGTGCGCCTCGTCCTCGGCCAGGCGGTGTTCGACGACGAGTTGGGCCAGATAGCCGGCATCCAGACGGCGGGACATGTCGTGGCGTGCCGGGATGGAACAGAAGGCGCGGGTGTCGTCGATGAACCCGGAGGTTCGGGAGAACCCGATCGTCTCGGTGACGGCGCCGCGGAACCGGCGGATCGCATCTGGGGCGTCGATGAACCACCACGGGGCACCGACGTAGACCGAGGGGTAGAAACCGGCCAGCGGCGCCAGTTCCCGGGAGAAGACCGTCTCATCGATGGTGAACAGCACCAGGTTGAGGTTGGGGTGGGTGCCGTAGCGCTGCAACAGCGGACGGAGGGAATCGGTGAACTCCATGGCCACCGGGATATCGGCTCCGATATCTGCGCCGTGAGCGGAGAAGGAGGGCTGGTGGTGATTGCGCCGCACCCCTGGGTGCAAAGTCATCACCAACCCGTCTTCACAGGCCATCCGGGCCATCTCACTGGTCATATGCCGGCGGAACGCGGTGGCCTGCGCCGCGGTGACCGACCCGCTCCTGGCGGCGCTGAAGATCTCTTCAGCCTCGCGGTCGCTGAGCACTTCGGTGCCGGCATCGAGTACGCCGTGGTCGGTGGAGACGCCGCCGTGAGCCTTGAAGTACGCCCGGCGGTTCTCCAGCGCCTCGATATACCCGGCATAGGTCCCGGTGTCGATGCCACTGACCCGGGCCAGGTTCTCCACGCGGGCATTCCAGTCCGCTCCGGCCAGGTCCAGGTAGGCATCGGGACGGAAGGTCGGAAGCACCCGGCCGGTGAAGGCGTCATCGGCGGCCAGCGTGGCGTGCTCGCTCAGCTCATCGCAGGGGTCATCGGTCGTGGCCAGCACCGAGATGTTGAAGGAATCGAACAAGGCCCGGGGCCGGAATGCAGGGGTGGCCAGGCACTCGGCGATCTGGTCATAGATCGCATCTGCGGTCTCGGCACTGGGCCGCAGCCGCACTCCGAAAATGCCAGCTAGCTCCTCCTCCAGCCAGTACCGCACCGGGGTGCCCCGATACGCCGGCCAGTGCTCGCACAGGGTCCGGAACGCCGCTCGCGCCCCGGCCTCATCGAGCTCGGTACCCACTCCCAAGTCCGCCAGCGGCACCCCCCGGGCGTGCAGCAGCCGGTTGATGTAGTGGTCCGGGGTGATCAGCAGCGAGGTCGGATCGCCGAAGGGCATGTCCTGGGACAGCCACTGCGGCGGCACGTGGCCATGGGGGGAGATGATCGGCAGGTCTGCCACGCTCTGGTACAACTCCCGGGCCACTGCTCGGGTGGCCGGCTCCGGGGGCAGCAGACGGTCCGGGTGAAGCTCCAACGCTGGTGCAGGCATAGCCCCATCCTCAGTTCGGCCCCCAGGTTGCGCAAGGCCTTGCCGGGTGTTGCCTACCGGACCCGCATCTGCGCCGGAGCTGGTGCCTCATTTGTTGCGCGGGCCGGTCGATCCGCGCACGACCAACCGCGTGGGCAGCACCATCGGCCCGGGCGGGGCGTTCCGGCTGCCCGAGAGCACGCTGAGCACGTGCCGAGCCGCGGTGGCACCGATGGAATGCATCGGAGCGGCCACCGTGGTCAACTCCGGGGTGATCAGCTCCGCGGCGGTGGTGTTGTCATAGCCGATCACGCTGACATCACCGGGCACCTGGCCACCGGCCCGCAGCACGGCCCGGATGAAGCCGATCGCCTGCAGATCGTTGTATGCCACCACCGCGGTGCCACGCAGTTCCTTCTGATCGATCCAGGCGGCCGCGGCCTGCACCCCGCCATTGACCGTCGGAGGGAAAGGGCCCAGCCGCCGGATGCGCATCCTCAGGTCTGCTCCGGCCGCGCGCAGGCATCGCCACCGCATCCCATCAGGCCAGGACGCCTCGGGGCCGGCCAGATAGGTCACCTCCCGGTGCCCGCCGGACCGCAGGTGCTCGGCGGCTGCCCGGATGCCGTGTGCGATGTCGGTGATCACGCTGGGCACTCCGGGCACATCGCGGTTGACCACCACCACCGGGCACACTTTGGCCACCTGGCGGATCGCGCCACTGGTCATCCTGGACCCGGTGAGCACGATGCCGTCCACGCCGGCGCTCGCGCGGTGCAACACCTCCTGCTCCCGTTCGGCCGACTCTTGAGTCTCGGCGAGCATCAAGGTGTAGTCCGCGGCCGCGGCTGCGGCCTCCGCACCGCGGACCAGGTCGAAGAATCCCGGGTTGGTCAGGTCGGCCAGGACGACGGCGAGCATCCAGGTGCGCGTGGTCGATAACGCCCGCGCCTGGGGGTTGGTGCGGTACCCGAGCTCCTCGGCGACCGCTCGGATGCGATCACCGGTCTCCACATTCACCCGCCCCGGCCGGGAGAAGGTCCGCGACACGGTCGAGGGGGCAACACCAGCTGCCTTCGCGACGTCGTAGATCGTGACCGATCGGCTGGCCCTGCCCATGACCGGCAGGTTATGCGTCCGCAGGGCGGAATGGCAACCGTTTGCCAGCCCGGCGGACTTTCATTGCGGCCCCGGGTGTGACAACGATATACACAGCGCAGTGAATCAGTCTCGAACAGGAGTTGGCGCAGATGTGGACGTTGTCGGGATTCGCCGACGAGATCGACCCCGACTTCCAGGTCCAGGCCGAGGTGGCCCGGGACTTGGGTTTGGATTTCATCGAGGTCCGAAGCGCCTGGGACATCGGTGTGCTGGACCTCACCGACGCCCAGTTGGCCAGCGCCAAGGACATCCTGACCGACGCCAGCCTGGGCGTGTCCTCGATCGGCTCACCAATCGGCAAGATCCTCATCGATGATGACTTCGAGCCGCACCTGGACAAGATGCACCGGGCGATCGAGGTGGCCCACTACCTGCGGTCCCCCTACCTGCGAATCTTCTCCTTCTTCGTGCGCCCGGATCTGGGCACCGAACAGGTCCGCGAGGAGGTGCTGCGCCGGCTACGCGCACTGGCCGACATCGCCGAACCGGCCGGGGTGACCTTGATCCACGAGAACGAGAAGGGCATCTACGGCGATGTGCCCCAGCGGTGCCTGGACCTGGTCACGGCGGTGGACTCCCCCCGGCTGAAGCTGGCCTGGGACCCGGCCAACTTCGTCCAGGTCGGGGTGGCACCGCACAGTGACGGCTTCGACCTGCTCCGGCCGCATCTGGAGTATGTGCAGATCAAAGATGCCCGCGCCGAGGACGGTACCGTCGTCCCAGCCGGAGCCGGTGACGGGCAACTGCTCGAGACCATCCGGGCATTACGCGATGATGGGTTCCAGGGCTTCTTCTCCCTGGAACCGCATCTGGAAAGCCACAGCAGCCAGGGCGGCTTCTCCGGCCAGGACCTGTTCCGCACCGCCTGGCAAGCGTTCACTGACATGCTGGAATCCGAATCGATCACCTATGCCTGAGGTGAGCAACTGATGGCAATAGGTAGCCGCGCCGGCCACGCCAGTGCGGTAATGACTTTCACCCGTTCCCCGATGAGAAGAGCGAGATGACCACTGCTACCGCACAGGTCGGCGTCGTCGGCCTGGCCGTGATGGGCCGCAACCTGGCCCGCAACATTGCCCGGCACGGCCACACTGTCGCCCTGTTCAACCGCACCCACTCGCGCACCGAGGAGATGATGGCCGCGCACGCCAGTGACGGCACATTCGTCCCCGCGCAGGCCATCGAGGACTTCGTGGCCAGCCTGCAACGACCCCGCCGGATCATCATCATGGTCCAGGCCGGTGCCGGCACCGACGCCACGATCGACTCCCTGATACCGCTGTTGGAGCCCGGTGACATCGTCGTCGACGGCGGTAACGCCCACTACGCCGACACCCGCCGCCGGGAGGCTGCGCTGCGCGAGCACGGGCTGCACTTCGTCGGCGCGGGAATCTCCGGCGGTGAGGAGGGTGCGCTGCACGGGCCCTCGATCATGCCCGGCGGTTCACCCGAGTCCTACCAGGCTCTGGGACCGATCCTGGAGGATATCGCCGCGGTCTACGACGGCCAGCCGTGCTGCGCCTACATGGGCCCGGACGGCGCCGGACACTTCGTGAAGATGGTGCACAACGGCATCGAGTACGCCGATATGCAGTTCATCTCCGAGGCCTACGACCTGCTGCGCGCCGGCGGGTTGACCGCCGGCGAGATCGCCGATGTCTTCCGCACCTGGAACTCCGGGGACCTGGATTCCTACCTGATCGAGATCACCGCCGAGGTGCTCGACCAGCGCGATGACCGCACCGGTCGGCCGCTGGTGGAGGTGATCGCCGACGCCGCCGGGCAGAAGGGCACCGGACGGTGGACGGTGGAGATCGCCCTGGACCTGGGCGTGCCGGTGAACACGATCGCAGAGTCGGTTTTCGCCCGGTCGGTCTCGGGACATGCCGATCTGCGTTCGGCCGCGGCGCCGGTGCTCGCCGGCCCCCAAGGGACTCTCGAGGTGGGCGAGCGGGAGACTTTCATCGAGGATGTCCGCCAGGCCCTGTGGGCCTCGAAGGTGATCGCCTACGCCCAAGGCCTGGACCTGATCCGCACCGCGAGCCTGACCTATGGCTGGGACGTCGATGTGGCCGAGGTCGCCAAGATCTGGCGGGCGGGGTGCATCATCCGGGC
>Ga0079225_10000286_pt1 | contig 26971 bp, 30 predicted proteins | sample Poulit2012_FD_76344 | JGI IMG/M metagenome (GOLD analysis project Ga0079225, IMG submission 76344) | Agricultural soil microbial communities from Georgia to study Nitrogen management - Poultry litter 2012 | ecosystem: Environmental > Terrestrial > Soil > Agricultural land | place: USA: Georgia... | reverse complement strand
ACTCCTGCGGGAATAGCATGAACCGAAAATCCCTGTATCTAGGCGTTTAGCCTAGATACAGGAGTTGAGGTCATGCCCGCGGAAAGCGAAGTAGATTTCTGAAGCGATGATCTTCCTCTTGTCGTTTTTTAGTTTTGCCCCAGCCTCTTATAATATTATTCAATGCCGTGTTTTTTAAATACTTCCAAGACTCTAGGTGTAACATCATCCCATTCGGCATCAAAGATTTTATTGACAGTAATAAAGTTTTGATAACCAAAAACGTTGTCAACACCTTCAAGGGCCATTAAGTCATTTAATATTTCATGTTCGCTTGTATCTCCCGGCATGACAGAAATACTCGCATCACCTTCAAAAATTAATTTGTTTGTAGTGAACTTTATAGCATTAGGATTAGGTGTAGCTTCAGGACGTACTCCCATTTTTAATTCCTCCTATGTAAATAATAGTTTATCTTTAATCTATTTTAACAAAAAAACGGTACTTGCAAAAGGAAAAGGAGGAATTGGAATAAATAGGGGAAAAGAGGCTACTAGATCGTCTTTTAGTAGCCTCTTAATGAATTAGCCTAATTTTAGTTCCATTATTATAAATGGCTTTAAAATTATTCCTAATTCCTTTTATTTATACTATTTCAATTGATTTATTTGGTGCTCGAGTTGTTCGAGTTGTTTTGCCTCTTCTGGAGTGGCGGTTTCATAAGCAGCTTGAATTGCTTTTTGTGCAGCTTCTTTATCCTTCTCGTTATTTAATCCTTCGTTTCGATTTGTGAAAAACTCATTCATGGCGTCCTTAGCTTGTTGAAATAAGTTTTTTTCCACTAATTAAAAACCTCCCGTCGTTTCACGTTTTACTTCCCTTTCCTTTCTTTTCTGATCGGTAAATTTATTTTCCGACTTTTTTTCCTTCTTTTGCTTCGATGATAGGTCTTTTCGGGTCATGTAACAATCCCCTTTCAGATCGAAAATGGATGATTCCATAAAAAAAGGATGAACAGTAACGTTACGTTCACCCTTAGTATTTGTTGCATATCTTATATTATTGAAGGTTATTTATGGATAGCTTGTAAATTTAAATACTCGGATAAAAAGGAAGCTACTCCACTTTTTTCATTTGTGTCTGTAATATGCTTGGCGATATTTTTTAAATCATCTATCGCATTTCCCATAGCTACTCCAACGCCGGCGTAATCAATCATTTCTAAATCGTTATCTTCATCCCCAAAGGCTATTATACGGTCTTTAGGAATTCCGTAATAATTAGCTATTTTTTGCAGTCCGACCGCCTTATGAATCCCTTTTCTTACAACTTCTATAATATTCCACGGTGCTGCCCAGTTTCGATGCTCAATAAATTCGGCATGGGAATCGTTCAATTCTTTTTGTAAAATTTCAATTTGTTCTTCATTAGGTGCAATCAGCAAAGATGTCGGATCATCGGCCAATTTCTTTTTTAAACTACCGATTGTTAAGGTTGATTTGTAATCCTCAGATTCAAGAGCTTGAAAAAAACTTATTATTTTTTCATCATAACGGTCTAAAAAGACGTTATCCTGAACTTCCGCCATAATGTTTGGAACTTCTAATTCATAGCAAGCCCTAACAATATTTAAAGCAGTTGTGTGTTGCATCGGAGCATGAGTTGATTTCCACCTTGAGTTTGTCGGATGGTGAACTAAGGCTCCATTAAAGTTAACCATTGGTGTTTTTAAATCCAATTCCCGATAATATTGCATACTAGCCCGGGACGGTCTTCCGGTAGCTATAACAACGATATGACCGTCGTAAATAGCTTGTCTTAAAACTTGCTTATTTTCCTCACTGATTTTGTGATCATTATTAAGTAATGTTCCATCTAAATCAATGGCTACTAAGTGTCTTTCCCGTTTCAATATAATCACCCCATTATGAATAGTTTATATAGGAATTTCTGGTATGTAAAGTATTCGTATGAGTAAAATGTTCACGGGAAAACTTTTGCAATATTCAGTTAATCAACTAATTAAAAGGGGGTTCTCACCTTTGGTATAAAATCTTTTGAGCAAACAAATCAGAAAGGTGGAATTCACATGAATAGTGATTTCAATAATCTGTCTACATGAAAAGAGCTTGAGTCAAATCATTTCGGTGAACTGCAGGAGATTTACTGACTACACTCCTTTCTATTTAGGAGAAGGTTAAGGTTGATTAAAGACACATTCTTTTCATGCCGAAAAAGTCCTTGTTTGGCAATGGTTATCCACTAGGTTTCAGAACGGTTTACAATGAAAGTGGAGAGCTTATGGAATTTTTTCAACCTATATAGGATATAATAAAATCAAAATTGGCTTAGAAAATTCGGAAAACGAAAGAGGACTACTTTATCTAGAAATATTTATATATCCTTTATGGATTATGGGTGATAAAAGAATTCGGATTAAATAGGGAAAAGCCTGGGATGAATCTTTCGGGCGTTATCATATTTTATGTAGATATGTGTTCGTAACGAGCTTCCAATCTTTCACAAAAACCGGCCATAAATTAGGTTGCCTTCGAAGGTCTAGTGGGTGATAAGCTGTAATTAGGTCTACCCCATTTATTTGGTGAACTTGTCCGCGCAATCCTTTTACATCAACACTTTCGTCCCGGAAAAAACTTTGCACGGCGACATTCCCTAAACAAACAACAATCTTAGGTTTTATTTCGCTGAGCTGATCCTTCAGATGACGCATACAAATACGGCGTGTTTCATCTTGATCATATTTCTTAGTAGGCCTGCGCTTCAGCACCCAGCTGACATACACATCATCAACGGAAAGCCCAACATGATTTACAGATTTTGGCAATGTTATGCGCCTGCCACAAACAAATGGTTCACCGTTCCGGTCTTCACGTGCTCCAGGATTATCGAGCAAGACAAAGAGGCCTGCATCCGGATTTCCTTCTCCCCAAATCATCCGCGATCCATGATCTTTGAGTCCGCAATCTCCGCAAGCAATTTCATCATCTGGAACATGATCTTCGGGCAAAAGCAGACCACAAAACTCGTCCAATAGGAACACCTCCGAATTATATTTTGTCCTAAATTTTATGAAATATGTAGAAAAAGTCTTTTGTTCGCTTTTAATGAACATAACAACGAAAGCGCATATAAATAAGCAGTGGTATGAATAAATGTTCATTCATAAAAAGGGAGAGGAAGTTTATGAAAGATGAAACAATTATCATTACAGAAAGTTCAAGTAGAATGGGGAAATAAATACAGTATCCGTGTCAAGGCAATTGCCCCAGGCCCAATCCAGCCTACAGACGGGGCGGAAAAATTGATGCTATCAGAAAGAATGGTTGAAAGAAGACGTCAATCCGTAGCAAAGGATTCGGTACCCCAGAAGAAATCGCCAGACTCGCGTATATCTTGCTATCGGACGAAGCAACCTATATTAACGAAGAAGTCATCACAATGGACTGAGGCAGTGGTTGAATCCCTTACCGATTTGATTGAGGGGTTAAATCGTGAAAATAAATAATTCTCGCTTGACCTTTATGAGTGCATTTTCTAATGAAGATCCCTCGGCGCTTACCAGCGTTCCCTTCAGGTGTGGTGTCCTGTTATGATGGTCACGCGGCTTCCAACAAAAGTCTCGTGCGAAAGCCTTCTCGTTATATTAGATGAATAAGATAAACAGCATGGTAGGTAAAGCGATGTTTAGACTTGTGCAAGGGCAAATCGTCATCGCTTTTTGTTAGGAGATGACAAATGAATGAAGGAGAATTATTACCAAAAGATATGAATCCAGCCGACTTACCCGGATGCTGGTCTACTAAAACACTTCAATCCCAAAAACATCGTATGAAAATAACTACATACATTAAGGTTATGGCAAAAGGCCTATTTACCAAAATATAGAATCGGATAAAATAGATAGTAATGATTAATTACCTAATTGGAGGTAAAGCAATGTTTAGACTTGTGCAAGCATTAATCGTCATCGCTTTTTTGTTAGGGGGATGTCAAATGAGTAATGAAGAACTATTACCAAAAGATATGAATCCAGCTGACTTACCAGAAGGCCGGGCTTTTGAAGATGAGTTTACTAGAAGTTTTCTACAATCTACAGAGGAAATAATGCCTGGGTATTATCCGTTTTTGTCGATGAACGGGAAATATACGATGGGTTTTCCAAGGGAAGGATTAACAAGTAAGATAGCATATCCATCACGTGAAAATCAAGAATCTCTAAGTGTTACAATTTGGGAAGCTAATTCAGATATTGTAGGCCATATGAAAGTTAATTATTATGGCTTTTTAAATCCAGGATTTGAAGAAAGCAAGTTATCAACATTAGAAACAATTATAGAAAATAAATTAAAATTTGAGCAAATTCAAGAAGAAGGTCAAACATTATACGTGTCGTTCTTTCAGGAAAAAGAAGTCCCGGACGATTTTGAAGAAAGCTATGGCTATGCTGGATATTTACAAAATAATAAAGGTGCAGAAGGGATTTATTTAATTTATACATCTTCTTGTAAGGCAAATTGTGAAGAACTAAAAGAAGCTGACTTGAAGCAAGCATATGAATGGATGAAGTCAGTTAAGTTTATTCCACATGATAATCATGAGTGAAGTTGAGTATAAATATTCTCTCAGAATCCCTATACTAGATGCTAGTCTACTAAAACACTTCAATCCCAAAAACATCCTATGAAAATAACTACATATAGTAAGGTTATGACAAAGGGCCTATTTACCAAAATATAGAATCGGATAAAATAGATAGTAATGATTACCTAATTGGAGGTAAAGCAATGTTTAGACTTGTGCAAGCATTAATCGTCATCGCTTTTTTGTTAGGGGGATGTCAAATGAGTAATGAAGAACTATTACCGAAAGATATGAATCCAGCTGACTTACCAGAAGGCCGGGCTTTTGAAGATGAGTTTACTAGAAGTTTTCTACAATCCACAGAGGAAATAATGCCTGGGTATTATCCGTTTTTGGCGATGAATGGGAAATATACGATGGGTTTTCCGAAAGAGGGATTAATTACAAAACCTGACTATTCTTCAAAAGAGAATCAGGAATCACTTATTTTCACTATCTGGGAGGAAGATGCAGATATTTTTACAAGTATTAGTGTAAAATACCATGGGTATATTAATCCAGGATTTGAAGAAAGTAATAAATCAACATTGGAAACACATTTGAAGACAAAATTACAATTTGAAGAAATTCCGGGAGAAGATCAAACATTATACGTATCATATTTTGAGAGGAAACAGGAGGCAAATGAAGAAATTTATGGATATGCAGGTTACTTGCAGAATAATGAATCAGCTGGTGGAATAGTACTAATTTATACATCTTATTGTGAAGCAAATTGTAAGGAACTAAAGGAAACCGATTTAAAAGAAGCTTACGAATGGATGAAATCGGTTAAGTTTATTCAAGATGCTAGTGATAAGGGTGAATAACGATGGAGAAAGTTCTAATTACGAAGGAGCTCCGATTAAGAATTATCGACCTTGAATATAAAGGTCTCCCAATAAATGAATATATAAAAGAAATAGAACGAATTTATATAGAGGAGATTGGGGAGCCATTACCTGCTAAAGTAAATATTTTCAAATCATCGGAATCTAAAGCATTACTTGATGATTTTTCAGGATATGATGGGTCAGCAATTCATTTTTCTTCCAAAGATAATAAGATTAATGAAGTTTATATTATCTCCGAGGGGTCTCAAGACTGGGCAGACTGGGAATATAATATTCAGGGTCTGTTCGCGGGAATGGATTATTCACAAGCATGGGCAACTAATCTATTTACTCAGGATGCCTTAAAAGCATTTGGTTTTAAACAGGTTGAAAGCAATCAAGAATATGAGATACCAGTTATTGGTCTTTCCCATTCCCTTGCACATAACAATAATGCTACTGCACACCTTGCATACGATACGTTTACAAAGATATTTAGTGTTAATGGTGCACAAACTAATTATTATCAGCTGTTTAGAATTGATGAGTTATTTCAAGAAAGATTATATGAAATCTATCCAAGATTGCGTAGAAGCCGCGATAACATCATTCATATTGATCCTAAAGCTCTCGAAAAAATCGCCCAAGACTTTTACAAAGACAAAGCCAAAAACATCTACCAAGATATCTCACTAGATGATCCACTGTACGCGGTAAGTGGTATCCGTGGTTTTTTCTCAATCGGCCATATTGAAGCACATGATACAAATAAGAATCTGCCTGGTCTTCGCGAACTTGTCGATCAAATAAATGATGATGACATTAAGATGATCCAGAAGCTTGCGATAGAGTATTCAATCGCATCAAAAGCAGGTGGGATGGAACAAGTTCTTAAGGATTTAGTTGGGATTGACCTTGAGTTCGTTGAAAAATTTGAGCCAATTCATTATATAACAAAAGGCGACGAACTTGCGGAAATGATTCACAAAGTGAATGAAAAGTTACCAGAACTTCTTGAAATCGTCCAATTAATCATTAGTAATGCAGATGCCATCTTCAGTAGTCTTATGGATGCGAACTACATAACAAAAGAACAAAAAGCAGAGTTGATTGACGTTTTTCAAAATCTTGAGAAGGACTTATTAGATATACAGAATGCTATTAATATAACTTCACTGGCTAGAGACCCAGAAAATTTTTCAGCTTCGTCTTTTAGTTTTACAATCGGTGCAGATCTTGGCACGATCTGGCTAATTCTTGGAAAAGCTAAATCCTTTCTAAAATATTTAGAGCTTCTAAAAAAGGAAGAATACGTTAATTTAGCGAACCAAGTCATTGCAAGTCATGGAATTCAGGAGATGTTGGAAAGTTTAAGTGTAGGCAATAAACGATATATCGGGGATGATCTGCACTTTCGCTCATCGCGTGGAGCGACAAACATTTGGGTCAATATCTCAGCAGCGCTTGAAATGTATGCCCAAGGAAAAGTAAAATTGGAACAAAAGAAAGAAGCGATTCAAAAATTTACATGGGTACTAGACCATGAAATATACGACTTCTATGAAAGGAAAAAAACTGAAACAATCCGTAAAATTGAACGGATGGAGCAAAATCCGAATGCATACAAATCAATGTTCGCAAACTATGGATTTGGTCCAAGATGGGATCGATCCATTGTTAGCCTAAAACCAGATTACGATATTCAGCCACTTCAAAACGTAGATATGGATTATGAATTAAATCTATTACATGAAAGCATTGAACGCGGTTACGCTTTAATTGAGAATAGTAGAAAGGCAATTGAGTCTTTATTTGATGTAGAGATGAACATTGCACAAAGATTTGATTTGATGGAGGGATTTTACGATGGCCGTTGAGCAAAAAAGTTTTCGGGGGACTGTAAGAGTACTAGATTATAAGGATTTAAGCTATAAAGAAAACCGAGTAAAGAAATATATTCAAGATATTAAGGATATCGACAGAGATTTTGCCTTTTTATTCCATAACCTTATTTTTGATAATGGGCAAAGAGGCGAAATTATTGATGCCATGTATGAAGAATTTAATCACCTCGTTGGTGATAATCTTCAGCTCATTTTGCATCTAGAAAATGACCGTTGTCATGAAGTAGTCAGGCAATTAAACCACCAGGTAAATAACAAATTGACTATTGAATCGATGCTGATTACTTATATAGAACCAGTTACTCATGGATAAATATTTACCCACCTCACATCACCCCCTACAATCTTGTCAACCATGTGTCCAAAATGAGAATAAAAAAAGACATGCCGTAAAAACGACTCCATAGACCTAGATTTCTATTTGTTGTACATGTTATAATACCCCTATAGGTATAATCATTACAATGAGGAGGATTTGAAATGTCGAAAAAGATTGTTATCGTTGGTGGAGTTGCAGGGGGTGCGACAGCTGCAGCTCGTTTACGTAGATTAGATGAGCAATCAGAAATTGTCTTAATAGAGCGGGGAGAGCATATCTCCTTTGCGAATTGTGGATTACCTTACTATATTGGTGGGGTCATCGAGGAGCGAAGTAAATTACTCGTACAAACAGTGGAAGGAATGAGTGCGAGGTTTAATTTAGATATTCGTAATTTAAGTGAAGTAAGGAAAATAAATCGTGAAGAAAAAACAATTACAGTTACGAATGTCCTGACGAATGAATCGTATGAAGAGTCATATGATGTACTCGTTCTATCGCCCGGAGCAAGCCCAATTAAACCATCAATTCCCGGGTTAGAAGAAGCGAACAATATTTATACCTTACGAAATATTCCTGATACAGATCAAATTAAGGCCTTTGTTGATGAGCAGAAACCGAATAAAGCGGCTGTTATTGGCGGAGGTTTTATCGGTTTAGAAATGGCAGAAAACCTAGCCGAGCGCGGCATTCAAGTGACTGTTATTGAAATGGCAGACCAAGTGATGGCGCCCCTTGATAAAGAGATGGCAGGTACTGTCCACATGCATCTTGAGGATCAAGGTGTTGACCTTATTTTAAAGGATGGGGTGAAATCCTTTGAAAATGCAGGTAAAAGGATCAGGTTAACAAGTGGAAAACAAGTCGATACCGATTTAATTATTTTATCAATTGGTGTTCGCCCAGAAAACGAGTTAGCAGTTGAGGCAGGGCTCGATATAGGTGAGCGTGGCGGCATTCAAGTAAATGACTACTTACAAACAAGTGATGAAAATATTTATGCACTTGGTGATGCGATCGAAGTGAAGGACTATATGACAGGAGATCCTACGATGATCCCATTAGCTGGACCGGCCAACAGACAAGGGCGAATTGTCGCAAATAATATTTACGGCAGAAAGGAAAAATACAATGGAACCCTTGGCACATCTGTCGCGAAAATATTCGATCTCACTGTTGCCACAACAGGGAATAATGAAAAACTTTTACAGCAAAAGGGAATCCCCTATGAAGTCATACACATTCATCCGGCTTCACACGCAACCTATTATCCAGGAGCACATCCAATATCATTAAAAGTGATTTTTGACCGCGAAACAGGAAAAATCTATGGGGCTCAAGCAGTTGGCCGAGTTGGTGTTGAAAAGAGAATCGATGTGATTGCAACAGCCATTCATGGGGAATTAACAGTTTTTGACCTAGCCGATCTCGAATTATCCTATGCGCCACCATATTCTTCCGCAAAAGATCCCGTCAATATGGTCGGATATGTAGCGGAAAACATGGTAAGAGATGGCATGGAAATGGTTCAATGGCATGAAATTGATCAACTGTTAGAAGATGGTGGTGTATTAATTGACGTAAGAGGACCAAAGGGATTTGCTCAAGGTGCGATTAAAGGATCAATTCATATTCCATTACCTGAACTTCGTGACCGTCTAGAGGAAATCCCGAAAGATAAACAAATTTACACGTCATGTCGGTCAGGTTTAGATAGTTATGTAGCTGCTAGAATTCTTGCAAATAATGGATATAAAGTGAAGAACTTAAATGGGTCTTGGTTAACGTATCGGGCAGGTTATGGCATAAATTAAACAGAAAACCACCTTTAATTTTTTGGAGGTGGTTTTCTACTTTATTATTCAATCACAAAGGCCTTATGATGCTATAAGCAATTTCGAACGACATATCTTGAAGTATTAAGCTAATCTCCAGTTAATAAATAAAATTGGCTAAATCCTTTACATTATTACTGAATACTTTTACAACAGTACCGAAAGCTTGGTAATCTTATTTTCTTCGATTTTTTGATCCAACTAGCGCATTCGACACACTAAGAGAAAGTTAGGCACAAGTATTCTTCCCAATTTACATTTATAGGTTAAACAAATATAATGAAAGGAAATAGAAAAAATATATGGAGAGGAATATCATAATGATAGCTGTTGAAGAGCATACTATAAAACAAATTCCTTGCTTAGTTGTCACAGAGAACAATAAGCAAAGTATCCCCCTACCTACAATCATTTATTTTCATGGGTTTACGAGTGCAAAAGAACATAACTTGCCCTTAGCCTTTTTATTAGCAAAAAAGGGATTTCGCGTACTTTTACCTGATGCTTATCTTCACGGAGCCCGGGAAGAGAAGATAACAGAAGAACAATTGCAAATGTCTTTTTGGAAAGTTGTACTTAAAAATATTGAAGAATTAGAACTCATAAAAGATCATTTGGACGAGGAGAATTTAATTGCAAAGGATCAAATTGGTATAGCCGGCACGAGTATGGGGGGAATTACAACAAGTGCCGCCCTTAGAAAATTTGATTGGATCAAGGCAGGGGCTATTTTAATGGGATCCCCCAAAATAACCGATTTCGCAAGAGAATTAATTACAGTTTTTGAACAGGAACATAATCAACGGATTGATGAAAGGGAACTAGAATCGATTTTCAATCAGTTAGAAGAACTTGATTTGTCTAAAGATATTCCCGCCTTAAAGGAAAGACCACTTTTCCTTTGGCATGGAGAAGCAGATCAAGTCGTACCCTTTAGTCATTCCTATAGCTTTTATAAAGAAGCAAAACAATATTATAAAAACGAAGAGTATATTCAATTTTCTAGGGAAGAAAATCGAGATCACAAAGTTAGCCGATCCGCTATTTTAGATGCGGTAACTTGGTTTTGTAAACATTTAGTGAACTGAGATTAATTCTTTTCAAAAAGAAAGTAAATATGATTAAATATAAATAGAAAGTATATGGAGGAGGATTGACGATGAAAGAAGCTCTCAAAGAAAATATGATGGGTGCCTTAGAAAATGTGATCGATCCGGAGCTCGGAATTGACATTGTAAACATTGGTCTAGTATATGACGTGGATTTAGACGATGATGGCCTTGCAACTGTTACGATGACATTAACTTCAATGGGCTGTCCGCTAGCTGGACATATTGAAGCAGATGTGCGCCGAGCGCTTTCAGATATTCCAGAAGTAAAAGATATTCAAGTGGATATTGTTTGGGATCCACCGTGGAATAAAGATAGAATGTCAAGATATGCTAAAATTGCTTTAGGTATACCCGATTATTAAGAATAAGGGCTAAGACATCTTGTTAAAAGTTGTCTTAGTCTTTTTTACAGGATTTCTTTTAACAGAGGGAGATAAATGATGAGTGAAAAATTATTCTGGATAACAGATCAACCAATTAATGTACAAGAAGTTATGGATAAAGTCGTGCGCCCTGAGGCTGGTGCTATATCAACCTTTACCGGTATCGCCCGGGAATTTACAGATGGGAAAAGAACCTTATTTTTAGAATATCAAGCCTATCCATCCATGGCAGAGAAAAAACTCGCCCAAATTGGTAAAGAGATTGAGGAGCGGTGGGGAGATACAAAAACAGCTATTGCCCATCGAACGGGGCGATTAGATATTTCAGAAGTTGCCGTTGCAATTGCAGTGTCTACACCCCATAGGAAAGAAGCCTTTGAAGCAAGCAGGTATGCTATCGACCGTATTAAGGAAATTGTACCAATATGGAAAAAGGAACATTGGGAGGACGGCACAAAGTGGATAGGAGATCAAAAGGAAAAACAATCCTATGAAGATTCTGTTCCGTCAAAGGAGGAGATGGAGCAATGATAGAGGTTCTATTTTTTGCTGAATTAAGGGATCAAGCAGGAACAAATCAAGTTAAAATACAGGTATCAGACATAAGTGTAAAGCAGTTAAAGGATGAATACTTAACAGAATTTGACCTTCTAACGATTAATAACGCAATGATCGCCGTTAATGAGGAATATGCGGAAGAGGATACAATCTTAAAGGACGGGGATGTAGTAGCCTTTATCCCACCCGTGAGTGGAGGTTAAACAGAGCAAATATTTGCTCTGTTTTTTATAGAAAGTAAAAGAATACAAAGCTACCAGCAATAAAGCAGTAATAGGCAAAATACTTTAAATTTCCCTTTAACATAATATTGATAAACCATTGTAATGAAAAATAAGTTGCAATTATAGCGGAGCAGAAAGCAATTAAATAAGGAATAAATAGCGATTGCAAATGAGGATCGATGAAGAAGTCTTTTATCGATATAATTGTCGCTCCAAAACTGATAGGGATATATAATAAAAAGGAAAACCTTAAAGCGATTTCCCTCCTCATCCCTAATAACATGGCGGCAATAATTGTCGCCCCGGACCGACTAATCCCAGGGAAAATTGCCAGCGCCTGGGCGAGGCCAATAAGGATCGCGTGTTTTACTGATAAGTCTGTATCCCCCTTATCCCCCCGTTTATTCCTAATAATCCATAAGAAAATACCTGTTATGAATAAAGCAAGTCCAATTAAAAACGTATAGGTTAATAATTGACTAACCTTTTCTTCAAATAATAGACCAATAAGACCGGCAGGAATCGTTGCTATTACAAGTAAAGTCACGAACTGAAAATCTTCTCTTTTTTCCTCCTCAACTTTTATAAGGTAGAGGAGGCTATTTTTTAACAATCGATATAGATCCTTTCTGTAAACAATTATAATTGCGATTAATGATCCAAAATGAATGAAAATTTCAAAGGAAAGACCGGGAACATTAATATGAAATAATTCCCTTAATAACACAACATGTCCACTTGAAGAGATTGGTATCGGTTCAGTAAAACCCTGAAAAAGGCCGAGAAATAAATATTTTATTAACATTAGTAATTGTTCAATATGCTCCATATATATGCTCCTTTTATCTTCTCTACTGTCACTACTTTTAGGCAAAATGAATATCCTAAAGCGTAGGGAGGTTGGGCGAATGAAGAAAGATACTAATATATACGATATTTGTAAGGAACATATGCATGCCTATGTATTAGCTGAAATGACCGACGGTACACAAGTCGATGGAATTATTACAGGTTTAGATGAAAATCACGTTTATTTTGCAGTACCTATGGGTTGCTCTGATGGACATGATGGCCAAGAGAGACAATTTGGGGGCTCTGGATACGGCTACCCTGGCTATGGCTATGGAGGTTATGGTGGCTTTGATCCTGGCTATGGTTATGGAGGTTACGGAGGCTTTGACCCTGGATTTGGTTATGGTAGCTATCCAGGCCAGAGATTTAGAAGATTAGTTTTACCTTTAGCAGCTATTGCGGCTATTAGTTTACTTCCTTGGTATTAAAAAACAACCCCTAAGATCTCTTAGGGGTTGTACTTCGTTAATATTCTTCTTTTTCCTTCAGTATTAGTTCACCTAGGACAAAGATAGCGAGGAAAATGACTGCTGCTAAAACAAATACGGATGTAAAGTTAAAGGCAGCACCCGCCATACTAGTCACAACGTAGGTGACAACTAAACTAATTAATACAGACCAAATTAAAGTCATTATGTAGCGCATTTATTTCACCTTCTCTTTTTCAAGTACGAAACGTATCATTTTTTAAAAAATAATCCTTTAATTATAGTAGCAAATTTCCCCCGAAAACAAAAGTATTTCGTTAAGAAAAATCCATTTTGGCGTAAAAATAAGTTGCAATTAAAGGGGAAATCCGATAAAATTAGTATCAGGTCATAAACATAGGTATTAAAAAACCCTTAAATAAAGGAGCTAATAAAATGAATGTTGGTATACTAGGTACAGGACATTATTTACCCGAAAAGGTATTAACAAATGCCGACTTAGAAAAAATAGTAGAAACAACGGATGAATGGATACAAACCCGTACAGGAATAAAGGAAAGAAGAATTGCCAGTGATGATATCGAAGCTTCAGATATGGCTTATTTTGCTGCGAAACAAGCCTTAGAAGAAGCAGATGTATCTCCGGAAGATATAGATTTAATTTTAGTAGCAACGGTTACCCCAGATACCCCTTTTCCTGGGGTTTCGGCTCAAATTCAGGCGAGACTTGGAGCGAAAAACGCTGCAGCAATGGACGTTAGCGCAGCATGTACTGGATTCGTCTACGCCCTAGTTACAGGAGAACAATTTATTAAATCAGGTGCTTATAAAAAAGTCCTCGTAGTCGGAGTAGACAAACTTTCTAAAATTTTAGATTGGACAGATCGAAACACATGTGTCCTAATGTCTGATGGTGCTGGGGCTGCAGTGATCGGTGAGGTAAGTGAGGGTAGGGGAATTTTATCCTTTGAATTAGGGGCTGATGGTACAGGTGGGGATTTACTATACCAAAATGAAAAAGGATATATAACGATGACAGGTAGGGAAGTATTTAAATTCGCAGTTAAACAAATGCCTGAATCCTCAATTAAGGTTATCGAGAAGGCTGGTCTATCTAGAGAAGATGTCGATTATTTAATTCCCCACCAAGCAAATATAAGAATAATGGAAGCGGCAAGGAGAAGGCTTGGAGTCCCTGAAGAGAAAATGGCAACGACAATCCAAAATTATGGAAATAATTCAGCTGCTTCAATCCCTATTGCTTTATCGGAAACAGTAAAAAATGGTAAGATATCAGAAGATGACGTAATCGTGTTAGTCGGTTTCGGTGGTGGACTAACCTGGGGAGCTTTAGCCCTACGTTGGGGCAAATAAAATAGAAAAACATCGTATAAGGAGGGTTTACGAAATGAAAGAAAGAAGAGTAGTAGTTACAGGGTTAGGGGCTGTAACACCGGTAGGAAATGACGTAACAACCATGTGGGACAATGTTATTTCTGGATATTCCGGTATTGATTTCGTAACGAGAGTAAATAAAGATGATTATCCAACCAAAATTGCAGCAGAGGTTAAGGACTTTGATCCTTCTCAATACATTGATCGAAAAGATGTTCGAAGAATGGATTTATTTACCCAATATGCAGTAGTTGCTTCAAAAATGGCACTAGAAGATGCTAAGCTTACCATTACAGATGATATTGCTAATCGAGTGGGTGTCTGGATTGGTTCAGGAATAGGTGGCATGCAAACCTATGAAGAACAATTTCGCCGTTTTATCGACAAGGGTTATCGAAGGGTAAGTCCCTTTTTCGTACCAATGATGATCCCTGATATGGCAGCTGGTCAAGTATCTATCCAAGTCGGGGCAAAGGGGATTAACTCTTGTACGACAACGGCTTGTGCATCGGGAGCAAATTCCATAGGGGATGCCTTTAAAGCAATCCAAAGAGGAGATGTAGATTATATGATCGCAGGGGGTTCAGAAGCACCTCTAACAAACATGTCCTTTGCAGGATTTTCAGCCATGAGGGCCTTGTCTCAAAATAATGATCCAAATACAGCAAGTAGACCCTTTGATAAGAACCGAGATGGTTTCGTTATGGGAGAGGGAGCAGGTATCCTTCTTTTAGAAACATTAGAATCAGCGGAAAAACGCGGCGCCCATATTTACTGTGAAATCGTAGGATATGGCTCTACAGGAGACGCCTATCATATTTCAGCCCCGGCGGAAAATGGTGAAGGTGCAGCAAGGGCGATGAAGATGGCTATTGATGACGCAAACATAAAAGAGGACGAAGTTGATTATATTAACGCCCACGGTACAAGTACAGATATGAATGACCGATACGAAACCCAAGCGATTAAAGATGTTTTTAAAGATCATGCAAATAACCTAGCTATTTCTTCCACAAAATCGATGACCGGTCATTTACTGGGAGCAGCAGGAGGAATCGAAGCAGTTATTTCGGCTAAATCTATCGAGCAAAATATTATTCCACCGACAACCAATTATGAAACACCGGACCCAGATTGTGATTTAGATTACGTACCAAATGAAGCGAGGAAACAAGAGGTAAAGGTGGTTATGAGTAACTCCTTTGGCTTTGGTGGACACAATGTTTCCTTAGTATTTAAAGAGTATTCATCCTAGTTTTTACATAAGGCTTAATTCATCCGAATTAAGCCTTTTATTCTATTACAAGTATTTTTTTCTTCTTAATACATAGACATGTATAAATAGATACTATTGGTGGTGGAAAAAGTGATCTATTTATGCATGTTTTTAATCGGATTTGGACTAGCTGTCACCGGCGGAGTGACAATGATTGCTTATATGAACTTTCTACCAGCGGGAATTTCCTGGGTAGAATATTTTATATTTATTTCGACTCGAATAGAATGTTACTTTCTACCAATTGGAATGTTAATAATTGCTTTAGTTATTTATCTATATCCGAACAATATATAAAAGACATGAATAATAAATAACATCATGGCAATAATGTATTTTAGGATGAAAGAAGGGGGGAAATTAAAGAATTGCTATACTTACATGATGTGTGGGTGAATTGGTTTGAAGGAGAAGAAAACGGTTATAATGTAAGTCATTATCACGAATGGCGAACGGATGATAAAATAGAGCTCATCGAAAGCATTCCAGTTGTCTACATAACGAAGGATTTGTTTCATTATATAGAAAATACGTTAGATGACCTTCCAGAACAATTGTTAAAAGAGATTTACCAAAGGACATACATAAGAAAAGGACATAAGAAATTAACGATTGACTATGCTTGCATTTTAACCGATGGATTAAATACCTTAGCGATTGATACAGTGAACTACTCAATCCCCATTAGAAAAAGCCGTCTAATGCCAAGGCAAGATAAGACTGTTTTACAGATGGTAAAAAATCATAAGCCCAGAAGTTTTCAATTTAAGCCAAAGGATTTGAAAAAGCAGTACCATTTGTTATCCCTTAAACCTGAACTTGTTATCGGATTAACCCGGAAAGAAAGGCAATTAAAACAACTTCTAATGATGGCTTTGGATCATTTACGCGTTTCAAATAACATAAAAGCATTGCGCTACTGGCTGATCGAATGGAAGCCTGAATTATCTTCACAAATTGAACATTTCAATGAAAGGGATGCTTGGGAAACCTTATATAATGATATAAAGATTGGATGGAGTAAGGAACATGAGCGGTTTGCCCAAAATCTAATTAGAGGAAATCCCTTCTTAGAAAAATTGTGGAATCACGAGCAAAATCGCCATGTAAATGAATCGAAATTAAGTTAAAAATCAGTGAGACTTAAAAATAGTCCCACTGATTTTTCCTTTCTTATCTACCTAATCCCATTGCATCTTTGGCCTTTTTGAGCATTTTCTTCGCTGTTAGAGATGCTTTTTTAGCCCCTTCGTCTAATATAAGATCAAGTTCCTCGGAAAGGATTAATTCATTGTAGCGCTTTTGAATTGGCTCTAGTAGTTCAATCACGGCTGTTGCTACACCTTTTTTAAAGTCACCGTAACCTTTTCCGGCATATTTTTCCTCAAGTGCTTCAATTGACTCCCCCGTACAACTTGAATAAATATCGAGTAAGTTTGAAATACCCGGTTTATTTTCCTTATCATACTTTACCAAGCCATCTGAATCCGTAACAGCACGGTTAATTTTTCTTTGGATAGTTTTTGGCTCATCAAGCATTGAAATGAATCCCTGTTGATTTTCGTCGGATTTACTCATTTTCTTTTTAGGCTCTTGAAGGGACATAATTCGAGCTCCCGTTTTAGGAATTCGAATCTCCGGAACGGTAAAGGTTTCACCGAAGCGGTTATTAAATCGTTCAGCTAAATCCCTTGTTAGTTCTAGGTGCTGGGTTTGGTCATCACCAACGGGTACGACATCTACGTTATATAACAAAATATCCGCTGCCATTAAGGCTGGGTAGGTGAATAGGGCTGAAGATACTGAATCTTGTTGCTCAGCCTTGTCCTTAAATTGGGTCATTCGCTCGAGTTCACCCATATAAGTAATCGATTGTAGCATCCAGGCAAGTTCTGTATGGGCGGGCACCTCTGATTGAACAAACAAGGTGGCCTTCTCTGGGTCCACTCCAGAGGCTAGGTATAATGCAGCAAGACTTCTAGTATTTTCCCTTAGTTCCTTCGGGTCCTGGGGAACGGTAATAGCATGTTGATCAACAATCATATAGTAGCAATTATTATCATGCTGGAGTTCGATAAATTGTCTAATCGCTCCTAAATAGTTCCCTAAGGTTAAGATTCCACTCGGTTGAATTCCAGATAAAATCGTATTCATATAAACCACTCCTTATTAAAATTACTATACAAAAAAAAGCCCACCCGCCACCTGAAAAGGGACGAATGAGCCCCCGTGTGCCACCGTACCACTAAACTTTGGGTATGCTAATTCCTCATTCGTCCTGTTAAATTCCTCTATAGCCTCAATTATAAACTTTATTATACTAGCCTCATCTTTACCTAATTTATTAGGGTCTTTATCCCACAAGGTAGATAAGAGACTGAATAGGACTATTTGATTTTGTTCTTTTACTTTCTTTTTACTTACTCTACCTCTTTCGGTTTTAAGCTCTTCTTTCAATTTATTAAATTTTTCAGTAGGTACGGTGGTGATGCTCATTGCCTTTTTAGTAAACTTTAAATTAATTACAATTTCCTTATTTGGCTTATACCCAATTGATTCTATCACATGTTTTAAATAATTTCTTACTTGTTTAGTTGTTTGATTTTTATAAAAGATTTCAGGCTGAAGCAATAAACTTACAACCTCTTGTAACTCAACCTTTTTCATGCTTTGTTCTTCTTGTTCCTCGTTTAAATGGTTTTTCTTCTTTCTTAATTCTCTCATCTGTTTTGTTAATTCTTCTCCTTGTTTTATTAATTCCATTTTAAACTCTGGATCTGATGCTTGACCAATACTAGAAATAATACCATCTCTGGATTCTTCAGTCTTTTTTATTTTATTATCCAATTCGTTTATTTTCTCAAGATATGCAGTATTATTTTCTAGAGCATCTTTTTGATAACTATATAACGTCTTTAATACATTTAGTAATATAATTGCATTACCAAAGATGTCAATGATTAAATCATCAACCTTTTCACAACGTACCATTTTCTTATTACTGCAATTTTGACCTTTACTTTTTATAGCTATATCACATTTGTAGTAATAAAACTTTGAACGCGTGCCATCCTTTTTAACTTTTCCTAATGTATAAGTGCCATTCATGGCTCTCCCACATTCGTTGCACTTCAACATACCGGAAAGTAAATATGGGCTATTTTCTCTCTGAGGATCATAATGCTTTTGTTTGGGCTTTCTATCCTGTAGCTTTTGTTGAACTTTTTCCCATGTTTTAAATGGAACAATTGGAGTGAAGTCTGGCTCTTTTCCTTCTCTATAATTTTTACTCCAATACCATTCTTCAATAGGGTTATCTGTTCTTTTCTTCTTTGTTATTCTTTTTCTTCTATTCTTAACCATATAACCTGTATAAGAAGGATTTCTTAGGATTCTCCAGATTTTTTTGCTATTAAAGAATACACCATTATAATTGTCTTCGGTTCCTTTTTTTCGATACTTTTTTAAATCATTTTCATTTAAGATATCAGCATATTGTTTGTCCGCTAATCGTACGATTTCACTTTGGCTCTTATCCTCTTCTAAATACCACTTAAAAATGTTTCTAACTAAGTCAATTTCTTTTTTATCACCTAAACAATATTTTTTTCTCTTCTTACCGTCTATTTCAACTTCTTCTATTGAGAGTCCAATCGGAATAGGTCCACCTATATAACAGCCCATATCAACAAGTTCATTCATATTGGCTGATACTTTTGTTCTGACTTCTTCACGCATATTCTGATCAAAAATAGACTGAATTAAATCCATCATAGTATTACTATTCCAGTCAAGGAGGTTAAGCTCCTTACTATTATTTGCAAAGAATATCTTTACTCCTTTTTCCTGCAAATCTGTAGTCATATTAATAAAATCCTTAACTACACGAGTATAGCGGCTACTATCGTAACAAATTAGATACTTGATATTGAATTTATCAATATCTTTTAATAATTGTTGGAAAGCAGGTCTGTCTTCAAAGTTTTCACTTGAAACATCTTCATCGTAATAACCTTCGTTAACAAGTGTTATAGAGTTACTGTCTGCAAAGTTTTTTATAGCATTATATTGTTGTTGCGGACTTATTTTATTTCCTGTTTTATCTACACTTGTTCGTATATAAGCAGCGCCAAGTTTCAATTGATATCCCCCTTTTAAACGAATAATTGAGGTGAAAAACCTTCTGTATTAAGAGTTATAGCTACCGAAGGGTGTTTACATATGTATAAATATAAGTACAATAATATACTTTTTATCAATTTCATTAATAGAATTATCCTTTTAGCTTATATACAGAATTATAGCATAAACGTACTATTGTCAATAAAAATTTATACTACTTTCATCCTGCCTAATTAAAGATTAACTGTTAGAAAGCCTGACCAGGAAGAGCAAGTTACTAAAGATAAACAAAAAGTAGAGCATGTTTAAAGCTCTGCATTTTTCTGTGCAATTTAGTGTTGGAATTTTATTTTGTCTGTTATGCCTTTACTTTTTTGAAATAACATTTTAGATTTAGATCCGAACATCATAGTCCTATTTATTGCTTTTACTCAATAGGATACTGTTATTATCCACGTGAAGATTAAATACATCTCCTTTTTCCAAATATAGAAGGTTTATGAATTCTTGAGGTATCTTTATGCAACCTCTATTATTTAAAATCATTGTATTTTCAAGCGTATCTTTACAGCGTTTTTCTATCACTAATTCTTCATAAGCTAAGCTGATAGTAACTTCTTCACCGCTTAATAAATTCAATGTCTCTCTTATAAGTTTAGGTATAGTAATTGTGTATCCTTTCGATAAAGTACAAGTAGTAATATTTCTTTTATCTTCAATCGCTTCTATTGTTAAAGAACAACTTTCTTTCATAACCAATCCTCCAAAAATATTATTTTTTATTGGTTTCATATTCTTTAGCATTCTTAGTTATTAATCCATTTTAAATCGAATTTATAGAGAATTTATGGATTTTAAAAGGGAATGAAAAAATAGGCTCTACAACATTTAACGTTGGTGAATAAAAAAAATCACCTTATCAAGTTTAAAGATAAGGTGATCGAAATTCACTAACGTTTTTTGTATATATATATAGAAAACAAGTGAATTTCCCTGTAGAATATTAGTCGACGAAAACCATATCTAGGAGAGAAACCACTTGTCTATAACTAATAGTATTAGAAATTTACTCGATATTCAAGATGAAAACATTATTTTTGAAAAAAACTGTGTAAAAAAAGGAAGTTTTAAAGGTATCGCCTGTAAATTTATAGAGGCCAAATTGACTTATTATCCATCACATTGTATGAATTGTGGAATTAGAAATGAGAATTATGTTGTATATAAAAACGGGACTCAAACATCCCGGATTACACTCCCAAGCTCAGGAGTTCTTCCAACATATTTATTGTTAAAGAAACAACGTTTTTTCTGTAAATCATGTCATTCAAGTTTTACAGCTAAAACACCCCTCGTTAAAAAGAACTGTTTTATTTCTGAACAGACAAGGACCTTAATCGCAATAAAGACTTCTGAAGCCCAATCTATAAAGTCCATAGCTCGAGATTTCCGAGTTTCAGAAACGACAGTTCAAAGGGTTATAAATGAAACTTCAAAAACTTATAGGCCTTATTATAAAGCTTTACCTAGACATATATCCTTCGATGAATTCAAGTATGCGAAAGGTAAAATGGCTTTTGAATACGTCGATGCAGAAACCGGAAATATTCTAGATATCCTTAGCCGTCGATTACCAAGAATGGATAAATCTTGTAGTTGAGCTTATTGACCAGGAATTCACTCGAGATGGTAAGCCCATAGTGTTATTGGGGGCGAGCATAGGAGGTATGCTTGCATATCAAGCAGCATGTCTGAATAAACGAGTAAAAGGTTTGGTTGTTACGACCTTTGTGGATACTAGCAGTCAGAAAGTTCGTGATCAGATTGCTCCAAGCAAACTAATTAGCCGCGCGGGCAAATTCACATTAGATAACTTCTTTTTCTTAATGGATTCATTTCGGGTTCCTGTATCCAAAGTATCGAGAATGGATTTAATTTCCAATAACGCTGATTTGACAAAACTTATTATGAACGATCCACTAGCGGCAGGTACAAAAGTATCCCTACGGTTTTTAAGGACCTTCTTAAATATGAAACCAATCGTTGAGCCCGAGAATTTCAATACTTGTCCTGTTTTGCTTATCCATCCGGAACTAGATTCAATGACTCCATATGACTTAAGCAAATCTTTTTATAACCGATTATAATGTGAGAAAGATTATGTGATATTAGAAGGAGCTGGTCATTTTCCCATTGAACAACCAGGTCTGGAACAAATGAAAACAGCACTCCTGAAATTTTTGCTTGTGGTAGAAGATAACTTAGAAGTATAGAATAGATAATATTTTATACAGCTCGGACGAGATGTCTTTTTGTATATCTTTGGAATAGATATTCAAAGTTCAAATGTACTTAAAAAGATCGGTATAAGGGTTAGCATTAATAAAAGGATCTAAAAGTTGTAAACCAGTGATAGTAAATGATAATAAAATTAAAAAAGGTTCCAGGCAAATTTTATTGGCTGGAACCTTTTAATTATGTTGTTGATTATTCAACCCTTATTTGCCCCATCATGCCATTGTCCTCATGTTCAAGAATATGGCAATGAAACATATATACACCTTTATGCTTAAATTGGATTGCGATTTTTACCGTTTCACCTGGATGAATGGAAAAGCTGTCTTTCCAACCTTGCTCATTTTTCGGTGGTTCTAATTCATTTCTAGACAGTATTTTAAACTGGGCTCCGTGTATATGGAAAGGGTGAATCATTCCTCCCATCTCGTCCGTCTTATTATAAATTTCCCACACTTCCGTAACCCCTTGCTCTTGCGTGAAATCAATGCGTTCCGGATCAAACTTCTTACCATTGATAGTGACCTGATCCATCATTCCGTAGAGTTCTACTTGCTTTTTGACTGGCATGCTTAGCTCTTCTTCTGATATTGAAATATCATTCATCTTTTCAGGAATACTGCTTGTTTCTCCACCTTGTTCAGAAACATCAAACGGAAGAAGGACAGAGTCATCCTCGTTCACTAACGCCATTTCCTTTTCTGTGTCCAGCTGTGAGAAATCAACAATGATCTCCGCCCGTTCTGACGGAGTTAGTGTAATCTCTTCCATTGTCACCGGCTCATTTAAGAGCCCGCCATCTGTTGCTACTTGAACAAAGGAATCTCCAGTATTTAATTTTAGAGTGTAATTTCTCGCATTAGATCCATTTAATAAGCGGAGACGTACTTTCTCTCTTTTAACAGTCAATTTTGGATTTAAAGTTCCATTAATCAGCGACGTGTCGCCGATAGTCCCGTCATGCATTATTGCTGCATTAAAAAATAATTGTTTACTTTCATCAAATATTCTATCTTGGAGAATCAATGGAATATCATTTACTCCGTATACATTCGGTAATCCAAGACTTTTTAAATTATCATCTTCGATATAAATCAGCCCTGCGAGTCCAATGTACACCTGTTCAGCAGTTTTCCCTTCAGGATGGGGGTGGAACCATAGTGTTGAAGCTTCTTGTGTCACATCGAATTCAATTAATTCTTCTGCTCCAGGTTTCAGAGATTCATGTGGTCCCCCATCTGCATCTCCGGGTACTTCCAATCCATGCCAATGAAAGGTAGTTTCCTCATCTAATTCATTTATCGTTCTAATTTTTACTGTTTGACCTTCTTCAAGACGCAGCATCGGTCCCAAAAAAGATCCGTTATACCCGTAGGTTTTGGTTTTGGTACCATCAAATATCTCCGTCTCTCCGGTTTGTGCCCGAACGGTGTACTCTACTCGATTATCATCACGATAATCAGGCTCTAACATAGGAGGGATGTTCAATTCATGTTCCCCCGTGGAGTCGTTTAAACTTACTACTTCATCGTGTCTCACATGCTCATTATTAAGTGTTTCTACACTAGAGGAACGACTCACTTCCTCGGAGGACTGCAAGTTATTATCGCTACAGGCACTTATAAATAAAACGCTGAACATCAATATCATCATCTTAAATTTTATACCCACTTTATGTTTCCTCCAAAGGTGTTTATTCTACCATAATCTGCCCCATCATACCGCTATCTTCATGTTCAAGAATATGACAATGGAGCATATACACGCCCTTATATTTAAATTGTATAGCTATTTTTACTCTCTCATCTGGTTGTATAGAAATAGTGTCTTTCCATCCTCGTTCATTTTCTGGGGGCTCTTTTCCATCTCTAGAGAGTATTTTAAATTGCGTTCCGTGAATATGGAATGGATGAATCATTCCGCCCATCTCGTCCGGCTTATTGTAAATTTCCCATACCTCGGTAACACCTTGTTCTTGTGTGAAATCGATTCTTTCCGGATCAAATTTCTTTCCATTTAGTGTTACTTGGTCCATCATACCAAAGAGTTCAATCTTCTTTGTAACTGGCAAGTTCATCTCTTCTTCTGTTATTGAAAAATTATTCATCTCTTCAGGAATACTGCTAGCCACTCCGTTTTTTTGATCAGAAACCTCAAAAGGTAAAAGAACAGCTCCATCCTCGTTTATTAAGGCTATTTCTTCGTCTGTATTAAGTTGTGAAAAGTCAATAATAATTTCTGCTCTCTCTGCAGGTGTTAGTGTAACTTCTTTTAAAGTAACTGGTTCATTCAAGAAACCGCCATCTGTTGCGATTTGATCAAAGGAATCGCCTGTATTCAATTTAAAGGTGTAATTCCTCGCATTTGACCCGTTTAGTAAACGGAGACGTACTTTCTCTTTGTTTACAGTTAACCTTGGATTGAGGGTTCCATTTATCAGTAATGTATCGCCGATTGTTCCGTCCTCATTCATATCGGCGCTGAAATTCAATTGTTTTTTATCATCAAATATTCGGTCCTGAAAAATCAAGGGAATATCATTCTTCCCATACTCATTTGGCAATCCGAGGCTTTTTGAATTGTCATCCTCGATATAAAACAACCCTGCAAGTCCATTGTATACTTGTTCAGCAGTTTTCCCCTCAGGATGCGGATGAAACCATAATGTTGATGCTTCTTGTGTCACTTCAAATTCAATCACTTTTTCTTCTTCTGGTTTGATTACCTCATGCGGTCCGCCATCTGCATCCGCAGATACTTCTAGCCCATGCCAATGGAAGGTTGTTGCTTCATCCAGTTCGTTTATTGTTGTGATTTTAACTTGATCACCTTTTTTAAAACGAAGTGTTGGCCCCAAAAACGATCCATTGTATCCATACGTTGCCGTTTCAGTTCCGTCGAAAATTTCAGTTTTACCTTTTTGTGCTCGAACAGTGTATTCCACTTGATTATCATCACCAGCGTCGGGTTCTAACATAGGAGGGATGTTCAATTCATTTTCCCCCGTCGAGTCGTTTAAACTTACCACCTCATCGTGGCTCATATGTTCATCCATGGTATCCTGATCCATTGTTGAATGGTCCATTTCTTCTTCTGGCTGTGTGTTGTCATTACTGCAAGCGCTGATTACTAAAATGCCAATCAACAATAATATAATCTTAAGTTTAGTTCCCATATAATACTTCCTCTCTCTGTTTAGTTTATTTATTTTTGTGTAACAAAAAAATATGCACCTTTTATGTTGAGATATGAGGTTCGATCTTTCGTATTTAAAAAAGGTATTTTAAAGGATTTCTTAAAAAGAAAACTAAACGGCACCTAAATCCGATTAGATAGGAATTAGGTGCCTAAAGTAGTACCTCTGTTTTTATGTGAAATTGAAATAATTGAACATCAGTTGAATGATGAATTTAATAGAACTTACTGCACAATTAGTGTAGCTACCATATCGCTATGACCTTGACCACAAGGAATGTTGCAATAGATGGTATACTCCCCAGGCTCTTCTGGTGTAAATACTGCTTCGCCATCTCCTTCAATGCTTACTTCAAGCTCATCGATAGAGATTCCATGCATTCCCTCAACGTTTGTAAGGCTTAACTTTACTTCTTCTCCAGCATTTACCGTATATTCAGATGGATCCAACTTAAAGTTAGATGCTTTGATTTCAATTTCATTAGAAGTGGTTCCTTCTGAAGAACTCGTGCTTTCTGTCTCCTCCGTTGAAGTATCGACATTGGTATCCGTCGTACTGTTATTATCGTCTCCACCACAGGCAGCGAGAACAAAAATTAGACTTAGGAATAAAGTTACTAGTATACCTTTTTTCAATATTATTTCCTCCTACTTGATTTATTTTATTGATAGCTATGTAACTGCTACAAAACAATAGTAGTCATTATATGTCCATATTTTATGCAGAAAACGTGGCAAATTTGGGAAAGTTATGTGGGAATTGCAGAGACGACACCGAATATTAACTTTTTCTTGATAAATTCTTGAAAGTTTTTTTATAAAGTTAAATTGTAAAAGAAATTGTTTAACCTTATACCATCTAAGTAAGAGGAGGTTTTTATTGTGAAAAGGAAGTTAATTACATTAGTTACCGTTAGTGTTTTGACTTTGGGTATAGGAAGTGCAGTATACGCTCATGGGTCAGACGAAGGGTGGAGTTTTCAAGAAATGCTTCCATTCATGAAAGAAATGCATCCAGATATGGATGAACAACAAATGGAGGAAATGTATCAAAAGTGTCATGGCTCAAGTGATGCTGAAAAGGTACCGATGGGTACCAAAATATAAGTAGTGTGTGTTAGACTAATCCCCCATAACTAGTCTAATTATATAAAAACAGAACTATCAACATCGATAGTTCTGTTTTAATTTAAGTTATTGCATATTAGATAATTCAAAGACGAACATGAAAACATAGAATTGAGGTTAACAAATGATATTTACTACAGTGGACCCTTTAGATAGGGTGCTCTTGGATATTGGTCCAATTACAATTTATTGGTATGGCGTTATTATTGCAACAGCGGTTGCATTAGGTTTTTGGCTTGCAGTAAAAGAAGCGGATCGAGTCGGTTTCGAGAAAGATTTACTTGCAGATTTTCTGGTTTATGCTGTTCCAATTGCAATTGTTAGTGCTCGAATTTACTATGTAATCTTTGAGTGGGAAAGCTATGCTAACGGACCTTTTTGGCGGTTGTTTGCTGTTTGGGAAGGCGGGATTGCTATACATGGAACAATACTCGGTGGTTTGCTCACGGCAATTGTATTTAGTCGGGTGAAAAACATATCGTTTTGGCAATT
>Ga0079225_10000285_pt1 | contig 26995 bp, 21 predicted proteins | sample Poulit2012_FD_76344 | JGI IMG/M metagenome (GOLD analysis project Ga0079225, IMG submission 76344) | Agricultural soil microbial communities from Georgia to study Nitrogen management - Poultry litter 2012 | ecosystem: Environmental > Terrestrial > Soil > Agricultural land | place: USA: Georgia... | reverse complement strand
TATTATCTAATACTCCGTTAATAAATTGACCACTTTGCGCGGTGCTATATTGTTTTCCGATTTCTATATATTCGTTTATAGTTACTTTTGTAGGGATGGTATCAAAATACAAGAATTCACTTATACCCATTTTAAGCAAAATCATATCTATCATCGCTAATCGATCCGGATCCCAATTTTTCAACTTCGGCAATAACACTTTTGTCAAATATTCCTGTTTAGAAATAACAGTCTCTAAGAGTTCAAAAGAAAAATCTAATTTATCAACAGAGACAATTTGTTGAAAATTAAAAACTTTACTTCTTTTCAATAAATTATCTAATAATATCAGATTCAACTCATAATCATCGTCCCAATTATTCCAATCTTCAGATAAATAGTTATTAAAATCCTCATGTTCTAATAATACTTCAGTCCATAAAAATTTAAAAATTGCTTTATCACTTTGAAGACTACGTTCCTCAGATTTAATATATTCTTTATATTCAGGAGTTTCTATTAAAATCTTATACAGTAATCTAATATAGTCAGTATCTAATTTTTCTTCCCAAGCATGAGATTTTCGCAATGCTATAAAGTTTGGGTTTTCAAGAATATCCCATACAATTAAATTTCCTGCGATTTTAACACTCACATTTAAATCCTCTTCTGTTTTTAAGTATTTTTCACTTCTTAATTTTGCATCTTTTTCTGCATAAAGTGCTACTTGACAAACAATATAAGCAAAGTAAGCAAACAATTCTGCAGTCTGATCAAGCTGCTCTTGAAATTGTTTTTTTGCTTGGTTTTGGATACTTGTTAAAACCCTTTTATCTGAAAAATCTTCCGTATTTTTGGGATAAGCAGGTTCTACTCCATATAAAGTTTGCATAACTTTTACCCGCAAATGCCTTCTTGTAATCATAAATAGAACAATAAGGCACAAAGTTACAATTTTTTTCAATTGTATGGAGATAAGTTGCTTAGTAATTTTAAACTCTTAAATTTGTAATAAATATTCCATTTTTATGACAATTACTTTATTAACCGTATGGGCATTATTTTTTTTCTTATTAACAGTTATTGCTGGTTTAGAATATGCTTATTTAGCTTCTAATAAACTAACAATAGAAATTAGAAGAAATTCCAAAAGCAATTCAGGAAAAAGAGTAGCTAACTTTTTTGATCATCCTGACACTTTTTGGAATACTACAGTTTTTACATTTTATGTTCTTTTAGTTGTATTTGTAATACTTTCCTCAAAAATCATTTCCAACACTCTGATGTATTTCCCAAATGCTTATGAGTTTTTTAATACTTATTTCTATTGGAAAATCATACTCGATTTTATCATTATTTCCTTATTATTAATATTAAGTATAGGAATTATTTCAAAGAGGAGTTTTGAAAACACGCCTGAGAGCAAACTGGAAAACTGGAGTTTAATTATTCAACTTCTTTCTTTTATAATATTACCTTTGAGTAATCTATTTATTAAAATATCAGAATTTATTTTAGAATATTTATTCAATGTAAAAATTAATAAAAACACCTCCATTTTTGAACGTATCAATATTCATAATTTTATAAGAAAGTCAATACAAGGTTTTGGAAATATAGATGAAGAAAATCAAGAGTTATTTCAAAAAGCAATACAACTGAATAGTATAAAAGTGAGAAACTGTACTACTCCAAGAAATGAAATTATAGCAATAGAAAAAAACAAATCAATTCAAGAATTAAAACGTTTATTTTCCGATACAAAATTATCTAAAATTATTGTTTATGAAGAAAATTTAGATAATGTTATTGGTTATGTGCATCATTTAGATTTAATCAAAAATCCAAACTCCATCAAGGAGATTCTTTATGAAATTCCTATAGTACCCGAAACTATGAGTGTAATTGATTTATTAAATAAATTTTCAACGAATCAAAAAAGTATTGCTTGGGTTATTGAAGAATATGGAGGAACCGCGGGTTTTATAACTTTAGAGGATATTTTAGAGGAGGTCTTTGGTGAAATTAGTGATGAGTATGACACAGATTTAAATTTAGAGCAACCTTTAGATAAAAACAATTATCTATTGTCTGGTAGATTAGAAATTGAATATTTAAATAGAAAGTATCGTTTAAATATTCCATCTCATCATGCTAAAACATTGAGTGGGTATATAATAAATAGGTACGGTCGTATTCCCAGTGAAGATGATAAATTTATTTTAGATCATTTTGAAATTGAAATTTTAAAAGTAGCAGAAACAAAAATTGATTCTTTAAAATTACGCTCTTTATTATAAAATTCTAACTGATTATGCGCATTTTACACACAGCAGATTGGCATCTTGGTAAAAAATTAGATAATTTCTCAAGACATGAAGAACAAGAATTAATTTTAAAAGAAATCATCCAAATTGCTAATGAAAAAGATGTTGATATTGTTATTGTTGCTGGAGATTTGTTTGATAATTTCAATCCTTCAAATGCATCTTTAGAATTATATTATCACAGTTTGAAAGAGTTAACTGGAAATGGAAAAAGACCTGTATTTGCTATTGCGGGAAACCATGATAGTCCTGACAAAATAAACACTACAGACGTACTCGCACGATCTTTAGGTATTTATTGTTTTGGAAATCCCAAACAAGAATTACAAGAAATGAGCGCTAATTCCTATTTTTCAATCACTAAAACAGATAATGATTTTACAGAAATAAAATTTAATAAATACGACTACCCTCTTAGATTAATACATACTCCCTATGCAAATGAACAAAGATTAAAAGAGAGTTTTGATTTTAACAACGAAGAATGGGAATTGAATTTAGCTTTAAAAAATCATTGGGAATTATTAAGTAAAAAGTACTGTGATAGCTCAGGTGTTAATATTTTAATGAGCCATTTATTTATGATTCCTACCAGTTATGCTTTAGAAGAATTTAAAGAATCAGATGGTGAAAGGCCCTTGCAACTTGGCAACGCAAGTTTAATAACGGCAGATACGGTACCTAATGAAATTCAGTATGTAGCTTTGGGACATTTACATAAATATATACATTGGAAAAGAGCAAATACTGATTTCGTTTATTCAGGTAGTCCTTTAATTTATAGCTTTTCTGAAGCTATGCAAGAAAAGCATGTAATAATAGTAGATATAGAACCTGAAAACAATGCACAAATACAAAAAATCGCTTTAAAAAAGGGAAGAAACGTGAGAAGAATGATGGATAATTCTGTAGAAGAAGCAATAAAAAGAATAAAAAACTATCCTGAGGATTTATTGGAATTAACTTTAAAAACTGATTCCTATATAAACCAAGAGGAATTACAACAATTAAGAGAAGCACACGATTACATAATTCGTTTAATTCCACAACCTAAAATAAAATCTGAAGAAAAAGATTGGACTTCTGAAAACGCAAAAGAACAAAATATTGATAATTTATTTGAAGCGTTTTTTGAAACTGAAAAAGGTATAAAACCAAATGAAGAAATTTTAAGTTTATTTAAAGAAATAGTTAATTTATGATTCCCATTTCTATTATTTTTAAAGGCATTTATTCTTATGAAAAAGAAGTACACATCGACTTCAGTACACTTTCAGAAGAGGGCATTTTTGGTATATTTGGCAAGGTAGGATCGGGAAAATCAGCAATAATAGAAGCAATGTCAATTGCTTTGTATGGACAAACAGAACGCTTTAACAAAATGGGATTAGCTGCGAATGTTTTAAATTTAAAAGCAAGAGAAGCATATATCATTCTAGAATTCGAAAACTTTAAAGGCTTAAAATATAAAACTCTAACACGCTTAATCGCTTCTAAATCTGATAGAAAAACGGTAAGAAGAGATTTTAAAATCCAACAATTTACAGAAGGGAATTGGGAAAATTGCACTAAAAAGATTGAAGAAATTATTGGTTTGAGTTATAATAACTTTAAAAGAACAATTTTAATTCCACAAGGTCAATTTAGAGAATTTATTGAGTTGCGTCCACGGGAACGTAACGATATGATGCAAGAGCTTTTTCAATTAGAACGATTCGATTTAAGTGCAAAAGTAAATATTTTATTAAGCGATACAAGCAAGCAAGAAGAGTATAAAAAAGGCAACTTAAACCAATTAAATCCCTATGCCGAAATAAATACTAAAGAAAAGAAAAAAAACATATTCTTTTTGAAAGAAAAAATAAAAAAGAATAATTCAAAAATTGAAAACTTAGAAAAACAGCATCATCGCTTAATGCTTCTTAAAGAAGATTGGTTAAAATGGACAAAACAATCGGAACGCCTTAAAATATTGGAAAATCAAGCTGCAGATTTTGTAGATTTAGATAAGAAACTAAAAGAACATACTCTTTTTAGAGACCACGTTCTTTATCCTTTAAATCAATGGAAAGAAACAACAAAGGAAATTCGAAATCGTAATGAAAATCTTGACAGCATTCAAAACAAATTTACAGAATGCAATAATGAAAAAATTCAAACAGAAGCAGCATGGAAGGATGCAAAAGTAAAAGAAAGCGATTGGCCCAAAAAAGAACAAATCATCAAAGAATATACCTATTTAATTGCAGTGCAATCTCTTATTAGAGAAAAAAACCAATTAGAATTAGAAATTGCAAATAGTAAAAAGACTATTGAAAAGGCTAATCGGGAAAATAATGATAAAATTAAATTTTTAGAAGACATAGAGAACAAAATCAACTATTTAGAAGAAAATAAAGCTGATTTGTCAAAACTTTTATTAGTTCAAGATGCTTTTAGAAATTACAATAATTTACTTGAAGTCAAAAATAAAATTGATAAACAAAGAAAAGAGCTTGAAGGGAATATTCAAACTTTAAAAGAGGCCTTTACTCAACAAGAATATACTGTAGAGAACTGGCAAAAATTATGGTTGGAAAAACAAAAGATTCTAAAAGAAAAGCTTAACAAACAAGAAGAAAAAATTAAAGATTTAGAAATTCGTAATAAAATACAGCATTTTGGACAGCATTTAGTCGAAGGAGCTCCCTGTGTTTTATGCGGATCTACCGAACACCCTCAACCAATAAAAATACAAGATGAATTAGAAAAGGAAATTAAAAATTCCATGTATATACAGGAGGAATTTAAAAAAGAAATTGAAAAGAATCAAGAAATATTTACTGAATTAGAAATAAAGCATCAAAAACTTTTAGAATTAGAAAATTCTCTAAAAATTATAAAAAAAGAAAGTGAAGAAAAGGAACTTCAACTAAGAAATATGCTTAATGATTCTAAGCTTTGGAATAATTTTAGAATAGAAGAAGAAGCAAAATTACTTCAAGCCATAGAGCAGATAAAAAGAGAGGAGGAACAAATAAAAAACTGGAAAATTTCTTATAAAGAAGAACAAGATAATCTCAAAAAGCTTCAAAATGAATTAAAAGATTTAGAAAATAAACAAAGACCTATTTTGAATAAAATAGCAGAAAACACAGGAAGAATTCATGCAGCAAAAGAACATATAGCTATATTAAATTGGGATTGGGCGGAAGAATATTCTAAAGAGTTTTTGGAGCAAAAAAAATTAGAAGAACAAGACGAGCTATTTAACGAAAAAAAGCAATTAAAAACACTTGAACATAAAAAAGATGAAATAAATCAACGATTTACACAATTAAGTACAGAGAAAAGCATCTTAAAAAAAGAATTGCAAAAATTGGAAAAGCGAGAAAAGCTTCAAAAAGCTTTAATTCTAGAAAAAGCTCAAATAATTAAAAAGCATAGTTTAGAAGAAATTATCGCTTACGGTCAATCTGACTTTAATATTAAAGGCGCACAAGAAAAATTAAATGATTATTATTCTGAAATTCAAGCACTACAAAAGCATTTAAAGGAGTATAGTTCAGAAGCAAAAACATTTAAAGAAGAGGATTTACAAAACATTATACATGAATTAAATGTTTTAAAGCAAGAACAAAGTAAAGATGTTCAATATTTGGCAGTAGAAGAAAAAGATTTAAAGCATATTATCGAGCAACAAAAAAAGCATGCAATTGAAAAAAAAGCATTAGAAAAAATTGAAAAAAGAAAAAACAATCTACAAGAATTGAGAAATCTTTTTCAAGGAAAAGCTTTTGTTCGTTATGCATCAGCGTATTGGTTAAAAAGATTGGTTCATTTTAGCAATAAATATTTTGAGAAATTAACACACAATCAACTGAGCATTAATTTAAATAATGATTTAGATTTTGAAATTATTGATTATTTAAATGGAGGGCAAAGCCGTGTTTTACAAAGTTTATCAGGTGGACAGAGTTTTCAAGTTTCTTTATCTTTAGCATTAGCATTGGCAGAGAGTGTTCAAGCAAATTTAAATGCAGAAAAACAATTTTTCTTTATTGATGAAGGATTTGGAACATTAGACCAAGAAAGTATAGAAGAGGTTTATAATACACTTTTAAAGCTCACTTCAAAAAATAAGAATATTGGGATAATTTCTCATGTTCAGGCTTTACAAGAACAAATTCCGAAACGATTGCATATTGTTAAATCAGAAGATACTGGCAGTTACATACAAAGTGAAACTTAAATTATGGTAGAGAAAACTTTTAAGGAGCTAAAGGAGTTTTTCAAGACAGGTAATACCTTGCCACTTTCCTTTCGAATTAACCAGCTTAAAAAATTGAAAGAAAGCATAAAGAAAAATGAAGCTGAGATTTTAGAAGCCTTAAATCTTGATTTAGGTAAAAGTCCTTATGAAGCTTATAGCTCTGAAATTTTATTAGTTTATCAAGAATTAGATTATCATTTAAAACATGTAAAATCATGGTCAAGAAAAAAAAGAGTGGTCTCCAGTTTATTGAATTTTCCTAGTAAAAATTATGTAATTTCCTATCCTAGAGGTACTACTTTAATTTTAAGTCCATGGAATTACCCTTTTCTATTGAGCATATCCCCATTGATTGGAGCAATTAGTGCAGGAAATACAATTTTATTAAAGCCTTCAGAATTCAGTCCTAACAGCAGCGAAATAATTGCAAAAATTTTAAAAGACATCTATGATCCTACTTATATAAATGTAGTATTAGGAGATGCAACTTTAGCGGCAAAGCTTACCAGTTTAGCTTGGGATAAAATATTTTTCACCGGCAGTACGGCAACAGGTAGAAAAGTTTATGAAGCTGCAGCAAAAAATCTTGTACCTGTAACATTAGAATTAGGTGGTAAAAGTCCCTGCATTATCTTGGACGATGCTCCCATTAAAGAAAGTATTGAAAGAATATTTTTAGGTAAATTTTTCAATGCAGGTCAAACTTGTATTTCTCCAGACCATATTTGGATTAGTAGTAACAAAAAAGATGATTTCATTAAAGAATTTAATGCTTTTAGTGAAGAAGAAAGCAAAAAAGGTAAAATGTGTACTATTATAAATGAAAAGCATGAAGACCGTTTGCAATCTTATTTAAAAAACGATGAAAAACTTCCAAAATATCCTAAAGCTTATGCCATTGAAGATTTAAATGAGCATGTAAAAGAAGAAGAGATTTTTGGACCTATTTTGCCCGTTCATAGCTATGAGTCAATAGAGAAGTTAATAAATAAATTACAAATCAATCCCAGTCCTTTATCTTTTTACATTTTTACAAAGGACAGAAAAAGAGCAGATAATATTTTGAAGAATTTGCATTTTGGAGGAGCGGTTATTAATGATGTATTATTACATATCATAAACAATAAACTACCTTTTGGTGGAGTTGGTGCAAGTGGTATTGGTAATTATCATGGTAAATACTCTTTTGATTGCTTTAGTTACAAGCGTCCAATCGTATATAAATTTGGTTGGAAAAATCTTTCCTTAAAAAAACTGCCATTCAATTCTAAAAAATTAAAACTTTTAAGGATAATCAACAAATGGCTCTAAAATCAATAAGGGATGTAATTTATAAACTACATCCCTTATTTTATTTTTTACTTTATCGCATTTGTTTTTTAGCTTCAATACTTAATGTAGCATGCGGCACTGCTTTTAATCGATTTTTATCAATTAGTTTTCCAGTTACTCTACATACGCCATAGGTTTTATTTTCTATACGTACTAAAGCATTTTCCAAATGTTCTATAAATTTAGTTTGACGACTTGCCAATTGCGATATTTGTTCTCTTTCCATTGCAGCACTTCCGTCTTCTGCATGATTAATTCTATTGTCTGTATCACTAGTTCCGGAATCGTTTTTTCTAGTAATTAAGTTTTGGAAATATGCTAAATCTGCTTTTGCTTTTTCTAATTTTTCAAGCAAAATAGCTTTAAATTCCTGTAAATCGTCGTCACTATAACGATAAACCGGTCCCACATTTTCTTCATTATCCAAAATACTTTTGCGTGGTGGTTTATATTCTTCCATAGTTAATTCAGGTTTTATACCTTCAGGTTTATCTTTATCTCTCATAGCTATAACTTGCCCAGGCTTTTTAGTTATTTTCTGAGGTTTTTTTGCAACAGCATCAACAATATTAAGTTCTGGAATTGGAGTATTTGCCAAAGGATCTTTTCTTACTCTAGCTTTTTTAACCTTTTTAGCACTCGCTTTTTTTCCAGTTTCTTTAGCAACAGTTTTTTTACTAGCTGGTTTTTTTGCTACTTTTTTTGTTGCGGCTTTTTTAGTATTTGCTGATTTAGCTTTAGTTGCTTTTTTATTTTCTTCACTTTTTTTCGCTGCCATAGCACTAATTTTTGTTAATAGATACTTTTAATAAAATATCATTCACTTGAATTTCATCCTGTGAATGTGCTAATGTAGACTGAATCTCTAAAGCATCCGCTAAAACTTCTGCTTTAATGTAATCATAATTCGATTCAATTGCTTTTTTTATCTTTAGATTGTCCTCTATTATTACAGTTATTCTGTCTGTAACTTCAAAATCTTTTTCTTTTCTTAAATTCTGTAAGCGATTCACCAATTCTCGTGCAATACCCTCTTCTTCAAGCTCTTCAGAAATCTGAATATCCAAAGCTACTGTAATATTTTGCTTACTTGCTACAGACCAGCCAGGGATATCTTCAGCAATAATTTCTACATCGTCGCCGAATATAGTAAATTTTTCGGAATCTTCCAAAAATAATATATATTCTCCTGTTTCTTCTAAAGTTAGAACTGCTTCTTCTGACATATTTTGAATCAACGTAGCAATCTCTTTCATCTTTGGACCAGCTTTTTTTCCTAAAACTCTAAAGTTTGGTCGAATTTTCTTTTTAATTACACCTGCAGTCTCTGTGATGTATTCTATCTCTTTAATATTCACTTCAGAAATAATAATATCCTCCACTGCCTCTATGTCTTTTTGCATTTGTCCATCCAAAATTGGAATCATAACTTTTTGCAAAGGTTGGCGTACTTTTATATTCTCTTTTTTGCGCAAAGACAATACTAAAGATGAAATTTCTTGTGCTAAAAACATTCTATGTTCCAGACCTTCATTAATATAAGCTGCTTCAAATTGAGGGAAATATGCTAAATGTACAGAATTCACATCATGTCTCTTGGTTGTTTCATTAAGATTAGCAAATAACCATTCTGCAAAATGAGGAGCAACTGGAGCTATCATTAATGCGATAGATTCCAAGCATTCATATAAAGTTTGATATGCACACATTTTATCTTTCTCATATTCTCCTTTCCAAAATCTTCTTCTGGATAAACGTACATACCAATTACTTAAATGTGCATCTAAAAACTCTTCTATAGCTCTATAAGCAGTCATTGGCTCGTATGCGTCTAAAGCAGCTTCCACTTTCTTTATCAAACTTTGCAACATTGAGATAATCCAACGGTCTAACTCTGATCGTTCTGACAAAGGAATACTTTCTTCAGCATAAGTAAAACCGTCTATATTAGCATATAAAGCAAAAAACTGATAAGTATTATATAAAGTTCCAAAAAACTTTCTCTGTACTTCTTCAATTCCTTTTATATCAAAGCGTAAACTATCCCACGGAGAAGCATTGGTAATTAAATACCAACGTGTAGCATCAGCACTGTATTTTTCAATGGTTTCAAAAGGATCTACTACATTCCCTACGCTCTTACTCATTTTATTTCCTTGCTTATCTAAAACTAAGCCATTAGCAATAACAGCCTTATAAGCCTCTCCATTAATACCGCGAGATTTAGCTTCTTCTTCGGAAATTCCTAGCTCTGCAATAATATCTTCTCTCAATAAAGTTGCTAAAGCATGTAAAGTATAAAACCAACCTCTAGTTTGATCTACCCCCTCAGCAATAAAATCAGCAGGGTAATTTTTCAAAAAATGCTCTTTATCGCCAAATGGGAAATGCCATTGCGCAAAAGGCATTGCTCCACTATCAAACCATACGTCAATAAGGTCTGGCTCTCTATACATTGCATTCGCCTTGCTATCCACCAATACAATTTGATCTACATAAGGCTTGTGCAAATCTTCACACAATGCATCTATATCAGTATCTTTTGGCATTAAACCAGCATCTACTGATTTCTGAATTTCTTCCTTTAATTCTTTTATTGACCCTATACACTTTTGTTCTGTACCTTCCTCATTCATCCATATAGGCAAAGGTGTTCCCCAAAATCTACTTCTACTTAAATTCCAATCTACCATCGTTTCTAGCCAATTACCAAATCTTCCTTCTCCGGTTGATTTAGGCTTCCAATTAATGGCTTTATTAACTGCTACCATTTCCTCTTGCATTGCAGTTGTCTTAATAAACCAAGCATCTAATGGATAATAAATAATAGGTTTTTTTGTTCTCCAACAATGTGGATAATTATGCTCATAACGTTCCACTTTAAATGCACTACCTTCTAGTTTTAATTGTACGCAAATCTCCACATTTACATCCTCATAATTAGGATCGTCTTTATAGTTTTTTACGTATTTTCCACTGTATTCACCCATCCCTTCAATAAACTTACCTTGTCTATCCACTAAAGTGAACATTCCTAAATTGTATTTTTTTCCTACAATAAAGTCATCACTACCAAAAGCTGGTGCTGTATGAACAATACCAGTCCCATCTTCAGTTGTAACATAATCTCCCAATACTACTCTGAAAGGATCTCCTCCGCTTAGCTCTTTTGTATTATTTTCAAAAGGCATTAACTGCTCGTAACGAACCTCTTCTAAACTACTTCCTTTAATGGTATTAATAATCTTATAGGGTAAAGCATTTTTACGGAATAAGGTATCGAACTCCTTTTTTAAACTATGCTCTTCGTTCAATATCCAATCCTCTTTACCATCAACTAACCATGCATCAACTACTTTTTGTAATTCCTCATTTTCTAATTGTTGGTCTTCTGCTCCAAAATATTTAGATATCAGTTTTTGTGCTATAACTACTGTAATAGGATGGCCAGTATACGGGTTGAAAGTTTTAATGATGCTATAATCCACGTTAGGACCAACAGCTAAACCAGTATTAGATGGCAATGTCCAAGGTGTCGTCGTCCAAGCAAGAAAATATACATTTTTACTACCTTCGACATTAAATTTAGCATCTTGAATAGCTTTAAATAAGACTGTAGCACTAGTATCTTTAACATCTTTATATGATCCTGGCTGATTTAATTCATGTGAACTCAATCCCGTACCTGCAGCAGGAGAATAAGGTTGAATACTAACACTTTTATATAATAAGCCACGTTTATGTAGGGCTTTTAATGCCCACCATAAACTTTCCATATAATTTCTATCAAAAGTAATATAAGGATCTTCTAAATCTACCCAGTAAGCCATCTTCTCCGTTAATAAGTCCCATTGGTCTTTATAACGCATTACCACCTCCCTACATTTCTGATTATATTCTTCAACACTAATAGTTTTACCAATATCTTCCTTAGTAATTCCAAGTTCTTTTTCTACACCTAATTCTACAGGAAGTCCATGAGTATCCCATCCTGCTTTACGAGAAACCTGAAAACCTTGCATCGTCTTATAACGACATACTAAATCCTTTAATGTTCTGGAAATAACATGATGAATTCCCGGCATTCCATTAGCACTTGGTGGTCCTTCATAAAAAACAAAGGATGGCTTCCCTTCTCTAGAACTTACACTTCGTTTAAAACTATTTCTTTCTTTCCATAATTCTTGCCACTCTTTTTCAATGGAGGGCAAATTTAACTGCTTATATTCTGGATAATTTCTTTTCATACCTATTAAAAATAGATGCAAAGTTACAAAATATTCAGATAATCATTAAATCATTTCTAGATATTAGTATAATTAACTATTGAAAAAATAAAAAAGAGCTTATTTCATTTTAAAATAAGCTCTTTTTATCAGATACTCTTAGGAAAAATAGTATCTATTAATATTTAAAAAACCTCTCTAAATACTTAAAATCAATTTAAGGTAAAGGTTGACCAACTGGAATATCGCAACGATGACCTGGCTCACCATGAGGTGGATTTGCTTTTCCAGAGCCTATATTTGCAGGACTCGGACTCGGTGCTACAGGTTTAGGACTAGCATTAATGCTGGGTGCTGGCGATCCTGAACCATCTAAAGGTTGACCAACTGGAATATCACAACGGTGACCTGGCTCACCATGAGGTGGATTAATTTTCGCGTTTCCTTTTGCATTTGAAGAAGCAGTTTGTGGTGCAGCCTCTACTGATAAATTCCCTTGACCTTCAGGCATTTCTATTTGACCATCTTCTCCTACTTTTAATTCAATAGTGTTATTTTCTCCTTCAGCGTTCATTCCCTCTGCATCCTCCATTGAAGTTACATTATTTTCAGAGTTTCCGAAATCAAATTGAGGATCATCACTCGCATTTTCATTATTGCATGCTATAAACAAAGGTAAAACACCTAAAGCAATATAAATTCTTTTCATAATTCTGTTTTATAAGTATTCTATTCAAAGCTAAATAGATTTTATTACTCCTCCAAAATTCTCATAAATCAATATTATTATATACCAATTTTAATGAGCTAATCTGGATCCACATCTACCTGAATTTGAATATTGGAAAAACCTCTTTTGCCTTTGGTTGCATCGATAGCATCTCTTAATATTTCTTTAGTTTTCTGTATATAAACTAACTGAGCACTGGATTTTATTAATATTTCCTGTATGTAATTATTCCTAATTCTTGATACTACGCTAGCAACAGGACCTTGAAAAGTTACTTTATTAGATTCTTTCAAAAAATGTGCTAACCATTGTGCTGCTATTAAGCATTTTTTCTCATCTCTATCTTTTATTAGAACTTTTATAAGTTTAAAATAAGGAGGATAATAAAATAATTTTCGCGCATGCATTTCTTCTTGATAAAATCCAAAATAATCATGTTGTATAACTTTTTCTAAAATCCCATGTTTAGTATTAAAAGCTTGTATTAAAACTTTACCTTGTTCCTTCATCCTGCCTGCACGACCACTTACTTGAGTCAGCAATTGAAATGCACGTTCATAAACTCGAAAATTGGGAAAAGACCATAAAGCATCAGCATTTAATACTCCGACTAACCCTACATTTGGAAAATCAAAACCCTTAACTATCATTTGTGTACCAACCAATATATCAATAGAACCTCTTTCAAAGGATTCAATAATTTGCAGTTGTTTATTTTTAGATTTAGCACTGTCCCAATCCAAGCGGGCTGTTCTATGTTTAGGGAATATTCTTTGTAAATCTTCTTCAACTTTCTCTGTTCCAAAATTTTTAGAACCCATCTTATATGACCCGCAAGAAGCACACTTTTTAGGAAATGCTTCAGAATAACCACAATAATGACAATGCATCTTATCAGTTCTCTTATGATATGTAAGGCTAACATCGCAAAACTGACACTGTACAACTACTTGACACTCTCCACAAATAACAATAGGAACATATCCTCTACGATTTTGAAATAAAATTACCTGTTTAGCATTTTGCAAAGTGTTTTGAATCTCTTGAATTAAAGGATAGGAAATAAAATCAGAAAGCGACCTTTGAAGATAATTTGCAGGAACCACTTGTATATCAGGTAGCGCAGTCTGTAAATATCGTTCTTTTAAAGGCACATAAATATATTTTCCCTTCTCTGCATTTAACATAGATTCTAATGAGGGAGTAGCAGTTCCTAAAATAACTGGTACTTTCTGAATATGAGCAAGATAAAGAGCTGCATCTCTTGCATGAAAACGCGGAGCTGGATCAGTTTGTTTTAAAGAGGAGTCATGTTCTTCATCAACAATTATTAGACGCAAATCTTTAAAAGGCAACCATAAAGAGGAGCGTGCTCCTACAATTAATTGACATGCTCCTGATTTAACTTTATTCCATAATTCCACTCTTTCATTATTACTAAATCTAGAATGATAAACACCAACAATATTCCCAAAATGAGCAATTAGTCTTTGCACCATTTGAGTTGTCAAAGCAATTTCAGGTAATAGAAACAACACCTGTTTACCACTTTTTAAAACTTTCTCAATTTGTTTTATATATAAAATAGTCTTTCCACTTCCCGTAACACCATGCAATAAAATAGTTTTATTTTCTTGTACTGCATCATCTATAGCATCATTTGCAATTTCCTGACTTTTATTTAATGCTACATCTTTAAAAGTGGGGAAATTATCTAGAACAATTCTGTCTTTTTCTATTTGACTAAGAACAAAAATATCTTTTTCTACTAAGGAATTTAGGCTAGCTCTAGAAGCTTTACTTTTTTCTAATAGTTGCGGAATTTCCACACTTTGAAAAGCAGGATTTTGTGCCAAGTATACCATAACAATAGCACTCTGTTTGGGAGCATTACTCAATTGATCAAAGAGTTTCTTTTGCGCATCTTTATTGTGAAAATCAGGATGTAATGCAACTCTGTCAACAAGAACAGGTTTATATTTCTCTTCTAAAGCATCAGATATTTTTATAAGATCCAAATTAATCAAATCTTGAATTACCGTAGAAATAAGTTCAACAGGTACATATTCTTTTAATTGAGGCAAGGTCACTCTTTTTTTTTCAATCAAGTAAAAGCAGGCAGTTTTTAAAATCTCAGGAAAGGCATCAGGAATTTCATCAATTGCATCTAACCATATTATAAATGTTTCATTCATTAATTTCAGATGTGCTGGTAATGCAATTTGCATTATAGAACCCAAAGAACACATATAGTATTCTGCAATCCAATTCCAAAACTTCAATTGCCATGCAAAAAGAATAGGTACTTTATCTATAACGGAGATTATAGGATTTACCTGAAAACCCAGTGGTTTATTATTGTGAATATCTTGTACAATAGCAGCATAGACTTTATTCTTTCCTAATTTAACCTCAACTCTAATCCCAATTTGAATAGAATCTTGCAAATCCACTGGCACACTATAAGTTAGTGTATTGGGGAGATTGAGCGGTAAAATAAGTTCTACAAACATGATATAATTTTCTGCAAAGTACAAAAAAAGGCAAACACAAAAAAGTCAAGCGTATTATGCTTGACTTTTTTTTAAAATTATATATAATCAGTTAATCATTCTTTTTTACAGGAAGCTATTCAAGAAATTATTTTTTCAAGAATTCATCAACTTCCTCTTTAAGCACCATTTTCTCTCTAAAAGAGTATGCTCCAGTTTTAGGATTTCTTACTGATTTAATTACTTTTGTATAATTTTTTGCTTCTTCTGCACCACTTTTTCTAATTGCGGTTTTTGCTACTTTAGCCATAATTAAATTTTTTTAGTCTATTAAATAAGGGTGATTATTTAATCTCCTTATGAACAGTCATTTTTTTCAGAATAGGATTGTATTTTTTCAATTCTATTCTTTCTGGAGTATTTTTTTTATTTTTCGTAGTGATATAACGACTTGTTCCGGGCATTCCGCTATCTTTATGCTCGGTACATTCTAAAATCACTTGAACGCGGTTTCCTTTTTTAGCCATATCTTTAAGATATTAAATTGTAATTTATATTTTATTCCCTTGTTGACGTAATTCTTTTACAACTTGATACAATCCAACTTTGTTTATTTTACGAATTGCATCAGAGCTTAATTTTAATGTAATCCAACGATCTTCTTCTGCCAAATAATATCTTTTTGTCTGTAAGTTTGGATTAAACTTACGCTTATGTTTCTTATTTGAGAAGCAAACCTTGTGTCCTGAAAGGGGTTTTTTACCTGTAACTTGACAAACTCTTGCCATGATTTAATTTTTTTTGGAATGCAAAGTTGTTACTTTTTTTTTAAATAAACAAATTAATTACTTATTTTTTATAAAAGTAGCTTATTTGCATAAAAGTTAAACATTAGATTTTGAGTTAGACCTACTCTTCTTCTTTTATTTTTTCATCTGTTTCCTCTTCAGATGCTGCATCATACATCTCAAAATTCAACAAATTATTTTTCTTTAATAATTGATACCATTTGTAAATTTTTTGAATATCACTTGTATAAACGCGATCTTCATCAAATTCGGGTAGTACTTCTTTGAAATATCTTCTAGCCTCATTTGCCTCTTTTTTAGATGTAACAAGTCCAAAATTTTCAGGCTCATTCATAGAAATATTATGGAACACTTTATGTAAAGCAACATTATCATTAATAGTGTAAATTTCAATACTTTCTAATGGGGTAATTTGGTGTTTTCTTGCTGAGATGTACTTGGTACTATGATCATCTAGGCTTACAACAAAAGCCCCATCTTTTTTAGTACTTTTTAATTGATACAGTCCAGGCAATCCTGTAACAGATACAATTTGTCTATATTCCATTTCCATAATAAATAACTCTATTAAAATAATTTCATTTTAAGCAGGGCGACAAAATTAATCATTTTTCTGGATTAATTAAAAAATCACTCATGAAATTTATTTTTTCTTTACTTAAGTGGAGCCGGCGGGAGTCGAACCCGCGTCCAAACATCGGTTAAAAAAGCTTTCTACATGCTTAGTTTTCTTTGTTTTGTCGGAAACAAATAGGGGAAAAACAAACCTTTATTTATTTCGTAGCTGCATAAGTCTTAAACAAAAGGCACAGCCTACTTTTGTAGCATCCAATTTTTTAAAATGAGTCGGCGACGGAGCTTGGTAACTGGAAAACCTGCTCAACGCGGCCCTAATGACAACCTAATCCTAGATTAAGCAGCCATGGCATACTGAGTATTGCCATCTGAAATTTGAGTATTCACTTTTAAGCGCAAACTACACAAGGCGCTGCATGCTTACTGATTCATCCTTAATGCTGTCAAAACCAGTCGGCCCCTTTTGGGCTTTTGTCAAAGAACAATATGCAAATATACATCTTTTTAATTTAATAACCTTATTTTATTCTTATATGTTTATAACTAAAAGCAAGATTACTTCTAAATCCTAAATCAAGAGATAATATTTTTTAAAAATTATTAGTGAGTTTTTCTACTTTTATTTTACCTTTACTAAAAATTTAACATGCCTAAATACAAAGACATTTTTGAAAATAATAAGAAATGGGCACAGGAAATGAATGAAAAACATCCAGATTTTTTTAATCATCTGGCTGAAAATCAAAAGCCTGACTTTCTTTATATAGGATGTAGCGATTCTCGAATCCCTGCGAATCAAATAATGGGCTTAAACCCTGGTGATCTTTTTGTACATAGAAATATTGCAAACCTTGTATGTGCAACGGATTTGAATGTAATGTCTGTTATTAATTATGCAGTTAATCAACTAAAAGTAAAGCATATAGTAGTTTGTGGACATTATGGCTGTGGAGGTGTTGCTGCAGCAATGGAATCAAAAGACTTAGGAATTTTAAATCCTTGGCTGAGAAATATTAGAGATGTATATAGGCATTATAAAGAAGAATTAAATGCAATAGCAAACCAACAGGATAGATATAATAAGCTCGTAGAACTTAATACGCTCGAACAATGCTACAATGTTATAAAGCTTGCAAGTGTACAAAAATCCTATCTGGAAAATAATTTTCCAAAAGTCCATGCTTGGGTTTTTGATATGAAAACAGGCCTAATCAAAGATTTACAGCTAAATTTCGAAAAAACTCTAAAAGAAATTCAAGAGATTTACGACCTAACAGGCAAGGGTTAAGCCTCAGCGATATAATCTTCGTCTTGGCTATGTTTATGCCTACGATAAAAATAAATACCAAAGCCTATTACAATTGTAATGGGCATTATTACTAAATAAATAATACCTTTATTTAAACCAATTGCGCTATCTTGACCTAATTGCGCAGCAGTATTCGTACAAGTTACACATCCTTGTGCAAAAGCTTCAATGGATAGAACACTTAATAGCAAAAGAATGCTTAAGGAAATAATTATATTCTTCATAATACAAAAATAGGTATTTTTATTTAAAAACAAAACTACTGAAATATACTTTGTTTTTGCTATTTCCTGCTGAATGTACTTAATATTTTTTATATTCACGTATATTTGATATTTATTGATTGATTCTATTATAAACTTATGCGTAAATTTCATTTTCTGCTTTCTATACTATTTCTATTTTTATTCTTGTCTCCTCATAACTCTTTAGATGCACAACAGACAGAAAACAAAAAAGAACCTCGTATTTTATTTCTGGTAGATGCTTCTGGTTCAATGGCTTTAGAATGGCTGGATGGGCAGACAAGATTTGATGCAGCAAGTGAACTAATTTTACAATTAGTTGATGAAGCACAATTAGAAAATAACAAAATCAGTTTTGGAATTAGAGTATTCGGTGCAAATTATCCTGCTGAAGAAGAAAACTGTTATGATACAAATTTAGAAGTGCCCTTTAGGTATCAAAATAGAAATCAAATCCGCGCTCGGATGCGTAGTTTACAGCCTAAAGGATATTCCCCTATAGCTTATTCTTTAGAAAAAGCAGCGAAAGAGGATTTTAAAGAAGATGATAAATATTCCTATAGCTTAATTTTAATAACTGATGGTGGAGAAAGTTGCGATGGGGATATTTGTAAAATAATGGAAGAGCTTTTAGCAAAAAAAATTAGTTTCAAACCTTATATAATTAGTTTGGTAAATGAGAGTCCTTTGCAGGATCTTTATGCTTGTCTGGGAGAATATGTTTTAGTGGAAAATAAAAAAGATATCGAGAATATAGTGGAGCGCATATTGGAGGAAAATCAATTGGATTTACAAATTAACTACAATCAAAGAATTGCAAATAAAAATACAGTCAGTAAACCAAAAGAAGAACAAATTACCATTTCTGTGGATAAGCCTAAAGTAGAGAAAGAACCTGAAATGGAAGAGGAACCTGAACTGATTGTAAAAGAAGAAGAAAATCCAATTATTACACCTACAGAGAGAAAGGTTTCAGAACTTGAGAGAAAATTAAAATTTATTCCCGTTTTAATAAAGCCTAGTAAAAAGTCTGTTCAAATTGCAAAAGTTTCTTTTAAAACGTTTACTAAACCATTACCTAAACCACTTCCATTAGAAGAGGAGGAGGAAGAAGTTGCCAAAGCGCCACCAATTCCTAAAAAAGATTTACCTCCGATGGCGCCAGCAGAGCCAGAGAAAAGAGAACAGCCTTTAAAACAGCCTGAGAAAATATCTGATGTTTACATAGAAAAAGAAGATGCAGACAAAACTTATGTCCAAATTTATTTTACAGATGGAAATGGAAAGTTTTATTGGACACAACCAAGAATTAAAATACATAATGCAAATAATAATGAGGAGATTTTAAGTATCAATAGAAGAGTAAACGGGCAAAGTCCTGAAAAAATTGAAATTGCAGCTGGAGTCTATAATTTTTTAGTTAGTGAGAGTGAATCTTCTGCCAATAACGTTACAATAGAAGAAAATAAAACTAATAAAGTATATATTCGTGTTTCAAGAGGTTCATTAGCATTTTACCATCCTGAAGAACCCGACATAGCAATTACACAATACACCGCGCTAGTAAGTAAGCGATTTGACAGAGGAAGTCCTGTAGTACAACATCCTACGGATACGGTTCTACCCTATGATCCAGCAAATTATCATATTGAAATTAATACCTTGCCTCCATTAATGTATAATATTGATTTGAACTTTACCTCTTTGAAAATGGTAGCTATTCCACAACCGGGATATATTCAAATTACAAACTCTGCCCCAGCAGGTCATATTGAATTCTGGTTTAGAAGAGGTGGAAGATATTTACATTTTCATGATATGCAAATTACTGGTAATTTAGAGGATCAAATACGCGAGTTTTTACCAGGTCATTATCAAATAAGATTCTATAGAGGTGCAAGATATTCTGGAGGACAACCAGAAATAATTCCTTTTTCTATTAAAAGAAAAGAAACAGTTTCTTTGGAAGTTAAATAATATGATATGCGTTTAATCACTATCTCTTACTCTTTACTTTTAGCATATATTATTGCAGCTTTTGTTTTTTGGGGTCATAGTCTTAATAAACAAAGTAAAATTATATACCAACATGAAATAAAAGAATTAGAAAGAAGGAGCTATTTGATTCCAGAAAAAAGTTATCAAGACGAACTAAATCAAATTCAACAACGCTATAATATGCGCAAAACCCAATATTTGGGAGAAGGTGCTGTTATTTTAATCGTTATCCTAATCAGTGCTGGTGCTGTATTTTCTTCTATTCGTGGAAATAATAAATTAGCCAAACAACAACAAAATTTTATATTGTCTATAACTCATGAATTGAAAAGTCCTATATCTGCAGTAAAGCTAAATTTAGAAACTATATTAAAAAGAGAATTACCCAGAGAAATTCAAAATAAATTAGTAAAAAGTAGCCTAAAAGAAGCAGAGCGTTTAGATGATTTATCCAGTAATTTACTTTTAGCTTCTCGATTGGAAAACAAAAAATTTATTTCAGAAAATGAAAAAGTTAATATTTCGCAAGTTTTAAAAGAAGCTGTAAATATGTATGAAAATAGGCACAAACGAAAAATAACAGCTGCAATTGAAGAAGATTGCTATTGTTTATCGGATGCTCTTTTGTGGAAATTAACCATACACAATCTCCTTGAAAATGCAATTAAATACAGTCCTAAAAACAGTGAAATTGAAGTAACCTTATACCAAAAAGATGAAAATATTTATCTTTATATAGCAGATCAAGGAGACGGAATACTCGATGAAGAGAAGAAGAAAATTTTTCAACAATTCTATAGAGTAGGAAATGAACTCTCTAGAAACACCAAAGGAACAGGATTAGGCTTATATTTAACTGCAAAAATCATTGAACAATTTAAAGGTTCTATTCTGGTAAAAGACAATAATCCTAAAGGTACAATTTTTGAAATAGCTGTTCCTGAATATTATTCCAATGTGGAAAGTTAAGTCTATTTCTAAAGTTTATTTATTAACAATTTTAAAATAGTATTTTTGCTATTTCCATAGATATATTAAAAAATCATGCCCAAACTAATTCGTATTACTACAGTTCCCGTATCATTAAAAACTTTATTAAAAGGACAGCATCAATATATGTCCCAAAATGGATTTGAAGTAATAGGAGTTTCTTCCTCTGGAAAAGAATTAAAGGAGGTAGAAAAAGAGGAAGGTATCCGTACACATGTAATAAATATGACTAGGAAAATAACTCCGCTACAAGATTTAAAAGCTTTGTTTCAACTAATTCGTTTCCTACGTAAGGAAAAGCCAGAAGTTGTTCATACTCATACGCCAAAAGCAGGGTTATTAGGAATGATGGCAGCAAAAATTGCAGGAGTTCCTCATCGCTTACATACCGTAGCAGGAATGCCATTGACTGTTGTTACTGGAGCAAAAAGAACACTTCTTAATTTTATTGAAAAACTCACTTATTCTTGTGCTACAAAAGTATATCCCAATTCTATAGGCTTAAAAAACCTTATATTAGAATATGGTTTTACTCATGAAGAGAAATTAAAAGTTATAGGTAAAGGCAGCTCTAATGGGATTAATACCTCTGATTTTAATCCTGAAACAGTAACAGAAAATGAAAGTATATCCTTGCGCAAAAGTTTAGGAATTAGCGAAAAGGACTTTGTTTTTGTTTTTGTAGGTAGAATTGTTAAAGATAAAGGAATAAATGAACTTATTACTGCTTTTGAAAATGCCTATGCTTATGCAAATAATATTCATTTAGTCCTTGTTGGTTCTTTTGAGCGTGCTTTAGATCCTTTACATAAAGAAACCGAAGAAAGCATAAAAAGACATCCCCATATACATAGCGTAGGATATCAAAATAATGTAATTCCTTATTTTGCTATGGCTGATGTATTAACTTTTCCAAGTTATAGAGAAGGTTTTCCTAATGTTGTTATGCAAGCAGCTTCTATGCAATTAAATGCAATTGTAACTGATATCAATGGTTGTAATGAAATTATTACTCATGGGGAAAATGGTTGGATTATACCTGTTGCAAATGCAGAGGAATTGGCAGAAAAAATGAAATGGTGCATAGATAATCCTGAAAAGTCAAAGGCGATGGGCTTAAAAAGTCGCGCTATCATGCAAAAAGATTTTGAAAGAAGTTATGTTCAAGCAGAATTATTAAAAGAGTATAAAAACCTATTAAAATAGTTATAAAAACGCTGCTAGTATTAAACCGAACTATTCGATGCAAAAGCTTATTATAGCACATCAAATATTCATAAGCAATATAATAAAATATTAGAATAATCATAGTTCAAACTAGAGGTATAGTATTTTTATTTTGCTTGAAATTATTTTTTCATTTTTTCGTTATAATCCTTTTGTAACAACAAAGTACAGCGACAGGACTTGATGTCTCGAAGCCATAAAAAATAAAGCTTATGAATAATGTGGCTTAACTTATAATATAAATTCATTTATCTTTGTAAATAGCTCCTATATAGAATTAATATGTACAAGTATTTTTTTAAAAGATTATTTGATTTTCTAATTGCTTTTTTGGGTTTATTATTGTTAAGTCCTATTTTTATTATAGTTACTATTGCTTTGTATTTTGCCAATCAAGGAAAGCCCTTCTTTTTCCAAGCACGTCCTGGAAAAGATGAACGCATTTTTAAGATTATCAAGTTCAAATCTATGAATGATAAAAAAGATGCTGCTGGGAATCTACTTCCAGATGCTGCACGTTTAACGAAAATAGGGAGCTTGGTTCGCAAAACCTCTTTAGATGAAATTCCGCAGTTAATAAATGTATTAAAAGGGGAAATGAGCTTGATTGGTCCAAGACCTTTGCTTATTGAATATTTAAAATTATATAATGAGGAGCAAAAGAAAAGACATAATGTGCGTCCTGGAATCACAGGTTGGGCACAAGTAAATGGAAGAAATGCTATTTCATGGACAAAGAAATTTGAATATGACTTGTGGTATGTTGAAAATATTTCTTTCCTTTTAGATTTAAAAATATTATTTTTGACAATTAAAAAAGTATTTGTTCGCGAAGGAATTTCACAGGAAGGACAAGCAACAGTTGAAGCTTTTAATGGAGAAAATTAAATATATGAATGGAGTATTTTTATATGGAGCAAGTGGTCATGCTAAAGTAATAATAGAAATAGCCGAATTAAATGATATCCCAGTTCTTGGATTGTTTGATGCTGATAATTCTAAAACTAAATTACTTGGTTATAAAATTAATGAATATAATACTTTTCCAAAAAATTCTAATTATTGCATAAGTATTGGTAACAATTTAATTCGAAAAAAAATTGCTGAAAAAAATTCTCTCAATTTTATAAATTTATTTCATCCTAATAGTTCAATTTCTCGAAGAACAAAAATAGGTATAGGGACAGTAATTATGGCAGGTGTAAGTATTAATAGTTCTTCAATAATTGGGAAACATTGTATTATTAATACAAATTCTTCTATCGATCATGATTGTTCATTAGATGATTATGTACATATTTCGCCAAATGCTGCATTAGCAGGAAATGTAACGATTGGGGAAGGAACGCATATAGGAATGGGAGCATCAATAATTCAGGGAATAAAAATAGGAAAATGGTGCACCATAGGAGCTGGTGCAGTAATTATTCAAGATATTCCAGATGGCGCAACCGTTGTGGGCAATCCTGGAAAAATAATAAAAATTAATAATCATAATGATTAAAATGCGATAAGCGTAGCTTCTTTTTTTTAATCTACCACATGCAATTGTTCTACACTCCAGGCTAGAGGTTTAGCATTAAAATGCTTTTTTGTAAATGCCCATACTTCTTTAAAAAATTCAGAATCGCGGTATTTATTTAAATATTTTTCATCTTCCCAAATGCTATAGGTAAAAAACACATTTTCATTATGTTTATCTTGCAATAATTCCAAATGAGAACAGCCTTCCTGCGCACGTACTTTTTCTTTAATACTTTCAAAATAGTTTAAAAAAGTAGTAATATGTTCTTTTTCAAATTCCATTTTAACTATTCGAATCATCTTGAATTGTAATTTTAAATTTAGAATAAACTAATTGTCTAGCAGGTAAATTATTTAAACCATATAAGGAAGCAGCTGAGCCTCGGTTTACAGCAAATTCCAAAAATCCAAAATCATTAAATCTAAATAATGGATCTCCCTCTTCCACATCCTCATAATATTGAACAATTTTACTTAAACTATCATGTCTAGAAAAGTGAATACTGAATTTTCTATTGCCTACAATTTCATAAAATTTATTCTTATGAATATTAAGTACTACATTTCCATATCGGTTAATATGCAATACCTGTGCTTCAATTCCGTTTTCAGTAATATAGGGATCAAGAGAAGGAAACATCTTTTGGGGATCAATTAATGCATAATCCTCCCAATTAATTCCTTCACTGTACCATTCTGATAAATAAAAACTTAATTGTTGAACACAGTCTAAAAAGCTATCCGCTTTTAATGGTATTTTGTAAGCTTTATCTATTTTATTTTCAAAACTCAAAGGCAAAATTCCATTTTCTGGACATAAAATAATATAATCCTCAATTGGACAAAGTAACCAATAATCATATTTTTTTAAAGGAATATCAAACAAGCAAATATGTATAGTATGTGCAGGAAAAAAATTATAAGAATTTCCTAAAATATAACTACATTCTAAAGAATGAAAAGGCACTACATCATGAGATATATCCATAATAGTTATATCAGGAATAGCTTTAAGGAAAATTCCTTTTACTACTCCTAACATACTATCTTTATATCCCAAATCGGAAAGTAGAGTAATGATCATTCTTTCTACATTAAGTTTTATAAAACCTGACTTCCTAATTTTGCATCACCATCTGGATGAACAAATAATAATTTACCTTCTTCATCTTCAGTCATCAAAATCATACCTTGACTTTCAATTCCTCTCATTTTTCTTGGTGCTAAATTAACAACTACAGTAACATTTTTTCCAATTATTGCTTCCGCCTCGTAATGTTCCGCAATGCCAGATACTATTGCTCTTTTTTCAAATCCTAAATCGACAGTTAAGTGCAATAACCGATCCGCTTTTTTTACCTTTTCCGCTGCAATAATTTTTCCAATGCGCAAATCCAATTTCATAAAATCATCAAATTGAATTTCCTCTTTTAATGCTTCCATAGTATTTTTTTCATTTTCATTATCTTGTTCCTCCACTTGATTACTTTGCGCTATTAATTTTTCTCTTTGCGCCTCAACTTCTTCATTTTCTATTCTTCTAAACAACAGTTCAGGTGCTCTTAAAGGATAGTTTATTTGTATCAAATCCATTCTTCCTGCATTTTCCCATTCCAACATTCTTTCAACAACCTTCAACATATAATTTATTTTCAATGCAGTATCAGGTAAAAAAGGATGAATTAATATAGATAAATTTGCAGTTAGCTGTATACATATATGCAGGCAATTATCAATAAGTTTTTGATTTTCCGGATTTTCTTCCAGAGTTTTTGCAAGTATCCAAGGTTCACATTCCTGTAAATATTTATTACCATGTCGCGAGAGTTCAATTACTTCAAACAATGCGTCTTTAAAATGGTAATTTTCAATTTTATCTTCAATTTTTTGAACACTTAGCTTTAATTGTTTCACCATTGCCTTATCTCTATCATTAGCATAATCTTGCCAGAACTTTGGCATTCTACCTCCACACAATTTATGCATTAGAATCATAGACCTATTGATAAAGTTTCCAAAAGCAGCAACTAATTCATTATTCACTCTACTTTGAAAATCTTTCCAGGTAAAATCATTATCCTTTGTTTCAGGCGCATTCGCAGTTAATACATAACGTAAAGCATCTTGCATGCCAGGAAAATCCTTTAAATACTCATCTACCCAAACCGCCCAATTTCTGGAAGTGGAAACTTTTTTCCCTTCAATATTTAGAAATTCATTAGCAGGTACTTGTTCAGGTAAAACATAATCACCATGAGCATGTAACATAGCAGGAAAAATAATACAATGAAAAACAATATTATCCTTTCCAATAAAATGCACTAATTTTGTATCTTCACTCTTCCAATAACTATCCCAGTATTGAGGTAATAATTCCTTTGTTGCACTGATATAGCCAATAGGTGCATCAAACCATACATACATTACCTTACCTTCAGCATTTGGCAAAGGAACAGGCACTCCCCAATTACTATCTCTTGTCATAGCTCTAGATTGCAAGCCTTCATCTATCCAAGATTTACACTGACCATAAACGTTGGGTTTCCATTTTCCTTTTTTATCTGTCAAAATCCATTTTTTTAAAAAGCTTTCATATTTATTAAGAGGAAAATACCAATGCTTCGTTTCTTTCTTTTCTAAAGGAGCATCACTCAAACTGCTTTTCGGATTGATTAATTGGTCTGGAGATAAAGAAGAGCCACATTTTTCACATTGATCACCATAAGCACCATCAAAATTACATTTAGGGCATATTCCAACTATATAACGATCTGCTAAAAATTGTTTTTCTTGAGGGTCATAATAATGTTCAGAAGTTTTTTCTTCAAAAATTCCTTTTTCATATAAAACCTTAAAGAAATCTTGTGCAGTTTTGTAATGTTCGGGAGAGGAAGTTCTCGAAAAAACGTCAAATGAGATTTTCATACCTTGAAAAGTATTTTTCAAAGTGTTATGATAAAAATCAACCACTTCTTGTGG